>Ga0187892_10006601_pt1 | contig 17121 bp, 17 predicted proteins | sample MA1701073metaG_FD_139345 | JGI IMG/M metagenome (GOLD analysis project Ga0187892, IMG submission 139345) | Bio-ooze microbial communities from a basaltic lava cave in the Kipuka Kanohina Cave System on the Island of Hawaii, USA - MA170107-3 metaG ... | reverse complement strand
GTCAGCGTCCACGACCTCCACGCCACGATGCTCCACCTCCTGGGGTTCGACCACGAGAAGTTCACGTACCGCTACGCGGGCCGCGATTTCAGGCTGACGGACGTGCACGGAAACGTCATCAAGGAGATCCTCTCATGAAGATTTCGCTGATGGCCTCGGCCGCCCTGGCGGCCTTCTGCGTCGCGCAAGAGGCGGGACCGCTCCAGAAAAGCCTGCAGGACATGGAGGTCCAGGGCCCGTGGGTCTACAACAACCTGGCCACGGGCTTCGCCGAAGCCAAGAAAACGGGCAAGCCGCTCCTGGTCGTCTTCCGCTGAACGCCTTGAGGGAGCTGCAAAGCTATCGACGGACAGGTTGCCCGTCGCGACTCCCAGGTGGCCGGCCTCCTCGACCAATTCGTGTGCGTCCGCATGGTCATGGCCAACAGCATGGACCTCTCGCTTTTCCAGTTCGACTACGGCCTCACCTGGGCGGCGTTCTTCATGAACGCGGACAAGACGGTCTACGGGCGGTACGGGTCGCGGGGACAGGAAAACGGCTCGAACGACGTGACCCTGGACGGCTTCCGGAAAGCGATGGAAGGCGCCCTGGAGCTCCACAAGGGATACCCCGGGAATAAGACTTCCCTGACCGCGAAGAAGGGCCCCGCGCCCCGCTTTCCGATTCCTCAGGGTTACCCCGGACTTCAGAATTTCCCCGCCACCGTGACGCCGGGGGACAAGCGGAACAACAACTCGTGCATGCACTGTCACGAGGTGACGGCCGGCGAATACAAGATTTACCGGGGCGCCCGGCAGGCCATCCCCGACAACGTCCTTTGGACGTGGCCGATGCCGGACGCGCTCGGTCTCGGGATGGACCTGAACGAGAAGGCCACGGTCAAGTCCGTAACGGCCGGGTCCCCGGCCGCGAAAGACGGGTTCAAGGCGGCCGACGAGATTCTGACGCTCGAGGGCCAGCCCATCGTGTCCATCGCCGACGTCCAGTGGGTGCTCGAACGCGCCAAGGACAATGCCAAACTCAAAGCGGAAGTGAAGCGCGGGAGCGGAAAGGCGACCGTGACGCTCTCCCTTCCCCCCGGGTGGAGGAGGAAGGGGGACTTCGGATGGCGCGCGGCGACCTGGAGCTCCTTCCGGCCCGACATGAACGGCGAGGACCTGAAGCCCGGCGAGCGCCAGACGCTCAAACTCGCGGATACGGCGACCGGGTTCCGGATCAACTACGTCGGTCCCGGGGCCCCGGGCTTGCAGAAGGACGACGTCGTCGTCGAGGTCGACGGCCTGAGGGCCGGGATCGCTTCGTTCAGCCTTTTCCTGGCTCACGTCGCCCAGAAGAAATTGCCCGGCGAGAAGATTGCCGTCACGGTCCTGCGCGGCGGCAAGGAGCAGAAGGTCCAGCTCACGGCGCGCTGACCAGGCAGGTCGTCCGGTCTTGCCGGCGGAGTCCCTTCTTTCTTTGTGTCCTTCGCGCCTTTGTGTTGAAATACTCCGCCATGGATCTCAAAGCACGCCTCTCCCGGAACGAACCCACCCTGGGACTCTGGGTCACGCTCGAGGCGGCCTCGGTCACCGAGATCGCGGGGAACCTGGGGCTCGACTGGGTGGTCATCGACACCGAACATAGCGCGCTCGATTTCCGCGAGGTGCTGGACCACGTGCGCGCCGCCGCCCGCACGAAGACGGCCCCGCTCGTCCGGATCCCGGAGATCGAGGAGGGGTCGATCAAGCGGATCCTCGACGCGGGGGCCGAAGGGATCCTCGTCCCCATGGTCCGCTCGGCCGAGGACGTCCGGCGCGCGGTTAAGTTCGCGAAATATCCGCCCGCCGGAATTCGCGGGATCGCCGTCGAGCGCGCGACGAACTGGGGATTGAACCTCAAGGATTACCTCGAGAGAGCCAACCGGGAAACGGTCGTGATTCCGATCATCGAGAACGTCGAAGCGTCGGACGACTTCGACGCGATCGTCGACGTTCCCGGGGTCTCCGCGCTCTTCTTCGGCCCGTTCGATTTCGCCGCCTCGATGGGTCAGCTGGGCGTCTGGAACCACCCGGAGGTCTGGAGCCGGATCGAGTCGATGCGGAAGAAGGCCCATATCAAGGGGATGCCGCTCGGGATCATGGGCGCGAGCGCGGACGAGGCCAAGCGCCGGGTGCAAGAAGGCTATCGAATGATCGCGATCGGGATCGACTCCCTGCTCATGATCCGATCGCTCACGGACATGATGACCGCCCTGGGACGACCCCTCCCCAAGGGGGGCTGGAGTGGCTAACGGCGGTCTCCTCCCCGCCTGGAAGGTACAAGATCTTCCCGCTCCCCCACCCTTCGGGTTCCGCAATGCGATCCTCATGATCGGGCCGGGGGCGATCGCCCTCTCTATGGCCATCGGGACCGGCGAATGGATCCTGGGTCCGCTCGCGGTCGTGAAGTACGGCTATTCGCTGCTCTGGATGGTTACGCTGTCGATCCTCTTCCAGCTCGTCCTGAACCTGACGTTCCTCCGGTACACGCTCTACACGGGGGAGCCCGTCGTCAGCGGATTCATGAGGACGGCGCCTGGCCCGGTCTTCTGGTCGATCGTCTACATCGTCTTCGCGCTGCTCCACGTGGGCTGGCCGTACACGGCCGCGCTGACCGGGCAGGTGATCTTCGGCGCGATCTTCGGTCACCTGCCAGAGCCGCCGGACCGCGGCACGGTTCTGATGCTGGGGTACCTCACTTTCTTCGCGGCGATCCTGATCGTGGCCTTCGGCGGGAAGATCGAGCGGACGCTGGAGTGGGTCAACTGGTTCATGGTGATTTTCATCGTCGGGTTCCTCCTGGTCGTGGACATCCTCTTCGTTCCCTGGCGGCTCTGGTGGGAAGGGCTGATCGGCTTCGTCGGAATTGGAGGCGACGGCCGGTTCGGACTTTTCCCACGCGGCGCCGACTGGGTGCTCCTGGGATCCCTCGCTTCGTTCGCGGCGGTGGGCGGGATCGGGAACCTCTGGACCACGAACTGGGTTCGCGACAAGGGGTACGGGATGGGAAGCGTCGTGGGCTACATCCCCTCCTTGGTCGGCGGCAAGATGGTGAAAGTCTCTCCGACGGGAAGCGTCTTCCCTATCACGGCGGACAACCTGTCGCGGTGGAGGCAGTGGTGGAAGTACGTCTGGACGGACCAGGGGCTCGTCTGGGCCGTGGGATGCTTCATCGGGATGTACTTGAACGTCATCCTGGCCAAGGCCATCTTTCCTCCCGACGCGAACTTTCCCGTTCTCCAGGCCGGCGCCTACCAGGCGAATTTCCTGGCTTCCCACGGGGGCAAGATCCTCTATTTCCTCACGCTCCTGAACGGCTTCTGGATTTTCTTCGGGAGCCAGCTGGGGGTGCTGGACGGCTTCTGCCGGCTCTCGACGGACATCCTCTGGAGCGGGAGCGCCCGCGTCAGGGCGTGGGCCCGGGACGACATTCGCCGGGTCTACTACGCGCTGCTGCTCTTCTTCGCCGTCTGGGGTTGCGTCGCGATCAGGCTGGCCGCGCCCTACCACCTGGTGCAAATCGCGGCCAATGTGGCGGGGTTCATTCTGGTCGTTGCCGGGATTCACGGATTGCTTCTGAATCGGAAGTTCCTACCTCGGGAATTGCAGGGTCCCCTGTGGGAGCGGGCGCTGACGGGCCTGGCCGTCGTCTTCTACGCCCTTTTCTTCGTCGCCAGCGTGGGACGGCTGTTGAATTTCTGGTGAGCCGCCGTCACGGCGCTTTCGAGGCCAGGTAGGCGAACAGGTCGCGCACCTGCTGATCGCTCAGCCCGTCGAGCCCGCCCTCCGGCATCATCGAGGACTCCATCATCCGCTGCTTTTCCACCTGGCCGGAGGGCACGACCGTCCTCTCGCCGCGCGCATCCACCAGGACCAGCCGGTCGCCGTCGCGTTCCGCGATCAGGCCCACGAGCGTCCGCCCGTCTTTCGTGGCCACCAGATGCTGGACGAACCCCTCGCGGATCGCGTCGCTCGGGTCGACGATCGAAAGGATCATCGGCTCGAGGTTCGTCCGTTCGTAGCCCGTGAGGTCCGGCCCTACCGCGCCCCCTTCGCCGAAGAGCTTGTGGCACGCCGCGCACCGGGCGGCGTAAAGAGGCTTCCCCGCTTTCGCGTCCCCGACGCCCTTCCCGAGCATCGCCGCGACCTCCCTGATCCGCTTGTGCTTCTGCCCCGACGTCGGACGCACGGGCTTCCCGAAGTAGCGGTCGGCCAGCGCGGTGAGGTCGCGGTCCCCGAGGAGTCGGACCCGTTCCACGATTTCGTCTGAAAGATCCTGGCGGGGGATCGTGCCCGACCCGACGGTTTCGTTCAGGAGCGTCCGAGCCCAGGTCTTGCGGCGGCAGAGCACGCCGGCGGCCCGCTCGCGCAGGTCGCGATCGAAAGCTGACCAGAGCGCGAGCACCCCCGAAGCGATGGCCGGGTCGTCAAACTGGGCGAGCGCGGCAAGCGCGGTGGCCCGGGCCGGCGGGCGGGCCGACCGGCCCAGCACTTCGAGGAGGACCGGCACGGCTTCCGCGGGGCGCGCGTCTCCCAGCGCCTCGATGAGCTGGAGGCGGCCGGGCTCGGCCTTCGGGTCGTCCACGGTGATCGCCGCGAGCGTCGCGGCGGTCGCGCGGGCGTCGCCGCGCCTTACGCCGAGCGCGAGCGTCGCCGGGTCGTTCGCCCCCGGCGCGGGCTGGAGCGCCTCCTCGATCGCGGCGAGCAGGCCTTCGATCTTGCGGCCCCGGTACGCCTCCTGGATGCCGCCGACGACGAGATTGCGCGCGGCGGCGTCCGGCGCCGCCTTGAGCAGTCGCGCAAGCGACGCCTGGTTCTCCGGCGTGGGGTAGGCCGCGTAGCGGCGCGCCAGCCGCTCGACAATGTGCCGCCGGACGATCGGGGCCGCCCAAAGTTCGCCGGCCTGGAAGAGCGCCAGGACCGCGTCGCGATGCGAGAGCGCCTTGTCTTCGAGGGCCCACCAAAGGAGCAGCGGGATATGAGGGTCGTCCGCGTCGGCCCCACGCTTCAGAAGTTCACCCAACAGCGGAATCGCCGCCTCTCCCGGCAGTCTCTTGGCGGTGGAGGCCAGCTGACTGCGCACCTGGACGTCGGGCTCGCGGCGGGAGAGGTCCACGAGCGCCTCCGCCGAGCTTCCGATCCCCTCGCCGAGCAGGCGGACGGCCGCGCGGCGCACGGGGGCCCGCCCGTGCCGGAGGGCGGCTTCGGCGCTCGGAGCGAAGGCGCCGCAGGCGAAGAGGCCCCAGACCGCCTCGACCGCGCGAGGGTCGTCCCGGCCCAGAAGCTCCCGGAGCGGCGGGACCGCCGCCGCTTCCTTGCGGTCCGCCAGGAGACGCAGCGCCTGCTGCCGGTACCACGGGTTCGCGTGCTTCAGGACTTCGACGAGCTCGGCGCCGGACTTCTTTGCCAGGTCGAACGGCGCGGTCCGCGCCGCGCCCTTGGCGCGCACGCGGTAGATGCGGCCCCGCTCCTTGTCCCACGTGTCGCGCGGGTTCATGTGCGAGAGCCGCGTGTCGTACCAATCGGCGATGTAGACGGCGCCGTCGGGACCGACCTTGATGTCCACCGGACGGAACCAGCGGTCCTTCGTCGCGAGGAACGTGTCGACGTCGCGCGTGCGGAAGGTCGAGGCCTCGGGAAGGCGCTCCGAGAACATGACCACGTTGTGGAGCGGCACCGGGGCGATGAGCCGCCCCTCGTAGGCGGGCCCGAGCGCGCCCGCTTCGTAGACCACGAACGTGTGGCTGAACCGCGGGATCGACCGGTCGTGCTTCATCGCGCCGAAATAGCCGAAAGCGTGCGGGTTGGTCAGGTAGCCGTGCTCGCCCCAGTTTTTGGAGTAATTTCCCCCCTGGACGAAATAATAGCCGCGCGAATTGCCGCCGTTGGTGCCGGAGAAGACGCGGCCTTCGGAGTCGAACTCGACGCCGAACGTGTTGCCTCCCCCCTCCGCGAACAGCTCGAACCGCCGGGACTCGGGGTGGTACCGCCAGATGGCCTGGCCTTTGAAGTAGAAGCCCTTGTCGTCCACGCCCGGCCGGGTGATCGTGGAGCTGACGCCGGATCCCTGGCCGCCATAGAGCCACCCGTCGGGGCCCCAGCGCAGGCTGTTGGCACAGGAGTGCGTGTCCTCCATGCCGAACCCTGCCAAGTGGACGATCGGGTCGCCGTCGGGAATGTCATCGCGGTCGCGGTCCGGATAGAAGAGGAGTACCCCTTCCTTGGCACTTTTTATACTTTTCGCGCGATAGAATTCCACGTAGCAGGAGATTCGGCGTGGTGTTCCGATTCGTAGGTCGGCTGACCTTCGCCGCAACGAAAGGAGATGGGGAGATCCTCGGGGATCGGGAGATGGTCCGCGTCTTATCTCCCGATCTCCGCTCATCTCCCGATCCCCTTTCGTTTCGGCACGGATTGACCCACGCTTTGGAGTTATCCCCGGAGAATCGGAGGAGCGAGCCATGACCCGCATCGCCACGGTCCTCGCCGTCACCCTGATGGTCCAGGATGGGAACAACGAAGCGCTGCGAAAGACGCTCAAGGACGTGGACCTCGTCGGGCGCTGGATCTACGACGACATCGGCGCGGGCTACGCCGAGGCGAAGAAGACCGGCAAACCCATGCTCGTCGTCTTCCGCTGAGTGCCCTGACACAGCTGCACCGGCTTGGACGGGCAGGTTGCCCGTCGGGAAGACTCGGAGGTGGCGGGCCTGTTGGATCAGTTCGTGTGCGTTCGGATGGTGCAGAGCTGGGGGATGGATCTTGCCGTCTTCCAGTTCGACAACGACCTGACGTGGGTCGCGTTCCTGATGAACGGCGACAAGACCATCTACGGCCGCTACGGAACAAAATCGGGCAAGGATGCGATGAAGGACATCTCCCTGGGCGGGTTCAAAAAGGCCCTGCAGGGCGCGCTCGAGCTACACAAGGCCTATCCGGGCAACAAGGCTTCGCTCGCGGGCAAGACCGGCCCGGCGCCCAAGTGGAAGACGCCCGAGACGATCCCGACGATGGTCGGCAAGCACAAGCAGGGGGACGTCAGCCGCTGGGGCTGCGTCCACTGCCACATGGCGCATGAGTCGGAGGTGCTTTCCCTGCGGGCGGCGCGCCAGCCCGTGGAGGACCGGCTCCTCTGGAAGTATCCGATGCCCGACCTGCTCGGCCTCGGGCTGGACCCCAACGAACGCGCGACCGCGAGCGCCGTCGCCAAAGGGTCCGCCGCCGAGAAGGCGGGGTTCAAACTCGGGGACAAGGTCCTGACGCTCGAAGGCCAGCCGTTGCTGTCGATCGCAGACGTCCAATGGATCCTCCACAACGCCAAGGAAGGCGCGACGCTCAAGGCCCAGGTGGAGCGCGGGGGTCAGAAGGCCGACCTCAGCCTGGCGCTGCCGAAGGACTGGCGGCGCTCGGGCACGTTCGTCTGGCCCGGGCACATCACCGGCTGGATGCTCCAACTGGGCGTCCCGGGCTTCGGGGCGCAGGTCTTGACGACGCAGGAAAAGAAGCAGGCCGGGCTGGCCGACAACGCTTTCGCCCTCAAGGTCCAGCACGTCAACCAGCAGGACAAGAACAAAAGCCTGGCCGGAAACCAGGCCGGAGTGCAGAAGAACGACATCATCACGGCCGTCGACGGCAAGACCTTTACCGGCGAGAGCGATTACGTCGCTTACCTCATGCAGAAGAAAGGACCGGGGCAGAAGGTGGACCTGACGGTCCTGCGGGGCGGCAAGCCCCAGCAGCTCTCCCTGACGCTGCCGTAGGCAAGGCCGCGACACGAAAGCTCCCGGGTCGTTTCGTGTCGCGGGGAGGAGGAGCCATACCGTGAAAATGGTCGGTTTTCTGCTCGCCGCCCTGACGCTCGGCGCCTCGTCGGCGCAGGACGAGTCGCGCCCCAGCTTCCTCTTCTGCATCGCCGACGACTGGGGCTGGCCCCACGCGGGGGCCTACGGCGATCGGGTCGTCAAGACGCCCGCCTTCGACCGCCTGGCCGCGGAGGGCATGCTCTTCACGAACGCCTACTGCGCGTCGCCCTCCTGCACGCCTTCGCGGTGCGCGATCCTGACGGGCCAGGCGATCCATCGTATCGAAGAGGCCGGAAACCTCTGGAGCACGCTGCCGGCCAAGTTCGACGTCTACCCGGAGCTCCTCGAAAAGGCCGGCTACGCCGTCGGAAGCTCCGGCAAGACCTGGGGTCCGGGGAGCCTGGAAGCGGGCGGACGCACGCGGAACCCGGCCGGCCCCTCCTCGCCGAGCTTCGCCGACTTTCTCAAGAAGCTGCCCGAAGGCAAGCCCTTCTGCTTCTGGTTCGGCGGCGCGTGGCACGGCGGCTTCGACCCGCACCGGCCGTTCGATAAAGGCTCCGGGCTCAAGGCCGGGATGAAGCTCGAGGACGTCGCGGTGCCCCCTTTCCTTCCCGATACGCCCGAAGTCCGCGGCGACTTTCTCGACTATTACCTGGAAGTCCAGCGCTTCGACCGCGACGTGGGCGACGTCCTCAAGGCCCTCGAGGCGGCCGGCCGCGCTCCCAACACGATGGTCGTGGTCACGAGCGACAACGGCTACCCCTGGCCGCGGGCCAAAGGGAACGTCTACGACGCGGGCGCGCGGGTCCCGCTCGTCCTTCGCTGGCCCGCGAAGGTGAAAGGCGGCCAGAAGGTCGACGACTTCGTGAGCCTGACGGACGTCGGGCCCAGCTTCCTCCGCGCCGCCGGCCTGGAGCCGCCCGCCGCCATGACCGGCCGCACCCTGCTCGACCGCCAGGGACGCGGGCGCGTCTTCCTGGAGCGCGAACGGCACACGAACTCCAGGAAGGGCAACCTGAGCTATCCCATGCGCGCCGTCCGCACCGCCGACCACCTCTACATCCGCAATCTCCGGCCCGAACGCTGGCCGGCCGGCGACCCGGAGAAGTACGACATCCCCGACAACCCTCACCCCCAGGTCGACGTGGGGATCTTCGCCGATTGCGACCAAGGGCCCACCAAGGATCTCGTTATCGCCGGCCCCGGCGACAAGTTCTACTCCCTCGCCTTCGGGAAGCGGCCGGCGGAGGAGCTTTACGATCTCAAGAAGGACCCTCACCAGATCGACAACGTCGCCGACCGCGCCGAGTACGCGGAACCGCGTGCCGCCTTGCGCCGCGAACTGGATCGGTGGATGCGCGAGACGGCCGACCCGCGCGCGCTGAACGACGACGACCCCTGGGACCGTTACCCCTACATCGGAGGCGCCCGAAAGAAATGAGAGCTTTCCTCTTCGCGGTGCTGATGGCGGCGGCCCCGGCCCAGGACATGAAACGCCCCAACGTTCTCCTTATTTACACGGACGACCAGAGTTACCGCACCCTGGGTTGCTACCGCGACGAGGGCGCCTGGCCGTGGGTCAAGACGCCGAACATCGACCGCATCGCCGCCGAAGGCGTCCGGTTCACGCACGCTTACGGCGCCGGGTGGTGCACGCCGAGCCGCGCGAGCCTGCTCACGGGACTCCTCCCTCACGGCATCCAGGGCCTGGAAATCCCCAAGGTGGTGGGCGACGGGCGGTACGACCCGGCCGTCTGCCGCTTCTGGCCCGCCGAGCTGCGGAAAACGGGATACCACACCGCGATGATTGGAAAGTGGCACATCGGGCAGGACCACGGCCACGGGCGCGACTGGGACCACTCGGTCGTCTGGAACCAGGCCGACATCGTGGGTGACTGGTACAGCGAACAGCCCCTGCGCATCGACGGCGCGCCCAAGAAGACGCTCCCCGGCTACTCGACGGACCACTACACGCGCTTCGCCGTGGACTACGTCAAGCGCGACAAGGGCAAACCCTGGCTCCTCTGGCTCTGCTACAACGCGCCGCACCTGCCCAACACGTTCCACCCGCGGCACAAGGACGACTACGAGGACGCCGAGGTCCCCGTGCCGGCGGACGTGTACGGCCCCCGCGAAGGCGTGCCCGCCTACATGAAGAACTACTCGGTCTGGAAGCCCGGCGAAGGCGACGCGCCGCACTACCGGGACTGGCACCTCAAGAAGCTCGTCCCGCTCGCGAAGCTCGTGCGCGACTACAACAAGCTCGTCCGCGCCGTCGACGAAGGCGTGGGGCAGATCCTCGACGCGCTGAAGGCCACCGGCCAGGCGGAAAACACGATCATCCTCTTCACCTCCGACCAGGGGTTCGCGTGGGGAGACAAGGGGTACGCCTGGAAAGTCGGGCCCTACGAGGCGTGCATGCGGATGCCGCTCCTGGTCCGCTGGCCGGGCGTGGCCAAGCCCGGCACGGTTTGCCGCGAGCCGGCGGCCGTCTATGACTTCGGACCCACGATCTTCGCCGCGGCCGGCGCGGCGGTTCCGTGGACGATGCACGGCCGCGACCTGCGACCGCTGCTCGAGAGGCCCGAGACCCGCTGGGACCGTCCGCTTCTCCTGGAGCAGTTCTTCAAGTCCTTCGGGTCGCAGACGGACGCCGGGCTGACCGGCAAGAACGGCTTCGCGGGCGTCCCCTGGTGGATCTTCCTGCGGCAGGGAAAGCACAAGTACATCCGCACGCTCGTCCCGGACGAGATCGAGGAGCTTTACGACGTCGAGAGCGATCCCGGCGAGCGGCGGAACCTGGCCCTCGCGCCGGAATCCCGGGCGACCCTCGGCGAGTTCCGCGACCGCTTCGTCGCGGAGCTGAAACGGACGAACGCCGCCCTCGTCGACCATCTTCCCAAGCCGCGCACCTCCGACTGAATGTTGCAAAAGACCCCGGGTACTTTTGCAACATCGTATGAACCGAAAGACGCCGCACACGGCGGTCGTGGCGATCCCGCCCGAGAATCTCTGGGACCCCATCCAACGGATTCGCAGCCAGTACGACCGGCACGTCGACCGTTGGATGCCCCACGTCACTCTGGTCTACCCTTTCCGACCGCGCGAGGAGTTCGACGCGGCGGCGCAGGCGCTTGCGAAGGCGAGCGCCGGGGTCGTCCCGTTCGAGGTCTCGCTCGCGGACGTAAAATTCTTCGAGCACGGGCCGGGTCGCTTCACGATCTGGATGGCCCCCGAGCCGGCCGCCCCAATCGTCGACATGCAGGCCGTGCTCGCCCGCCCGTTCCCGGATTGCGACGACGTCGCCCGTTACGCGTCCGGCTTCACGCCGCACCTGAGCGTGGGTCAGGCGGACGGCCGGCAGGCGCTCGAGGAGCGAATGGCCCGCATCCGCTCGGGCTGGATTCCCCTGCAGTTCCCCGTGCGCGAGGTTGCGCTCATCGCCCGCGAGGGCGACGCGCCCTTCCGGGTCGAACGGACTTTCCCCCTCGGCTAGAGGACGAGGGACGGGCCGAACCGGCGAAGCCAGCGCTCGTGGTCGCGGTATGCGGGGCAGAGCTCCTCGACCTTGGCCCAGAACTTCGGCGAGTGGTTGGGCACCGCCCGGTGCGCCAGCTCGTGGGCCACGAGGTAGTTCGCCACCTCCTCGGGCGCCAGCATCAGGCGCCAGTTGAACGAGATCGTGCCGTTCTGGTAGCAGGTTCCCCAGCGGGACTTCTGGTCCCCGACCACGATCTTCCGGTAGGTCAGCCCGTGACGCGCCGCCAGGGCGACCGCCCGCTCGATCAATTCCCGCTCAGCCTCCCGGAAATACCATTCCACGAGCGCCCGGCGAACCGTGGCCTTCGCGCGGCGCGGGACGTGGACGACCAGGGAGTCTCCCAACCGCCCCACTCGGGGCGCTCCAATGCAGAGGTTGAGCGTGAGCTGCCTCCCGAGGAAGGGAACCGTGGTCCCGTGCGCCAGCGCCCGGTCCGGGATGAGGGGAGCCAGGCGGTCGTAGCGGCGCAGGATGCGGAGGACCCAGCGGCGGCGCGCGCGCACGAAGGGCTCGACGGACGCCTCGTCCATCCCCTCCGGCAGCGTGACCGAAAGCCCCCTGCGCAGCTCGATCCGGAGGCCGAGGCGCGAGGCGCGCGCGCTGCGCCGGAGAAGGTACGAAACGCGCCGGCCGTCCAGGTCGATTTCCCGCCTCTCGTGGCTCATGCCCCCCTCCGAAACGATTTTACCGTTTCGCCGGGCCCCGCCAAGGATCTTCCTTCTGAAGGCGGAATCGGCCGCCGGGGGTCCTTCTTTTCATGGTGCGTGCGGGCAGACACGACGGTTCGGTGCGGGTGGCCGCCGTAGGCGACCTTCACTGCCGGGAAGACACCCGGGGACACCTTCAGTCCCTGTTCGCCCGGATGGCGGAGGACGCCGACGTCATCCTCCTGTGCGGGGACTTGACTAACGACGGCAGCCCGGAGGAGGCCCAGACGCTGGCCGGGGAGCTGAACGCCGCCGCCCAGACGCCGGTCGTGGCGGTCCTGGGGAACCACGACTACGAAGCCGGCAAGCCGCAGGAGGTCAAGAAGGTCCTGACGCAGGCGGGCGTCCGGGTCCTAGACGGCGACGGCTGCGAGTTTTTCGGGGTGGGATTTGCCGGCGCCAAGGGATTTTTTGGAGGTTTCGGCGAGCGGATGCTTCAGGCCTGGGGGGAAGGGACGACCAAACAGATCGTGCACGAAGCGATGGAGGAGGCGCTCAAGCTTGAATCGGCACTGGCGAGACTCAAGACGCCGCGGCGCGTCGTCGTCCTCCACTACTCCCCGATCGCGGCCACCGTCCAGGGGGAGGCCAAGGAGATCTTCCCGTTCCTGGGGTCCAGCCGTCTCGAGGAGCCGCTCCACCGGCACCCGGTGGCGGCCGTCTTCCACGGCCACGCGCATTACGGCGCCGCCGAAGGCCAGACGGGCGACCACGTCCCGGTCTACAACGTCGCGCTTCCCCTCCTTCGCCGGCTCCATCCGGACCGGCCGCCATATCGCGCGCTGGAAATACCCGTCAAGGCCAACCATGTCCGCTGAGGTGCGGAGACAGTTCTTCCGGGACGTGCTCCTCGCCTTCCGGCGCTCGGGGATCCCCTTCCTGATCGGCGGGGCGTACGCCCTGACCCATTACACGGGCATCCGCCGTCGAACCAAGGACCTCGACCTCTTCGTCTACCCCCGGGACGGCCGGCGCATCGTGCGGACCTTCGCCGAAGAAGGGTTCGAGTCCCGGATGGTCTGCTCCTACTGGCTGGCCAAGATCGGAGGCCCCGAGGCCCTCGTGGACATCATCTTTGCTTCCCGGAACGGCATCTGCCGAGTCGACGAGGCGTGGTTCGGGCACTCGGAGGCGGGGATCCTGTACGGAGTTCCCGTCCGGGTCATCCCTCCCGAAGAAATGATGTGGTCCAAGGGGTACGTCATGGAGCGGGACCGCTTCGACGGGGCCGATATCTGCCACCTGATTCGCGAACGGGCCGAATCGCTCGACTGGGGCCGCCTCCTGGAGCGCTTCGGCGACCACTGGCCCGTTCTGCTGAGCCACCTGATCCTGTTCGGCTTCGTTTACCCGTCGCACCGGGGACTCGTCCCCGACTCCGTCATCCGGGAGCTCGTCGACCGGTGGCGCCGGACGGATCGGGCGTCCTCCCGTCGCCGTCTCTGCCGCGGACCCTTGCTCGCGCAGTCGCAGTACATGATCGACATCCTGCGGTGGGGCTACCATGACGCCCGCCGCGTCCCCCCCGCCGGCCTGACCCGGGGCCAGATCGCCGCCAGCTAGAGGCTTTTTCTGCCCCGGGGGCGCACTCGAATCCGCGCCCCGTACGCTATCTTAGGATAGGGGGTCGGAAGGAGCTTGGAATGAGATACGTCGCGGCCCTGCTGGCCTGGGCGGTCGGGGGGGACGGCATTTCCGTCGAGGAGTTCGACAAGCTGCATGCGCAGCTCCGCCCGTCCCTCGAGGAGGCGTGGCGGAAGATCCCCTGGAAGGTCTCGCTCGTGGAAGCTCAAAACGTGGCCGCCCGGGAGAAAAAGCCGATCTTCATCTGGTCGATGGACGGGAACCCGCTCGCGTGCGGCTGAAACAACGTCATCCTCGACCGTGCGTCGAACTTCGCCGACCCGGAGGTGATCGAGCTCTTGCGGACCCGGTTCGTCCCGGTGGCCGTCGACCAGTGGTACACGCGGCGCCAAAAGGACGCCGAGGGAGACTGGTACCGGAAGGTCGCCGCGCAGGGCCCCCTGAACGATTTCACCTCGACGACCCAAGGCCTCTACGCTTGCACGCCCGACGGAAAACTTCTGGGGTACTCCAACCACCGCAGCCCCGAGCGGACCCGCCCGCTGCTCCGGAAGGCCCTGGAGGAGTTCAAGCCCGCCGAGACGGCGGCGCTGACGGTCCCGGCGCGGGACCCGCACCTGCTGGCGAGCGCGCCCGCCGGAGGTCTGGTCGTCACGGTGACTTCCAAGATCGTCGACGGCTACGAGAAGACCGAGGCGGCCGAGACGCAGATCTTCCACGGTTCGATGGGGCGGGACGTCCTGTGGGTGCTCAAGGACGAGCACGAAGCGCTGGTCCGCGGCGATTTTCCCGAGCGCTTGAAGCAGCGGATCGCCCGCTTCCACCTGATCGATAACACGCGCGGCGAGCCCGCGATGTGGACGGCCGAGGAGGTAAAGCAGCTCCAGCTGACCCTCAAGGACGGCAAGCTCACGGGGACGGTGCGGCTGGAGGCCGACTCCAAGGGTCGGCGGTACGATACGGAGCTGCTGGGGTTCGTCGAGACGAAGGACGGAAAGGTAACGCGGTTCGACCTCGTGTCCCGCGGGCAGGGGTTCGGGCACGGCGGGACGACCGAGGTCGGCGCGCCCAAGGGGAAGTTCACGCTGGCGATCGCCTTCCGGCTGGCGTCCGGGAGCGACGAGGCGGACAAGGCGATGCCCCAGGGGGCCAAGGGCTGGGTCCCCGGCTACACCCAGCTGCGCTAGCTAGCTAACAAAACAAACCGTTTGTTTTGTTAGTTGCTACTTGGCGACCGTGCTCGACTTTTCGGGCGTCGGGAAATTGTCCGGCACGGGCACCGTGACCTTGCCGGTCGCGAGCCACTCGCAGGTGCGGTTCATGATCGTCACGAATCCCACGCACTGGAGCGACTTCCCGTTCTCGTGGCCCATGACGTTGGTGACCACGCGGCCCTTGCCGTAGGGGATGACCCACAGCATCGCCTCGTGGACGCCGGTGCCGCCCTGCTTGGGGTCGTCGAAGGCGGAGGCCAGGATCTGCATGTCCGCGGCGGGGCCCCGCTGGCCGTGGTAAAGCTCGTCCTGGGCGTGCATCCAGGTCTTGGGCAGGCCCTTCGTGATCGGGTGCTCCCCGTCCCGGATCGTCACGACGAACTCGTGCTGCTTGCCGTGCCCGGCGCCCCTCCCCTGGCCGGCCTTCTCCCGCACGAGCTCCCCCTGGTCGTTGTAGAACACCCGGTCGCCGAACTTGGCGTCGCGCCATCCCAGGCCGATCATCTTGTTGTACTCCGCCCACGGGGTGAAGGCGTTGTTCGCGGCGTGGACGACGTGGACGCCGCCGCCGTCGCGCACGTACTCCTCGAAGGACTTCCGGACCTCCTCGGGCCAAAGCTCGCCGTTGTAGTTGAGGACCACGACCTTGTAGTCGGAGAACTTCGGGCGCCACTTCGCCCAGTCTGCCTTGAACGCCTCGACCTTCTTCTCGCGCTCGGCCTTCTGCTCAGCCGTCTCTTCCTTGGGCTTCCCCGGGGGTGAAGGCGGCGTGGTCGAGACGTCGACCGCGAAGAGCCCCGACTTCTCGAGCTGGGCCTTCATGAAAGGCGTCATCGCTTTCCAGTTGTGGTTGTTCTGGCCGTCGATGATCAGGACCTTGTGGTCGGCGCGGGGCGCCGCAACCGGGATGCCGAGGCAAAGACAGGCGAGCAGCTTCATAGCTCCTCCGTGAAATCCTCCTACAGTACGCGCCGTTCAGGGCTGCAGCGCCTTCAAAAGCTCCGTCCCGAAGGTTTCGGCCCGCCACCGCCGCAGGCCCGGGACCGACGCCATCGCTTCCGGCGTGGACGGGGCGTCCAGCGCGATCCGATCGATCAGCCGCTGGGGCAGCAGGAGCCCGGGGTCCAGCCCGAGCTTCGCCGCCGCCTCGGCGCGCCAGGCCTTGAGCCGGTCCATGCGGCGGAAGGCCTCGCGGGGCGGCCGGGACCGGAATACCGGCGCAGGCCCGGCGGCTTCCTCGGGCCCCGACGTCCCGCGGCGGATCGCTTCCAGGACCTCGGCCGCCCGGCGCTCCCGGATGTGCCACGAGAGGCCGCGCGCGCGCCGCAGCGCCTCCGCGTCGCCCGGCGGCCGAAGCGCCAGCGAGAGAAGCGCGTCGTCCCCGGCGACCTTGAAGAGCGGCAGGTCCGCCTCGCGCGCCCATTCCTCGCGGAGTCGAAAGAGTTCCCGGAGGACCGCGCGCTGGCGCCCGTCCAGCTCCCGCGCCCCCTTGGCCCGGCGGGCTTCGGCGGGCTCGCGGTGCACTCCCCCGGGCGCGCGGGCGAGCGCCTCGCACTCCTCGCGCACCCAGGCTTCGCGGCCGAGCGCCCCCAGGCGCCGGAGCAGCCGGTCGCGGAGCGCCAGGAGGTGGCGGACGTCCTCGGCGGCGTACTGGAGCTGCGCGTCCGAGAGGGGGCGGCGCGACCAGTCGGACCGCTGGACGGCGCGGCTCTTGGAGTGCCCGACGCCCAGCTCACGCTCGAGGAGAGACTGAAGGCCGGGCTCGGCGATCCCGCAGAACCGAGCCGCGATTTGGGTATCGAAGACCGCCTCGAATTCGAATCCGTGATCGCGCTTGAGGAGAGAGAGGTCGTACTCCCCGCCGTGAAGGACTTTCTCGCGGGCGGGGTCGGCCATCGCGCCCCGGAGCGGCGACAGGTCGCGCACCGCCAGGGGGTCGATGAGGCTCACGTTCCCCGCGTCGTCGGCGAGCTGGAAGAGGCAGACCTTTTCGAAATAGTGATGGAAGCTGTCGCTCTCGGTGTCGAGCGCCAGCGCGCGGGCGCCGGCGAGCGACCCGGCGAGCGCACCAAGTTCCTCCCCGGTCCGGACGATGAGCGCGGCGGATGCGATGGGGGCCGAAGATAAGGGGCTCTTGCGGCCCCTGTCAAGCGCAACTCAGGTGTACCATCAGGAGGGGTGTAGCTCCAATTCGTGCATAGGCACGCGAGCGTTGGAACGAAAGGGGATCGGGAGATGGCTGGAGATTGGGAGATC
>Ga0187892_10006600_pt1 | contig 17121 bp, 16 predicted proteins | sample MA1701073metaG_FD_139345 | JGI IMG/M metagenome (GOLD analysis project Ga0187892, IMG submission 139345) | Bio-ooze microbial communities from a basaltic lava cave in the Kipuka Kanohina Cave System on the Island of Hawaii, USA - MA170107-3 metaG ... | reverse complement strand
GCAGCAGGCGCAGGAAGAGGGCTAGGAAGAGCAGCTCGGTCTTCTTGGTTTTGACGATTCGCTGCAGATCCTTGGCCGTGGATTCGTAGTCCAGGCTACCGGCGAAGGGTGGATTGGCGAGGAAAAGGGAGTACTTCTCGGCGTCGTCGTGGTCGGACTGCGCCAGCGAATCCCGGTAGCGGATGTCCGGGTTCTCGACGCCGTGCAGCAGCATGTTCATGCTGCCGATGCGCAGCATGGTGCTGTCGAAGTCGTAGCCGTGGAAGGTACCTTCGTTGAAGCGGCGGCGCGCAGCGGCGTCCTTGTAGATCGCGTCGCTGTGGTGCTCGACCAGATAATCCGAGGCAGCGATCAGAAAGCCCGCCGTGCCGCAGGCGGGATCGCAAATGACGTCCTTGGGCACCGGAGCGACCATGTCGACCATCAGCTTGATGATGTGGCGCGGGGTGCGAAACTGCCCGTTCTGGCCGGCGGTGGCGATCTTGGAGAGCATGTACTCGTAGAGGTCGCCCTTGGTGTCCTTGTCGGCCATGTCGATGCTGTCGAGCTGATCGACAACGTTGGCGAGAACACGCGGCGTCGGCATCATGAAGAGGGCGTCCTTCATGTGGTGCGTGTAGGTGGAGCCGCCCTCGCCGTCGGCGTCGCCCTTCTGACCGAGGGTCTTGATGAACGGAAAGACCTCGTTGCGCACCGTCTCGAACATCTGCTCGGGGGCAGTGTCCTTGAAACGCGACCAGCGCAGTTTGTCCTGCGGGCGCGTGAAGACCGGCTCCTCGATCGGCTTGCCGGTGCGCGCGGCTTTGTGTTCCTTCAGCGTGTGCAGCTCGTCGAGCCGCCTGATGAAGAGCAGGTAGGTGAGCTGCTCGATGACGGAAAGCGGGTTGGAGATCCCGCCGGACCACATCGTGTCCCAGATGCGGTCGACCTTGCTCTTCAGCTCACCCGTAATCAAGGTTTCACCCCCTATCCCAATTCAGACACCTTGGTCCCCCCGACGGCGCCAACATTCGATCGCAGCATTCCCCAAGCTGTTACCAATAAAAGATACTGCCATGCGTTGTAAAATCCCATATTGACCGCTCCGTCGAAGATGATCTGCTGCTGTGGGCGTCGATCCCCTCCTAGACCGCGACGGGGAGCGGATGCGCTGGATGCGCCGGGTGCCGCCGAGACCAGCTGCTACCTCGTCGCCGAAGACCGGCCCGATCGCGCCGTAGTCTCAGGCGGTCGCCGCCGTTGCGGCCGCCCAAGGCCAGGGGCGTAGGCCAAGCTTTCATCGTCTGCGGAAGTCTTCGCATGCCTTTCCTGCGGTCTTCCCTCTCGCAGCATCCAGACATCTGACGCCCCCGGCCAGGAGGCGCGTGCACGAGGGAATCGTACACGTCGGCATCCAGCACCGCGTTCCGCCTCCACCTCCCAGCTGTCTCCTTGGTCGATGCTACCCGCTACGATCCTCAGGGCTCCGAAAACGAATTCTTGAATTTCCTATGGATGCACTTGGTGTGGAGTCATTTCTCGAGCGTCGCTCACTGCTTCCTGAGCGCTTCGATCCGTATATCGATCCCGAGCGTAGTGGTACCTTGTGCCAAATACGTCCGCGGCTCGCCGGTCTTCGTGTTATGGTACTCGACGCGCCGAATGGTCTGGCGCGTGTCGTCGCTGACTGGGTGTCAGAGAGCAATCCACGGCTTTAGCAAGAACGGTGACGGCATGATGACTGCGCACGGTACCTTCGCCAAGGATGGCCGACGACCGATGCTCCGTGGGGCGTTGGTCGGTCCGACGTGTCTCGCCCTGCTCGTTCTGGCCGGCTGCACCGGGTCGATCGCCCACCTCCACCCGTTTGACGGCATGCGGCCGGTGCACTGCGCCCGCAGCGACGCGGCAGAGGCCCTCGAATTGCGCTATCTCGGCACCGGGGGCGTCCTGATGCGCTGGAACGGACACGCCATTATGACAGCACCGTTCTACTCGAATCCTGGGCTGCTGCAGGTCGGCTTGGGTCTGCCGATCTCACCCAACACCGAGCGCATGATACGCACCTGCCGACGATCGATGACGTCGAGGCCATCCTGGTCGGCCACTCGCACTACGACCATTTGATGGACGCGGTGTATGTCGCGGAAGCGCACGCCCCACACGCCGTGTTCTACGGCAACGCCACGATGGCGCACCTTCTCGCGGCGCGCCCGCTGCTGCGTGGACGCGTGGTGGCGATGGATGCAGAGGCGGGCGATTGGTGGCAGGAGGGGTGGTGGGAGTACGTCGCCGACCGGTCCATCCGGTTCATGGCGTTGCGCTCGGAGCACGCGCCGCACTTTCTCGGTATCAAGATGTTCGGCGGCAGCGTCGACACCGACCAGCAGCGGCTGCCGCGCACGGCCTATGGCTGGAAGGAGGGGCAGACGCTGGCGTTCCTCATCGACTTTCTGGGCCCCGACGGGAGCGTCCGGCTGCGCCTGTATTACCAGGACGCGTCCAGCAATCCGCCCAACGGCTTTCCTCCCCCCTCCGGGAGCACACTCACCGAACCGGTCGATGTCGCCATCCTGTGTGTGGCCTCCTTCGGCGAGGTCGACGATTACCCGCAAGCCATCGTGCGGCAGCTGCGGCCGCAGACCGTGATCCTCGCGCATTGGGAGAGTTTCTTCCGCTGCCCCGACCGTCCGTTGCAGGCGGTGCCGCTGACGGACACGAAAGCCTTCGCGCGCCGACTGACCGCGGCGCTTCCAGAGGGCGCACGCTGGCACACGCCGCGTCCGGGGGCCACGCTGAGAGTCTGTCCACGGCGATGACACATCGTGTTTCAACCATCAGCAAGATGAAGCGCGTGGTGCGCTGTCCCGCTGGCGAGGCCTGCCCTGCACCAGGAGACCAACAATGATCGCGATCCACAAGTCCCGTGCGCAGACCTGGTTCACCCATGCGCTGGTGCTCTTGGGTGCCGGCGGGTTTCTCAGCGCTTGCATCGTGGCTCCCAAGTGGCAGGCGCAGCGTCAGGTTACGCCTGAAGTGGTAGCGCAAACTCTCGATGAATCCGGGGCCATACGTGCCGACCTGAGGCCGGAAGACATTCCGCGGCTTCCCGTTCGCGTCCACCTCCGGCCTTGCTGTGCCTTCGGAACGCATCTGCAAGCCAGCTTCGGCCCGGTTCCGATACCATTGTTCAGCATTGGAAACATCACGAGCGTCGACGAGTTGGGTCCGCACCAGTACGACTCTGGAGCCTTCTCGGTAGAGGGGTCGTCGGCCAAGAACGCCTTCAGTAGCGAAAAGAATGGTCTCATTTACACCTGTCGGGGGGGATTCATCGATACGGCCCACGTGCGCGATCATGCGGATTGGACACTGTTCTGGGCGACAACGATCGCGCGTTCGTCGGTAACCGGCGCAACCATCGAACTGCCGCCGGAAGGTGGAAAACGCCGGGTGATCATCCGTCCGCTGCCGCACGAGTTGATCGAGCGTGATGGCCTGCGGCGAACGGCGATCGATCTCGCGCAGTGGATGGCCTTCCAGCTGTCCGTCTGGCACGAGATCGCCACCGCCTATGGTTGGGCGTCGATCGATCCCTACCCCGAGTACGTATCGGCATTCTCCCCGGAGGATCTGTATTCCAATTTGTTAGGCATCAAGATTGCGAGCGGAATCCTCACGCAGAGCGACAGCGCCGCGGCCGACAGTCTCTACGATCAGGATATGGACCTCTGGCTGCAAACCACGCTGCGCTACCTGCAGCCGGCATCGGCAGCCGCGGGAGAAGCGGCAACCTATCTCGTCGACGGTGTGTGGTGGGATTCCAAGGCACGTCTGCCCAATCCACGGTTGGTCTTGCGGCGGAACCTTGATGCCAGCGACGAGATCGCGCCGTGGCAGGTCTCGCGCGCCTACAGCTCGCCGCAGATGACCGCGTGGGTCGATAAGGAGTGCGGCGGGAGCGAGCGTCCCCTGATCCTGCGGCGCCAGAACGCCGCGCGCGGGGTCCAGTTTGCGGACCTGCTGACGCTCGAAATCGAGGTCGATGTCCCCGATCCCTTTCCGTTCCCCCGCCCGGGCTCGACGCAGATTACCCAGGCGGATTTCCCCGCCATCATCGAAGCCGTTCGCGCGAAGGCCGTGAAGCTCTTGGGTCCGGGAAGCGACCGCCCCGAGCGCGATGCGCGCTGACGGGATGACGACTGCCGGCCTACCCGGACGCCCGCGTACCGAGAGAGCTGATCTTCAGTCAAGCACGCAACGACCTCTTCGTCGTCCGCGTCGCTGGTACTGTCCTCGGCAGCGACTGCCCGGGCAGCATCGAATCGGCACGAAGTCAATGACGCCGGACCTCGAGCCGCTGCGGGCAAGCCTAAAGACGGATCGTAGACGGGCCGGATAACTCAAGCTTCCGCAACTCTTCGCGACACGCCTCGCTGAACTCCCGTAAAGGATCCATCGCCTGTTTATTCTTAAGCATCGGCGCTAAGTCGCGAAGCGTGATGTTCGGCCCGAGATACGTATCGATGATCACTTGCATGATCCTGTCCGCGCTTTCGATGACCGGCGGCGATGAGCGAACGCGCATCCGGCTCACGAAAGCGTACAGCCTCACGAACCTCGATGTATCTACCTGATCATGCTCGAGGGCGTCCGCATAAAGTGTTGATGTTTCTTCGATGAACTCCTTGTACAGGTCTTCGCGCGTGGCGACGTCGTGTGCAATCTGCTGCGCTCTGACTTGTGTGCGCTGGGTCAGCCACGATGCCGTCAAAGAGGTAAGCCCACCGATCGCTGATCCTGCCAGCGCGGCGAATGCGGAAGCGTATGCCGGGTCCATTCTATGTCTCCTCCCCCTTCACTGCGAACGCGACACTGAGCGGCGCTGCTGGAAGGAGTCTCGCGAGCGCTCGTAGATATCGTCAGTTGCTTCAGCTCGTGCGTCGCTGATTGGCCGGCAGCGGGAACGACGAAAACATCACCCCGATCATACTCGGGCACAGCGTGTGCCATTCATACCACACTCCCGCATAATGAATGCGCACGGAGCGCGAACCCGCGGCTGAGCGGTGGTGCGCATCGGGAAGACGATTCGGTGGTGCGACCAGCAGGGGAACCCGGCGGGTCGATACGCTCGCCTACTCGTGCCTGACACCAAACCGGCTGCGACGCGCTCTCTACTTGCTCTTCTTCTGGATCGACATGACGTACATCTCGATGTTCGCGACCACACCGCGGCCCGTGATGTCGCGTTCGATTTCCCGCGAAAGATCGGTCTTCCCGTCTTCGGTCTTGCTCTGGTTGTTGCGGATCTTCTCCCATACTCCGGTGTGCACGGCGCTTGCCTGGGGGTTGAACGTAACGGCCCACCACTTCCCGCTGGGGAAGCTGCCGCCGTTGCGTTGTTGGTAGGTCCGGAGGTCGATGGGCTTCTTGGTGGCAGCGAATACAGCAGATCCCGGCGTACCACCCGCACCGTGACAAGGCGTGCAGTATTCAGCGTAATACAGCGTCCCCTTCTGAATGCGGGCGTCCTGAGCTTCACCTCCCGCATACGACGGCAGAGAGGTCACGCAACCAACGATCGCCAGGACCGCAACACCGGTCACGATTCGCTTCATCGATGTGGTTCCTCCGTTGGCAATTGGCAGCACGTGGGGACTCATCCGGTTCTCCGTCCTCGCCGGCGATCAGCGTTGGTCACCGTCTGGGCTCGTCACTTCGCTTGGATCGAAAGAACATAGTCAGCGATCCACCTGACTTTTCCCCGGGCCGCGATCTCGGCGTTCGTTCCGCTCCCTTCGTCGTACCGGATACGCTCCCAGCCTTCGGTGTGCGGGTTGAGGGGCGGCTTGGCGACAACGACCATGAGCCAGTCCCCGGTCGGGAACTTGCCCCCGTGCCGTTGCACATACGTTCGGAGGTCGACCGGCTGTTTGCTCGTGGCGAACACGGACGAGCCGGGCGCTCCACCGACACCATGGCACGGTGTGCAATACTTGTCGTACCAGATGCGGCCTTGGCCCGCCGTCGAGGATGGCAAATCCTGCGCCCCCGTGCAGCTCGGATCGAACCAACAACTGATGAGCAGTGCGGTCGCAATGACCCCGATGGCGCATCGCCGCCGTCTGGCCCTCGCGTTCACGGTCATCTGCTCCATGTCAGCATCTCTCCTTTCTTCGTCTTCGCGAGGCGCTGAGCCGGCGCGATCGAGACCACTGATAGCTCGTCGATGGTTCCCGTTCTTGTCCGTTCGTGCCAGATCGCTCGAGCCCGATGGCCATAGCGACGGTGACGCGCAGGCGATCGAGGACGCGTTCCGTGCGATCCTGCTCTCGCGCTATCGCGCCTATCGCGCGAGAGGCCTCGCCGGCATCGCACCGTACGCCCGGGCGGGACCCGCCACCCGTGCGGCCGACGAGCTGGCCGCGTTCAACCGTGGCGCGCGGGCGACCCGATCTCCTGGACCGCTATCCCGATGACGTACCGCCGGACTTCGCCGAGAACCATTACTGGTTCAGTTCCGGGCGCATGGCGAGGTCACCGTCGCCCTCGAGCACGTCTTCCAACTGGCGCTCGGCGAAACCACAGTCCTGGTACAATGTCAGAACTATGTGAGCCAAGGCTACAACGCCGAGCAGGCGATCGTCGCCTTCCTGCCCATCGACCAGGGCACACTGGTGATCTATACCAACCACACGTCGACGGATCAGGTGGCCGGGTTCGGTGGCGGCGGCAAGCGCGCCATCGGGCGAACCCTGATGGCCGGCCAGCTGAAGAGGATCTTCGAGACGACTCGTGCCGGCCTCGGCCGGTAGGAGTGGAAGCAGCCGTCGATCGCGCGGAGCGGCGTCTGCTCACGCTCGAAACGGGCGAGGCTCGAGAACGAGTCGGCCGACGCGATGAGCCATCACGCAGCGCATGGGAGCCTGGCGCGCGATGACAAGAACCGAAAGGTTGCGGTTGTGTAAAGAAGCCCAGTGATTCCGAAACACCCGGGACGGTCAGCAGTATTCGAAGCAATCACACCGCCGGCGTGGCCGCCGCCCCGCGGAAGCACGCCGGACGTCGCGGCGCTCGACGTGACCGACGAGAAGCTCGCGCTCGCGCGCTCGCTCGGCGCCGACACCACCGTCAACGCAAAGGCCCCCGATGCGGTGCGGCAGATCCTCACACAGACGGGCGGCGGCGCGCACGGCGTGCTGGTGACCGCCGTATCGCCCGCCGCTTTCGCCCAGGCGCTCCAGATGGTGCGGCGCAAGGGGACGGTGAGCCTGGTCGGGCTGCCGCCCGGAGATTTTCCGACGCCGATCTTCGACGTCGTGCTGAAGCGGATCACCATTCGCGGTTCGATCGTCGGGACTCGCACGGATCTCGCCGAGGCCATCGCGTTTGCCGCGGAGGGCAAGGTGCGCGCACACCTTCACGAGGCGCGCCTCGACGAGATCAACCGGGTGCTTTCCGAGCTGAAGGCAGGGAAGATCGACGGCCGCGTCGTGCTCAGGTTGACGTAGACGGAGAAGCGCAATGGCGACGAGGAGAAGGGTACAGGCCATGGAACCCAACGAAGGCGTGCACCGTCCGGCGAAGCGAGCTCGACGCGCCACGCCGGCGACGGCGGACGTCCTGGCCCAATACGGCTGCGGCCCCGTCCAGTTCTCGGGCACCTCCGATGCCCTCTACGAGCGCCATCTGCTCTTCGACAGCGTCCGGGACCTCACCTCTGCCGGGGCGCGCGAGCGTTTCGAGGCGGTCGCGCGCTCCGTCCGGGATGTCCTGTCCCAGCGGTGGATCCGCACCGAGCAGACCTATGAGCACGAGAACTCAAAGCGCATCTACTACCTGTCGATGGAGTTCCTGCTCGGCCGCGCGCTCGCGAACAATGTCATGAACCTGCTGCTGGACCCCATCGCCCGGCGGGTCGTGGCGGAGAAACGGCTCGACTGGCTCGGCCTCCTCGAACCGGAGCCCGCCGCCGGCCTCGGGAACGGCGGCCTCGGCCGGCTCGCGGCCTGCTTCCTCGACTCGATGGCGACGATGCAGCTCCCCGCCATGGGCTACGGGCTGCGCTACGAGTACGGGATGTTCCGGCAGACGATCGAGGACGGGTGGCAGCGGGAGCAGCCGGATAACTGGCTGCGTCGGCCGGACCCATGGGAGGTGGCGCGCCCCGACGAGTGCGTCGAGGTGGCCCTGAACTGCTCGCGCGCCGCGCTCGACCTGATCTTCTCCGACCATTTCAGCCGCAACGAGCCCGGCGCCTTCGCCCCGCTGCGCGACGCGCTGCTGACGGCGGGCGACCACTACATGCACCTGGCGGACCTCACCTCCTATCTCGAGGCGACCGCCGGCTGGAGCAGCTCTACACCGACCCGAAGGGATGGGCACGCAAGGCGGTCCTCAACGTGGCGGCCTCCGGCAAGTTCTCCAGCACCGCACCATCGCGGAGTATGCGGCCGAGATCTGGGAGGCCAAGCCATGCCCCGTGCCGTAAGAGCACCTCAGGAGGTCCTCATGGGAAGCCCGCTCTCGGACAAGGAACTCGCGCTCATGGATGCGTACTGGCGCGCCGCCAACTACCTGTCGATCGGCCAGATCTATCTCTATGACAACCCACTGCTCGAGAAGCCCCTGACCAAGGAGCACATCAAGCCGCGGCTCCTGGGACATTGGGGAACCACGCCCGGCCTGAACTTCATCTATGTCCACCTGAACCGGGTGATCACGAAACACGACCTGAACATGCTCTACATCGCCGGCCCGGGGCACGGCGGGCCCGGTCTGGTCGCCAACGCCTATCTGGAAGGGACCTACAGCGAGGTCTATCCGAATATTTCCCCGGACGAGGAGGGTATGAAGCGTCTCTTCACGCAGTTCTCGTTCCCCGGCGGCATCCCCAGCCATGTCGCGCCGGAGACCCCGGGCTCGATGCACGAGGGCGGCGAGCTGGGTTACGCAGTCTCGCACGCGTACGGCGCCGCGTTCGACAACCACGATCTCATCGTCGCCTGTGTGGTCGGCGACGGCGAGGCGGAGACCGGGCCGCTGGCGACGAGCTGGCATTCCAACAAGTTCCTGAATCCGGTGACGGACGGCGTGGTCCTGCCGATCCTGCATCTCAACGGCTACAAGATCGCCAATCCCACCGTCCTGGCCCGGATCAGCCGCGAGGAGCTGAACGACCTGTTCCGCGGCTACGGCTACATCCCCTATTTCGTCGAGGGCGACGAGCCGGCGGCGATGCATCAGCTCATGGCGGAGACCCTCGACGCGATCGTCGAGGACATCCGGCGGATCAAGGATGACGCGCGCCGCGACGGCCGTACCGCGCGCCCGCGCTGGCCCATGATCATCCTGCGCACCCCGAAGGGCTGGACCTGTCCCACGGAGATCGACGGGAAGCGTACGGAGGACTCCTGGCGCTCGCACCAGGTGCCGATGGGCGAGATGCACCAGAGTCCGGCCCACGTGCGGATCCTCGAGCAGTGGATGAAGAGCTACAAACCCGAGGAGCTCTTCGACGACACCGGTCGGCTCAGGCCCGACCTGACTGCGCTCGCTCCGCGAGGCAGCCGCCGCATGAGCGCCAACCCGCACACCAATGGCGGCCTGCTCCTGCGTGATCTGCGCCTGCCCGATTTTCGCGACTACGCCGTCACCGTACCGGTCACCGGCGCCGTCACCGCCGAATCGACCCGGGTCATGGGGAAATTCCTCAGGGACGTGATGAAGCTCAACATGGAGTCCCGCAACTTCCGGCTGTTCAGCCCCGACGAGAACAACTCGAACCGCTGGCAGGACGTGCTGGAGGTCACCAATCGCGCCTGGATGGCGGAGACCCATCCGTGGGACGACCACCTCGCCCCCGACGGCCGGGTCATGGAGATGCTCAGCGAGCACCAGTGTCAGGGCTGGCTCGAGGGCTATCTGCTGACCGGCCGCCACGGCTTCTTCTCGTGCTACGAGGCCTTCATTCACATCATCGACGCGATGTTCAACCAGCACGCCAAGTGGCTGAAAGTCTGCAACCACATCCCGTGGCGCCGGCCCATTGCGTCGCTCAACTATCTCCTCTCCTCCCACGTCTGGCGGCAGGACCACAACGGCTTCAGCCACCAGGACCCCGGTTTCATCGACCACGTCGTCAACAAGAAGGCGGAGGTCGTCCGCGTGTACCTGCCGCCCGACGCCAACTGTCTGCTCTCGGTCACCGACCACTGCCTGCGCAGCCGCAACTACGTCAACGTGATCGTCGCCGGCAAGCAGTCGGCGCCGCAGTGGCTCACGATGGACGAGGCGATCAAGCATTGCACCGCCGGGCTCGGGATCTGGGAGTGGGCGAGCAACGACCGCGGCGCCGAGCCCGACGTCGTCATGGCGTGCTGCGGGGACGTCCCGACGCTGGAGACCCTGGCCGCCGTCGACCTCCTCCGCCGGCACGCGCCCGACTTAAAGGTGCGCGTCGTCAACGTCGTGAACCTCATGAAGCTACAACCGTCGAGCGAGCATCCGCACGGGCTCTCCGACCAGGATTTCGACGCTCTGTTCACGACGGACAAGCCGATCGTGTTCGCCTTCCACGGCTACCCGTGGCTCATCCACCGGCTGACCTACCGGCGCAACGGTCACCGCAACCTCCACGTCCGCGGCTACAAGGAAGAGGGCACCACGACCACGCCGTTCGACATGTGCGTGCTGAACGACCTCGACCGCTTCCATCTGGTGAGCGACGTGATCGACCGGGTGCCGAAGCTCGGCGCGAAGGCCGCGTATGCCAAGCAGGCCATCCGCGACAAGCTCATGGAGCACAAGGCGTACATCGCGCGGTACGGCGACGACATGCCGGAGATCACGGGCTGGACGTGGGGGCAGGAGGCCGTGGCGTCCGCAAGCGGGCGTTCGACGGAGGCCGACCACGTCTAGGCCGCGGTGCGTCTCGAGGTAGTCGTCGATGTGCTGTCGGCCGGCCACGCGTCCATGCTGCTCTACGCCATGCTCCACCTGACCGGGGTCAGGGCGGTCAACCCCAAGTACGAAACGCTCGGAGAGCTGTCGGTGACGCTGGAGGACATCAAGCGCTTTCGGCAGCTGGACAGCAAGTGTCCGGGCCACCCGGAATATCGGTTGCAGGCGCACAGCGAGACCAGGGCACCGGACACGAACCAGGCACGCACTGCGGGGCGCCGTCGTTGCGTCCTGCGAAGCACCGGAACGATCGATTTCGGGCGGGACCCGTCGACGAGCCCCGCGGAAAGCCGGCGAGTCAGACCCCGGGCGCCCATCTGACGACCGGCGATGGGGACGAGACGCCGAGAAGCGCGGCTGCCCTGGCTCGATGATCCGCCGTCGGGCGGGGACCGCTCCGCCGCGAAGACCACCGAGACATGATTCCTCCTACACCGAGCGGGTGCCGGCCGTCTTATCATTCCACGCCCGGCAGGGCGCACGGCCGGGGGACGTGCCGCCGCTCCACTCGAGCCGCCGTCGGCGCCGGTGGCACGAACGGACAAGAACGGGAGCGCGTCGACCATCTATTGAGAGGTCGGAGGTTCGCAGAATCAGCGCTGAACGAAGCCCGCGAAAGAGATACCCACCTCGGCGACCGGCGCAGGGCCACCGGACAGCAGGTCGGGGAGGGAGGACCGAGCACGGCGCGCGATCGCCGGGCTGGAAGAGAGCGGAAGATGGAGTACCTGGACGCGGCGAGACGGCAGGGGTTTGCTGTGCTGCTGCAGCGGCAGCGCGAGACGCTCCTGCGGCACTTGGCCGGCTCCCCGGCGGAACACGCACCGCGTCCGCAAAGCCGCGAACCCGGCACACCTGGTGCCCCGGCGGATCCCGCACCGACGGCGACGGGCGACGGGCGTACGCGTCTCGCGCTGGACAAGATCGACGCCGCGCTGGCAAGACTCGCCGCCGGCTCCTACGGCACATGCTCGAGGTGCGGTCGCGAGATCGCGCTCGCTCGTCTCGCCCTGGTCCCGGCCACCGAGTTCTGTTTGCGCTGCGCCCGTCACCCCCCGCGTGCCCGCCGGCGCGTCGCGCACTTCATCGCCGGGTTGGCGAGATTCTATCCCCGCTGAACTCGCATGCGCGCGATCTGCCCTCCCACCGTCTTCCTTCGAAGATCTCTTCTGCTTGATCACGCCGGTGAAGGCGCCTTGCTCGTGGCCGAACAGCTCGCTCTCGAGCAGTCCGGTGGGAATGGCCGCGCAGTTCAGCTACGCCTATCGCGGGCCGTGGATCATCTGCGGACCCTTCCGGTGCGTGCCACGAAACGCGCATTATGACGGAGCAAAGCCGGATCGGGGTCTAACGCGAGAGGGCCCAACCGATGAGCAACCAACCGCCAACGGACGTGTATCCCAAGGGTCTTGCGACCGAGGAAGAGCTACTTCAGGCGACAACGCTGCTCTACTATCTGCACGAGACCAATCCCGTCACGGGCCTGATCCGCGACAAGACCGACCCGGCGGCGCCGGCCAGCATCGCAGCCGTGGGGCTCGGCCTCGCGAGCACCCCCGTTTTGGTCGAGCGCGGCGTGATCTCCCGCGAGTTCGCCCCCGAGCTCGTGCGGCGTCTATTGCGCTTCTTGCGCGACAGCCCGCAGGGACCCGAGCCGGATGCGACCGGCTATCGGGGCTTCTACTACCATTTCCTTGACATGAAGACGGGGCGCCGCGTCTGGAACTGCGAGTTGTCCACGATCGACTCGGCCTTCCTCTTCGCCGGGATGCTCACCTGCGCGGCCTACTTCGACGCCGACACCGAGGCGGAGGCCGAGATCCGCCGGTTGGCGGTCGAGCTCTATCAGCGCGCGGACTGGCAGTGGATGCTTGCGGGTGGCGCGACCGTGTCGCACGGCTGGCGGCCCGAGACAGGTTTCATCCCGCATACCTATACCGGCTACGACGAGGCGCTCCTGCTCTACCTGCTCGGCCTCGGCTCGCCGACGTTCCCGCTGCCGCCCGAGAGCTGTGCCGCCTACTGCTCGACCTACCAGTGGATGCGGATCTACGGCCGCGAGGTGCTGTACTCGGGACCGCTGTTCACGCACCAGCTCTCGCACCTTTGGATCGACTTCCGCGGCATCCAGGACGCATTCATGCGCGAACACGCGAGCGACTACTTCGAGAACACGCGCCAGGCGACCTACATCCATCAGGAGTACGCGCGACGTAACCCGCTCGAGTTCGCCGCCTACGGCGACCACTGTTGGGGCATCACCGCGAGCGACGGGCCCGGCTTCGAGACGCGGCGGGTGAACGGGGTCGACCGCGAGTTCTATGGGTACCGCGCCCGCGGTGCGCCCTACGGTCCGGACGACGGCACGGTGTCTCCCTGGGTCGTGGTCGCCTCGCTGCCGTTCGCCCCGGAGATCGTGATCCCGACCTTGCGTGCCATGGCGCAGCTCGATCTCGGCGCGACGAAGCGATACGGCTTCAAGCCGTCGTTCAACGCGACGTACGCGGTGCCGGACAGCCCGACCGGCTGGTGGGTCGCGCCCTACCATTTCGGCATCGACCAGGGTCCGGTCATCCTCATGGTCGAGAACTACCGCACCGGCCTGATCTGGGAGATCATGCGTCGCTGCCCGTACGTCGTGGCGGGGCTGCGGCGGGCGGGCTTCCGGGGTGGCTGGCTCTGAGGCCGCTGCAGGGCACGGCCTCGGTCGACGCGCGTAAGCCGCTTTCGTGCCGATTGCTACGGCCTCTCTGGCGATTGTCCCGACGCCGATCTTCGACGTCGTGCCGAAGCGGATCAATCCCGCTTCTCATCGAAGCCGTGGCCCGACGGCGGCCTGCTTCCGGAATTCCTCGCGGCACGCCGCGCTGAAATTGAGCAACGGGTCCAGCCCGGCGCTTGGCGCAAGGCATCCCTATCGCGGCGCCAGCCTCGACGTGGTCTGGCAGCCGTTCGTCATCCCGTTCGTGATCGGCGCAACGCTCTTCGGCTACGCGCTCGCGCGCTTCCGCGGGACGATCGGCATGATGGTCTGACGCGATGCGAGCCGTGTGCGGAGGCGCGTCGGGAAGCGCCGCGGTCTGGCGCTCGATGACAAGCCCCGCGCCGTGCGGTCGCATACAACCGGTCCGTGACACCGGTGGCGCGACGTCGAACGGTTTCCTCGCGCCCGCGAGCCCGGGACGTCCGACGGCGGGCGGCCGGGATCGGGCCCTCCGCTGTCGCAGCAGCCGAGGGAGGTATCGAGCAATGACGACGGCATCGGCGGTCTGCCCAACCTCTGTGGCAGCGAGGCCGTGATCGACGGAGTGATGTATGACCGGCCGCCGGCGCGTCTCCCAGAGAGCCGCATCGACTTCGGGCATATCCGCAGCGTCTCTGCCATTGCCGCGACGTAAGTCGCGCCGGCGCCTGACCGTGCTGGTCTCTAGATGCTCGCGGAGATGCAGGCGCTGCTTCTTGCGGCCGACGTCTTCGACCTTCGCGCGCGCTACGTGCTGGAGGGCGACCGACCCCCTGAGCGTCCTCGCAGGCGGCGGCCACCGGGCCGCCCGCCGCGGCCGTGCGTCTCAGGTCATGATGCTACGTTCACTCAGACAAGATGCGCCCGCAGCGCGCGATGATCGAATCGGCGGCCTTGCGCGCCTCCTTCAGCGCGCGGTCGGCCGCCCGCTTGAGGTCGCCCCAGGAGCCGTTCGCGGCGCTGGATAGGCGTATCAGGATGCGCATCGCCTCACGCTCGTATCCGCGCAGGACGACGAGTTGCGCTCTCGCTTCAGTGCGCAGCTTGCGAACCCGATCTTCGGCGTCTGCTGCGATCTTCCGCTCCGCACGGCGCAGCGAGATCTCGATCTGTTCGACCGATCGCGCCAACTGGTCGACGCCCTTCTGGAGGTCGATCCGTCCGGCGTCGCTGCGTCGCGATCCCCTTGTACGTCGATTCACCACGGGTCCGGTGCGCGTCCCCGCCGCCGATCGGTGACGCTCCCGGCATGCTCGGCGGCGGCCCCCGCGCGGGTCCAAGCAGCGCCCGCCCGGCCAAGATCGAACGTTCGATGGTCCCTCCACGCGCTCTCAGGTAGCGCGCCGCCGCGCCGCTATCTTGGCATTTCGTGCCACGGTTTCGAACGGAGCCGCGGACGCTGCGTGCCGGACCAACTACGCAGGCCCTTCCTGATGAAGTCAGGATCCAGTCCGGTAGCCTGGCAGATGCCCTCGAAATCGAAAGCGTCGGTCGCCGAAGAATCGAACCACGCAACCACCTCCATGAAGAGCCCCCGTCCGCGTCCGGTCGGGACGATGGCGTACGTCCGGAAGTCGTCCACGGCGCGTTCGAGCACCGCCAGCATCAGTCGCTTCTCGGCCTCGAGGGGCGCCGCGGACGGATCGCGGACCTGCGCCGGAAGCCTCTCGCGCTGCGCGTTTGGAATGACGATCGCTTTCGTGCTTGTCATGGGAATACCTTCTCGGGTTTGCATTTCCTCACGCAACTTTCGATCGCGCGGTCCCTTGGTCATTCTGTGCCGCATGCGTCGGCGATGAGACCGAGCAGATCGGAGGATCAGGCGCTGACGCCGCCTGTCCGCCGCGCCTGCCTCTCGGCGGCGAAGGCGTGACCCGCTGGCGTCGCGCCTTTCTCGATTGATACTCCCGCGGCGCGCATCCCGACCAGCGCCGGAACGCGCGCGTGAAGTTCGCATGGTCGGAGTACCCGAGATCCAGTGCGAGGTCGAGAATCTTGTGGTCTGTCCCCTCGAGCACCGCTGCGGCTGTCGCGAATCGTGCCTGCGCGACGAGCATATGATGGCTCGCTCCGGCTTGCGCAAGACGCCGCTGGATCGTGCGAACGCTCATGCCGATGAAGTCCGCGGTCTGTCGAACGCTCGGATAGTTCTCTCCGCGGGACAGCGTCTCGACCGCCTGTCGGATGGACGCGGCGAAATCCCGGGCTGGTGCGGACGATATCCAGTCCTCAACGTCGCCAGGTACCTCCGTTGGGGCAACGGGCGGGAGACGCGTGGCGAGGAGCGCATGCGGTACGACGACCATCGTTTCGGGCTGTCGGAATGCGATACGAGCGCCCGCCAGCGACTCGGCGTCTCGCAGTCCCGGCGCCTCGTCGGTCTGGAGATGCACCTCGGCGGGCCGCCAGCTCGGACCGGCCGCGAGCCGCACGGTCGCGATCATCAGCCCGAGGCCGAACTGATTGTCCTGCTGCCAGGCGACGTCCCGCGGATCGAAGCGGGCCGCAATGGTCATGCAGAACTCCACCCGGCCCCCCCCTGAACGGAGCCGCAGCGGCCGATTCGAAGTGATCATCGTACTGTAGCGGACGGCCGACTCCAGGGCGGCGCCCAAGGTCGGCGCGCTGCGGATCAGACGGCCGAAAGTGCCGAGCGTTTCGATGTCGGCCCGCTCGCCCACGGTCAGGCCGAGGGTCGGGATGTCAGCGTGCCGTAGTGCCGCTTCGAGGAGACGGGCGGGACTCGTCGCCGGGATCAACGCTTCCCTGTCCGCCATGATCCACGGGGGCAGTTTGGCCGTTGCGAGAAGCCGGTTTCGCGGGACCCCGACACGGTCCAGGAAGGCGAGGATGGGCGCGATGGTGCTGCTCCGAGTGAGGGGGACGTACGTCATATGACTCCTTCTCCGACTTGAACGGAAATTACCTTTGCTCAGGACGGGTCCTTTCGGCGCCTCCGTTCCCCGTTCGGTCGCTACCGGCTTCCAGGCCCGATAGGCTGCTAAACACTACTTCCCTTGTCTCCGACATGAACGCGTAGTGGCGTTGGTCCGCTGATCCGGTGCCGCATAAGTGCCCAAGAGTCGCACGGGAGACTTGCCGACCGATCCGCTCGAAGTCGTCGATGCCGACATTGATTGTCATTGGGGGCTGCTCTTTTGCCAAAGCCTCTCGGCTCAGAACTTCTCCGGGACGAACTTGTAGGGGTAGTCGGGCTCGCGGTAGCCATGCGGCTTCTGGCGCTTCGGAAGCTGAATCTTGTCGCGCGGCCGCTTCTTGTACGGGATCCTGCTCAAAATGTGCGTGATGACGTTCAGGCGCGCGCGCTTCTTGTCGTCGGAACGGACGACGTACCACGGCGCCCACGCGGTGTCGGTCGCTTGGAACATCTCGTCGCGCGCGCGCGAGTAGTCGTGCCAGCGCCTGTAGGACTC
>Ga0187892_10006599_pt1 | contig 17122 bp, 20 predicted proteins | sample MA1701073metaG_FD_139345 | JGI IMG/M metagenome (GOLD analysis project Ga0187892, IMG submission 139345) | Bio-ooze microbial communities from a basaltic lava cave in the Kipuka Kanohina Cave System on the Island of Hawaii, USA - MA170107-3 metaG ... | reverse complement strand
ACGACACCGTGCTGCAAGGCGCTGCCGTCGGCAATGCTCCGCTCGAGAAGTCGGCCGGTGTGCCGCTGCGCGTCGTCTCGCAGCCGGTCGCGATGACGGTCGAAGGCGCCGACCGCTTCGTCGGCCCCGCTCCCGAGCAGAACTTCGCGATCGGCGTGAAGGCGCTGAACCCGACGCCGGTCTACGAGAAATGCACGGCGACGCAGCAGTCGCAGGTCGCGACGGCATTGAGCTCCGCGCGCGGCTACAGCGAGGGCTCGAGCAGTTACATGGACGCCGGCCGCACCGGTCCGCGCTACACCACCTGGTTCGGCGTCTACAACGCCTCGCGCTACGCGACGGTCGATGCGAATTTCGACTCGATCGACTACGCCCTCGATTTCGAGACGATGACGTTCAACTGCGGCTGCAAGAAGCAGTACTTCGCGTACGTCTACCCTAACCAGCCGTATCGCGTGTACCTCTGCCGCGCGTTCTGGACCGCCGCGAACACCGGCACCGATTCGCGCGCCGGCACGATCATTCACGAGGTCAGCCACTTCGACATCGTCGCCGGCACCGACGACGTCGTGTACGGGCAGGCCGGTGCGAAGAACCTCGCGATCAGCGATCCCGCGAGCGCCGTGCGCAACGCCGACAGCCACGAGTACCACGCCGAGAACACGCCGGCACAGAACTGATTCGCCGCGTTCCGTGGGCGGGGCTTCACTCGCGGTGTTCTCGCGTAGTGCGTCGGGGCTGAAGCCCCTCCCACAGTGACTCCGTCCGCCGGCCGGGTCGAGCGGCCGGCCAGCGCGCGGCGGCGGGAATCACTGTGGGAGCGGCTTCAGCCGCGATGCTGTTCGCGCAAGACTTTCCCGAGGTAGCGCATGGCAGCCGCGACCGACGCCGCGACGACAACGGGCAGCGCGTGGATCACCAGCGATCCGGTGCTGCTCGGCGTGCTCGTCGCGATCCTGGGCTTCGTCTTCGCGAGCGCGGGCTCGTCGCGACCCTACTGGCGGAAGTTCTACGCCGTCGTCCCGTCGCTGCTGCTCTGCTATTTCCTTCCGGGCCTCCTCAACACGCTCGGCGTGATCGACGGCAGCGCATCGGCGCTCTACCCGATGGCGCGCGACTACTTGCTGCCGCTCGCGCTCGTGCTGCTGACGTTGTCCTGCGACCTGTCCGCGATCGCGCGGCTCGGTCCCGTCGCGATCGTGCTGTTCCTGATCGGCGCGCTCGGCATCGTGATCGGCGCACCGATCGCGCTCGCGATCATGGGCTGGTTCGATCCGTCGCTGCTCGACCCGGCCGGCGAGAACGCCGTCTGGCGCGGCATGACGACGCTCGCGGGGAGCTGGATCGGCGGCGCCGCGAACCAGGCCGCGATGAAGGAGGTGTTCGCGGTCGGTCCCGACGTGTTCGGCAAATTCGTCGCGGTCGACGCGTTGTGGGCTTACGTGTGGATGGCGCTGCTGTTGTTCCTCGCCGCACGCGCGCCGCGCATCGACGCCGCGCGCGGCGCCGACGTGACCGCGCTCGAGACGCTGCGCGCGCGCGTCGAGCAGGTGCAGCTCGAGAACGCGCGCCAGACGAGCCTCGCCGACATCATGCTGATCCTCGCGATCGGGCTCGGCGCGACCGGTCTGGCGCACGCGCTCGCCGGCGTAATCGCGCCTTGGCTCGCCGTGCATGCACCGGGCCTCGCGCGCTACAGCCTCACGTCGCCGTTCTTCTGGATCACGATGCTCGCGACGACGTTCGGTCTCGTGCTGTCGTTCACCCGCGCGAAGCGGCTCGAGGGGGCCGGCGCCTCGCGCTTCGGCACCGCGTGCATCTATCTGCTCGTCGCGACGATCGGCATGCAGATGGACCTTCGCGCCGTGTTCTCGGCGCCGGAGCTCTTTGCGCTCGGCGCGATCTGGATCGCGATCCACGGCGCGCTGATGCTGCTCGCGGCGCGGATGCTGCGCGCGCCCGTGTTCTACATGGCGGTCGGAAGCCAGGCGAACGTCGGCGGCGCGGCGAGCGCGCTCGTCGTCGCGTCGGCGTTCCACCCGGCGCTCGCGCCGGTCGGCGTGCTGCTCGCGGTGCTCGGCTACGCGCTCGGCACTTACGGCGGCTGGCTGACGGGCCAGCTGCTGCGCTGGCTAGTCGGGGCCTGAGTCACACCACGCGCGTTGCGTCGTCGCCGCTTTCGAGCGCGAAGCCCTCGTCGATCCAGCCGGTCACCCCGCCCGGCATCTCCTTCACCGGGAGCCCGAGCTCCGCGAGACGCAGCACGGCGCGCGCGGCGCCGTTGCAGTGCGGACCCGCGCAGTAGACGACGTAGCGCGTGCCTTGCGGCCAGCGCCGCATCACGCCGGCCGTGATCTTGCGGTGCGGCAGGCTCACCGCGCCGGGCACGTGGCCGCGCGCGTAGAGCGCCGGCGCGCGCACGTCGAGCAGCACGAAACCGGGCGCACCCGAAGTCAGTGCCTCGTGCACGTCCCAACAGTCGGTTTCGTACGCAAAGCGCTCGGCATAGCGCACAAGCGCGCGTTCGGGCGGTGCGGCGGGAATCTCGAAGACGCGGTTCGTCATCGCTGAAGGCTCATCGTGTCACTGCGGTGTCGGCACTTTGGCGTGCCGAAGTCCGCCGGTAACCTGGCAGCATGGACACGAAACGGTTGAATCCTGCCAAGGCGCGGAACCCCGGGCTCGTTGCGGTGCTGGTCTACGACGGCTTGTGCCTGTTCGAGCTCGGCATCGCGGCGGAGCTCTTCGGCCTGCCCCGCCCGGAGCTCGGACAGCCGTGGTATCGCTTCGCCGTCGTCGCGACGGACCGGCGCGTCCGGACCGCGGTCGGCGGTCTCGGGCTCGCCGCGACGCATGGGCTCGAGACCCTGCGTCGCGCGCGGACGATCGTCGTGCCCGGCTGGAAATCGCCCGAGGCCCTGCCCTCGCCGGTGTTGCGCGACGCGCTGCGCGCGGCGGCGCGCCGCGGCGCGCGCCTACTCACGATCTGCTCGGGCGCGTTCCTGCTCGGTCACTGCGGCCTGCTCGAGGGACGCCGCGCGACGACGCACTGGCGATACGAGGAAGCGTTCCGCCGCCTGTTCCCCGAGGTCGAGCTGGTGCCCGACGTGCTGTATGTCGACGACGGTGCGATCGTGACCTCGGCCGGCAGCGCGGCGGGTATCGACGCCGGGCTGCACCTCGTGCGGCGCGACTTCGGCGCGGCCGTCGCGAACGAGGTCGCACGCCGGCTCGTCGTGCCGGCGCACCGCGAGGGCGGGCAGCGCCAGTTCGTCGCACGGCCCGTACCGGACGAGCCGCGACGCGGTTTCGACCGCGTGCTCGCCTGGACTCGCGCGCGCCTCGATCACGCGATCACGCCGCGCGACATGGCGCGGGCCGCCGCGATGAGCGAGCGCAATTTCTACCGGCGCTTCCGCGAATCGACCGGGCAGACGCCCGCGAGCTGGCTCGCGATCGAGCGCGTCCAGCACGCGCGCGCACTGCTCGAGACCACGAAGCTCGCGCCGACGCGCGTCGGCGAGGCCGCCGGCTTCGCCTCGCACGAGACGTTTCGCGCGGCGTTCCGCCGCCTCGTCGGCGTCTCGCCCGCGTCGTACCGGCGCACGTTCGGCGCGCGCGCGTCACGGCGTCGATCGCCGCCGGCGCGCCGTCCCGGGTAGCGCGCGACCCGCGGTTCCGGGGTCGGCGCGGTCGCGACGCGGTTGCGCCCTGAGCAGGCGCGGTCGCGCTGCCTAGGGCGTGAGCGCGAGCGCTTCGCGATAGCGTGCGTAGAGCGCGTCGACCTTCGCGACGTAGGCGGTCGTCTCGGCGTACGGCGGCACGCCGCCGTAGCGCGCGACGGTGCCTTCGCCGGCATTGTACGCAGCAGCCGCGAGCACGCGGTCGCCGTCGTATCGTCGCAGGAGTCGCGCGAGGTGGCGCGCGCCGGCGGCGATCGACTGCGCAGCCGAGAACGGGTCGTGCACGCCGTAGTCGCGCGCCGTCGCGGGCAGGAGCTGCATGACGCCGAGCGCGCCCTTCGGCGAGATCGCATCCGCGCGGAAGTTGCTTTCGGCGTGTGCGATCGCGCGCAGCCACGCCGCATCGATCCGGTTGCTGCGCGCGGCGGCGTCGAACGCTGCGGCGTGCAGCTCGGGGCGCGGCTCACCGCCGTCGCCGAGCCCCGCGTGCGCGGGCTCGCCCGGCGGGGCCGGCACGGTGAACACGAGCACCGGTTCTGCGCCCGGAAGCTCGCGCGTGCCGTAGACGACGCGGCCGTCTTCGACGCGCTTGTAGAGCGTGCCCTGCTTCCGACCGCGCGTACCCCAGAGGCTCGGCGGCAGAGCGGAACGATCGTCGAGCTCGTGTGCTGTGCACGCCGATCCCTGCTCGGGCGCGGTCGACAGGCTCACGCTGCCCTCGCGCACGCAGCGATAGACCGTACGCGCATGCGCGGGCGCGCAAGCGAGCAGGACGGCAGCGGCTATGAGAAGACGGAGGAACACGGGCCGCTTTCTAGCAGACGGCCCGTTAAGACTCGTGCGGCGGAAGTCATCGTGACTTCCGGCGAGCGGCCGCGTCGCTTCGCATCAGGCGAGCGCAGCGGCGAGGCTCGCCGCCATCGGGCGGGCACGGATGCACTCGAAGCCGCGCTCGGCGATCGCGCGCCGCTCGGCGCGCGCATGGAGATAGCGGGTGCATAACGCCGGGAGCTCCTCGAACGTCCCGAACGCGATCCCGTCCTCGAACGGGTGCTCGAGCGGCAGATCGCGCCCGCGCTCGGACACGACGAAGCGCCGGTTCGCGAGCAGGTACGCCACGCGCACGATCTCGAACGTCTGCGCCTCGTAATAGTGCACGTTCAGCACGATTTTCGCGCGCGCGATCAGTGCGTCACGCTCGCGCCCGTACACGCCGGTCACGACCTCGACGCGCGCGCCTGTGGCCTCGATCGCCTCGATCGCGTCCCAGCGCCGGTGGCTGGTCGAGCCGTAGAAGAGCACGTCGATGTCCTCGGCGGCGCGCTCGATCCGGGTCCAATTGGGGACATAGCCGATCGGCACGTGCGTCGCCGCGATGCTGAGCGCGGCGAGGCGCTCGACGTTCTGTCCGCTGTAGTCCCAGACGCGATGGGCGCCGAGATAGCGCAACCGTTCCGGCGTGAGCCAGCGCGTGTCCGGCGTCATCTGCTCGAGGTTGTAGAAGATCGCGTCCGGCGCGACGGTCGCGTCGCCGGGCTCGAGCAGGTGCCAGCCGATCACGATCTCGGTTCGTGTCGAATCGGCCGGTCCGGCGGTCGCGATCGCGTCGTGGCCGAGCGCGACGAGGCCGTGCTCGACCGCTTCTGCAACCTCGCCGAGTGCGTCGGCGTGGGCGTAGCCCGGCGGGCGTACGCGCCGCACCGCGAAGTCAGCCACCGGCGTCGTCGCCGATGTGGGTCAGGCGTGCTTGCAGCGCGAGCGCCGGGCCGAGCGTGCGCAGCGCCTCGACGACGCCGAGCGGCTGGACGATGCACAGATGGATCGCGAGTGTGGATGCGTGCGGTTCGGCCATGGCGGACGGGAGACGACCGGCCCACGCCGGCGTCGCGCACTCTCGCCTGCCGCCCTAACTCACGCAAGGGGTCGCGCCGACGTTCCGGCGCGACCCGATCGCGGTCAGTCTTCCTCGACGCTCACGATGAGACCCGAACTCGCGTCGATCTCGAGCTCGACGTCGTCGCCGACCGGATCCTGTGCTTCGACGTGCCACACGCGGTCGGAAGCGTCGTAGTCGACGTCGCGGATCCGCGTGTAACCGTCGTCGCGCAGCGCCATGCGCAGCTCGGTCTCGCTCATCGGCAGCCTCTCGCGCGTGATCGCGTAGACGCGGCCCGAGGCGGGGTCGACACGGACCTCGACGTCGCGGCCGCGTGCGTCGATCGCCACGGCCTGCCAGACGCCGCCGTCGAGCTCGATGCCGGTCGCGCCGGCGTAGCCTGCCGCGGCGAGCCGCGCGCGGACTTCGCGCTCGGTGCGGACGGTGTCGGCCGATGCGGTGGTCGCGGCGAAGAGTCCGAGTGCCGCGACGGCGAAGCTGAGTATGTGGTTCTTCATGCGAACGCTCCTCTCGGGTGGAGCGTGGAGTGTCGACGCGGTTCGCGAAATTTCTTCTGAATGAGCTCGGTTGACGGGCTGGCGCGGGCGTGGTGCCGGACCTCAGCGGGCTGCGCCCGCTTCACTCCGGCCTGCGCGGGCCGCGTCCACTCGGGCTCACGCCGAGCGTCTCGAAATCAGGGCGCCTTCGCGACTCGGGCGACGGGATAAACGTTGTGCGCCGCGTCCCATGACGCGTGGCGGCGATAAAAGAACTCGAGCCGCGCGGCGGGGCTCTTCGCGAACTCGGGGTCGCTCGCGAGCTTCGCATGGAACTCGGCGGCGACCTTCGGGTCGGCCGCGAGCTGTTGCTGCGCGACGGCCTCCGCGACGTAGTCCTCCATGTACTCCTTGCGCTCGAAGTGCGCGTTGAAATCGCCCCATGCCGCGAACGAATCACCAGCGACCGGCTCGAGCAGCGCCAGCGCGAGCCTCGCCTTCGGCTGCGCGACCGGTACGAACAGCGCGCCCGCGACGAACGCGCGGTGCTCGCGCCGCCACGCGCCCTGCAGCGTGACGCGCTGGCGGCCCTCGAACGACACCGCTTCGAACTTGACGTCGCTCGCGCGGAACGTCTCGACCTCGATCTCCGCAAGCGCGCGATCGAGCGTGCGAAACGCGACGCCGTGCAACGCGAGACGCTCCGCGACCCACGCGGCGTGCGCGGCAGGAACGATCCAGCCGCCGCCGGGCGCGACGATCGAGGCGCTCGGCTGCACGTCGTCGCGCAGCCGGATCCGCCAGATCGCGGGCTTCGATTCGTCGTAGCGCGTCATCAGCGCGCCGGACACCGCCGACGGCGTACGCGTGTACGCGTAGCCCTTGAACTCGATCACGCGACCTTCGCCGACCGGCGCGTACGCGATCGGCACCTCGGTCCCAGCGAGCGACGCGGCATCGGCGGCCGCCGCGAGCGAGCACCACTCCGAACCGCGCTCGACCGCGAGCTCGACCAAGTCGACGATGAGATTGCGGGTCACGCGCACGCGCGTCGGGTAGTCGCGCCAGGAATGCGTCTCGACCAGCACGCCGATGCGGTTGCGCAGCGGCATGTAGCCGCTCGAGAAGCGCGGGGGCGGGATGCTGTCGTCGAAGCCCGAAGCCGGATCGTCGCCGGCCACGAACGACGGATAGAACCCGAGCGGCGACGAGCCCTGCTTCGCGAGCCGCGCGAGCAACGCCGATTCGAGCGCGTCGCCCGCGCGACGCAGCCCTGCGTCGCCCGAACGTTGCGGCTCGACCAGCACCGCGACGTCGTGCTCGAACTGCGCGCCGTCGGTGGCGTGGAGGTCGGTGTAGACGATCGGATCCCAGGTCCCGAGGAGCCGCAGCATCGCCTGCATCTCCGGCGCATCGGCCTTCATGTAGTCGCGGTTGAGATTGAGGTTCTGCGCAGTCACGCGCCACCCCATCTCGACCGGGCCGCGCTGGTTCGGACGATTCCAGCGGCCGAAGCGTTCGTGCCCGTCGATGTTGAACACCGGCACGAACACGAACACGAGCTTCTCCAGCGCGCCCTTCGCGGCGCGGCCGTCGAGCAGTTCGCGCAGCGCGAGGAAACCGGCGTCCTTGCCGTCGATCTCGCCGGCATGGATCCCGCCCTGGAACAGCAGCACCGGCAGCCCGCGCTCGCGCGCAGCCTCCGGCGTCAGCGCCCCGCTGCGCGAAGCGACGAGCAGCTGCATCGGCCGACCTTCCGGCGTGCGTCCGAAGGTCTCGCAACGCACCGCGTCGGGATAGCGCTCGGCGAACTGCGTGCAGAGCGCCACGACTTCGTCGTAGCGGCCGGTGCGCTCGAAGCCGGAGCGCTCCGCGACCGTCGTCAACGGCGCGGCGGCGGTAGAAGTTCCAGCGCCGGCGAAGAACACCAGCACGGCGAGCCAGGCGTGGCGCATCGGGCGAGTCCTGCGGGTAGGGGCGTCTAGCATGCCCGCTCCCGGGACGTGGCGGGTTGATCGTTTCCCGACGGTCGTTGCGATTTCGTTCAAAGCGGCCGCAGGGGTACGTGATTTGCATCGACCGCCGAAGCGCGCGTCTTCGGAGAACTCCCATGCAAACGCCTGACTCCGGTTCGACTATGTCGTTGTGGCAGGACGACGACCCCTCCGCGCGCTTCGAGGCGCTGCTCGCGTGGGCGAAGGCACGCTACCCGAAGCTCACGCACGCGACGGTGCGCTGGTCGGGACAAGTGCTCGAGCCGCACGACGCGCTCGCGTTCATCGGTCGCAACCCGCTCGACCACGACAACGTCTACGTCGCGACCGGCGACTCGGGCAACGGCCTCACGCACGCGACGATCGCCGGCATCTTGATCGGCGATCTCGTGCTCGGCCGCGCCAACCCGTGGGCCGAGCTCTACGACCCCGCGCGCAAGTCGCTGCGCGCGGCGAAGGACTTCCTGCGCGAGAACCTCAACTTCGCCGCGCAGTACCGCGACCTCGTGACGCCGGGCGGCGTCGCCGAGGTCGCCGCGATCGCGCGCAACGACGGCGCGATCGTTCGGGACGGGCTCGCCAAGATCGCCGTCTATCGCGATCCGCAGGGCGGCCTGCACGCGCACTCGGCGATCTGTCCGCATCTCGGCTGCGCGGTGCGCTGGAACGCGGTCGAAGCGACGTTCGACTGTCCGTGCCACGGCTCGCGCTTCGACGCGCGCGACGGACACGTCGTGAACGGTCCCGCGAACCGCGGCCTCGCACCGGTCGAGCTCGACGCGGACGGGTCGGTGCATCGCTCGTCCGACCACCGTGGCAGCGATCCACACACGCACCGCTGATCCGCGCCCGCGATTCGTCATGACGCGCAGCGTGCCCTCGTGGCACGCTGTCGCGCATGGACCATCGCGTCGTATTCGACTTCGAGATCGACTTCACCAACGGCGGCGGCATCAGCGGCCGCGACTTCCGCCTCGACATCGCGGGCAAGGACATCGACGACCGCACGCTCGCCGACTACCTCGTCGCCGACATGCGGCTGCTGATGGTCGGCTCGGTGCGGATCCTCGGCAAGCGGATCATCGTCGAGCGCCACAAGCGCACGCCGATCGACGCACCGACGCCGTCACGCGTCGTCGATTTGAGCCACACGATCGAGCACGGACTCGTGACCTACAAGGGCCTGCCGGCGCCGGTCGTCTGCGACTATCTGAGTCGGGAGGCGTCGCAACGCGTCTACGCGCCCGGGACCGAGTTCCAGATCGGTCGCATCGACATGGTCGCGAACACCGGCACGTATCTCGACACGCCGTTCCATCGCTATCCGGACGGCGAGGACGTGTCCGAAGTCGTCGCCAGCCGGCTCGCCGACCTCGACACGATCGTCGTCCGCGTCGATCCCGGGCGGCGCACGATCGGCGCCGATGCGTTCCGGAATCTCGAGATGCGCGGGCGCGCGGTGCTCGTCCACACCGGCTGGTCGGCGCACTGGAACAGCGAGCGCTACTTCAGCGGGCACCCGCACCTCGACGCGGACGCGGCCCGCTACCTCGCCGCGTGCGGCGTCGGGCTCGTCGGCATCGATTCGCTCAACATCGACGGCACGGCGGACGGCGCGCGGCCGGTTCATACGACTCTGCTCGGCGCGGGGATTCCGATCGTCGAGCACCTCACCGCGCTCGAGCGTGTGCCGGAGGAAGGCGCGACGTTCACGGCGTTGCCGCCGAAGGTGAAGGGGCTGGGGACCTTTCCGGTTCGGGCGGTGGCGAAGATCCGGTAGAGAGCAGGACGGAACGGGAACGATTGGGGAGCGTGCGGTGGCTGTTTGTCGCGTGGGTGGAGGGTCGCGCGGTTGCCGGCAACCGCTTCGCGATGTCCAGCCTATTCCAACGGCTTACGGAATGTTCTTCGTGCGAATTCGACTGCTGCGGCACCGGCTTTCAGGCCACTCGCGAAGCAGGCGGTGAGGAGGTAGCCGCCGGTCGGTGCTTCCCAGTCGAGCATCTCTCCGGCAAAGAACAGGCCGGGAACGCTGCGCGCCATCAAGGTTGCGTCCAGGGCTTCGAGCCGCACGCCGCCGGCGGTGCTGATCGCCTCGGCGATCGGGCGCGGGCGGACGAGGATCAGCGGCACGGCCTTGATCGTCGCGGCGACGCGTGCGGCGTCGTCGAGAGCGTCGCGCGGCAGCACTTCGAGGAGCAGGCCAGACTTCGCCGCGTCGAGGTGAAGGCGCCGGCGCCAGTGTTCGCTGCGCGAGCGCCCGCCACGCGGCTCGCGCAGACGCGCTTCGAGATCGGCCGCGGTGCGCGCCGGCGCGAGATCGAGGCTCAAGGTGGCGCTGCCTTCGCGCGCGATCGCCTCGCGCAGTCGTGACGAGAGCGCATAGATCAGCTGCCCCTCGAGGCCGTCGCGGGTCACGACGCATTCGCCCTGCATCGCGACCTCGCCGGCGGCGTCGGCGAAACGTGCAACGACCGGCTTGAGCGGGCTGCCGGCGCGCCGCTCGGCGAAGTGCGCGCTCCAGGCGATGTCGAACCCCGAATTCGCCGACACGAGCGGTGCGACATCGATGCCACGCGCTTCGACGAGCGGCACCCAGGCGCCGTCCGACCCGAGCTGCGGCCAGCTCGCGCCGCCGAGCGCGAGCACGGTCGCGTCGCCCCGCGCTTCGACCGAGCCGCTCGGCGTCTCGAATCGAAGCGCCACGCCCTCGCCCCAGCCGATCCAGCGATGCCGCACGTGGAACCGCACGCCCGACTCGCGTAACCGGTGGACCCAGTGCCGCAGCAGCGGTGCCGCCTTGAGATCGATCGGGAATACGCGGCCCGAGGAACCGATGAACGTCTCGACACCGAGCCCGCGCGCCCAGGCACGCACCGCCTTGGCGTCGAAGTCACGCAGCCACGCGCCGACATCGGCCGCGCGCGCGCCGTAGCGCGCGACGATCTTCGCCGCCAGCTCGCTGTGGGTGAGATTGAGCCCGCCGCGCCCCGCGATCAGGAGCTTGCGGCCAACCGAGCCCTTCGCCTCATAGAGATCGACCGACGCGCCGTGGGCGACGGCGGCTTCCGCCGCCATCAGTCCCGCAGGTCCACCCCCGACGACCACGATGCGCATGGCGCGCATCGTAGGCCGGTTGCAAAGGCCACGTTTACTCGAACGCGTCGTTCTGCACGAGCACCTCGACCCGGCGATTCTGCCGCCGGCCGGCTTCGGTGCGGTTCGTGGCGATCGGGTGGTCGGGACCGAGCCCGCGTGTCTGGATCCGCGACGTGTGGATCCCACGCGACGTGAGGTAGCGGCGCACGGCGTTCGCACGGCGCTGCGAAAGATCGAGATTGAAGGCGCGCTTGCCGGTCGAATCGGTATGGCCTTCGATCGCGACTTCGATGCGCCGGTCACGCTTCATCGCGGTGACGAGCTGGTCGAGCGTGCGTGCCGCACCGGGGCGGAGGTCGGCCTTGCCGGACGCGAACACGACGTCCCCCAGCGTCACGACGAGACCGCGCTCGGTTTCGCGGGCCTCGAGCCGGCCGAGCTCGGAGCGCAGGCGCGCGTTCGCGTTGCGCGCGTGCTCGGCCTCGATTTGCGCCGCGAGCGCTCGCTCGCGCGCATCCTCGGTGTCCTCACGGGGCGCATAGGGCTCGTCGCGCGACGCAGACCATTCGTCGTCGTCGTCGTAACGATCGAACCTATCGTCGTCCGGCTCGCGCTCGTCGAAGTCGCGGCCGGCGTAGCCTCGATCCGTGCTGCGCGTCGTCACGGCGCGCTCGGTCGCGGTGAGCAGGCGCTCCGCTTCGCGGACGTCGCGGCGGTCGACCGAGCCGGGATCCTCAACGAGGTCCTCGATGTAGTCCTCGGCGCGAGCGAGCTCGGGCGCCGCGTGGCGCGCGACGCGCGGGTCGTCGCGTAGTTGCTCGAGCCGTTCCTCGAGCGCGGCGACTTCGGCGCCGTAATCCTGGTCGTCGTAGCTCCATTGCGCGCGCGCAGCGGCGGGGAGCGCGAGCAGCAGCGCTGCGGTCAGCACGAGTCGTTTCACGTTTCGTCTCCAACCGGTTGGATGTGCGAAGAGGTTCTGCCTGTGGCACTTAACGCCGCCTGAGACGACCGTGGCGGGCCGGGCCGCACAGACGGCGCGGGCCTGAACGCGCGGCAACGACCCCGATGATGTTCAGCCGCGATTGCCCACCCGAGCCCGAGCATCCGCGTCGCGCCGATACCGGCGGTTTGGGGAAATACGATGAAACGTCTACTGGGTGTTGCCGCGGCGCTTGCGCTGGCCGTGGGTTCGAGTGCGGCCGTCGCCGGCGATCACCGCGGGTACGACGGCTATGGCTACGGCGACTACGCGTACGACCAGAGCTACGGCTACGACGGATACGGATACGACCGGGGCTATGGCAACGACGGCTACGCGTACGGCCAGGACTACGGCTACGACCGCTACGCTTCCGACCACCGCTACGACGATCGCCGCTACGCGCGTCGCGACCGCAATTCGGCGGCACCGCTCGTCGGCGCCATCATCGGCGGGCTGATCGGCAATCAGGTGGGCCACGGCGATGGCCGCGCCGCCGCGACGGCCGCAGGCGCCGCGCTCGGCTACGCGATCGGTCGCAGCGCCGATCGCGACGGCCACCGTCGTCGCGACGGGTACGCGCACGGCTATGGCTACGGTTATGGCCACGGCTACGGTCACGACCGCTACGCAGGCTACGACCGTCGTTACCATGGTCGTCGCCATCGCGGCACGCGATACGTCTACGGCTACTGAGGGAGGTCAGCGGAAAGCCGACACGGCGTTCTTCGATCCAGCGCGCGTGCCGGCCATCCTTCGGATGTCCGGCCTACGTGGCGGGCCGGATGTCGCGAACGGCCCTTTCCGCTCGCGGAAACACGCAGGCGCTCGCCGAGCCGGCGAGCTGCGAACGCTGATCGGAGCGTCCCGGACCCGCTATCCTTCGCGGCATTCCCCCGCGGAGCTTCGTCGGCGACACGCGTCGCCGCGCACCGGCATGACCCCCGCTTCGGACAAGGCGCTCGCCTTCGACGGCGTCACTCTCGCGCGCGGCGCGCGCACCGTGCTCCGCGACGTCTCGTTCGCCGTGCGCACCGGCGAGCTCTGCGCGGTGCTCGGCCCGAGCGGCGCGGGCAAGTCGACATTGCTCGCGGCCGCGGTGGGCGAGCTCGAGCCGGTCGTGGGCCGGATCACCGTGCTCGGCGCCGAGCTTCCCCTCGCGCGCACGGCGCTCTACGCGCTGCGCCGGCGTATCGGCGTGCTGCTGCAGGGCAACGGTCTCATGACCGATCTCGACGTCGGCGAGAACGTCGCGCTGCCGATCCGCATGCACACCGATCTGCCCGAGCCGCTGATCCGCCGCCTCGTCGCGCTGAAGCTACGCGCGGTCGGTCTCGAGGACGCCGCGAGCCTCGATCCGCACGCGCTTTCCGGCGGTATGGCGCGCCGCGTCGCACTCGCGCGCGCGCTTGCGCTCGATCCGCCGCTCATGCTCTACGACGAGCCGCTCACCGGTCTCGACCCGATCACGAAGGGCGTCATCACGAGCCTGATCCGCTCGCTCAACCGCACGCTCGGCCTCACGACGCTCTTGATCTCGCACGACGTCGCCGAGTGCCTCGCGATCGCCGACCGCGTGCTCGTCGTTGCGAACGGCGGCATCGTGTTCGACGGCACGCCGGACGCGCTGCGCGCGAGCGCCGACCCGTTGCTGCGCCAGTTCCTGGAGGGCTCGCCCGACGGTCCGATCGCGTTCGAGTATCGAGCACGCGGAGTCGCGAATGCGTGAGCTGATCGGCGGGCTCGGCCGTATCGGCCTGTTCGGCGTGCGGATCGTCGCGAGCCTCGTGCCGCAGCGCGGCTCGTTCGGCGATCTCGTGCGCCAGCTCTACAGCGTCGGCGCCCGCTCGGTGCCGATCGTCGCGGTCGGCGGTCTGTTCGTCGGCCTCGTGATGTCGCTGCAGGGCTATCGCACGCTCTCGACCTTCGGCGCATCGAACGCGCTCGGCACGCTGCTCGGGCTCTCGCTCTACCGCGAGCTCGGTCCGGTGTTGTCCGCACTGCTGTTCTGCGGGCGTGCAGGCTCGTCGATGGCCGCGGAGCTGGGGCTCATGCGCGCGACCGACCAGATCGCGGCGCTGTCGATGATGGCGATCGATCCGGTGCGCAAGGCCGTCGTGCCGCGTTTCGTCGCGGGCGTGCTGACGGTGCCGATCCTGACCGCGGTGTTCTGTGCGTTCGCGATCCTCGGCGGCTACGTGCAGGCGGTGCACGTGCTCGGGGTCGACGCGGGCCATTTCTGGGCAGCGCTTCAGGGCAGCGTCAGCCTCGGCGAAGACTATGGGCAGGCGTTCACGAAGGCCCTCGTGTTCGGCGCATTCACGAGCCTCATCGCAACCCACGCCGGCTACCATGCCGAGCCGACGATCGAAGGCACGTCGCGCGCGACCACCGAGGCCGTGGTTTCGGGCTCGCTGATGGTGCTGTTCCTCGACTTCCTGCTGAGCGCCCTGCTGTACTGACGAGATGAGGACACGAACATGAAGCTCGAGCTCGGAGTCGGTGCGTTCATCCTGATGGGCTTCGCCTGCGCGCTCGCGCTGGCGTTCGCGTCGACCGACGCGCGCGGCCGCGTCGGCGGCGAGACCTACGCGATCAAGGCGCGGTTCTCGAATCTCGGGGAACTCAAGGTGCGCGCGCCGGTCAAGGTCGCGGGGGTCAAGATCGGCGAGGTCGGCGAGATCCGGCTCGATCCCGAGCGCTACGACGCGGTCGTGACGATGCACGTGTCGCGTGCCGCCGGGGCCTTGCCTGCCGACAGCTCCGCCTCGATCTACACCTCCGGGCTGCTCGGCGAGCGCTACGTGGGCATCAGCCCGGGTGGCGACCCCGAAACGCTCGAGGACGGCGGCGAGATCGTGCTGACGCAGTCGGCGATCGTGCTGGAACAACTGATCGGGAAATACATGTTCGGCAATGCGAAGGACCTGGGCGGCGACAAGGCCGCCGCGCCCGACGCGCCCGATGCGACAACAGAGCCCAAGGAAACGGGCGCGAAGGAGGTCGAATGATCCGCTTTCTCACCCTGCTCGCCGCAGGTCTCTTGACGTCCAGCATCGCGGTCGCCGCGGCCGAGCGGCCGCGTGACATGGTGCAGTCGCAGGCCGAGCGCGTGCTCGCGGCGCTGGTCGAGCGCCGGGCGGAGTTTCGCGCCAATCCGAACACGCTCGAGCAGTACGTGCGCGGCGAGCTCGAAGGCACGTTCGACCAGGAGTACTCGGCGCGCCTCGTGCTCGGTCGCCACAGCCGCGGCGTGTCCGACGCGAAGATCCTCGCGTTCGCGAACGCGCTGACGACGAATCTCCTGCGCCGCTACGGCAAGGCGATGCTCGACTTCGACCCGAACGTGAAGGTCAAGGTGCTGTCCGAGACGCCGATGCGCGACGGCAAGCTGATGCGCGTCGCGACCGAGATCCAGCGCGCCGCGGGCTCGCCGGTGCCGGTCGACTACATGCTCCGCAACGTCGAAGGCGAGTGGAAGGTGTTCGACGTACTGGTCGAAGGCGTCTCGTATGTGCAGACGTACCGCACGCAGTTCGAGGAACAGCTGCGTGATTCGACGATCGACCAGGTCATCGACGGGCTGAAGCGCGGAACCGTCGGTGTCGAAGGCTGAGACGCTGATGCTGCCCGACTGCGTCGACGCGGCTGCGTCTGTACGGCTGTGGCGCGAGCTCGGCGCGCGCGCGCCGTCGACGATCGACTTCGGCGCGGTACGCGAGATCGACAGCAGCGGGCTCGCGCTAGTCGCCGAGCTCGCGCGGCGCGGCGCCGGACACGGTTCGCGGGTCGCGCTCGCGAACGTGCCGGAGCGGTTCGTCCAGCTCTGCGCCGCGCATCGCATCGACAAGGAACTGTTGTCATGAGAATCCGAACGATCGCGCTCGTCCTCGCCGCGCTGGCCTCGACCGCGGGCTGCGCGGCGCAGCCGCGGCGCGACGCGACCGACGGCACGATCGACGAAACGCGCCGCTCGTATGCCGAGATGGACCCGTGGGAACCGCTCAACCGCAAGACCCACGCGTTCAACCGCGAGCTCGATCGCCTGGTCATGAAGCCGGTCGCGCGCGCGTACGTCAACGTCGTGCCCAAACCGGCGCGCCAGGGCGTCGCGAATTTCTTCAACAATCTGCAGCAACCGGTCGTCGCGGCGAACCTGCTCGCTCAGGGCAAGGCCGCGCACTCGGGCCGGACGGTCGTGCGCTTCCTTCTGAATGCGACCGTCGGCGTCGGCGGCGTGTTCGACGTCGCGACCGCCGGCGGCGCGCCGTACTACGAGGCCGATTTCGGCCAGACCTTCGCGCTCTGGGGCTGGGACGAATCGCGCTACCTGGTGCTGCCCGTGTTCGGCGCGTCGACGGTGCGCGACGGCGTCGGACGCGGCATCAACTCGCGCGTGAGCCCGATCAACTGGTTCGCGGAGCGCGAAGGGCCGCACATCGGCATCCTGTACGGCATCACCTCGCGCGCGTCCGCGCTGCCGAACGAGGCGTTCATGGAGGACGCGCAGGACGACTACCTGCTGCTGCGCGACGTCTACTTCCAGCGCCGCGGCTGCCAGATCCGCGACTGCACGCAGGACATTCCGGATTACGAATTGCCCGAGGATCTCGGCGTCTCCGACGCGCGCGGGGTCGAGCCGGGTGTGGCGAAGACGCGTTCTCGCCGCGGCGATTGATGTTGCACCGCGAGCGCCCCAGACCGTAGGCCGGAGTGAGCGCAGCGAAGTCCGGCACCGAGGTGCCGCCCTCGCTCTCGTGCCGGACCTCGCGTCGCTCCGCGCCGCTCACTCCGGCCTACACGTCAGGTCCGCATTCCCTCGTCCGTAAGGTCGAACACCCCGGAGAAATGCGCCGGATCGACGAGCCGCAGCGCGGCAGCCTCGCCGATCTCGACGAGACGATCGATGCGCGACGCGTCGTCCATGCGCTCGATCCCGTCGAGCTGAGCCTCGCTGTAGCGCAAACCGATCCGATCCTCGAGCCAGCCGCGGT
>Ga0187892_10006598_pt1 | contig 17123 bp, 17 predicted proteins | sample MA1701073metaG_FD_139345 | JGI IMG/M metagenome (GOLD analysis project Ga0187892, IMG submission 139345) | Bio-ooze microbial communities from a basaltic lava cave in the Kipuka Kanohina Cave System on the Island of Hawaii, USA - MA170107-3 metaG ... | reverse complement strand
TGAGCAGAAGGAGCAGCGGGGCCGCTGAGGTGCCTAGACTGAATATGAATCCGTACCCAAACGCTCCAGCTAGCCCAGGCTTCCGTAACGCCGCCAGTTGCGCCACCTTCAGACGAGGTCCCCAGAAGGCCACAATGGCTGCGACCAAGGAGGTGAGGGCCATCGCGAGGGTCCAATATCGACCAAAGGATTCAGTGAGAAGGGTCCCAAGGCGACCGGCCAGAGCGCCCAGGATTGTCAAATTCACGACGATGCCTGCAAAGAAGGATAACGCGATCATGAAGCCCGTCCGACGAGACTGGCTCTCAGAGACACCGACCAGGCTGGCCATACCGAGCCCCATAGGCATCGTGCAGGGGCAGACGGCACTCGCCATGATGCCCGCAAGCAGTGCCACCCCGACAGCCCAAAACGACCCGTCGGCCAGGCCATAGGCAAACCTTTGGAGGAATTCTTCAAGTGTCATTTCGCTGTCTCCGCTGTTGCTGATCCGGCCTTGTAGCCAAGGTCGTTGATAGCAGTTACGAGGTGCTCCGGTAAAACTTTCCCATCCAAGTATCGGACTCGAGCATTGCGATGCTCAAGACTAACCTCAACCTCCGTCACCCCATCCATAGACTTAAGTTTCTTTTTCACTTGGGCCACGCAGGACGCACAGCTCATCCCTTGAATCGGAACGGTGACCATTGTCGCTTGGGAATCTGAGACCAAGGCTCGCGGTTGTTCCTTCCCTGTGCGCATCACGAAATAGGCTGCAAGGAGGGCACCGAGCAAAAGCACGGAGCTGAGAATCACTCCTATAATCCTGCTCTTTTTCTGAGGCTTGCTGACCTGGTCTTCCAAATTCGTTCCTCGCATTCATTACCTCCCTGAATTCCTTCAAACTCGAAAATAGAATCTCAATGCAGGCGTCATCAGTCCTCCAGCGGTTCGAGTGCATCGAGGATCGGGCATTGGCTGGTAGGTCCGGTTCCGCTGCAGGCTGCGCTCAATTCCGTAAGGGCCTTCTTAATCCTCTGCAGATCCGCCAGCTTTTCATCAACATTGGCAATTTTGGCTTCCGTCCGTCTCTTAACGTCACGACAGGTCGTGTGGGGATCAACGCGTAAGGAAAGCAGCTCTGTGATCTCTTTGAGAGAAAAACCTAACTCCTGGGCCCGCTTGATGAAACGGATACGTCTCACAGCCTCTGGAGGATACTGGCGATAGCCGGAATCACGGCGAGGCGGCTCCTGGATCAACCCTTTACGCTCGTAGAAACGGACTGTTTCCACGCCCACCCCGGCTTGTTTGGCAACCTGTCCCATCGTTAGTGGTCTCATCAGGTATCCTCCTTCGAACAAAATCAATATACAGTCCGTACCATAGTCCGGAGTCAAGGGGTCTCACAAAATTTTTTTGGTCGCACTGCAAAAGGTTCTTCCAGTTCGGATCCCGGACATCTCCTAAATACTAAAAATAAAGAAGCTTTGTTGGAGACCAATGGGCCAATGTCTGAAGCGCGGTAGGAGTTAGCGCCAGATTCTAAGGTTGGGGACTTCCTTAAATGAGGAGAGCCGAGGCAGGCTGATAGACGTCTGCTGAGGGAATTTGAATAAGAGGAAAGGCGTGGTATTCCAAACTATGGATTTAACACTATGACCCAACCGCTAAAGGAAACAACTTGGAAGCAGGTTGACTTGAGCGCTCCCAGGTCGAGTCCGGCACAGAAGTCTTCCAAGTTGATGCAGTTTCAGATCTAGAAGAAGGGTCCGCCGATGTCTGCGTGGCCAGCGATAGCTCAGCCAAGAAACCCAAGCTCTACTGCTTTGAGCACGGCGCGGGTGCGATCCCGCACGCCCAGCTTTGAGAGGATATTGGAAATGTGATTCTTGACAGTACCCTCCGCGAGACAAAGGGCCTCGGCGATCTCCCGGTTGCTATAACCTCCCGACATCACCCGGAGAATCTGCAGCTCTCGTTCGGTCAGCGGATCAGGAAGATCGAGGCTGGGAAAATCGCAGGGAGATCGCTTGAGCTGCTGAAGAACTCTTTCGGTCACACCCGGCTTAATAACGCAGCCGCCACTGACTACCTCGCGGATTGCACTGGTCAGTTGCTCCAGAGAAACGTCTTTGAGCAAAAATCCTCGCGCGCCTGCGCGAATTCCTTCGAGCACCATAGTATCGTCGTCAAACGTGGTCAGAATAATGGTAGGAGGGAGCTTACCCATTTTCTTCAGTGACTTGAGTACCTCCACCCCATCTAGCTTCGGCAGTACCACGTCCAGCAGAACTATGTCGGGCTCGATATCCGGAATAATCCGCACAGCCTCCTCGCCATCGACCGCTTCCGCCACGACCTCGATACCCTCAACCAAGTCTAGTAGACTCCGCAGACCTTGGCGCACGATCGTCTGATCTTCGACCAAACAGACCCGGATCACGATGAAACCCCAGTCAAAGGGATCCAGGCATTCACCCGGAATCCTTGGTAGAGCTGCGATTCTGTTTCGAACCGACCCCCAAGCTGCTCGAAGCGCTTTCGCATTCCGCTCAGTCCTTGGCCTGGCTGAGCTTCCTCGGCACCTTGACCGTCGTCTCTGGCATGGACTTCAACTCCATCTGCTGTTTTGATGAGGTCGATCCATAGATTTCTTGCACCTGAATGCTTCACCGTATTGGTGATGATCTCCTGAATGCAACGCAAGAGAGTATGGGCTCGAAGTGGGTCCTGGATTTCAAAATCGTCGGGCAGACTGAGGTGAATGACAGGCCTGGGAACAAGCTGCACCAGGGTACGCAGGGCTCGGGCAAGGTCAATTGGCTTTTCTCCTCGCAGAGTACTGACCACCTCTCTCACTTCCCCCAGCATGAGCTCGGCTAACGACTGGGCCTTCTGTATGGACTGAAGCGCCTTACCAGCAGCTAAATGGCTAGCAACCTCCAGATTGAGACTGAGTGCGGTCAGATAATGACCCAACGTATCGTGCAGCTCGTGCGAGATTCGCTGTCGTTCGGCCATTCGACTTGTTTCCGCCAGCAGTTCCCGTGTGGCCTGCAGCTCGGCGTTCAACCGTTCCAGACTCAAACGAGCTCTGGCTTCGCTTGCCCCGAAGTAGGCACTGAACAATGCCAGTGCCTCAATACTCAGGTAGGTCACCATCAGGAAGGTAAACGCCCAAGCTGGAGAGTGAGAAGCAACAATCCAGCCCATCAGAACCGACTGCAAGGCGAACCAAATCAGAGCGGCTGCAAGTGGTAGGAGCCAACCCAGCTGAAGGGCCACAATGGCTAGCAGAGCACCCTCATGGCCGGTGCAAACCAGCTGAATCATCAAAAGGGCCAATCCAGTCTGGACGGCCAACGGCGCCCAGATGCGCCAACGCGTCCGGATGGGACCATGGCTCCACGAGGTCAACCCATACGCGAGACCAAAGAGTAGAAACGCCACCAGCCAAAGGATGTGGCGCCGCACCAGGAAATAACCAGGCTGCTCCCACGGTTTCAATAGCAACGGTAAACCGGACAACGACCATGTCAGCCAGCCGGCTAACCGCAGGAGTCTCTGAGCCCTAGGTGATCCTTCCATAGCTGCAAATTATAAGTCCACGATAGGTCTGGTACCAGTGCCGGAAGTCATGGCTCTTGCACGTGACCTCCGGCACTTGTGAAGCCGGACGTGTGCCCGATACACTGTTCAGCAAACGTAAGGCTGTAGTTCCGGCGCCGGAATCCTCGGCGTGACAAGTAAAGTCCAATTGAAAAAGGAGAAGAATCTATGAAGAACATAAGAGCAACCACCCTGGCCAGTGCAGTTTTCGTTGTCTGGGCCCTCAGTTCAGGCGTTCACAAGGCAGGAGATGAGGCAAAGCACGGCCAAAAGAATGAACTCGGCACTGATGCTTCGAAAGCTCAGGCGAAGAGTCAGTCAACTTGCCAGGGCAATCCATGGTGCGACAAAAAGCCTCCAGGAACCAAACTGATGCCAGACCAGCGTGACTTGGTCACCCGATACGTTGTAAAGCAAGTGATCGCCTCTGAGAGCCTGCCCTCGGCGCAGGAAATCGCAGCAGCCACGAAGATCCAGGTTTCCGATCAAGATATCGCAGCACTAAGGCCAGCTTTTGTTGCCGCCCTGATGCGTGATCCGGAAGGTCAGAAGCTATTGAAGCGAGTTCCCTGTTCCAGGTTCCAGGCTTGCTCCTTTTCACGGATCATCTCCTCGGCAGGCCCCAAGGAGTTCGAAATGTCATGGGTTCGGGAAAAGGCTGAGGACGGTCGTACCTACAGTGACTTCCGCCTGCCAGCATTGACTGCTCACGACCTGGCCGGAAGGACAGTTCAGTCCAACGACCTGGCGGGCCGTCCAGCGCTGGTCGTGCTGATGGCGCTGCATTGCAATCATTCGATTGAATCCCTGCCGATTCTGAAGAAAGTGGCCGACGAATTCCGGTCAAAAGGCCTTCGGGTCATCGCTGTACTCCTCAACAGTGGAGGCGTAGAAGATGCGAAGTACTGGATTCCTTATCACCGCCGCGATTACCACGGCGAATATGACGTGTGGGTGGCTAGCGACACGCTAATTGGAGACATCATCGGAAGCCACCTCACTCCCACTTATCTGCTCGTCGACCAGAAGGGGCAACTGCGCAAGAAACTCGTAGGATTCAAAACGCAAGAGGAAGTTCAAGCTGAGCTAAGCGTCATCCTGGACCCAAGAAATCCAAACCTGGCGTCAGCTCTTTGATCAGGTGCAGAAGGCGCCGATGAACTCACTTACAGCTCAAAGGCTCTTGCCTAGACACAGCCGCCGCATCGGGACAAATTGCTTGGGCCGGCGCCCCCGGCCCAAAAGTTCTGGGGACACGGGGGAGGATCCTTCCTCCCCCGCGCCTTCCCAGGGCACATGATTCAGAATGTCTGGCCCGGCGAAACCACGACGTTGCCAAGGAAAACGTCTCCTCCGAACCGGCAGCCGCCCTGTACAACGGTAGACGCTGTACACAGCGGGTTGGTCGTGTTCCAGAAGGGAGTCCTAAAGTGAATGTCGAACCGGTCTTTTTGGGGCGAGTCTTTGTCCACTCCGATGGCCACGTAGTGGTGTGGAGGCGGGTTGGTGCCGGTTCCGTCTGTATCCTCAACAATTACGCCACTAACGCGAGTGATCGATCGCATCTGACCGGTCGCGGTGATCGTCCGCGGTACCTTCCGATCGACCGTATAGCTGTCAATGCTGAGCGACAGCATGAGCATCTCAAACGGGCCGAAGTTGCCAGCAGCATCCACGGTCCCCACGCCACAGCTCACCTTGGAGCGATTCAGTGTGAACGTGGACGCTTGACTTGCCACCGAGCTGTCCGTGTACATCCCTACACCTTCATCTTTCAGTCTTTCATGGTTCAGGTCCTCCTTTTCGAGATTCAAGTTCGAAGCTTGCTTCAAAGTCTGGTTTCCCACCACTCGATACCAAAGAGCGGGAGGATCCCGTCCCCCTCTGCTGCTGACGACGCAAGAGCCGCAGGTCATTCCCTTCACCTTGATTTCGGTGGTGGCTTCCTTGGCCATCGCCATCCCACTAACTGCAACAGAACTCATGAATGCTTAGCCATCCAGCTTTAGGCGCTTAGCGCGATAAGACAAAAAAAAATTTTCGATGTTGCGACACATGGAAAATGGAACATGGCAAATCCAACCCTGTTTATTCAGAAACGCCGTCACCGTTGGCTGGAGGCCGTTTGTTTTCTGCTGCCCGAAGGGCCACGTTTTCGGCGCGCCGTCGCCGACAACGCCTAGGCCGTTATGTGCGACGTTACGAGAATTTTGTTCGCAGTTGGTAGAGATCTGAAAGCCCGAAGCGCCAGCGAGGGTCAGCCGCGATTACCCTCGCTGGCGCTTCGGGCTCTCAACGGTCGCGCCCCAGGGATATCAAGGGCACAGCCTGACTAGTTGTTAGAGGACACCTCGAAGGAACCTTCAACTAGAATTTCGCGAAACTCAAGCCCGCCTGCTGTTAGGACCGCTGTGGCTCCAGGCCCGCCCTTCCTCACCACAAGCGTGAAGGGAACGTTGCTGCCTGCTGCAATGCCTGTTATCGTCGCCGACCCAGTCAGCGTGGCCAGGTTCCCCCTGGCTTGGGCTCCTGTGATCGTGGCGGTGACATACATCACATTCACCGTGAACTGACCGCTTCCCGGACCATTCGGGGATGGCGGTGCCACCGCGAGACACTCGAAGTCCCCCGAAACGGTCCCCCCCACTTTTTCGGCGTGAAAGGCAATGGTGGTGATCACAGGAAGAAACTGGGGAGCTCCACTGCCACCCTGGATAATGGTGGTTCCACCACCTCGAGCCACGATGTGGCCGCTCACCTCGTCCTGATCATGAACGGCTGCGGAAAGCTCAATGGCAGCCATTCCAATCACCAGAATGCCAAGCCATACTCTGCAAAAGCTGATATGTTTCCGCATCTCATTTCCTCCTCTCCCCGAAATCAATGACCAATAAGACGGCGGTCCTCCGCCCACATCATCGTCGGGAAATTACCAGAGCCTCCGTTTCCTTGATGGCGCGGACAATATCTCCCAAGCAACAGGCTCCGGATGGATTTTTGATCTCGCACGCACAAAAGCCGGCTTGGATCTCCGCCTTGATGCGGTCTGGGATGTCCGTGTGGCCAAGCGCTTCTAGATCGCGGCGAACATCGGCGCGGGTGTAGCCGAAGCAATAGCAGAGCGGGATGGGATCCTCCCGCTCCTTAATCCCAACGCGGACCTTCAGGTCCGGTTTGCGGAAGGCAGCATCCTGGCTGAAGTAAACCACGTCGCACTCGGGCGTTCTGCAGAACGAGTAGGATACTTCTGCAGATGCGCGAAGATGATCCCGGACCAAGCTTTTCACGGTGACAGTAGGAACGGACTTCCCCTTCTTGCCACAATCCGGGCAAGTGCTCTGTGCTGCTACTGCCAATCGCCTGGAGTGATCCTCAGTAACTGAGCAGCAACCGGACATCTACTTGGCCTCCTTCGGCTGTACCTTAAAGCCGGTCTTGTTAATCGCGTCGCGAAGCTGTTGCTCGGTCACGTGGCTGTCGTCGTACACGACAGTGGCTTGGGCCTTCTCCAGGCTCACGTCGGCGCTCTTGACACCCTTGGTTTGAGTCAGCGCCTTCTTTACACTCACAACGCAGGAGCCACAGGTCATTCCCCTCACCTTGATCTCAGTCGCGGCCTCTTTGGCCATTGCTATTCCTCCCAGCAAAAGCATGTTCGTCAGGGCGATCAGGGTTTTTCTCATTGTTCATTCTCCTTTTCATCAAGATTTACTCAGGACGCGGTATCCCGCTTCCTGTACAGCTTTTTCCAGTTGTTCGACCGATGCCGCGCCTGTCTCGTAATCCACTTCTGCGGTGCCCTGTTCGAACGAGACCTTGGCTTCACGCACTCCCGGGACCGCCTTTAGCTTATTCTCTATGGCGGTGGCGCAGGCTGCGCAGTCCATACCCTCAATCGCGATGCTTGCGTGTTGTAGGTTGGGCGGGCCCTGGCTGGTTTGAGCAGCCGCCGAGTCGCTTTGCGAAAGCAGGAGCTCTGCAACCGTGCCAGAGAAATACGGGAACGCCGCAAAAATGACGACGGCGGCGGTTGCCAACCAGAGCATGAGACGGCCCGAACGCTTGGGAGCGGGCATGGTACCGACGCCGCCTGGACCGCAGTTGCTTCTTGCCGGACGATAAGCAAAATAGAACCCGAAGCCGAGTAACCCAAAGGTCGCCGCCAGCAAGTAGGGCCGCCACTCTGCGAACAGGGCCGAGGCCCCGATAACCGTAAAACCGGTTAGAGCAAATACAATCGGAAGGATGCAACAGAAGCTTGCCAAAATGGCGGCAACCACTGAGCTCGTCATGAACAGGCTGGAGCGATCCGGCTTGTCTGGGTTGTCCGCCGTTGGCCGTGACGGGGCCTGGCAGCAGTCCTTTGCGTCCGGGTCTCTTGCCAGAGCTTCTTTGATGGCCGCGCGAATGACGCCGCGAGAAGGCAGGCCTTCCCTCTTGCCGCTATCCCAATAGGTTCGACAGCTCATTCCGAAATTCTGGGACGACCGCGCGCTGGGTTCCACATCGAGTCCGCCAATTCGGATGGTGGGCGAACCGAGGAACCCGAGCGCAAGCGCGGTCGCCTGGTCTGGAACATTGACCTCAATTACCTGGGCAGCCACGCCTTCTTCCTTCAAGATCTCTTTCACTCGCTGCACGGCTGGTCCATGATTTGGGCAGCCCTCAAAATAAAAGACTTCAACTTTCATTTCAGTTTCCCTTTCGTTAAGTCAACACGCGCGATCTGTTCGAGGACCGGACAGCTTCGTCCGTGAGAGACAGGCGCCCTGTTAATTTCTCGACGACATTTGCGTAACCCGGCCTTCAGCTCTTCCTCCAGGCTTTTCAGTTCCTCAATCTTCTGGCGAATCACCGTCAACTTGTGTTCCAGCATCTCTTGAACATGCCGGCACGCCTGGGTGTCCTGGTCTCGCAAGATGATCAGACCGTAAATCTCGTCCAGCGAAAACCCCAGCTCTTGAGCCTTTCGGACAAACTGCAGATTCGCAACATCGCCGGATGAAAACAGTCGAAATCCACCTTCACTCCGTGCCGGCTTCTTGAGAAGGCCCTTTCGCTCATAGAACCGGATGGCGTCGATACTGAACCCTGTTTGTTTAGCCAGTTCGCCAATCTGAATTGCGTGTTGCATAGCTCCAATCTCCATTGACAGACACCAGGGTGCACTCTTGACCGCACTCCAGAGTCAAGGACTTTTTTCGTGGCGTGTCATCCACCAGGCATGCCCGCTCGTCGAATAAATCTTGAAGCAGCGCTTTCGAACCAACCACGAGACGGGCGCCCAGCGGTGCGCCACCGTCTTTCTCGTCCAACTCTGCGGCGAACTTGCATTCGGGCTAAGACTCGTACTGTCAGGCTCCCGACAAGTCAGAATCTTTCTTTCACTTACACTGCCTACAGCAATGCCGGGGACGGATGTCTCCAGTGACCCTTTGTCGAAAACACAGGCGGGTCAACACCGAGTTGAGATACCGCACACTAAGAGCGATGCGTGCTGGGAAAAGGTGGAGCACTTGTTTAGCTTCAAAGACCGCCGACTCTTCGAAAGCAGACCGGCTTCGGTGGTTCGACGTCGTTTTGAGACAATGGATGACATGAAGGCTGACTCTCTTCCAACCCGGTTGCTTGCCATATGGCAGGACTGACATCGGCAGCCTTCATCGTCTGCAAAACGGGACGGGATGCTCTGTTTTTTCAGGAGCAGGCGTTGCTCCAGTTGCCTCTAGCTTATCTGGGGATCGGACTGGCGTCTTTGCCTGCTTCCTTTCTCTTTGTTCAGGCAATGAAAACTTGGGGAAGCCGCCCTGCGCGAGTCGGGCTTTTAGTCTTTGTATCCTGCACACTGTCCGCTTTCCTTCCTGCTCTTGACGTAGGCAACTACCCGGTTCTCATCGCTCTCTTCTTGTCGATTCCGACGCTTTTCGGGCTTCTCTTCGCCAGTGTTTGGCTGCTTGCCTCGGAGGTCTACGAAAAGAAGTCAAAAAGACTTGTCGCGCGGGCCTTCGGCACCATCGGCGCCAGTTCCCTGGCTGGTGGCATGGCAGGAGGGATTGTCGCGAAAGGGCTTGCCTCTCAGGTGGCGGCGAAATGGTTGCTGCTATTGGGCGCGGCTGTCCTCCTGGTGGTTGCCGCCCTAGCGCTAAGAACATACCATCTGTTCCCGGCCCCGGCTGCAATGAGGAATGACCGCCCGCTGCATAGAAAAGCTCCTCTTGCGATCGTTCTCAGGGAATCCTATGCGCGTACGCTCCTATGGATCTCTATGGCGGGTGCCCTGACTGCGCTCTTCATCGACTTCCAGTTTTACGCAACTGCGGCCGCTGCCCGGTGTTAGGACCGCTGGGCAATGCCCATTTCTTTGCCAACTTTTATATTCTCCTAAATCTGAGTGGGCTATTCCTTCAGCTATTCTTGGCGCCCCGGATTCAAGATCGGGTGGGACTGCGGGGTGGTCTGGTGATTCTCCCGCTTTCCCTGCTTGGCGGCGCGACCTTTGTGACTGCCGCGGCCACAGCAATGAGCCGGTCGGCGCTAAAAGTTACCGAAGCCGGGCTCAAGTCTTCAATTCATCGTTCGGTGTGGGAGCAGGCTTTCATTCCGGTAGAGCCTGAGGCCCGCTCCTTCGTCAAAATCGTCGTGGATGGAATTGGACCGCGTGTTGCTGAGATTCTCGGATCGTTATTGATTCTCACTTGGCTTCTGAGTCTTGATCCTGCTGAGCAGGCTGCATCCACCCTCTCGTCCTCGCTGAACACGCGATGGATCAGCTGGGCCACCCTGGCGGTCGCAGCCCTTTGGCTCTGGCTCACTCGCAGAATTCGAGTGTCGAAAGAAGACGAAGCCGCGCTGACTGCGGCTCAGGAGCCAGACGCGGTCTGTGTGCGTTTTCCAGATCAATGCCCCTGCACCACAGAAACGGGAAAAGGCCTTCCTTGACCTGATCGTGTGAGTGACTGTCGCACTCGATGCGGTCAAGCAGCCAGCCTGGCCAACGCCTTGTGCCTGGGGTGACGGCGGCGGATCACCCAATCGCGCACCAACAGAATCCACACGGGCGCAAACGCAACCCAAATGATTCCGTGATCGAAGAGCTCGACCCGGTGGATGGAATCAAAGTAGAAACGCAAATAGTAGATGGAGAGTGTCGCCGTGAGAAGCAAGAGCGAGAATTTTGGCTGCACCACCAGGAAGGGCAACAGCCAGAGATAGTACCAGGGGAATTGGGTGGGGCTGAGCAGGAACAACGCTGCCACAATCCAGAGACAGCGCTCGCAGAGTGCGATCGGCTCGCGAGCGTCCGTTCGAACCAGCCACGTTGTCCAGCAGGCGAGCAAGACTGCAACAGTGAGTCGAGCGATCAGTGGCTCCTGGCCGATCAGAATCCCTGTCAGGTTAAGAGCGGCATGCGTGAGCCACGACAGCAGCATGAACAGGCTGTCATTCATCTCCCAGCTCTGGGAATATTTCCAGAGTCCTGAACTCTCATTCCAGCCTGCCGCATGAAGTGGGGCGAAGACGATCGCGACAACGATCCCAAAGAGACAGACTGCAGGGATCCATTTCATCGGTTCCGCGAGGATTGGACGAAGCAGGGCGGGGAGAAGCAAGACGGGCCAAACCTTGGTCCCCACGGCAAAACCCAAGATCAGTGCCGATGCAGTGTATTTGTGCCGGAGGGCCAGCAGCACGGCCCCAAGGACAAACGGCATGACGATGATGTCCATGTGGACCGAGTTATAGGTTTCCTTGATCAGGATCGGATTCCACCAATAAATCACCAACCCAAGCAGCGGAAGCTTCAGCCTCTTCAGCAGCAACGTTAGTAGACCAACAGTCAGAAGGTCTGCGGCCGACAGCAGAATTCGCCAGCCGGAGAGTGTCCATGGTCCCAACCAGTGCGCTAGGACAAAGGCGCCCTGTGCGACGGGCGGATAGATCGTGCGAAGGTAGGGGTGATTCACTTTCTCAAGAACGGACTGACCTTGCTCCTCCAGCTGTTTGTACATTGGAGGAATCGGGCGGTCATCGACTGTCCCTTCCAGAATCTGACTTGGTGAAAGGATGTAGGGGTTGAACCCGCTCGCGGTCACAGCTCCATCCCACAGATAGCGATAAAAATCATCCTCGAGAATGGGAGTGGAACTCAGCAGGCTGCAGCGCATGACGGCGCCCACGATGAACATCCAGCACAGTTGTTTGCCGCTTCCCCCAGAGAAACGGGTGCCCGCTATTGCCAAGATGAAAAATAGGCCGGCGAGTACCTGGATGCCGGTTGAAAGCAGGATGGGTTGCTGGGCGAGTGTTTGTTGCGAGTTGAAACTCGAAGAGATGCTGGCGAGCCACGCATGTAGGATTACGAGTCCTGCACCGGCGATGACCCACTTCCAGCGCAAGTTGTCCCACTGAAGTCGCTGAAAGTGGGCGCCAGCCACGGTGATCATAAGTACCAAGTCATCTTTGTTTTCTGAGAAGCTGGGAACGCTCAGCGCCTCCCCCACAAGTAGCGGGTCTCTGAGCTGCGGCCCTTTCTCTCACGGATGCCTTTGAACTTGTACTTCGATCATTTGGAATCGGAGCCAGAAGCCTCCTTGAACGATTCCAACTGGAGCACAGACTTTTCCACATCAATCTTGCCCAACAGGGTGACTCTGTCACCTGGTTTGTACTTTTTCAGGAGTTCGCCGCGCTTCTTGCCCTTGGCAAGAGTCAGGATCTTTCCAGCCATTTCCGCCAGCTCACTGCCATCTTCGCCCTTCGCCTTACTGATTGTAAAACTGACGGAGCCTGCAAGCCGATTCGCGGCCTTACCCGTAAGTTCGCCTTCGACCGTGGCTTTAATGATCTTCTTGTCCATTCCCTTACTCTTACTGCCTTGCCCATGAGCAGTGTTCAGGCCCCCGAAGAGACCGAGCAACAAGGTAGTTCCAAGCAAGAATCGGGGCATTCCAGTGAGCATTGGTTTCCTCCATGATTGGGTTTCAAAGTTTGGTTTACTCCCTGTTCCTCAAAGAATCAGCTGAGGAAGACGAAGCGTTTATCAAGAAATGACAGCAGCGTGTGCCGGTCAGCCAACCTTAACCCGCCTGGTTCACCTCAGTTGTCAGCCACCCGACAGTTCCTCTCAGATTTCCTTTAATGATCGATGTCTTGGATTGCGTCTCTTCACTCAAACACAATGGGAATTCCGTACATTTCCTCTGAGAAATCACTTCATCGAGCACAGTCCCAGCAGAAAGCCGGCCGAGACCGCTCGAAACTCAACCAATGCGGTCTGCTCTGTGCTGGGCCCTTTCAGTCGAGACTGCCGTGAAGGGCGGCAAGGAAGAACAATCAGCTCTCCTCGCGCCTACGACTCATAACACCTGGTTCTTCGAGACGGCCCAGCGAGTGTCCTCTGTCACCCAAACGACGTGTCTCAGAAAGCAGGAGGATCAACTCGCCCTGGCCTCCAGCAGCGCTGCCTGAAGCAGTTGCTCGGAATCGATATCCGATGCCAGCACGCACGTCGCCTCCCCGTCCTGCCAGAAGACGAGATTTATCTTCTTGTCACTGCACACTATGAATTTCTTGTTCTGGCATTCACGCAGGACGCCACCGGATGCTAAGTCAGTCATCTCTCCGACAAACATTTCGCACAGAAGCAGTTCACCAGACCTTCCCTGAAAGACATAGAGGACGCTTCTGCGGTTGATCACTTGGTGGACCCGTCCTCCCACCAGGCGATAGTGCAGGCCTCGCAGGTCCGCAACTCGGGTACGAAACGGCACCCCGCGGCTGGAGAAGAATTGGTCGAGCTCTTTCGGATCTTGCGAGTGCCGTTCGAGGTGTAACGTGCCGCTGCGGATGCTGCGATAGTCCCGCGCGATCTCTGACGGCATGTCTGGCAGCGGCAGCAAGCGCCAGAGTCCCATAGCAACCACCGCGATAAGTAGCAGCACGCAGATCAACCGGAGAGGGCGTGTTGACCTGATCGTTAACTCGTGCATGTGGCCAAGCTGACACGAGCGTTTCCTCGATCCTGGCGCTCGCCGAACTTCCAAGGTCGCATCAGATTCTGCCGGCACCTCTCGATGGCCGATACAGTTGCGCCGAATCCATCCCCAAGTGTCCACTTCCCGACGGCAGCTTTCACAATCCTTCAGATGGCTTTGGATCGCCCCACGCTTCCCAGGGTCGATGCAACCCTCTAAGAAGGGGACAATCTCATTCTTGAAATCACACGGGTGGGGCGGCATGGTGTTGGAAGCCTCAAGAGAGGCTGCTCCTCAGGGACTTGTCTCAGTTGACTGAATTCAAGGGCGGCCGGATTGAAAATAGCTTCGTCCTTCTTGAAAGGCTGTCGGATGCCCGACAATTTCGGCCGAATCTGAAGAATGCTTCGATGGCGCAATGGCACGCAATGCACTAATGAGCGCAATTTCGGCCTTGTCCGGAAGAGCCAGCAAGGGCTGTCGCCAGATAGGTCGTGAGCTTGTTCATATTGAGGTGCGTTTTTTTTCTTCGAATTCTATTGAACGGGCACTGCTTCTATGAATCCGCTCGTGCGGTTGGAACTTCCGATCAAAGCGACGCCGATCAACGGCTGCAAGTTCGGCGATTCGATTTCCAGCGGGCCGAAGTTGTTCTCGATGCCCATTTCCGCGAAAATATCGTCACTAATAAAAAAGCCATTCTGCTCAATGAAAATGCCGTCCTTGGTCGCGAGGACCTCGCCAGTCTCGTTATTCCTTGCAGTTAGCGTCACCGCTGCGCGCGTATTTCCCAGGTTGAGCAACACCAGCCGGGAGCGGAAAAGCCCGGTGTTGGTAGCGGAGTTAATCAGCAGCCGCGAGAAGCCAGTGCTCCTTCCGACCTGGAGACCAGGATCGTTGGTGCTGTCGTCGATGACCGATATGAAGCTGGAGAAGGGCTGGTCGGAGGTGATCCGCACGACACCCGTGGTGTTAGTCACCGTTTCGGCGTTCAGTAGAAGCCGATTCAGACTGTTAAGCTGTTTCAACCCACGTGCAGGGACCTTGGTGGCTGCGCTGGCGAGCAGATTTCCCTGCTTGTCTCGCAGCTCGATCTGGACGTTGGCTTCAGCCGAGCTGATATTGGTGATCCCCAGGTTGGACCGGAACGCGTCCGTGTCGAGCGCGAAAGGCAAGTAGTTGATGAAGCCCAACGGTGCGATGAAAATTCCGTCGTTGGTGGGGCTTGTCACCAGGGCCGTGTTGTTGACGGGGTTGAGGGCAATGTGTGTGGGAGCATCACCGACATTTGAAATTACCGTGGTGAACTTGGTGTTGTCCCCAAGGTTGATAAGAGAAATACTCTTGTTCCCATTAGACAGCACGGCAGCAACATTGGTGTTCGGGTTGATTACAGCGCCGAACGGGCGATTCCCAACAGAAACGGTAGTGACGACAGGACTCACGGTCAGGTCTGAAATCTTGTCGAGGTCCAGAACGCTGACATCGTTCGTATCCTCGTTGACCACGAGTGCCTGCTTCGTTTGAAGATTCATTGCAATGTCGAGGGGCTTAAGCCCTACGGCCACGTCTCGACTTCGAGCCTTGTTCTGCATATCGATAACGCTAATGGTGCCATCCTGATAGTTCGCGACCAGTGCGACGTTTTTCGGCGGATAGTAGACAACACTTATGGGGTTGGTACCCACTTGTATTGGTACAGTCAGGATTCGTGAATTACTATTCAGGTCGATCAGCGAGACACTGTTAGCGTTCAGATTCGCAACAATGGCAATATTGTTTGCCGTGTCAATGGCCACATCGCGTGGGCTGAATCGAAAAGTCGGGTCCGACGGACCTCTTTCACCCACATCGATTGTGGCGAGCACCGTGTCACTCCCCATGTCGACAACGGAGATGTTGTCGCTTCCAAAGTTAGTGACGACGGCTCGGTTAGTCGAAGGATTCACTGCCACGCTCGTGGGGAAAGAACCGACCGCGATCGTTGATCTGATTACGTTATCATCCAGGTTGATAATAGAAAGCGAATTGCTGTTGCGGTTGACGACAAGCGCCAGGGTCGCGTCTTGGTTCAATTCAACGGCAAACGGCCCGCTTCCGATAGGCAGGAGAATGGACTGGGCCTGTAGATGCGCCGCCACCAATGAACAGATGCCAAATATCCAAAGTAGCTTCTTCATAACTTCACTTGCTCCTTCGACAAAGTCGCTCCTCGGGAGGCGGCGCGAACTCCGGGGACTGTCAGAGCGCACTAGAACGTCCGCCCCACCGAAAACTTGATCTCTCGCCGGTTCGCATCACGAAACAGGAACGGGAATCCGCCCTCAGGGCGCGGGATGATGCCTTCAAAGCGAAGCGGGTTGTAACCAAAGATCAAACGGAACGGTGCGTTGATGACGGGCAGTACCACCTGAAGCTCCACACCTGTTGTGGCCCGGGCCTTGCTGCTTCCGGGAACCAGATCAATCTGTTCTCCTCCGCGGAAGGGACGGAAAGAGTTGTTCTCAAACTTGAAAAGGTTATTGACCGCAGAGTCGGCAATTTGAAGCTGGGACTTCCGCCACACCCACGCTTTGCCAATGTCAAAGAAAGGCGCCAAAGTGACTGGCCCGACAATCGGGATCCGGTACTCGATGTTGTAGATAACCTGAGTGTCGCCCCCTACGGGCGTGATGAAGGATGAAATGAGCGGAACGCTGTCCACGATGGTTCCACCTGTGGTGGGATCAATGACCGGGGTTCCCGTCGGATCTCGGCGGGTGACCTGCACAAACGTCCGCTGGCTGACCAAAGCCAGCGGACTGAGAGCGCGAATATCGAAGCCGCGAATGGAGTCTTCGCCGCCGATGAACGCCCGGTCGAAAATCGGAGCTGACAATCCGCCAAATCCAGAAACAAACGAGAACAAACCACGCATCCCCAGAGTATTCCGCCGGTGGTTCATGGGCTTGAACCATTTCGCCTCGACGAAGGGCTGGTAGAATTTGACGTCCCCGCCTAAGGGTCCACCCGTTAGCTGAACAAGAGCCGTGAGGCTCTTGCCGCTGTGCGGCGTAAACGGGTTGTCGACGGTGTTATAGGTGATGGTAGGAATGATCTTGCTGCGGAGCAGTCCTGTGAAATTGCCAAATCCGGTGAACGTATCGGTGAACTGAAAGGCACTGAAAAGGGTTCGGTTTTGCTCGGACGCAAACTCTGTGGACGAGTTATCCAGGGAGTAGGTGATCCCGAAGCGCGTAAAGGGACGGATAGGATAGCTGGCAAAGACGCTGAAACCCGTGCTGCTTTGGCCGAACAGTTCGTTGCCGAGAGGGACAGCACCAAAGAAGCCGCCCAGCGTGTCGCCCTCCCGGAAGCTGAAACGCCGATGGAAAACCGAGAATCCAGTGGTCAGCGGCCTGTCGCGGAAGTAAGGTTCCGTAAAGCTGAAGACGTAAGCGGATTGGCGAGTTCCGCCCTGCACGCTAAAGCCAAGGGTCTCTCCGTAACCCATAAAGTTGTTGGTGGAGTAGTTCAGGCCAAGAAAACTGCCGCCAACACCACTGACTCCGCCCGTGA
>Ga0187892_10006597_pt1 | contig 17126 bp, 14 predicted proteins | sample MA1701073metaG_FD_139345 | JGI IMG/M metagenome (GOLD analysis project Ga0187892, IMG submission 139345) | Bio-ooze microbial communities from a basaltic lava cave in the Kipuka Kanohina Cave System on the Island of Hawaii, USA - MA170107-3 metaG ... | reverse complement strand
CTGGTCGGCCGCATCAACAGCGCGGCGGCGCAGGTGACGAGCGCGACCGAGTCCGCGCAGGCGACCTCGGTGAAGCTCCTCCAGGCCGCCGAGCGGCAGTCGAAGGAGATTCAGGAGGCGGGCGCCTCGGTGCTCAAGATGGCGCGCGCGATCAACGAGGTGTCGGCGAGCGCGTCGAAGTCGGTGAGCGTCGCGCGCCAGTCGCTCTCGGCCGCGCAGAAGGGCCAGGAGGCGGTGTCGAACTCGATCTCGGGCATGGGCGAGATCCGCGAGCAGATCCAGGAGACCGCGAAACGGATCAAGCGTCTCGGCGAATCGTCGCAGGAGATCGGCGAGATCGTCGAGCTGATCGGCGACATCACCGAGCAGACGAACGTGCTCGCGCTGAACGCCGCGATCCAGGCGGCGAGCGCCGGCGAGGCGGGCCGCGGCTTCACGGTGGTGGCCGAGGAGGTGCAGCGGCTCGCGGAGCGCTCGGCCGAGGCGACGAAGCAGATCGCGGCGATCGTGAAGACGATTCAGACCGACACCCACGACGCGGTGGCGGCGATGGAGAAGAGCACCGTCGGCGTGGTCGAGGGCGCGAAGCTGTCGGACGCCGCCGGCCAGGCGCTCTCCGAGATCGGCGAGGTGTCGCGGCGGCTCGCGCAGCTCATTGAGGAGATCTCGGTCACCGCGCAGGCGCAGGCGCAGGCCGCCGGTCACGTGGCCACCACGATGCAGGACATTCTGTCGGTCACCAAGCAGACCACGGAAGGCACGAAGCAGACCGCGGTCTCGGTCGGCCAGATCGCGAAGCTCGCGCAGGAACTCAAGGGGTCGGTGGCGAACTTCAAGATCGCGTAACCGCGCCGCGCACGCAGCAGAACGACAACGACCGCGCGGGGGAGCATGAGCACGGCAGCCGACTTCGACATCGGCCCCCTCACCTGGGTCAAGGGGGAGATCGACCAGGCGCTCGAGAAGTCGCTCACGGCGCTGCGCGCGTACGCCGCGAACCCCGACGACGCGAAGCAGGTCAAGTTCTCCCAGACCCACTTCCACCAGGCGCACGGCGCGCTGCAGATCGTCGGCCTCGACGGGGTCACCCGGCTCTCGGAGGAGCTCGACGGCCTGCTCGCGGACATCGCGAAGGCGGGCGGCGCACCGAAGCCGGAAAGCGTCGCCGCCGCCGAGCGTGCGTTCGGCGGGATCACCGCGTACCTCGACCAGCTGCTCGCCGGCCAGCCCAACCAGCCGCTGCGCCTGTTCGCGATCTATCGCGACGTCACCAAGGCGCGCGGCCGCGACGGGGTCGATCCGGTCGACCTCTACTACCCGGATCTGTCGAAGCGGCCGCCGCGCCGCGACCGGCCACCGGTCGAGCTCGCGCCCGACCAGGCGCTCGCGTACTACCGGGAGCAGCGCGGTCGCTACCAGCGCGGCCTGCTGAAATGGCTCAAGAAGGACTGGTCGGGCGTCGAGGACATGCGCGCCGCGGTCGCGTCGGTCGAGGCGGCGCAGACCAACCCGGCGGCGCGCACTTTCTGGTGGGTGGCGCTCGGCTTTTTCGATGCGCTCTTCGCCAAGGCGATCACCGATCAGCCGCTGATCGCCCGGCTCGCGAACCGCGTCGAGCAGCAGCTCAAGCGGCTCATGGAGGGCTCGGCGACGGTCGCCGAGCGCATGCTGCGCGAGGCCCTGTTCGCCGTCGCGCGCGCGCGCCCCGCCACCGAGCATGTCCGCGGGGTCCAGGAGGTGTTCGGGCTCGCCGACAGCGTGCCGGAGGCGTTCGATCTCGCCGGTGGCGGCGCGCCCCAGCATCCGGCGCTCAAGGGGTTGCGCGAGCTCGCCGGCAACGCCAAGACCGCGTGGAACAAGGTGGCCTCGGGGCACCAGCCGAGCCTCGCGTCGTTCCGCGACCTCGCCGGGCAGCTGCGCGACCGCGCCGCGGCGCTCGCGCAGGCCGACCTCGCGGGGCTCACGCGCGACGTCGCCGCGGTTGCCGGCTTCATCGGCGATTCGTCCGACCGGGTCACGGACGCGGTCGCGATGGAGGTCGCGACCGCGCTGCTGCTCGTCGAGAACGCGGTGGACAACTTCGGCGGCCTCGGCGAGGAGTTCGCGCAGCAGGCCGACCTCATGCACACGCGCCTCCAGGCCGCGGTCAAGGGCGAGGTCGCGCCGGCCGGCGCGCCGGTGCCGGTGCTCGACGAGATGTCGCGGCGGGCGCAGGAGCGCCTGCTGATGGCGCAGGTCGTGTCCGAGATCCAGGCGAGCTTGCGCGCGATCGAGCAGGCGCTCGACGCGTTCTTCCGCGACGCCGAGAAGCGCGGCGAGCTCGCGACCCTCGACAAGCCGGTCCGCCAGGTGCTCGGCGCGCTCACCATGCTCAACGAGGACCGCGCCGCGGCCGCGCTCTCGACCTGCGCCGCCGAGATCCAGCGCTTCGCGCGCGGCGACTACGTGCCGGCGCAGGGCGACTTCGAGCGCGTCGCGGGCGCGCTCTCCGGTCTCGGCTTCTACGTCGATGCCCTGCAGCACGGCAAGGCCGACTTCGACCAGTTCATGCGGCCGATCTCGGCCAAGAAGGGCGAGGCGCTCGAGGCGTCGGGCCACGAGGCGCGCGGCGCGACGGTCGAGGCGGAGCTCGAGCAGGGCAAGCGCGCACTCCAGGCGCTCGTCGAGGCGTGGCGGAAGCAGCCCGACGACGCGAAGCTCAAGGAGGAGCTCAAGGCGAAGGCGGCGGCGCTGCAGAAGGACGCCAGCCTCGTCGCGGACGCGAAGCTCGAGCGCCAGGCCGCCGACATCCTGAGGCTCCTCGCGACGGCCGACGCGAAGCCGTTCGACCCGGTGCTCACCTCGATGACGCCGAGCACCGCCGCCCCGGCGCCGTCGCCGGAGGCGCAGAAGTTGATCGCCGCGAGCGCCGAGACGGTCGATGCGGAGCTGCTCGCGGTGTACCTCGAGGAGGCGGGTGAAGTCCTCGCGACGATCGACGAGCACCTCGGCAAGGCGCGCGAGCTGCCGCAGAACATCGAGGTCCTGCGCACCATCCGGCGCGGCTTCCACACCCTGAAGGGCAGCGGACGGATGGTGGGCCTCGCGCGGCTCGGCGAGGCGGCGTGGGCGGTCGAGCAGGTGATGAACCGCTGGCTGGAGGAAGAGCGCGCGGGGACGCCGGACCTCTTCACCCTGATCGACACCGCGCGACAGTTCTTCGCCGGCGCGGTCGCGGCGTTGAAGGCGGGCGGCGCGAGCCCCGACGAATCGCAGATCGTCGCGCTCTCGCAGAAGGTGAAGGCGGGCGAGGCGCTCGGCGAGGTCAAGCTCGAGGCGCCGAAACCGGCGCCCGCGCCGGCCGCGGCCAAGCCCGCCGCCCCGGCCCCGACGGCGGCCCGGCCGGCGCCGCCGGCCGCCGCCGAGCCGCCACCGGCCATCGACTTCCCCGAGATCGACCTGACGAGGCTCACCGCGTCCGCGGCGCCCGCCACCGTCACGGCACCCCCGGCCGGCGCGCCGATGGCGCTCGCGCCGGCGGCGGTCGGCGAGGAGCTCGTCACCGTCGGGGAGACCCAGCTCTCGGCGGCGCTGTACGGCATCTTCCTCGAGGAGTCCCGCGCCCACCTCGAGCGCATGCGCGCGGGGCACGCGAAGCTCGCCGAAGGCGACCCCGTCACCGACGACTTCGAGCGCGCCGCGCACACCCTTGCCGGCACCGCCGGCACGGTGAAGTTCGACGCGATGCGCGACCTCGGTCACGCGCTCGAGGGGCTGCTCGAGCGCACGCTCGGGAAGACGCCGGGCGGCGGGACCCGCGCGCTGATCGGGTATGCGATCGACACCCTCCGCGGGATGCTCGCCGCCGCGGAGGAGCGGCGGCTGCCGCAGCCGTCGGCCGCGCTCGTCGCGAAGCTGAACGGCGCCGAGCAGGACGCCGCGCCGGCGGCGGCACCCGAGGCGCGGCCCGAGGCGCCGCGCGGCAACCTCGACGATCTGGACTTCGCAGCCGTGGCGCCGGCGGCGGCCGAGCCGCCCGCCGCGGCCGACGGCCTGGATTTCTCCACGTTCACGCTCCCGGCGTCGCCGATGGGCGAACCCGCGGTAGGGACGGCGGCGCGGCCGCCCGAGCCGCCACCCGTCCCGCGGATGCCGCCGCCGGCGGCCGCGCCCGCGACGACGACCAACGTCGTCGCGTTCCGCGCCGCGGACGAGCCGACGGCCGAAGCGCCGGCCGAGCCGCCGGCGGTCGAGGTCGAGGAGATCCCGGTCGAGCGGCGCACGCGCCGCCTCGACGACGACATCGATCCGGAGCTGCTGCCGGTGTTCCTCGAGGAGGCGCACGAGCTCGTCCCGGCGGTCGGCCAGGGCCTGCGCGACTGGCGGACGAACCCGGGCAATGCCGCCGCCGGCCACGCGCTGCAGCGCACGCTCCACACGCTCAAGGGCTCGGCGCGGATGTGCGGCGCGATGGCGCTCGGCGAGCTCACGCACCACATGGAGACGCGCGTGGAAAGCGCGCTCGCCATGAAGAGCTTGCCGCCGACGCTGTTCGACGAGCTGGAGACCTCCTACGACCGCATGGGCCTGCTGTACGACCGGTTGCAGAACCCGCAGCTCGCCGCACAGCCCCTGCCGCCCGAGCCCGGCGCGGCGGCGCCCGCCCCGAAACGTCCCGAAGCCCCGGTCCCGAAGCCCGCCGCGGGGCCGGCCGCAGCGCCGGCGGCGAAGGCCGCGGCACCCGGCGCCCCGGCGCCCGGCCTTGAGCCCGAGGTCGCGGCCGCGACCCGCGCCATGCTGCGCGTCCGCGCCGATCTCATCGACCGGCTCGTCAACGAGGCGGGCGAAGTGTCGATCGCGCGCAGCCGCATCGAGGGCGACCTCCGGGCGATCAAGGGCGCGCTGTTCGAGCTCACCGAGAACGTGAACCGCCTGCGCGCGCAGCTCCGCGAGATCGAGATCCAGGCCGAGGCGCAGATGCAGTCGCAGGTCTCGATCGCCGAAGCGCAGGAGAAGACCTTCGATCCGCTCGAGTTCGACCGGTTCACGCGCTTCCAGGAACTGACGCGGATGATGGCCGAGAGCGTCAACGACGTCGCCACCGTCCAGCAGAACCTGCTCAAGGCGCTCGGCGAGAGCGAGATCGCGCTCTCCGCGCAGGCGCGCCTGACGCGCGGCCTGCAGTCGAACCTGATGCGCATCCGCATGGTGCCCTTCGCGAGCATCTCCGAGCGCCTGTTCCGCGTCGTGCGGCAGGCGGCGAAGGAAGAGGAGCGGCGCGCGGTGCTCGACATCAAGGGCGGCCAGGTCGAGGTCGACCGCTCGGTGCTCGAGCGGATCACCGGGCCGTTCGAGCACATGCTGCGCAACTCCGTGGTGCACGGCATCGAGCCGACCGCGGTGCGCCTCCAGCGCGGCAAGCCCGAGCTCGGCGAGATCCGGATCGAGGTGCGCCAGGAGGGCAACGAGATCGTGCTCGCGGTGCAGGACGACGGCGCCGGGCTCAACTACGAGCGCATCCGCGCGAAGGCGGTGTCGCTCGGGCTGCTCGACCCGCAGGCGACCCCGAGCGACGCCGACGTGGCGGAGTTCATCTTCCACCCCGGGTTCTCGACCGCGACCGAGGTGACCCAGCTCGCCGGCCGCGGCGTCGGCATGGACGTCGTGAAGGCCGAGATCTCCGCGCTCGGCGGCCGCGTGGAGCTCGCGAGCGAGCTCGGGCGCGGCACGCGGTTCACGATCTACCTCCCGCTCACGCTGGCGGTCACGCAGGCGGTGCTGATCCGCGCCGGCGGCATGACCTACGCGATCCCGGCGGTCATGGTGGAGCAGGTGCGCCAGGTGAAGGCCGACGAGCTCGCCTCCTACCACACCGCCGGCGAGGCGCAGTGGCAGAACCGGCGCTACCCGTTCCGCTACCTGCCGCGGCTGCTCGGCGACAGCGAGTTCACCCCCGAGGCGCGCCGGGTCACCCCGGTCATGTTCCTGCGCACCGGCGTGAACCTGGTCGCGATCCAGCTCGAGGAAGTGATCGGCAGCCAGGAAATCGTGGTGAAGAACACCGGGCCGCTGCTCGCGCGCGTGGCGGGGATCACCGGCGCCACGGTGCTCGGCACCGGCGAGATCGTGCTGATCATCAACCCCATCATCCTCGCCGGCCGCGAGCCGGTGGCGCTGGCGCGGGGCGTCGGGGCGACGCACGTGGAGACCCAGCTCGAGCCGGCGCAGCCTGCCGTCCCGACGGTCATGATCGTCGACGACTCGCTCACCGTGCGCAAAATCACCGGCCGGCTGCTCGCGCGCGAGGGCTACAACGTGCTCACCGCGAAGGACGGCGTCGACGCGATGGAGCAGCTGCAAGACACCGTGCCCGACGTGATGCTGGTCGACATCGAGATGCCGCGCATGGACGGCTTCGACCTCACGCGCAACGTCCGGGCGGATGCGCGCCTCAAGCGCATCCCGATCGTCATGATCACCTCGCGCACCGCCGAGAAGCACCGCAACTACGCGCGCGAGATCGGCGTCAACGTCTACCTCGGCAAGCCCTACCAGGAAGAAGAGCTGCTCGCGCACATCGCGAGCTTCGTCCAGAAGCCCGCGCTCGCCTAGCTTCGACGAACCGCAGATGGGCGCAGATAAACGCTGATCGAGCCCGTTGTGGGGCCCGCGCCCCGGGCAATCTGCGTTGATCTGCGGTTTCACTTCTTTCCGCACCGCCCGGCGGGCGCCGGCCGCGCGCCACGCGCTACAATGCGGCCCGTGTCGCAGGTCAATCTCACCGCCCACTTCCTGATCGCCATGCCCAACATGGTCGATCCGTACTTCTCCCGCACGCTCACCTTCATCTGCGAGCACAACGACCAGGGCGCGCTCGGGCTGGTGGTGAACCGGCCGATCGACATGACGCTCGCGGCGCTCTTCGAGCGCCTGAGCCTCGACGCCGGCGCGCGCGGCCTCGTCGAGACGCCGGTCTACTTCGGCGGGCCGGTGCAGACCGACCGCGGCTTCGTCCTCCACATGCCGGTCGGCAGCTGGAGCTCGACGCTCGCGGTGCACGACCGCCTCGGGCTCACGACCTCGCGCGACATCCTCGAAGCGGTCAGCCACGGCACCGGCCCCGACCGGCTCATCGTCACGCTCGGCTATTCCGGGTGGGCCGCCGGCCAGCTCGAGCACGAGATCAAGCAGAACGCGTGGCTCACGGTCGCGGCGCAGGACGCGATCCTCTTCGACGTCCCCGCCGAGGAGCGCCTGCCGGCGGCGATGGAGCTCCTCGGGGTCTCGTACGCCACGCTCGCCGACGAGGCGGGCCATGCCTGAGGGATGGGGGATCGGGAATGGGGCATGAGAAAGCCGTGCACGCCATACCCGCCGTGAATCCTTCCCATCCCTCATCCCCCATTCCTCAGCCCTCGGGAACGGTTCTCGCCTTCGATTACGGCGCGCGGTTCGTCGGCGTCGCGGTCGGGGAGCCGGGGGTGCGCGTCGCGCATCCGCTCGCGACGATCGACGCGCGCGTGGCCGCGATCCGGTTCCAGGCGATCGCCCGGCTCGTCGACGAGTGGCGCCCGGCGCGGCTCGTCGTCGGCCTGCCGCTCGGGCTCGAGGGCGACCGGCACGACCTCACCCGCCGCGCCGAGCGGTTCGCGCGGCAGCTCGCAGCGCGGTTCCGGCTGCCGGTGACGCTCGTCGACGAGCGGCTCTCGTCGGCGGAGGCCGAGAGCCGGCTGCGCGCCGCCGGCCGCGGCGGACGCCGCGACAAGCACCGCGTGCACCCGGTGGCGGCGCAGGTCATCCTGCAGGATTTTTTCGACAGCCATGCAGCTGCCTGACGCCGAAGCGCTGTGCGCGGAGCTCGTGAAGAAGCTCCGCCCCGCCGTGACCGCGGAGACGGCGATGGTGGGGATCCACACCGGCGGCGCATGGCTCGCCGAGCGCCTGCATCGGGAGCTCGGCCTGAAGCTGCCGCTCGGCCGCCTCGACATCTCGTTCTACCGCGACGACTACCACAAGTCGGGGCTGCACAAGTCGGTGAAGGCGAGCGAGATCCCGTTCGAGGTCGACGGCCGCCACATCCTGCTCGTCGACGACGTGCTCTACACCGGCCGCACGGTGCGCGCCGCGATGAACGAGCTCTTCGACTACGGACGGCCGGAGTCGATCGCGCTGGTCGCGCTCGTCGACCGCGGCGAGCGGCAGCTGCCGATCTGCCCGCAGTACTGCGGCGCGACGCACGCGGTGCCGAAAGGCGCGATGCTGCGCCTGCACCGCGACGATGGCGGCAGGCTCGCGCTGCGCCTGGACAACGCCTGATGGGCGCGAACCCCCAGATCAACGCCAAGGGCGAGCTCACGCATCTGCTCACGCTGGAGGGGCTGCCGCGCGAGATCATCGGCAACATCCTCGACACCGCGGCCTCCTTCGTCGGCGTCACCGAGCGCGAGGTGAAGAAGGTGCCGCTGCTGCGCGGCAAGAGCGTCTTCAACCTGTTCTTCGAGAACTCGACCCGCACCCGCACCACCTTCGAGATCGCCGCGAAGCGGCTGTCGGCGGACGTCATCAACCTCAGCATCGACACCTCTTCGACGAAGAAGGGCGAGACGCTGCTCGACACCGTGGACAACCTGTCGGCGATGCACGCCGACATGTTCGTCGTGCGGCACGCGCAGAGCGGCGCGGCGCACATGATCGCGCGGCACGTGGGGCCCGAGCGGCACGTGATCAACGCCGGCGACGGCCGCCACGCCCACCCCACCCAGGGGCTGCTCGACGCCTACACGATCCGCCACTACAAGCGCGACTTCGGCGCGCTCTCGGTCGCGATCGTCGGCGACGTCCTGCACTCGCGGGTGGCGCGCTCGCTGATCCACGTGCTCAACATCCTCGGCACGCCCGACGTGCGGGTGATCGGCCCGCAGACGCTGATGCCCACCGGGGTCGAGAGCCTCGGCGTGCGCGTCTACCACGACATGCGGCAGGGCCTCGCGGGGGTCGACGTGGTAGTGATGCTGCGCCTGCAGAGCGAGCGCATGCGCGGGCCGCTGCTGCCCTCGGCGCAGGAGTTCTTCAAGTACTACGGGCTCACGCCGGAGAAGCTCGCGGCCGCGAAGCCCGACGCGATCGTGATGCACCCCGGCCCGATGAACCGCGGGATCGAGATCGACTCGGCGGTGGCCGACGGCCCGCGCTCGGTCATCCTGCCGCAGGTGACCTTCGGCATCGCGGTGCGGATGGCGGTGATGTCGATCCTGGGCGGGAGTTGAAGAGCCAACGCAAAGGCGCGCAGAGGACGCAAAGACAATGCTCGTAAGGTTATTCTTCGCGACCTTCGCGCCGGCTCTGCGTCTTTGCGTTGAAGGTTTTCGACCTTGAAGATCCACATCAAGAACGGCAGGCTGGTCGACCCGAGGAACGCGGTCGACCGTCCGCTCGATCTCTTCGTCGCCGAGGGTCGCGTCGCCGGGTTCGGCGCGCCGCCGAAGGGGTTCGACGCCGAGCGCGTGCTCGACGCCGCGGGGCTGGTCGTCGCGCCGGGCCTCGTCGACCTCGCCGCGCGGCTGCGCGAGCCCGGGTTCGAGTACAAGGCCACGCTCGAGTCGGAGATGCTCGCCGCGGTCGCCGGCGGGGTGACGAGCCTCGCCTGCCCGCCCGACACCGATCCGCCGCTCGACGAGCCGGGGCTCGTCGAGATGCTGAAGCGCCGCGCGTCGAGCCTGAATCTCGCCCGGGTGTATCCCGTGGGCGCGCTCACCGCGAAGCTCGAGGGCGAGCGGCTGACCGAGATGGCGGAGTTGCGCGACCACGGCTGCGTCGCGTTCTCGCAGGCGGACGTCCCGCTGCCCGACACCCAGCTGCTGTGGCGGGCGCTGCAGTACGCCGCGACTTTCGGCTTTCCGGTCTGGCTGCGCCCGCAGGACCCGCACCTCGCGAAGGGCGGCGTCGCGCACGACGGCGAGGTCGCGACCCGCCTGGGCCTCGCCGGCATCCCGGTGTTCACCGAGACGATCGCGCTCGGCACGATCCTCGCGCTCGTGCGCGTCACCGGTACGCGCGTGCACCTCTGCCGCCTGTCGGCCGGCGACTCGGTCGAGATGGTCCGGGCCGCGAAGCGGGAGGGCCTGCCGGTGACCTGCGACGTCGCCGCGCACCACCTGCATCTGTCGGACATGGACCTCGGCTACTTCGACGCGCACGCCCACGTCGTCCCGCCGCTGCGCAGCCAGCGCGACCGCGATCGGCTGCGCGCCGGCCTCGCCGACGGCACGATCGACGCGGTGTGCTCCGATCACACGCCGGTCGACGAGGACGCGAAGCAGCTGCCGTTCGGGGAATCCGAGCCGGGCACGACCGGGCTCGAGCTGCTGCTACCGCTCGCGTTGAAATGGAGCCGCGAGTCGCGCCTGTCGCTCCTCGAGGCGCTCGCGCGCGTGACCTCGGACCCGGCGCGGATCCTCGGCATCGACGCCGGGCACTTGGCGGTCGGCGCGCCGGCCGACGTGTGCATCTTCGATCCGGAGTCCTACGTCAAGATCGCGCCCGCGACGCTCCGGAGCCAGGGCAAGAACACCCCGTTTCTCGGCTACGAGCTGCCGGGCGTCGTGCGCTACACGCTCGTCGCCGGCGAAGTGCGGTACGAGGCGCGCCCCGTCAGCCTTTGATGATCCTGAAGGCGTCGTGGACCTCGGGCTGCGCCTTGATCGCCAGCTGCTCGAGGATCGGGACGAGGGTCTTCCCGAACGCTTCCAGCGACTGCTTCGAGTCGAAGACGTCGATCACCTGGACGTTGTCGCGCGCGCCGTAGGAGACGTGGTGGAGGCGCCCGGGCGGCGCGCCGGCCCCGGCCGCCTCCAGCCGGGCGAGCACCGTCTCGTACTTGTCGAGGGACATTCCCGAAACGCTGAACTTGACGACGATGGCCATGAGTCGCTCCTCCTCGTTGAGACGCTTCACGTCGGATCCGTGCATTCGCTTCGCCCCCGGCGCCGGGCCGCTCTAGTCGAGCGCGCGCAACCCGCCGCCCGCGACGAACGCGCGCATGCGCTCGACGAGCCGCTCCGGCGCGGCGTAATCCGGGTGGCTGCGCAGCACCTCGGCGACGCGCTCGGTGTCGAGCAGGCCGCGCAGCCGCTCCGGATCGAGCGCCTTGGCCGGCCCGCGCGCCGGGTGGCGCGAGAAGAACATCTTGTCGGGGCCGATGAAGTCGAAGTGGATGTGGACGGGGATCTGCCGCTTGCACCGGCAGGCGGCGTTCTCGTTCACCAGCCCGCAGGTGCGGGTCATGTACCCGGTCAGCGCCTCGCGGGCGCGCTGCAGCCGCTTGCGGAAGGTCGCGGCATCGACTTCGAGGACGTCGGCGGCCTCCGCCCCGGAGAGGCCGAAGACTTCGGCGAGCGTCCAGGCGATGCGCTCGTCGCGGGTGAGCGCGAGCAGGATCGCGCTGAGGCAGCCCCACTTCACCTCCTCGGCGAGCGCGCTCGCCTCGGGCTCGGACAGCGACACCGGCGGCACGCGGTCGTGCATCTCGATGATCCGGTCGATCGAAGAGAAGTCCTCGACGAGCGCCTCGTAGCGCCCCCGCCGGAAGCGCATGTAGTGGCGGATCGCGATGCGAAACGCCCAAGTGCGGATCGACGCGTCCCCCCGAAACGTCGCGAGCGCGGTGATGATCTGGATGAGCGCCTCCTGGGCCGCATCCTCGGCGTCCGCCGGGTGGCCGAGCGTGCGCAGCGCGAGGTGGTAGACGTCGTCCCGCAAGAGGGCCACGAGCCGATCGAGCGCTTCCCGGTCGCCGGCGATGGCGGCGCGCGCGACTGCGTTGGGGTCCTCGCCAGCTGCGATCCGCGTCATCCGGTCCTCCTCGTCGGCGCGTGGGGCCCCGCCCCGCGGCACGCGGCCTAGTTTGATCCTTTAGAGGCGCCGGGCTGGGCAAGTGTGACCGGACGGGCCGCGACGCCTGCGCGAGAGCGGGCGCTCACTGCGACGTACCTCGAGCGCCGATGCAGGACCGGGGGCCACGCGCCCGGTTCTCGGGGCTCAGGCTCGGGGCGCGAGCCGCGAAGGGTCGCAATCGCCGCGCACCGCGACGAGCTTGTCGCGCGAGCGCTCGCCCCGGACGACCGCGACGAGCGCCTTCGGCATCCCGAGCGCGCCGGCGACGAATGCGATGAGCGCGTCGTTCGCCCGGCCGTCGAGCGCCGGGGCGGCGATGCGCACCTTCAGCCGGTCGCCGTGCGGGCCGACGACCTCGGAGCGCCGCGCGCCCGGCTGGACGTGCACCGCGAGCGTCCAGCCGCCGGCGCTGCGCCGGCACCAGGGCGCAGCGGCGCGCGCATCAGCCGCCACTCGTGAGCAGCGCGCGCGGCACCCCGTCGAGCACGATCAGGGCGATCTGCGCGAGCACCACCACGATGAGCGGCGACAGATCGATGCTCCCGATCGGCGGGATGAACCGCCGGAAGAAGGCGTAGAACGGCTGCGCCAGGCCGTCGAAGACGTAGGCGAGGGGCGAGCCCGGGTTGAACCAGCTGAACAGGACCTGCACGATGACCACCAGGATCAGCAGGTGCAGGCTGTAGCGCAGCAGCTCGAAGAGCGCCCACACGATCATCGCCGCGCCGGGCGCGACGAACGCCCCGCCGCTCGCCGCCGCATAGAGCGCGATCATCTTGACGATCTGGGCGAGCCAGGCCACGAGGAAGCTCGCGAGGTCGTACTGCCGGAACGAGGGCACGACCCGCCGCAGGGGCAGCACCGCCCAGCTGGTGAGCGCGACGACGAACTGCCCGATCGGGGTACGGAACGACGCGCGCAGCGCCTGCATCCAGAAGCGCAGCAGCACGACGTAGATGAAGAGACCGAACACGGTCTCGATCAGCAGGTGCGCGATCTGTCCGGACATCGTCGCCTAGGCTCCCCGCTGCGCGGTCCCGCTCACTCCCGCCCGAGCTCGTCGGCGAGCTCGCGCGCGCGCTCGTTCGCGGCGCGCACCGCGCGGACGATCGCCTCGTCGATCCGGTCGCCGCGCATGGACGCGAGCGCGCGCTCGGTGGTCCCGCCCTTCGAGGTGACGCGCTCGCGCAGCGTCGCAAGCTCCTCGTCGGCCCGCGCCGCGAGCTCGGCCGAACCGCGGAAAGTGGCGATCGCGAGCCGCCGCGCGGCGCCGGCCTCTAGCCCGAGCTCGCGCGCGGCGCGCTCGAGCTGCTCGATGAAGAAGAACACGTACGCCGGCCCGCTCCCCGACACCGCGGTCACCGGGTCGAGGAGGGCTTCGTCGTCGACCCAGATCACCTCGCCCACCGCTTCGAGCACGGCCTGCGCCTGGGCGCGCTGCTCCGGCGTGACCCCGGTCCGGGCGTACAGGCCGGTGACGCCCGCACCGATCAGCGCCGGCGTGTTCGGCATGCAGCGCGCGAGCCGCGCGTAGCCGTTCAGCCAGCGCCCGAGGTCGGCGAGCCTGATGCCGGCGGCGATCGACAGCACGAGCTCGGCGCGCAGGTGCGGCGCGACCGCCTGCGCCGCGGCGCGCATCTGCTGCGGCTTCACGGCGAGCACGACGAGGTCGCCGTAGGGCGCGGCTTCGGCGGGCCGCTCGAAGCAGCGCACGCCGAGCGCGCCGGCGAGCCGGGCGCGCGCCTCGGGGAGGAGCTCGACGACCTTCATCCCGCGCGCGTCGAAGCCCTTCGCGGCGAGCCCGCCCGCGAGCGCGCTGGCCATGTTGCCGCCGCCGATGAAGGTGATGTCCAGTGCCGGCACGAGGAGCCGCAGATGAACGCAGATGGACGCCGATTATCGTGGATTCGCGCTCCCGTCACAGGCGGGCGGCACGAGACCGCACGCAGCCCCTGCGCACCTGCGTTCATCCGCGTTCATCCGCGGTTTCCTCGCCCTTCGGCCGCGCGCCGAAGATCGCGGTGCCCACGCGCACCATCGTCGCCCCGGCCTCGATCGCCGCCTCCAGGTCGTCCGACATTCCCATCGACAGCGTGTCCAGTGCGAGGCCTTCGCGCACCAGGCGCTCCTTCAGCCGACGGAGCGTCTCGAACCGCCGCCGCTGGAGGGCGCGGTCGGGCGTCGGCTCGGGGATGGTCATCAAGCCGCGCAACCGCAGCCGCGGGAGCGCCGCGACCGCGTGCGCGAGCGCGGGCGCCGCCTCCGGGGCCACCCCGCTCTTCGACGCTTCGCCGCTCACGTTCACCTGCACGCAGACCTGGAGCGGAGCGTGCCCCGCCGGCCGCTGCGCCGCGAGCCGCTCGGCGATCTTCAGGCGGTCGAGCGAGTGCAGCCAGTCGAAACGCTCGGCGACCGGACGGGTCTTGTTGCTCTGCAGGGGCCCGATGAAATGCCAGACGAGCTCGAGGTCCCCGAGCGCGCCGAGCTTCGCGAGCGCCTCCTGCACCTGGTTCTCGCCGAAGTCGCGCTGCCCGGCCGCGTGCGCGGCGCGGATGTCGGCGGCCGGATGCGCCTTGCTGACCGCCACGAGAACTATGTCACGGGGGTCGCGCGCGGCGCGCCGGCAGGCGTCCGCGATGCGGGACTTTGCGGCTTGCAGACGGTTTTCGATTGTGTCCATAATCGCCGGCATTTCTTCGGTGCGCCAAGGGGTTGGCCGCGCCAGCTTCGACACAGGACGAAAATTATATGGACATCTCCGAACTCCTCGCTTTCGTCGTCAAGAACCGGGCGTCCGACCTCCACCTCTCGGCGGGCATGCCGCCGATGATCCGCGTGCACGGCGACGTCCGGCGCGTCAACCTGCCGCCGCTCGAGCACAAGGACGTGCACTCGATGGTCTACGACATCATGAACGACGCGCAGCGCAAGACCTACGAGGAGAACCTCGAGTGCGATTTCTCGTTCGCGATCCCGGGGCTCGCCCGATTCCGCGTCAACGCGTTCGTCCAGCAGCGCGGGGCGGCGGCCGTGATGCGGACCATTCCGACCAAGGTGTTGACGCTCCAGGAGCTCAATGCGCCGAAGGTGTTCATCGACATCGCCGAGCAGCCGCGGGGCCTCGTGCTCTGTACCGGACCGACCGGCTCGGGCAAGTCGACGACGCTCGCGGCGATAATCAACCACATCAACGAGAATGAGTACGGCCACATCCTCACGATGGAGGACCCGATCGAGTTCGTGCACGAGTCGAAGAAGTGCCTGGTCAACCAGCGCGAGGTCGGGCCGCACACGCTGTCGTTCGCGAACGCGCTGCGCTCCTCGACCCGCGAGGACCCGGACACGATCCTGGTCGGCGAGATGCGCGACCTGGAGACGATCCGCCTCGCGCTGACCGGCGCCGAGACCGGCCACCTCGTGTTCGCCACGCTGCACACGAGCTCGGCGGCGAAGACGATCGACCGGATCGTCGACGTGTTCCCGGCGGCGGAGAAGGAGATGGTGCGCGCGATGCTCTCCGAGTCCCTGCGCGCGGTGATCTCGCAGGCGCTGCTCAAGACCAAGGACGGCAGCGGGCGGGTCGCGGCGCACGAGATCATGATCGGCACCCCGGCGATCCGCAACCTGATCCGCGAGAACAAGGTGGCGCAGATGTACTCGTCGATCCAGACCGGCCAGCAGTACGGGATGCAGACCCTCGACCAGAACCTCGCGGACCTGGTGAAGCGGGGGGTCGTGACGAACGCCGAGGCGCGCGGGTACGCGGCGAACAAGGACAACTTCCTCGGGCCGTGAGGAGTGCTTCGCACGAGCTAAACGGGGGCGCCGGTCGGCGCCCCCGTACGACGTCTTAAGAGTAAGATCAACGCGTTTTCCGGCCCGGAGGCAGGGGCGACATGGAACGAGACCAGGCAACCAAGTTCATCTACGATCTGCTGCGCCTGATGGTGAGCAAGAAGGCGTCCGACCTCTTCATCACCGCGAGCTTCCCGCCGGCGATCAAGCTCGACGGCCGGGTGACCCCGGTGTCGCAGCAGCCGCTGTCGCCGCAGCACACCTCGGAGCTCGTGCGGTCGGTGATGAACGATCGCCAGGCGGCGGAGTTCGAGTCGACCAAGGAGTGCCAGTTCGCGATCAGCCCCGGCGGGATCGGCCGGTTCCGGGTGAGCGCGTTCGTCCAGCAGGGCAACATCGGGATGGTGCTGCGGACGATCAACTCGAAGATCCCGACCTTCGAGGAGCTCGGCCTCCCGGCGACGCTCAAGGACGTCGCGATGACCAAGCGCGGGCTCGTGATCATGGTCGGCGCGACCGGTTCGGGCAAGTCGACCTCGCTCGCGGCGATGGTCGGCTACCGCAACGAGAACTCCTACGGCCACATCATCACGATCGAGGACCCGATCGAGTACGTCCATCCGCACCGGAACTGCATCATCACCCAGCGCGAGATCGCGGTCGACACCGATTCGTGGGAGAACGCGCTGAAGAACACGCTGCGCCAGGCCCCCGACGTCATCATGATGGGCGAGATCCGCGATCGCGAGACGATGGACTACGGCATCGCGTTCGCCGAGACCGGCCACCTCTGCATGGCGACGCTGCACGCGAACAGCGCCAACCAGGCGCTCGACCGGATCATCAACTTCTTCCCCGAGGACCGGCGGCCGCAGCTGCTGATGGACCTGTCGCTGAACCTGCGCGGGATGATCTCGCAGCGCCTGATCCCGCGGAAGGAAGGCAAGGGGCGCGTCGCCGCGGTCGAGATCATGCTCAACTCGCCGCTGATCGCAGACCTCGTCTTCAAGGGCGAGGTGCACGAGATCAAGGAGATCATGAAACGCTCGCGCGAGCTGGGCATGCAGACCTTCGACCAGCACCTGTTCGAGCTCTACGACAACGGCATCATCACCTACGAGGACGCGCTGCGCAACGCCGACTCGGTGAACGATCTGCGGCTCGCGATCAAGCTGCACTCCAAGGAAGCGAAGAACCGCGACGTCACCAAGGGCATCGAGCACCTCGACATCATCAAGTGACCTTCGCGAGCCGTGCGGACGCGCGGCGGCGAAGGTCATCCTTGCGAACGCGGGGATCCAGGAAAGCGAAAAGGCCGGCGTCGCCGGCCTTTTTCGTTGGTGCGCCCGGCAGGGCGCACTCACTTGGAGGTGCAAGTCCTCTACCAGCCTGACAGGAGGAATGGTTAGCCGAACGGCAAGGGTGTCCCGGGCGACCGGGAATCTGAAGGAAGCTGCAGG
>Ga0187892_10006596_pt1 | contig 17126 bp, 13 predicted proteins | sample MA1701073metaG_FD_139345 | JGI IMG/M metagenome (GOLD analysis project Ga0187892, IMG submission 139345) | Bio-ooze microbial communities from a basaltic lava cave in the Kipuka Kanohina Cave System on the Island of Hawaii, USA - MA170107-3 metaG ... | reverse complement strand
TGATCGTAGTGGATGCGGTGGCCGTTGAAGGTCAGTGCGGAGAAGCGGAACAGCGCAACGGTGGTGGGGAGGAAAGACTCGTGCCACTCGGTCCGATCGGGAGGCAGGTGGGATGGAGCGGCGTGCTGGGGCGATGCGGGATTGCGGTAGACGATGTGCTGCTCCTCGTCGCAGGCCGGGCCATCGGGACCGGCGATGGAGTGGTGTACGGTGACAAAGACGAGTGGACCGGAGCGTCCTTCCTTGAGAACGACATCGCGGATGGTAGCGACGCGGCGGCCGGTCTGGCCGATATGGAGCGGTGCGAGGAATCGCATGCTTCCGCCCGCCCACATGCGTTGAGGCAGTGGAACCGGAGGCAGGAATGCGCCGCGGCGGGCGTGGCCATCGGGGCCCAGCTGGCTCTGCGGCGTGGTCGGCTTGAAGTAGAGCCAGTGCCAGGCGGGTGGCAGCATGGAGCCATGCTGGAACGCATCGGGATCCTGGTCCAGCAGCGCGGCCATGCCGCGGGCTGGAAAGAGGGCCAGCTCATCGTGCTCGGTGACGGAGCGGCCGATCCACTGTCGCAGCTGAGTCGGATCGATGGGCTCCTGCGTCACGGCGAGCCTTGCGCGAGAGCGATCGTGCGGCGGGCTGCGCGCACGACGGCGGCATCGATCATCCGGCCGTTCAGGACTACTACGCCATGGCCTGCGTCTGCGGCGCGCAGGACACGCTCGGCCCATTCGATTTCGGCGGCGGACGGCGTGAACGCGGCGTGAATGGGTGCGATCTGCGCCGGATGGATGGCGGCCTTGCCGGCGAAGCCCAGGGCACGCGCGCGGGTGCACTCCTGTGAAAGCCCATCCGAGTCATCGATGGAGAGCCGTGGCATGTCGATGGCCGGAATGCCGGCGGTGGCTGCGGCGTGAACGATACGCGACCTTGCGTAGAGGAGCGGTTCCCAGGCGAGTGCGCAGCCGAGCTCCGCGGAGAGATCGGCGCCACCGAAGAGCAGCGCGTCCACGGTGTCCGCGGCACCGGCGATCTCCATCGCGCGAGCCAGGCCGTCCGCGGTTTCAATGAGCGGGATTATGCGCGGTGCCAACTGGCGGCTAGCCAGGAGGTCGCGCAGCTGCCGGACCTCGTCCGGCGCGCGCACCTTGGGCAGCAGCAGCGCTGCGGGTGCGCGGCCTGCGTCGCAGAGCGCCTGCACGTCGAGCCGGCCGAAGGCGGAGCCGATCTCGTTGATGCGAAGTGACAGAACCGCGGCGCGGTCGTTCGGACCGGCGAGCGCCTCGAGAGCGGCGCGGCGCGCGTCCTCCTTCGCGTCGGGCGCCACGGCATCCTCGAGATCGAGGCAGATCGCGTCGGCCCCGGACTCGAGCGCGCGCGCGTAGCGGTCGGGCCGGTCCGCGGGCACGAACAGCAGGCTGCGCAGTCGCATTACCAGGAGCGCGGCATGCCGAGCACGTGGTGGCCCACGTAGCCCAGGATCAGATTGTTCGACACCGGTGCCACCAGGTACAACCTCGCCTCGCGGAACTTCCGTTCGATCCCGTATTCGGTGCTCAGGCCGTATCCGCCGAACGTGGTCATCGCCGCGTTCGCCGCCTGCCACGCGGCTTCCGATGCGGCAAACTTGCACATGTTCGCTTCCGGCCCCGCCGGCTCACCCGCGTCGAAACGCGCGGCCGCCAGATCACGCAGCGCCGCCGCGGCGCGCGTCCGGATGTACGCTTCCGCCAGCGGGAACTGCACGCCCTGGTTCTGGCCGATCGGCCGGTCGAAGACGACGCGCTCGCTCGCATACGCGCTCGCCCGATCAATGAAGTAGTGCGCATCGCCGATCGACTCGGAGGCGAGAAGGATCCGCTCCGCGTTCATCCCGCTCAGGATGTACGAGAAGCCGCGGCCTTCCTCGCCGACGCGGTTCGAAGCGGGCACTTCGAGGCCATCGAATACGATTTCGTTCGTCTCGTGATTGATCATCGTATCGATCGGCCGCACGCTGATCGCAGGGGCGGCATCGCGCAGGTCGACCAGGAACACGCTGAGGCCGTCAGTCCGGCGCTCGACCCGGTCGCGCGGGGTCGTGCGCGCCAGCAGAATCATCAGATCGGAATGCTGGACCCGCGAGATGAAAATCTTGCGCCCGTGAACCACGTAGCGATCGCCCTGCCGCTCGGCGACTGTCGCAATGCGCGTCGTGTCCGACCCCGCGTCCGGCTCGGTCACGGCAAACGCCTGCAGGCGGAGGGCGCCACTCGCAATGTGCGGCAGGAACTCCCGCTTCTGCGATTCGGAGCCGTGCCGCAGCAGAATGCTCATCGTGTACATCTGCGCGTGGCACGCCGCCGAATTCGCGCCGGACCGGTTCACTTCCTCGAGAATGACGCCGGCCTCGACTGTGCCGAGGCCGGCGCCGCCATACTCACTGGGAATGAGACAACCCAGCCAACCCTGTTCGGTCAGCTCACGTACGAACGCATCCGGATAGCTGCGCTCGCGGTCCACGCGCTGCCAGTATTCTTCGCCATAGCGCCGGCACAACGCACGCACCGCTTCCCGCAACGCTTCCGTCATGCGTCGCTCCGGTAGCGCACCTACGGGCAGACAACCGCCGGGTTGAACGGTGTGAAGATGCCGTTCGGATTCTCCTTGTGCAGCCACACGTGCAGACTCCAGTGCGGCACCGGAACGGGCGTACCACCCACGTCGAATGCCCGGCCGGCAAACGTCGGCGCAGGCTGCCCCACGTTGATCACGATGTACTCGACCGCGACCAGCTTCAGCTTCCCGTTCGCCGACGGCTCGTACAGCACGGCTTCCGGGTTCAACGCGTCGAAGCTCGGGTCAACCAGGTCCTCATTGACCCAGTGGAATCCCATGCCGCCCAGCCCGGGCGCGGCCACGCAGGGTGACGCCCCCGCGTACCCCGCGCGCGAAGCTTGCGTCGTCGAATGGAACCGCGCAGTCGCGCTCTTCACGTCCTGCTGCCATGCGCCCTGCTGCGGCAGACCCGGCGTCGCTGTCATCGCCGGCGTGACATCCCCATGGCTGTGATCGCTCACCGCGGCCGGACTCTCGCATGCGGCGATCGCGATCACCAACGCCGAAACAAGCACCGGACCGCGGCGTCGCGGCTCTGGATCGGGCATGGCGTGCCTCGTTCGATGAATTCTCTGCATTCGAAGTTTTGGGGAACTGGAGTCATATCCGGCGGCCAACGGCGGCGCAAGGTCAAGCCCGTGCGCGGCACCGCGACCCGACGCGAGCGTCGAGTACCCCACGCTGCGACAGAAACTCGAGGAGCAGTGCCGTGAATTCCGCAGGCGCCGTCAGGTTCACCATGTGGCTCGCCCCGGCAATCACCCGCTTCCCCGCTCCGCCTATGCACGCATGCAACGTGTCGCCCACTCGGTGGATGTCCGCCAGATCCCGCTCCCCCACGACGATCAATACCGGAACGCCGATCTCCCACAGCCGGCCGATCGCCGGCGGATCCAGCGGCCGCTCCGGATTCCGTGTCGCAAGCCATATCCGCGCGTTGTCCTGCGTCAACCGCCGCATCAGACTGTCCGCCGCCGGATTCGTCGGGATCGCCATCATCCGCGTGTCGGCCCAGCGGCCCGCCGCCATCTCCGCGTCACCCGCCCGCGACGCCTCCAGCACCGGACCCATCCAGTCGAACGCATCCCGCGCCGCGTAACCGCTCAGCCCGGGCGATGCCAGGACCAGCCGCGTCACCCGCGCTGGATAGCTCAACGCGAAATCCACCGCGATCTGCGCACCCGCCGACAGCCCCACCAGCATCGCCTCGCCTGCGCCCACCGCGTCCAGCACGTCCCGCAGATCCTCCCGCGCCGCATACGCTCCACCGATCCCGGCCGACTGGCCGTGGCCCCGCAGATCGTAGCGGACCACACGGTACCGCTCCGCCAACGCCGGCACCTGCGCATCCCACATCCGCAGATCCATGCTGAACGCCGGAATCAGCACCACCGTCGGTCCCCGGCCCTCCACCCGGTAATGAAGCCCCGCCGGACTCGTCCCCGTCCAGACCGGCTCGTCCACGCGCGGCCCGCACCCGCAGACCAGCAGCAGCGCGCCCGCCGCCCCAACCGCTGTGCGCCTCATCCGTACTCCTTCCGCGTCGCGGTTGCGATTATTTAGTTGTGCTAACTAAATACAGAGGGACGGGACGGGGCGCAAGGGGCTTGGCGGCGGCGAGCAGGGCGCGGACGTGGGCTCTCTGGGCATGGTAGAGTGCGGCGCCGAAGGCGGCGGCGAGGGCGAGGGCGGGCGCCTGGATCAGAGAGGCGGCATCGCCCTGCAGGAGTCGGATGGCGCAGAGGTAGGCGATGGGCGTGGCGGCGTAGAGGATGGTGCGGCGGATCGAGGTGGCGGTCGGGCTGTCAAAGCGGCCGTGCCACTCGCTGATGAGATAACCGAGCAGGGTGAACGCGGCGAAGCTTTCGAGGAGTCGCAGCATGGCGGATGTCTCGGGCAGGGTGTTGAGGGAGCCGGAGCCGAGGTCGAGCCAGGGGAGCGCCGCGAACCAGGCGACGAGCAGGGGCAGTACGGTGCGGAGCGCGCGTTGCTCGAAGCGTCGATCGGCGGTTGGGGTTCGCGGGCGGTGGCAGAGTGCTGCGGTGGCGCCGGCGATGACGGCGGCAATGCCGAAGGTTGCGAGCGGGTATCGTGGAACCGCGGGGCTGAGTGCGGCGAGCATACCGAGTCCGGCGGCAGCGGCGAGTGCGGCAGGCGATGCGGTGCCGATGCGGCCCATCTCGAATCGGTGTACGTCGGCGAGCAGCCCAGCGGCGGCGAGTCCCGGGAGCAGGATGGCGGCGAGCCGAACGGGTTGATCGAGTGCGGCCAGGCTGGCGACGGAGATCATGGGCAAGAGGAGGTAGACAAAGCCCATGAGCGGGATTTCGAGGGAGAGTCTGGCGACGAGAACGGAATCTGTGCGAGCGCGTGCGGCAACGGGGTGGGCGAGGAGTGCGCCGGTCCCGGCGCCTGCGGCGTTGGCGAGGACATCGAGCGGGGACGCGAAGCGCGCGGGCTCGAAGAGTTGAGCGCTTTCGATCAGCAGGCTGACGGCGAGGCCGAGCGCGAGTGCGCGAAGTGCGGCGGCGTCGCGGCGCGGCGGGCAGACGATCCGCCAGAGGAATCCGGGCGCGAGGAACATGAGGAAATTGGCGACGATGTCGAACGGGGTGCCGTGCATGGTCACGTTGAGCTGGGCGGGCCGCTCGAACTGGAAGGGAACGAGGGTGATGAGCGCGATCACGACCATGAAGTAGCCGAGCAGTGCGATGGCGAGGCGGGACCCAGTCCACTCGTGGGAGTGCATCGACGTTTGCATGCTGGAGAGGATCGGCGGGTCGCGGCTGTTCCCGCAGCGAGGCGCGGGATCCACGCACTCCGCGGATGCCTCCTGACAACGCATGCGTCCACGTCCTTACAGAACGCGTTCGTCCAGCGGGTAGATTGAAAGGATACGGGAAACGAACGAGGTTCCGTGCGGGGAGGTAGCGTTGACAGAACGATGGACAAGGCGTGAGCAGTGGCAGCAGGCGGGTCTGACGGCGGCCATCGCGGCCCTTGCGGCGACAGCGGCACTGGCCGGATTGCTTCGCCCGTCGCTGTATCGGGACGCGCCGATCCTCGTGCCGCAGCTGCTCGGGCAGGATCTGGTCACGCTGACAGCGGGCGTGCCGCTCGTCTCGCTCGGCCTGTGGCTGGCGCTGCGCGGCTCGGTTCGCGGCCGGTTGCTGTGGCTGGGTGGACTCGGCTACATGGTCTACACGTACGGGACGTACGCGGTGGGCGCGCGCTGGAACGAGCTGTTTCTGATGTACGTCGCGCTGTTCGGGCTTTCGCTGTACGCCTTCACTCTGGGCATGCTGCGCACCGATGCGAGGCGCGTGCGCCATGAGCTGGCCGTGGCCGCGCCGGTGCGCTCCCTTGCCGCGTTTCTGATCGGGACGGCGTCACTCTTCTCGCTGCTGTGGCTGGCGGAGAACGTCCGCGCTCTGCTGGCCGGCCGGATTCCACAAACTTTGGTGGATGCGGAGCTGCCGGCCAACGTGATTCACGTGTTTGATCTGGCGGTGGTGCTGCCGGCGCTGGCCGTTGCGGGGGTGTGGCTGCTGCGCGACCGTGCGTGGGGTTACGTGTGGACGGGCGTGCTGCTGGTCAAGATCGCCACGCTGGGCCTGGCCGTAACCGCGATGGGTGGGTTCGTGATCCGTGAGGGCATGCCGGCGCCGCTGCTGCCGGTCTTCGCGTTGTTGACGGTGGCCAGCTCACTGTTCTGCTGGCGATTCCTGCGGCGTGCCTCGAGCGCAGCGCTTTCGCCGCAGGCCGTCCGCTGAGCTGAGCCGGCGCCTCGCACGTTGACTGTACGTTCGACGCGCGGCCGGCGGTAAGCCGCGAACCACGCGAAGCCTCGAGCACTCAACGGAGGCATCGAGATGGCGCTGGATGTGACCACGGAGATCGCGATCCGGAGAGATGTCGGCGAGGTCTCGGCCTACGCCGCGGATCCGGCGAATGCACCCGACTGGTATGCGAACATCGAGTCGGTGCAATGGGAGACGCCGCCGCCGGTCCGCGTCGGCTCGCGCATGGCATTCGTCGCCCGCTTCCTGGGCCGGCGTCTGTCCTACACCTACGAAGTCATGGATTACGTTCCGGGAAGCCGACTCGTGATGCGGACGCAGGAAGGTCCGTTTCCGATGGAAACCACGTACACGTGGAGCCCCGATGCGGGCGGCGGCACGTGGATGACGCTCCGCAATCGGGGCCAGCCGGCCGGTTTCTCGCGGTGGCTGGCGCCGTTCCTGGGCATCGCGGTGCGCCGCGCGAATCAGCAGGATCTTACGAGGCTGAAGCGCCGGCTCGAGTCGACGGGCCGCCTGCGCTCCGGGCCGTGAGCGACCGATCGCGTCATTCTGCGCGCAGCGCGATCATCGGATCGACGCGCGTCGCGCGGCGCGCGGGGATGAGCGTGGCGAGCAGTGCGATCGTGGCGAAGAGTGCGGCGACCATCGCGAAAACCGCGGGGTCGACGGGATTCGTGCCGTAGAGCATGGCGCCAATGACGCGGGTCAGCGCCGCGGAACCGGCGAGTCCGAGGGCGAGCCCGATGGCGGAGAGTGTGATGCCCTGGGCGGCCATCGTGCGGAGCACGCGCGGCGCTGTTGCGCCGAGCGCTATCCGGATGCCGATCTCGCGCGTGCGGAGATTCACCGCGTACGCGACCATACCCCAGACGCCAATGGCGGCGAGCAGCGCAGCGAAGGCAGCCATGGCGGAGAGCGTGGTCGCGTAGAATCGCACGGGCCAGTAGCTGCGCGACAGCTCCGTCTCCATCGTCCGGATGTCCTGCAGCGGCAGGTCAGCCTCGAGCGCGGCGATCTCGGCGCGGACCCTTGGCACCAGCGCCAGCGGATCACCGGTGGTCCGGATGATGAGCCTGGCCTGGCGATCCGGATGTTGCGCGAAGGGGACGAACGCGTAGCTCCGCCGCGGCTGGCTCTCCGATTCGGCTTCGGGTGAGCGCGCCACTCCAATGATGGTGAGCCAGGGCGCGGCCGAGGCGGGATCGCCAAGCTTGATGCGCGAGCCGATCGGCGAATCGACGCCCCAGATCGCCGTCGCCATGGCGTCATTGACGATGGCGACGCCGGGCGTGCCCGGGCCGTCGAGCGCGGTGAACGCGCGGCCCGCGAGCAGCGGCGCGCCGGACACATCGAAGTAGCCGGGCGAAACAGCAAAGTAGAAGCGTGGCGACGCGCCGTCCGGCACGTTGGGCCTTCCCTCGACTGTGACACGACGGTCCGTTGCGCCGAAGCCCGCAAAGAACCGTGCGCTCTCGACCGCTGCACGCGTGCCGGGCATCGTCGCCAGCCGGCCGAGCAGCGCATCCACCGTGTGGCGCACCTGATGGGTATCGTCGAAGCGCCGATCGAGCATGACGATCTCGGACAGCAGCACGCGCTCCGGATCGGCCCAGCCCGACGGCGACTGGCTGAGCCGCAGGAACGTACGAATCATGAGACCGGCGCCCGCGAGCAGAACGAGCGCGAGCGCGAGCTCCATGACGACGAGCACGCTGCGCGTGCGCGCGCGATGCCGGCTGCCCGTCGTCGACAGCGCTCCCTCCTTCAATGTGGCGTGCACGTCGGGTGTGGACGCGCGAAGTGCGGGCAGAATGCCGAACGCCAGGCCGGTCAGGAGCGAGAGGAAAATGCCGAACGCAAGGACGCGTGCATCCATGCCGAAGCGGATGTAATAGGGTACGCCGATCTCGCTGATGGTTCGCGCCGCCAGCTCGACGCCCCAGAAGGAAAACACGAGGCCGAGCGCGCCACCCGCAGCGGAAAGCAGCAGACTTTCCGTCAGCATCTGGCGCAACAACCGTGAGCGGCTGGCGCCGGCCGCCACGCGGATCGCCATTTCGCGCTGCCGCGCGGTCGCCCGCGCCACCATCAGTCCGGCCAGGTTCGCGCACACGATCAGCAGCACGAACAGCACGGCGCCCTGCAGAACCCAGAAGTACGGGCCGACTTCATCCGCCTGGTCCGCCGCCAGCAGAGCGACCTCGGCAGTCCATTCCTCCTGTTCGCGGTATTCGGCGGCCAGTCGCGCCGCGATGCCCTTCATCTCCGCGTCGGCCTGAGCCACGGACACGCCCGTCGCGAGTCGCGCTACCACTCCGTAGTTGCGCTCCGCGCGCGAGCCGCGGACCGCATGCGCCTCGAGAGCAATCCACAGTTCTGCGAATTCCGGAAATTTGAAATCGGGCGGCATGATGCCAATGACCGTGTAGCTTTCGCCGTTGATCCGGATCGCCGTTCCGATGAGCTCTCGCGCGGCGCCAAACCGGCGCCGCCAGAGCGCATCGCTCAGCAGCGCGACGCGCGGCGCCCCCGCGCGATCCTCCTCGGCGACCAGACCGCGCCCGAATGCCGGCGAAACGCCGAGCAGCCCGAAGAGATTCGCGCTGATCACAGCACCCGTGACGCGCTCGGGGATGTCACCACCACCCACCACGAACGGCTGCTCCGCGTAGGCCGCCATGGTTTCGAGCGAGCGTGCGGTTTCGCGCCAGTCGCGAAACCCGTCATACGATGTGCCGACGCCACACCCTGCGCAGAGCTGCGTTGCGCTCGTCTCGGAAACGGTGACCAGCCGATCCGGCTCCGGAAATTCCGGCCGCCTCAGGTAGATCGAGTTGACCAGACTGAAAATCGTAGTGGTCGAACCAATGCCGATGGCGAGCGAGAGCAGCGCGACGAGTGCGAACCCGCGACTCGCGCGGAGTGTGCGCACGGCAAAACGGAGATCGCGGAAAAGCAGATCCATGGATCCTGTCCGGGTCGGGCGCTGTCCGATCGTTCGATGCCGCTCGGCCGCTCGGCGTTTGATGCGACTTGCCACACGTGCAACCGGCAGCTATGCTGCGCATTCGCGTAACGAGGCGCCAGTCCACGCAACCGGAAGATGAACCGCACTCGACGCCGAGCCGTCCGCGTGAGCGCGGGAATGATCGCGCTCGCTGTGGGCGCAGTTGTCCCGGGCTGCGCAGTTACGAGCACACCACCGCCGACGCCAGCACGGATGGCGGAACTCGAATCCCGGCAGGCCGCCCGGCCGGCTTCGGCCGAAGCCCGGCTGCAGCTGGCAGCGGCGTATCACGCGGCCAATCGTCATGGCGAGGTCGCGAATCTGCTCGAACCCGTCGTGCAGGCGGCGCCGCGCGATCCCGCTGTCTGGTTCCTGCTCGCCAGTGCGCACCAGGCCGAAGGCCGCCTTGCCGAAGCGCGCGCAGCCTGGCAGTCCTTTCTCGAGAGCGGACCGCCGCCCGCACTCCAGCGAAAGGCGCGAGCTCGGCTCGCGCTTCTCGAACGCCGCGAGCTCGAGGCAGCCGTGCGCACCGCCATTGCACGGGAGCAGACGCTCGCAGCGCAACCGGCGCAGCCGCGCAACATCGGCGTGTTCCCGTTCCTGTTCCGTGGCAACAGCGAATACCAGCCGCTTGGCGCGGCGCTCGCCGAGATGCTGACCACGGACCTCGCACAGACCGATCGACTCACCATCCTCGAACGCGCGCGCATCCAGTTCATGATGGATGAGCTGCGCCTCGCGGAGAGCGGTCTTGTCGATACGACGACCGCCGCGCGCCTCGGTCGCATGCTCGGAGCGGGCCGGCTCGTGCAGGGCAGCATCGATGAGGCCGCCGGGCAGCTGCGGCTCGACGCGCTGGTCGTCGCGCTGGCCGGGCTGCGTGACACGGCGCAGGCGCCGGTCCGGCAGCAGGGCCCGCTCGACCAGCTGTTCGAGCTGGAGAAGCAGCTCGCGCTCGCGCTCTACGCGCAGCTGGGCGTGCAGCTCACTGTGGCGGAGCGGGAGCGAGTGCTGCTGCGGCACACAGACAACGTGCAGGCTCTGCTGGCGTTCGGCTTCGGCCTCGACGCTGACCGGGCAAGCCGCTGGGCCGAGGCGGCCGGCCATTTCGAGCGCGCGCTCCGGTTCGATGGTCGATTCGAGCTGGCGCGAAACTGGCTCGAGCAGGCACAGCTGAGGGCGGAAGCGTCCGCCGAGGACGACGACGAGCTGGACCGGCTGGCCGAGCTCGAGCTGGGCTGGTACCTGCCCGACTGGCTGCGGCGGCGGCACCGGTTCCGCGCCGTGGATCCGATCGTGCCAGGCCCGAACACGCGCAACCCGATCCCCGAGCTGTTCGGCGTGGACGCGCTCGATCAGCGGGCTCGTGTGATTGTCGTGGTCCGGCCGCCGAGGTCCGAATGAATCGCGCGGGCGTGCTATCCGCGTTGTTAGCAATGGCGCTGCCGGCCGGGGCTGCGGCGCAGCGCGCAGCCTCGCTCGGCGGTGGCGGCTTCTGGGAGACGTACCGGTTCAGTTCGCCGGAAGCGCTCGAGATCGAATCGTTGTCGCTCGTTACCGTGCCGGTGACGTGGCAGGCGAGCACGGGCCGGTTGCGGCTGCGCCTGGCGGGCGCGTGGGCTCACGGATCGCTGGCACGAGCCGATGGCACGGAATCGAACGTGTCCGGGCTGACCGATACCGAGCTGAGTGTGCAGTACGAGGTACGGCCGAATATGGCAACGCTCACGGCGGTCGTGCTGCTGCCCACAGGGAAGGAGACATTGACATACGACGAAGTTTTTGTGGCGGGCGCGATTGCGGCGGACCTGCTGCCCTTTCGCATCACGAATTGGGGTACGGGCGGCGGGGCCGGCGTGCAGCTGGCGGTGACGCGGCCGATCGGCGGATTTGCGGCCGGCGTCAGCGCCGGGTACGTCGTTGCGCGGACATTCGAGCCGCTGACGGACGAAACGTTCGAGTACCGGCCGGGCAATCAGTTCCACGTGCGGGCCGCCGTAGACCACGTGATCGGCCGTTCCGCGAAGGCGGCGGTGCAGGCAGGCTACGAGCGATTCGGCGCCGACCAGGGAGACGGCCAGAACCTGTTCCAGTCGGGCGATCGGTGGCACGTGACGGCCTCGCTCGATTTCGCGGCCGGCAATGCGAACGGCGTGGCGTATGCCGGCTGGTCGCGGCGCGGCGAGGGTGATTTTGCGGAGCCCCAGGTGTTCCTGCCGCCGCAGCAGGTCGCGTTTGCGGGCATAGCGCTGCGGTCGCCGCTCGGCCGCTCGGTACTGCAGCCCTCGGCGGAGCTGCGGCTGCTCGATTCGGATGCCATCGATCGGCGCGGCTACACCGCAGGGCTGGGCGCGGCCTGGGAGCTGCCGGCGGGTTCGACGCAGGTGATTCCGAGTGTGAAGGCGCGGTTCGGCCGGGTCGAAGCGCGCGATGCGGCGGCCACCGGATTCACCGGCGCCGAACTGGGTGTTGCGATCCGGTTCGGCGGAGTCCCTCGATGATGCGGCGTCCCCTGCGGATCGCGGCGTGCTGCGCGCTGCTGGCGCCGATCCTCGCGTGCGAGCGTGCAGCGCTCGTCGAATCGACAGAAGCGCTGCTGCCCGCGGGAGTCGACGTCGTCTACACGGTCGCCGGCGGCCCCGCGGAAGCGTTCCGGAAGTCGAACCGGCTGCTGCTGCTGTTCCGGGATTCGACATCGACGCGCCTCGAGTCGCAGGTGAGCTTCGACGGCGGCGCCGGCACCACACGCGTGCCCGTACTCGTGCGGCTGCGCCGGCCGGCGGAAACGATGACGTTTCAGCTGGAGGTCCGCCGCGATGGCGACGCGGTGTTCCGCGGCGCGACGCGTGTGGCGCTCCGCGCCGGTCGTACGACTACGACTTCGGTTGTGCTCGAGCCGGTCATTGCGGGCGTGCGCATGACGGACTCGATTCCGTTGCTCACGGCGTGGGGCGATTCCGTGCGGCTTTCCGCGGCCGCCGTCTTCGTCACGGGCGATACGCTGCCCGACGTGCCGTTGCTCTGGGCCAGCCTGGACACGGCGGTTGCACGAGTGAACGCAGAGGGTGTGGTCGTTGCGCGGACGGACGGCGCGGCGCGCATCACGGCGCGGAACGGGACGCTGAGCGATACGGGCACGGTGCGCATCCTGGCGGCCGGCGTCTCGATGCAGGTGTCGCCGGCCGGCGCGGCGATACCGATTGGCAGCGCGCGGCAGTACGCGGTCACGATTGTCGACCGGCGCGGCAACCGGCTCACGCGATCGGTGTCGTGGAACGCCTCGGACACCACGGTCCTGAAGATCGATGCGAACGGGCTCGCGCGGAGCGTGGGTCTCGGACCGGTCACGGTTCGCGCGGTGGCAGGCGCGCTGGCGGGCGAAGTACCGGCGAGCGGCGTACCGGCGGCGCCGGCCGTGCAGAACGTGACGGCGGTGGTCACCGGCCCGGGCGCGGCGCGGCTCGACGCCCGCATCCTGCCGAACGGCGCCGTGACCGAAGGCTGGTTCGAGTGGGCGCCTGCGACGGCGAGTCCGCCGCCGCCGGCCCTTACACTGCGCCAGTCGCTCGGCGCCGGCATTGCGGCGATCCCGCTAACCGCGGCGTTACAGGGATTGCTGCCCAACACGCGCTACGTCGCGCGTGCGGTAGCCGTGAATGGCGTGGGCTCAGCTGTCAGCGACAGCGTCAGCTTCACAACACCGGGCCTTGTCCCATCCGTCGTGACGGTCGGTCACTCGCTGCTGAGCACCGGTCAGATCGCGCTCTCCGCCACGGTCAATCCGAACAACGCGCAAACCCAGGTCTGGTTCCAGTGGAGCACGAGTCCCTCGCTGGCCGGCGCGGATTCGTCCGCACGGCAGACCGTGAGCGGACTCGCAACGCTGCAGCACACCACGACCGTCCCGGCGCCCGTGCCGGGCAGTACGCTCTACTTCCGCATCATCGCGCGCAATGCCACCGGCACCAGCGCGGGCGCCATCCTGAGCACGGCCGGCTCGCCACCGGCGTCGCTCGTCGCCATCACGGCGATGGCCAACGGCGTCTCGAAAACAGAAGCGCGGCTGCACGGCATCGTGTTCAACGGCAATGCGCCGGCAAGCGCGGCGTTCGAATGGGGAACGGATCCGTCCCTGACCGCGAGCAGCACGACCCTGCTTCAGACGCTGCCGCCGGCCATGGGCGGCCTGCCCATCACCGCGGTGGTACAGAACCTGAACCCCAACACCCCCTATTTCTACCGCACGTTCGCCCGCAACACGGGCGGAACGACGCAGGGCACGATTCTCAGCTTCACGACGCAGGCAGACTCGACGGTTGCGCCGCCGATCGTGACCACATTGTCGGCCGGCGTGCTGGATGTGGCGGTACAGCTGAACGGCTCGGCGGACCCGAGGGGTGCGGCAACGAGCGTGTGGTTCGAGTGGAGCACGGATCCCGGGTTTGCCTCGTTCACGACGACGACCCACCAGAGCGCCGGTTCCGCCGGCACCGTGTCGTTCCAGCAGCAGGTTGTGGGAATCCCCTCCGGCATCGATCATTACTACCGGGCGGTTGCGAGCAATGCGGGCGGCACCGTGTACGGCGCCGTTGTGAGTTTCCGGCGCTGACCCTGCGTCCGGCTCCCGGGAGGCGCACCATGCACAGACCTTTGCCGTTGCTCCTTGCGCTGCTCGCCGGTCTCATTGGCTGCGAACGCGGCGGCGGCGCGGGCGCTGGCGCTTCCATCCTCACGGACAGCAGCCGCATCGCCGTGGACGGCGGCACCGTCTGGTATCGGGTCACCGGCACGGGCGGCGGAACGCCCGTCGTGCTGTTGCACGGCGGTCCCGGTTTCTCGAGCTACTACCTGAAGTCGCTCGAATCGCTGGGCGACGACCGCCTCGTGATCCGCTACGACCAGCTGGGCAGCGGCAAGTCCGACGCGATCCTGGACACGACGAAGTTTACGGTTCCGCACTTCGTTGCGGAGCTGGAAGCCCTGCTCGCGCACCTCGGCCTGGAGCGCGTCCACGTCTATGGCCACTCCTGGGGAACGATGCTGGGCGTCGAGTACTACCGGGCACACCCGCAGCGCGTGGCCAGCCTGGTGCTGGCCAGTGCCGCGCTGGACAGCCGCGCGTGGGAGCGGCACACGCGCGAGCTGCTGGCCACGCTGCCCGACTCGATGCAGCGCGCCGTACACACGCGCGAAGCGGAAGGCAACTTCAGCGCGCCCGACTATCAGGCGGCGCTCAACGAATTCTACAGCCGGTACGTCTGGCGCACGCCTGTCGCCGCGGACCTCGACAGCACGATGGCCACATTCAGCCAGGCCATCTACGAGTACATGTGGGGCCCGAGCGAGTTCACGGTCCGAGGTACGCTCAAGGACTTCGACGCCACGCCGTTCCTCCCGGAGATCCGCGTGCCCGTGCTGTATACGGTCGGTGAGTTCGATGAAGCGAATCCGGAACAGATCCGCATCTTCGGCGGCATGACGCCGGGTGCGCGCGTCGTGGTCATTCCGAACGCGGCGCACATCACGAGCTGGGACAATCCCGAGGCGAACCTGAACGCCGTGCGTTCGTTCCTCCGCGAGGTCGACGCTGCCCGCTGAGCGCAGCCCGAGCACTGGCACACCCGCTCCGGCATGAAGCAGGATCACCCGCGTTCCTCGCGCAAGCGGTACCGTCGCTTTGTCGAGGACTACCGGCACGGCCGTCTCGATGACGCGGCCGATGCGGGTGGTCCGGCCGGGCCCGCTCTGCCCTCTGCCGATGCAGCGGAGGGCGCCGACGCCGCGAAGCCCGGCCGGCCGGCGCGGCGAGGCCGGCGGTACGTGCGCGAGTACATGCGCTGGCTCTGGCCGCACCGCTACCGCGTCGCGGTCGTTCTGCTCCTCGCGCTGGTCGCGGCCGGCCTGCAGATGATCGAGCCGCTGTTCATGCGGTTCATTGTCGATCGCGTGCTGCTCAACGCCCAGCTCGATTCTGCCGCGCGACTGCGCAGCCTGAACCTCGCCGGCATCACGTTCCTCGCCGTCATCGTCGTCACCAATCTGCTCAACGTGCTGAAGGACTACCGCCAGCGGCTGCTGAACGTGCGGGTGATGCTCTCGCTTCGCCGCTCGCTGTTCGGCCGGCTCCTGCACCTGCCGCTGCCCAGGCTGTGGGACATGAAGACGGGCGGCATCCTGTCCCGGCTCACCGGCGATGTCGACACGACGACCGGGCTGCTCCAGATGGCGCTCATTTCGCCGACCGTCTCCGTCATCCGACTCATCATTGCGGTCGCCATCCTGATGTCGCTCAACTGGCGGCTGGCGCTGACCGCACTGGCGATCATCCCCGGCGTGATGCTGCTCAGCTTCGTCCTCGCGCGCCGCGTGCGGCCGATCTACCGCTCCCTGCGCAAAGACGTCGAGCAGATCGATGGGCGCGTGGGCGAAACGTTCTCCGGCATCCGCGTGGTGCGCGCGTTCCGGCGCGAGACGCGCGAGCTGCTCGAGTATCTGCGCGGCCGCCACACCGTGCTGCGCAAGGAGCTGTTCGCGCACCGGCGCGAACTGGTGCTCTGGACGTCGTGGGGGCTGCTGCTCAGCGGCGTCAACGTCGTCATCGTCTGGTACGGCGGCTACCTCAACATCGAGGGCCGCGCGTCCGTTGGCGACATCATGGCGTTCCAGTGGTATACGTTCCTGCTGCTGAATCCGGTATGGTCGATCGTCAACTCGTTCTCCGAGCTGCAGCGTTCGCTCGCAGCGATGGAACGCGTGTTCGAGGTTCTGGCCATGGAGGAGGACAAGCCGGACCGGCCCGACGCAACGGATGCGCCGCGCATCGTCCGCGAGATCCGTTTCGAGAACGTCGATTTCGAATACCGCGAGGGGAAGCCGGTCGTGCGGGAATTCAGCCTGACGGCAGCCGGCGGTTCCGTCGTCGCACTGGTCGGCCGGAGCGGCGCGGGCAAGACGACCGTCACGGACCTGGTTGCGCGGTTCCACGATCCGACCCGTGGCCGCATTCTGATCAATGGCCAGGACCTGCGCGATTTCCGGCTGCGCACCTATCGCGATCTGCTGGCCGTCGTGCAGCAGGAGGTCTTCCTGTTCGATGGCTCCGCCCGCGACAACATCGCGTATGGCCGGCATGATGCGACGGATGCCGAGATCGAGGATGCGGCGCGCCGCGCCAATGCGCACGAGTTCATCGAGCGGCTGCCCGACGGGTACGAGACGTTCATTGGCGAGCGTGGTGTCAAGCTTTCGGGCGGACAGTGCCAGCGGCTGGCTATTGCGCGCGCGCTGCTCGCCTCACCGCAGCTGCTCATCCTCGATGAGGCAACCAGCAACCTGGACACGGAAAGCGAGCAGCTGATCCAGGCTTCGATGGGCACACTGCTCGCCGGTCGTACGACCTTCGTGATTGCGCACCGGCTGTCCACGATCCGGCGGGCTGACCTGATCCTGCTGCTCGAGGACGGCCGCGTCATCGAGCGCGGCACACACGTCGAGCTGATGAAGGCGCAGGGAACCTACTACCACATGGTGCTGCGTCAGATGGAGGATGCCGGCCGCAACGGTGACGAGGTGCTCCGCTGAGCCGTCAGCTCCCGCCTTTCGCCGCGCGGTGCGCCTCGCGGCGCTTCTCGATCGCCGCCACCGTCACGCCCGCCCGGAACTGCGCGAGCTTCCTGCCGATGCCGAGCGCCTGATCGAGTACCAGAGGCAGGCTGTTGATGTGA
>Ga0187892_10006595_pt1 | contig 17131 bp, 15 predicted proteins | sample MA1701073metaG_FD_139345 | JGI IMG/M metagenome (GOLD analysis project Ga0187892, IMG submission 139345) | Bio-ooze microbial communities from a basaltic lava cave in the Kipuka Kanohina Cave System on the Island of Hawaii, USA - MA170107-3 metaG ... | reverse complement strand
GGGTCGGCAGAGACGAGATGAACGGGAGAGCGGGCGCAGTGCACGAACGAACCGGCCCCATATCGCTCACGTCACTCCTCTGGCCCCCGCGCGCCATCATTTCTGCACCGGAAAGTAGCTAGGCGCGTCCGACCCGGGCCGCCACGTCGGCCCAGCCGGCGTCGCCCAGGAGCTCGCCGAAGACCGCCACCAGCTGAGACACCGGAACGCGGATCTGCTCCATCGAGTCCCGATCACGAATAGTCACCTTGCCGTCGGCCCGCTCACCCTTGTCCGTGTCACCCACCGTCTGCACGTCGACGGTCACGCCGTAGGGCGTGCCCACCTCGTCCTGCCGGCGGTAGAGCCTCCCGATGGCCGCGGTGTCGTCGTAGACCACGCGCCAGTGCCGGGACAGCTCGTCGCGGATGGCGTGCGCCGTCCGCACGATGTCCTCGCGCTTTTTGAGCAGTGGAAGGACGGCCACCTTCACCGGCGCGAGATCAGGATGAAAGCGCAGCACGACCCGCTTCTCGCCGCGCACCTCCTCCTCGAGGTAGGCGTCGGCCAGGAAGGCGAGCAGGGCTCGATCCACGCCGGCGGCGGGCTCGACCACGTACGGGACCACGTGCTCCTTCCGCTCTTCGTCGAAGTAGGTGAGCGACTTGCCGCTCGCCTTCGCGTGCTGCTTGAGGTCGAAGTCGGTCCGGTTGGCGATCCCCATCAGCTCGCTCCAGCCGATGGGAAAGCGGTAGTCGATGTCGACGGTACGCTTCGAATAGTGGGACAGCTCGTCCTGCTCGTGCTCGCGCAGGCGCAGATTCTCGTCCCGCAGGCCGTAGCGTCGGAACCACGCCCGGCAGTCCTCGATCCAACGCTCGTGCCAGTACTCGTCGGCCGGCCGGCCCTCGACGCGGTCGTGGGGGTTGACGAAGTACTCGATCTCCATAACCTCGAACTCGCGGGTTCGGAAGATGAAGTTGCCCGGGGTGATCTCGTTGCGGAAGGACCGGCCGGCCTGGGCGATGCCGAACGGCAGCTTGAGCCGCATGGACTGCAGCACGTTCTCGAAGTTGACGAACATGGCCTGGGCGGTCTCGGGGCGGAGATAGGCGACCGCGGCGTCCTCCTCGACCGGGCCCATGAAGGTCTTGAACATGAGATTGAACTGGCGCGGAGCCGTGAGCTCGCCCTTGCCGCAGTCCGGGCACCGCATACGCCGGGCGCCGCAATGACCGCAGGGCTCCCCGGCGGGAATCGTGAACTTGTTGCCCTTGGTGGCCGGGCAGAAGTGCGTCCACGGCAGCGCGTCCACCTGGTCGGCACGGAAGCGGAGCCGGCACTCGCGGCAGTCCACCATGGGGTCGGTGAAGTGGTCCAGATGGCCGCTCGCCTTCCAGACCATGGGATGCATCAGGATCGAGGCGTCGAGGCCCACGATGTCCGGCCGGCGCTGCACGAAGTCCCGCCACCAGACCCGCTTGATGTTGTTCTTGAGCTCGACCCCCAGCGGGCCGTAGTCCCAGCACGAGCTGATGCCGCCGTAGATCTCGCTCGATTGAAAGACGAATCCGCGCCGCTTGCAGAGCGAGACGAGGGTGTCCATCGAGACCGGCATGGCGGTCAGGATAGCACAGCGGCCGCAGCGTCTCGCCCAGCGGTGCCCTGGCCACCGAAGAGCGGGAGGGGCCTCCACGGCGGCCGCGTGACCAGCCGGGCTACTTCGAATAGGAGACGAAGAAGGATCCGAACTCGATGGGCTCGAAGCAGTCGGGCAGCTCGCCGTGTTTCCAGGCGCCGGGGATCTTCTGGAGCCGGAAGTTCTTCTCGTGTCCGAAGCGCTGATAGAGCTCCCCCTCGCTGAAGACGCGGCAGTGGTCCGCGTAGCCGTGCACCGGAGCGTAGTCCGGGATGGGACCGCGGGCGCGGAACTCGTGCATGGGGACCACGAAGCAGAACCGGCCCCCGGGGCGCAGCACGGTCATGATCGAGCGGATGGTCTCGTCCACGTCGCGCACGTGCTCGAGCACGGCGAAGGAGTAGACTAGGTCGATGGAGGCGGGCGCGAAGGCCAGGTGCACCTCCTCGGCCAGGCCCTGGCGGAAGCGCGCGTTGCGGAAGCGGTTGAGCAGCGTGGCGATCTTGACATTGGTGGCGGAGACCTCCACGCCGTCCACCTCGACATCGGGACACCGCGCGGCCAGCGCCATGGCCACGCCGCCCTCTCCGCTGCCCGCGTCCAGCACGCAGTGGGGCTGCACCGCGGCCACTTCGCGCTCCAGCGCCTGGAACTCGGGATCCCGCCCACGTCGCTCGATCATCTTGCGCGTCTTGCGCCCGAGAAGGATGCGAATGCGCTTTTCGATCAGCTTGAGCCCCATGCGCCAGCGCAGGTGTCGATACTGCGCTTCCTGGGCGCCGATGTAGGCCTCGCGGCTGGCCAGATGCGTGAGCCACGAGCGAATGCGCGCTCCCTGTTCCGCGTAGAGGGGATTCGGGTAAGCCGCGTGGGCGGCCTCGACCATCTCGAGCGCGCCGTAGATGTTCTCGCGGTAGAGCTCGAAGCGTACCGCCTGCAGGACCGCGTCGGGATCCTTCGGGTCGGCGCCCAGGCGCCGGAGCGAGCCCGCGGTCGCGTCGCCTGGGGCGCCCGGCGCCATCATCTCGCCTTGGTCGCCGATGGTGGAACAGGCTCCGCCACCATCGAGAGGAATCGTCGCGTCTGGGTGAGGAAGCGCGACGAGAGCGGGTACCGTCCCATGAGCCGCGCCAGCAGCTCCTCCACCACCATGGACAGCTCCGCGTCCAGCTCCGCGACCAGGCTGAGCCGTAGCGCTTCATCCCAGGAGAGCGCGCGCAACCCCTTCAGGGTACCCACCAGCCCACCCGAGAGGGGGATGGCGTCGGCGCCCGGCCGGCAAGCCGCGCAGACGAGCCCGCCCGCCGTCATGTCGAGGGCCGCATTCGGGAAGGGATGGAGGCGGCCGCAGGACACGCACCGGTCGAGCCGCGGACGGTGGCCGAGCAGATCGACCGCCCGTAGGCCGAAGCAGACCGCGACCCGCACCGGGCGGCGGGCCGTCTCAAGCGCGGTGAGCGCTCGCACGAGCAGGGCGAAGAGCGCGGGATGCGGATCGCGGTCGGCGGAGAGGCGCGCGACCACCTCCACCGCCCACGCGCCCTGGCCGAGCCGCTCCAGGTGCTCCCGCACCCGCACGAAGGGACGCACGATGTCGAAGTGGTCCAGCTGGACCAGCTCGCTCCGACCGGTGTCGAAGAAGACCATCTCGCCGAGCGTGAACAGCTCCAGCGAGCTCCCGAAGCGCGAGCGGACGCGGCGGGCCGCGCGGGCGATCCCCCGCACCTTGCCGTAGTCCCGCGTGTAGAAGTCCACGAGACGGTCGCTCTCGCCGAAGGCGCGCCGTCCGATCACCACCGCGCGGGTCTTGTGGAGCGCCATGGTCAACCGATCATGAGGTCAGGAGGAAGCCGAACTCCTTCAAGGCCTTCTCGTCTTTGCGCCAGTCGGACCTCACGCGCACGCTCAGGTCGAGGTAGACCTTGATCCCGAAGAAGCGCTCCAGATCGCCGCGGGCGGCGGCCCCGATGCGCTTGAGCATGGCCGCGCCCTTGCCGATTACGATGCCTCGCTGCGAGTCCCGCTCCACGAAGATGCTGGCCCGGATGTAGAGGCATTCGGGCCGCCGGCGCTCCGTCAGCTCCTCAACCCGCACCGCGCAGGCGTACGGCACCTCCTGGTGGGTGAGGCGGAAGATCTTCTCCCGGATGGCCTCCGCCACCCAGAACGTCTCCGGCTGGTCGGTCAGCGCGTCGGGCGGGAAGTAGGCCGGCCGCTCGGGCAGGGCCGCCACGATCAGGTGGAGCAGCCGATCGCATTGCTCGCCGTTCTCGGCCGAGATGGGAACGATCTCCGCGAACGGATGGCCCATTCGGTAGGCCGCGATGAGCGGCAGCAGGCGCGACTTCGGCGCCACCAGATCGGTCTTGTTGAGGCAGCAGTACACCGGAGCCCGGCAGGCCTTGAGGCGGTCGAGCGCGGCGCGGTCGAGTCGGGCGGGATCCTCGGTGGCTTCGGCGACGAAGCACACGAGATCGACGTCCTCCACCGCGCGCTCCGCCGTCTTCGACATGAGGTGGCCGAGACGGCCGGTCCCCGCGTGAAGTCCGGGAGTGTCCACGAAGACGATCTGGGCGCGGGGCAGGTGCCGGATCCCGGTGATCCGGGTCCGGGTCGTCTGCGGCCGCGGCGAGACGATGGCCATCTTCTCGCCCACGAGGCGGTTCAGCAAGGTGGACTTGCCCACGTTGGGGCGACCGACCAGCGCGACGAATCCGGCTCGATGCGGGACCGGCATCAGGTCTCGAGCAGGCCGGCCCAGAGCCGCGCCGGGATCGAGCGCGGCGACTGCCTGGACAGGATCCTCCGGGCGCGCGCGTGCATGCGGCGGGCGTGGCGCGGGTCGTGATCGTCGTAGCCGGCCAGGTGCAGCAGCCCGTGCACCACCAGCAGGTCCATCTCGGCCGCCAGGGGCACCCCGAGCTGTCGCGCCTGGCGTGCCGCGGTCTCCGCGGAGACGATCACCTCACCCCAGAGCCGGCCGGGGCCCGGCGCGGCCAGCTCGAACGCGAGCACGTCGGTGGCGCGCCGCGCGCCCAGATACCGCGCGTTGAGGGCGCGGATGCGCCGGTCGTCCACCACCGTGACGTGCACCTCACGATCGGCCCGCCCCAGGGCGACGAGGGTATGACGGGCGACCGCCCGCAGGCGCTCCGGCGAGATACGAGACCGACGCTGGAGGTTGGAGACCGCGACCGTGGGGTCAGGTCTTGAATTACGACATTCTTGGCGCTGCACGACTCACCTGCCGGCCGTGGGAATGTCGTAATTCAAGACCTGACCCCGGGCGACGGGCGCTTCTGGACCCGGTCGTAGGCGCGCACGATGGAAGAGACGAGGTCGTGGCGCACCACGTCCCGGTCGTCGAAGTAGATGAAGCGGATCCCCTCGATCCCATGCAGCACCGTCTGGATCTCGATCAGCCCGGAGACGCGGCTCGTGGGCAGGTCCACCTGAGTGATGTCCCCGGTGACGACCATCTTGGAGTTGAAGCCGAGCCGGGTCAGGAACATCTTCATCTGCTCGGAGGTGGTGTTCTGCGCCTCGTCAAGGATGATGAAGGCGTCGTTGAGCGTCCGCCCGCGCATATAGGCGAGCGGGGCGATCTCGATCGCGCCTTTCTCGGAGAGCGCCCCCACCTTCTCGGGCTCGAGCATGTCGTAGAGCGCGTCGTAGAGGGGACGGAGATAGGGATGCACCTTCTCCACCAGGTCGCCGGGCAGGAAGCCCAGGCGCTCACCGGCCTCGACGGCCGGCCGCGTCAGGATGATCCGCGCGACCTCGCGCTTCAGCAGCGCGGAGACCGCCATCGCCACCGCCAGGTAGGACTTCCCGGTACCCGCCGGCCCGATGGCGATGACGAGATCGTGCGCCCGCACCGCTTCGAGATAGCGCTTCTGGTTCACGGTCTTCGGGGTGATGAAGCGGCGTCGCGAGGGCACCGCGATCGCATCGGTGAGCACCGACTTGACGTCGGCGCCCGGATCGTTGCCCACGATGCGCAGGGCCGAGCGGATGTCGGCGGCCACGAGCGAGGGCCGCTCCCGCAGCATCTGGACCAGCTCGCGCAGCAATTGCTCCACCGCGGTTACTTGCCGTTCTTCTCCACGAACAGTCACGTCGTGGCCGCGGGCCGTGATGCGCACGTCGTACTGGGCTTCCAGCGCGCGAAGGTGCTCGTCGTGACGGCCGAGGAGGGCGAGGTGGTTGAGGTCCGGAGGCAGGACGACCCGCCGGGTGACACCGGTGGCTTCAGTCAACGAACGCTCATGCCTCTACCCGGCAGCATATCACGCGGGTCCGAGGCCTTCCACGACGCGGATCCCCAGCTCGCGGAGCTGCTTGGCGTCCACCGGGGCCGGCGCGTCCGTGAGCGGACAGGTGCCCTTCTGCGTCTTCGGGAAGGCGATGACCTCGCGGATGGACTCCTGCCCGACCAGGTTGGCCACCAGGCGGTCGAGGCCGAAGGCGATGCCGCCCATGGGCGGGGCCCCGAACTCCAGCGCGTCCAGCAGGAAGCCGAAACGGGCCCGCGCCTCATCCTTCGAGATGCCGATCAGGCCGAACACGCGCTCCTGGATGCTCGGCTGATGGATGCGGATGGACCCCCCCGCCGCCTCCTGGCCGTTCAGCACCAGGTCGTAGGCCTTGGCGCGGGCGCGACCCGGGTCGGACTCGAGCCGCGCCAGGTCCTCGTCGCGCGGCGCGGTGAAGGGGTGATGGACCGCGTCCCATCGCTTCTCCTCGTCGCTCCACTCGACGAGCGGGAAGTCGATCACCCACGCGAAGACGTCACGGTCGACCGGGATCAGATCGAACCGGTGGGCGAGATCAACGCGCAGCCGCCCGAGCACGGTGGCCGCGACGGCGGGCGCGTCGGCGACCAGCAGGAGGAGGTCCCCGGGAGCGCCGCCCAGGGCCTCCAGCAGCCGCGGCTGCAGGCCCTGGATGAACTTGGCCACCGGCGACTGCACGCCATCGGGATTGACCTTGATCCAGACCAGGCCCTTGGCCCCCGCTTGCTTGACGTCCGTGGTGAGATCGTCGAGCTCCTTGCGGCTCATACCGCCCGCCCCGGGCACGCGCAGGCCCTTCACGGCGCCGCCCGCCGCCACGGTCTGGGCGAAGGCCTGGAACTCGCTGCCCGCGAACAGCGCCGAGCAGTCCTGGAGCGGGAGGCCGAAGCGGAGATCGGGCTTGTCGGAGCCGTACCGGGCCATCGCCTCGTCGTAGCCGATGCGCGGGAACGGGCGCTCGAGCTCCACCCCCTTGACCGCGCGCCACACCGCGGCGACCAGGCCCTCGATGATGGGCAGGAACTCGTCGCGGTCGAGGAAGGACGTCTCGATGTCGATCTGGGTGAACTCGGGCTGCCGGTCCTTTCTCAGATCCTCGTCGCGGAAGCAGCGGACGATCTGGAAGTAGCGCTCGAAGCCCGCCACCATCAGGAGCTGCTTGAAGAGCTGCGGTGACTGCGGCAGGGCGTAGAAGCTGCCCGCCTGCAGCCGGCTCGGCACCAGGAAATCCCGGGCCCCTTCCGGGGTCGAGCGAGTGAGAAAGGGCGTCTCGACCTCGAGGAAGCCCTCGGCGTGGAGGTACTCTCGCGCCGCCCGGCAGACCTGGTCTCGGATCTGGAACGCGTGGAGCACGTGGGGCCGGCGCATGTCCAGGTAGCGGTACTTGAGCCGCAGGGTCTCGTCGATCTCCGCCTCGTCCTCGAGCTGGAACGGCAGTGGGCGGGATTCGTTCAGGATCTTCACCTCCGAGACCTGGATCTCGACCGCCCCGGTGGCCAGCTTCGGGTTCCCGGTCCCGGCCGGCCGGGCGCTCACGATCCCCCGCACCGCCAGCACGAACTCGGAGCGCACCGCCTCCGCCTTGGCGTGCGCGCCACCAGCCGTCGAGGGATTGAAGACGCACTGGGTCAGCCCTTCGCGATCGCGCAGGTCGACGAAGACCAGGCCCCCGTGATCCCGACGGCGATGGGCCCAGCCCATGAGCGTCACCGCCTGCCCCACGTGCTCGCTCCGCAGGGCGCCGCAGCTGTGGCTGCGCCGCCAGTCCCCCAGGCTCTCGGTCACGCTCTCGTCCCTCCGGCTCCCCCGGCGCGAGGCTCGCGCCACTCGACCGAGCCGTCCGGGCCGATGACCCCGATCCGGCGAAATCCGCGCGTCTCGAGGTCCTGCAGCTGTTTGCCGCGCCGCTTCGCCCGGGTCTCCAGCAGCACGTGCTTGCCCTGCTCCCGCAGCTCCCGGGCCAGGCCCAGCACGGGGCCGAGGGTCGTCTCCTCGAACACCAGCGCCACGCGCTCGGCGTCGACGTCGGCCACCGGTCCGCGCTCCATCAGGATCCCGATGACCCGCTCGAACCCGATCGAGAATCCGGTGGCCGGGACATCTCTGCCGATGAACTTCCCGATCAGGCGATCGTATCGCCCCCCGCCCGCGATCGACGACGTGTCGTCACCGTGCTGGATCTCGAAGATGGGGCCGGTGTAATAGCCCATCCCCCGCACCAGCGTCGCATCGAAGATCAGCCGGAAGCGGCCCGCCGCGTGGGCTTCGACCGTATCGAGAACGCGCTGCAGGCCCTCCCAGACCGCGCCCTCGGCCGCCGACCCCAGGAGACTCCGAAGGGCCGCCGGGGTCGTGCTCGAGGCGAGCAGATCGAGCAGTCGGTCGATCGCGGAGGCCGGATGCCGGGCCGCCCGCAGCTCGGCCGCCACCTCACGCCGGTCGACCTTGTCGAGCTTGTCGAGCGCGATGAAGACCGACCCCGATCGGGCCGGATCGAACCCGCAGTGGACCACCATGGCGCTCAGCAGGCGCCGATCGTTGAGCCGCACCGTCAGATCCTTGAGCCCGAGCGCCCCGAGCGCTTCGGTGGTGGCGAGGATCAGCTCGATCTCGGCCACCTCCGACCCCACTCCCAGGATGTCGATGTCGCACTGGGTGAACTGCCGGTAGCGTCCCTGCTGCGGCCGCTCCGCTCGCCACACCGGGCCGATCTGGATGGCCTTGAGCGGCTGGGGCAGCCGCGCCTGGTTGTGCGCGTAGTAGCGGACGAGGGGCACCGTGAGATCGAAGCGCAGGCCCAGGTCGGCCATCTCCTCGGGATTCCCGGCCGCGGCCAGCTTCTCGCCGCGCTTCAGGATCTTGAAGATCAGCTTCTCGTTCTCCCCGCCCTCGCTGTGGAGCAGGAGCCGGAGGCTCTCGACGGCGGGGGTCTCGATGCGGACGAACCCGTGGTGCCGGTAGACCGCCAGGATCTGGGCGAGGGCCCAATCGCGCAACGCGACTTCGTCGGGCAGCACGTCCCGCATGCCGCGGGGCGGCGAGGGGTCGAGCCTCGCTTCGCGCCCGGCTACCTCGTCGGTCACGTGGTCGACCACTCGCCAGCAGAGATCAGCAACGCGGGGAGGATGCTACCCCCACAGGGCGGACAACGGGATAGTGAGCCCCGGGAACAGGGAGGGAGAGAAGCGGTCGTCGTCGGCCAGGCCGGCCGTGCGGCGATACTGCCCTTCGGCCAACTCGTAGACCTCCAGAATGCGGGCCTCCGGATCAGCCAGCCAGTAGTGGCTCACGCCGTGCCGGGCGTAGAGCTTGGCCTTCTCGACCCGGTCACGGCGAGCCGTTCCCGGCGACAGGATCTCCACGATTAGATCCGGAGCGCCCCGGACACCGCGATCCGTCACGATGCCGACGCGATCCTGGGCCACGAACAGCAAGTCCGGCACGACGACGGAGGTCTCCTCGAGGATGACGTCGAAGGGCGCAATGTACACCTCACCGAGCCTGTGCCCCTCGGCGAATGACTTGAGCACGATGAACAGGTTGCCGGCGAAGCGCTGATGACGACGGCCCGGTGAGGGTGTCACGTACAACTCTCCTTCGATGATCTCGTAGCGCTTCCCGTCGTCCGGCAAGGCACAATAATCCTCGTAGGTGAGTACGATACGACCCGCAGGGGGCTGCTCGCGCGCGTCGATCGACATGTTATTCCTGCGGCACGGTCATGATGATCTGGGTCTCGCCGCCCGCCTTCAGGAGGAAGTTGCTGTAGCGCACGACGGAGGCGATGATCGTCGGCTGGCTGGCATCCTCGGTCCGGTAGGCGCCGAGACAGGTGATGCCGCCCTCGAAGCCGGAGGTGATGGACTGCAACCGGAAGCCGGCCGGCCCCTTGAACACCACCGCCAGCAGGCCCTCGCGGACCAGGTTCTGGGGCACGATCAGTTCGTCGATGCCGTCCCCGTCCAGATCCACTGCCAGCGGGGTCGGCTCGATCTTGAAGAACTTGCTGCGGTCGGTGCGAGAGGAGAAGGTGGCCCCGAAAAGCTCGACGGTCATGTACCCACCGCCGACCTGTGTCGACGACCGCCAGAGCTCCTCGCCTTCGTTCACGATCTGCAGCCGGTTGAACTCGTCGATGATCGCGAGGGACCGGGTGTCCTTGCCCATGACGTTGGAGAAGGCGGCCGCCATCGGCCGGAACGCCGAGGCCACACGCACGGCCTTGTCGGTCACCAGCTTGCCATCCTTCAGGGTCACCTGGTCGGCCTGCCCCGGCGTGAAGAAGTTCTCCGAGCTGTAGCGCTGGGTCCACAGGGTTTGCTTCACCCCGTCGCCCTTGAGATCCACCGCGAAGAGGAAGTCGGCGACGTACTCGATCGCCATAGAGGGCTTGCCGTCCTTCGCGGAGACAACGAAGGAGTTGAGCCCGTGCTTCGGCACGTAGCGGTTACCGATGACCTCGAAAATGCCGTCGCCGTCCAGGTCCGCGAGCTGGAGGGAGAACACGCGCCCCACGCTGCGCACGGACTTGCTCCACTCCGGCTCGACCCTCTGGTCCACGATCCGGTACATGTGAATCTGGTCGCCGTCACTCACCCCCATGCGCGGGAGCTTGTCCTTGGGGGCGACCGCGATGTCCATGGCCAGCACCGGGAACTTGAACTTCGCCACCTCGCGGAGCGGCAGGGAGTTCTCGCCGGTGGAATAGCTGCCGGCCTCCAGATCGCCACCCAGCAGCCGGGCCAGGAGGGAGCGCTGCTTGGCCTGGGGCGGGTTTGCGAGACCCCCCTGCGAGAAGCGCGGGCCTGGATTGGCAGCCCGCAAGGTCGCGGGCGGGACGAAGAACGAGCTGGTCACCGCCGGATCCGGGCGCGGCGCCGAGAAGAAGCGTACCTCCATGAAGGGCTTGCCCTGGGCCCGCGTGAAGTAGACGGCCAGGATATTGTCCGCCTTGAAGCGCTCGGAGGCCTCCCGGACCCCTTTGCCGGCGAGGAAGTCGGAGGCGGAGATCCGCTGCTGGGCCAGGAAGACGTTGATCGTATCCCCCATGGTGACCCGGAAGCGGCCGGTCGCGGCAACCCGCTCCACGAGCTCCTGCGTCGCGGTCTCGACCAGGGTCTCCCGGAGGCCCCCGAGGAGCGGGAGGAGCACGATGTTGACCTTCCCCGGCGAGACGCGGAAGCGGTCGCCCGGCTTGACCTGGGCCCCGCTCGGCGGCGGGGCCATCGAGAAGCTCTCCTGCGCCCCGGTGATCCGGGTCGTCCCGAGCGCGTCCTCCGCGCGCCCCAGCACCGCGCCCGTCCGCGGATGCTTGATCTCGCGTCCCTGCCGGAACACCTCCACCTCGAGACCAGCCCGGGCGCCCGCTTTCACTCCGGCGCTCAGGGTGAGGCCGTCGTCCCGGACCTCGAGCACCTCGCCCTCGAACCTCGGGAAGAGGTCCATGAGCTGATCCACGAGGGCAGTCATGGGTGCCGAGCTCACGGGCCCGGGCGGCGGGGCCGGTGATTGCGCGGAGGCACTTCCGGCGAGCAGGGCCGCCAGGAGCGTCAACACGAGGGTCACGCGGGAGCGTTCGGGCATCATTCCCTCAACGTGGAGGGGCCTTCGAGGTTGGAGCGGTCGGCGCCACGTCGCCGGTCCCAGCCCACCACGGCCCTGAAGGTGGTCGGCCGGGGCGGATGCTCGACGACAATATATACCCAGTCGGCGAAGGAAGGGTTCGAGTCCTCCCCGACCACGGCCGCGATACCCTGGCCGAGGGCCACCGACCGGGACAGATAGCGGTCCCAGAGCCCGGGGCCTCGGCCCTCGTAGAAGCGCAGGAACGCGAAGGGATAAGGTCACCGCGGACTGGGGCGTGGGCGACCCGGTCACCCGGTAGGGCAGGTAGTAGCGGAGCGCCGAGGGCTCCCCGCTCCCGAGCGGCACTCCCTGGAGCGCGACGTGGATCACCTCCTGGGTGCGGGTCATGGTCGGCGCGATCACCCACACGCTCCGCTCTCCCCGATTGCCCTCCCAGGCCACCTCGTCCCAGCGCCTCGAGCCCTCCCCCGCCTTGATCTCGGCGATCACCTTCACCGCCCGGAACGACGCAGCCACGGCCTCCCAGCCGTAGCGGAACGGGCGATCGGCGAGGAGGGCCCCGTTCGGGATCTTAGTTGCATCCAGCTCCCGGCCCAGCCGGTCCATGACCGACTCCCCCGAGCCCGTCCCGATCGGAGCGTCGAAGTAGTGGACGAAGCTATCGGCGTAGAGATTGGCCACCTGCAGCCGGTACTCGACAGCCTGGGCCTGGCCCGCGATCGCCAACAGCAGGGCCAGGCCGAAGAGACCTCTATCCATGCAGGTGACTATACGTCGGCCCCCTGACCGCGGCAAGAAAGCCCGGAAAAACAACGGGCCCGGGGGGAAGCCCCGGGCCCGAAATTCCTGCGCTCTCGCGAGCTAGAAGGTGAAGCGGATGCGAGAGGTGAGCATCCAGGGATTGTTGACGTTGCGACCACCGGCCGTCGGGTCGGTGACCGCGTCTAGCGCGCCGTTCTCGGCCGCGAACAAGTAACCGAACTGGTTGTCCCACACCAGGCCGGGGGCGAACCGCCAGGTGATGAGGGCCATGAGCTCGGTGCCGATGTAACGGCTTCTGTCACGTGGCGTCGCGCCGTTGAAGATGGGATTGATACCCGAAGCCGCAACTGCAACGCCGTTGCGATCCACTTCCTCGGCGGTCCAGTGCGCGTTCGCACCACCCATGACGCTCAGCTCCGGGGTGATCGCGTAGGTGGCCTTGGCGCCGATCTGGGTACGGCCGTACTTGTCCCAGCCGATGCTCACGCCGGGGAACGCGATCCGGCCGGCGCCCTCGTTGTGAGCGTTGAAGTAGTCGATACCCAGCGACGTCATCGAGGTACCCCAGTCCGCCAGGTAGCCCGTGTCCGTCGTCAGCGGCTGATAGTAGTAGACATCGTTGAGCGTGCTGTTGCGGGCCGTGTTACCGGTAGTGTGCATCACCAGGCCTTCGATGAGTAGCGGCCCGAGCTGGAACCCCGCGCGCACATCGACGAGCAAGGCACTGATGTCCGCGTAGTACCTCCGTCCGGGCACCGCGCCGATGCAGCTGAACTGCGTCCCGGCCGCGCCGCAGGCGCCCGCCGGAGCGAGAACTGCCCTGTTACCGAACTAATACATCACGGTCGGATCGAGGGAGAACGGCCCCATCCGGAGCCGGGAATCGAGGCCGACCGTGTAGCGGTACTCGTTCATGCTGCCGCGAAAGTCGCCGGCGGCGTTGGTGAACGCGGTGGAGGTGTTGATACCACCGCGGCCTTGACGGGCGGCACCGTTCGTGGTGCCCTGAGCGTAGAACATCGAGAACACGGGCTTGATGTCCAGGCCCTTGAACGGCGTGATCTCGGGCGAGAAAATGTAGGCGAAGTCATCGCCACGGACCTGGGTGCTGAGGATGCCGGTCGGAGTGGTCGTGGTGGGGAAGGGCGCCGTGTCCGTCCCGACGAGAGCTTCCTCGACCTGGACGTAGGTGCCGATCAGCTTCACGTTCGGGGTGATCTGGCTGATGATGTTGACGCCGGCGAAGTCACCGGTCGTGTAGGCCGCCAGCTTGTAGCTGGAGGCCGCGCCGAACGGCTGGGCGCCAACCCGGACCGTGGTCGGAACCGGGATGAGCGGCAGGGGGAACTCGACGTACAGCCACTTGACCTCGATGACCGCCTGGCTGTCCGTGTTCAGGTCCCACGAGGACGTGGCGCCCAGCATCGTGCGCCCGGCTGCGGTTCCTGCCTGGTTGGTATCGGTGGAGCCGGTCTGGCCCCACGCCGTGTCGATCTCGATACCGAACACGGCCTTCGCCTTCCCGACCTCTCCGACGATGTCGAAGCGGCCGCGCGTGCGCGCGTACCACAGGTCGTCGTTGCGGTTGAACACGCCGCCGTTGTAGTTGGCGGTGTTCTGGGAATACGACATGAGGTTGTCGATAAGGCCGTTGATGGTCACCTTCGGGGCGGGCGCCTGGGCGAATGCCATGGGCGCCGCCAGGGCCACGAGGGCCAAGGCGATCATCAGGACGGCGCGACTCGTCCTTTTCATGAGGCTCTCCTCAATCAGGTGGATGACGTGCATTGCTGCGGCGTGTGCTTATTGACTTCCGGCGGTACGCGCAACCACGGTACGTCTGGAGAAACGGGTGTTTTCCTTTCTCACCCCCCTTGAAAGAAAAGAGTAGGAAAACGCCTGACATACTTACCGCGAACGGTCGGCACGCGTCAAGAAAAGACCCGACACCTTGACACGGCCGGCCAACTAATAGAATCAGCTACTTAACCGCCGTCTCCCAGCGCTTTCAGCACCTCGGCGGCCCGCCGGCCGAGCATGGAAGCGGGCGCCAGGTCACGGGCCGCCCGGAAGTGAGCCTTGGCCTCGTCTCCCCTCCCCTCCTTCTGGAGGAGGACCCCGAGCCAGAAATGCGACGGGACGAGCTTGGGCTCGAGCTGAAGCGCCGCCCTGAACGCGTCTTCCGCATCCTTGCGGCGGTCGAGCGCCCAGTAGGCATACCCGAGGTTGTTGTAGGTGTTCTCGGGGCTCGCGTAGATGGTCTGGGCGAGGGCCTTCTTGTAGGCGCCGATCGCCTCGTCCCATTTCCCCTGCTCGGCATACGCCGAGCCGAGGTTGTGGAAGGCGTCCGAGTAGGTCGGGTCGAGCTCCACCGCCTTCTGGAATTCGACCTGCGCGTCCGGGAAGCGCCCCACGTTGAGGAGGACCGCCCCGACCGCGTTGCGATAGAGCGGGTTCTGCGGCTCGACCTCCGCGGCCTGCCGCATCGAGGCCAGCCCGAGCGAGACGCGCCCATCCGCGATGCTCTTGACACCTGCTTCGTAAGCCGAGCGGGCCTCCAGCTTGCGGATCTCATCCTCGGCCGTCGTGGTCGCGCACGCGGGCAGCAGGGCGGTGACCAACAGGACCAGGAACGGCGCGTACCTTGACACTCTCATGCTCGCCATGTACTCCTTTGTCTCACGCCAACCTACGAGTACGAATGCCCGAAATGCCCGCGCGTCTTCGAGGTCCGCCAGCGGATCACGGCACCCGCGCTCGAAACCTGTGATCGGTGTGGGGGCCCGGTCCACCGGCTCCTGTCGGCGGCGCCGCTCATCCTGAAGGGCGGGGGTTGGTACGTCACGGACTACCCGTCCGAGGCGCGCAAGAAGGCCGCGAGCTCCGAATCGGGATCGAAGGAGCCGGCGGTGAAGGAGTCGGTCGCGTCGCCAAAGGAGACATCGTCGAAGGAGACGTTGTCGAAGGAGACGTCGCCAAAGGGGACATCGCCAAAGGGGACATCGCCAAAGGGGACATCGAAGGATGGCGGGAGCGCCGAATCCAAGCCGGCGGCGTCATCGGAAAGCAAGTCTAGCACGGACAGTAGCGCCGGCTCCGCTTCCTCGACGAGCAAGCCCGGCGCGTCATAAACGTGGGCCGGCTTCGGCCGTAGTCGCGGGCGGCCCGACTTCCACTATCCGACCCCACCAGATAGCACCCGCCCGCGCGGAGTGCGATGGTGCGGCGCGCGCCGCCGACGCCCGCACGAGCTCCCAATGCGCTGCAGTGCGGGGCCGACAGGCGGTCAGGCAGCAACCTCCACCGTCGCGTAGAAGTCGAGCTGTCGCGACGTCTTGCCGGGCACCACGGCACGCTGACGCGGTCGCGGAGGTGGAGCCCCATCAGCCCGCATGCCACGCAGATGAAGCTGAATCGCCGCCTGGATACGGCGGAGCGCTGAATCGATCGTCTTGCCGGTTGCGACGCACCCCGGCAGATCAGGAACCGAGGCCCCCCAGTCGCTTCCCGGGTCCTTGTTGATGCGCACGAGGTACCGCAGTCTCCTCATGACCTTTCCCCCTTTAGCCCAGCCTGCCGTTTGACGGATGCGAATGTCCCTTTTGGCATGTCGTCGCCCAAGTGGCCGCTGACCGTCACTCGAACGGCGTGTGTCTGAACCCCGGCTTCAGGGAAAAAAGGTTTCCGGAACTGCCGCAGACCGGAGACGCACTGGCGCTCCGCGCTGAAGACCGAGCTTGGCGCGGGCGCTCCCGCCCTTCACGAAGATCTCGATCCGTCCGGTGGAACCCACAATGGCCGCAGGCTCCCCGTCGCACCCCTGCTCGTAGCAGTCCATCGGCCCGCCAACCGCGACTCCCGCAACCTCGACGCTCACGGGGCCGGGCATCGTCTCGAGCGCCGCGGCCGGGATCGAGGTGATCAGGTTGCCGAACCGGTCGGCGGCGAGCACTTCACCCATCAGGGCGTCCCCCTCGAACCGGCAACCGGGCAGGGAGAGGCGCACGGGATCGGTCACGGCCGGGCCGAGACGCTCCAGCGGAACGCCGGCGGCCAGATAGGCGGCGGCCGGCGCGAAGATGTCACGGCCGTGGAAGGTCCGGCTGACCGCCGGCAATCGGTACTCCGGGGCGGTGAGCGCGACCGCCGTCCAGCCGGAGCGCTCGAGGGCGGGCGTGAGTGCTCCCGTGAGCACACCATTGTCCGGCCCCACCAGATAGCCTCCGCCCACGCGGAGCGCGATGGCGCGGCGCGCGCTGCCGACGCCCGGGTCCACGACCACCAGGTGGACGGTCCCGGCCGGGAAGAACGGCACCGCCGCCTCCAGGGCCAGACAGCCGCCGAGGATGTCCAGGGGCTCCAGGTCGTGGGTCAGATCCACTAGGCTCGCCGTCGGGCAGATGGAGAGGATCACGCCCTTCATGATGCCGACGAAGGGATCGCGCAGCCCGAAGTCCGTGGTGAGGGTGATCACGCGCGACATGAGGCTCTCCCCTCACCCTGCCCTCTCCCCCAACCGAACGGAAGGAAACTCAATCGAGCCCACGAGATTTGCCTCGCCACGGTAGCTCCAGCCCCTCTCCGTAGGGGTGACGGTGATCTTACCCGGGATGAGCCGTCGCAGGATAGCCCGGGACTCCGGGTCCCCCGCGACATCCACAACTTCCGGTTATAGCTCGCAGGCATAACCCTTGACTAATATATATCTAGGGTTATACTCACCCTGTGGCGGCCTCTGGCCCCTGGGGCATTATTGAGATGTGCGTAAGTAATAGACATTCGCAGCCTCGCGCGATACTCTCGGGACATGCGACCACAGGGAAGCCCCGAGGAGTTGGAGCGACGGCGACGGCGCGGGATTGAGTTGCTG
>Ga0187892_10006593_pt1 | contig 17142 bp, 19 predicted proteins | sample MA1701073metaG_FD_139345 | JGI IMG/M metagenome (GOLD analysis project Ga0187892, IMG submission 139345) | Bio-ooze microbial communities from a basaltic lava cave in the Kipuka Kanohina Cave System on the Island of Hawaii, USA - MA170107-3 metaG ... | reverse complement strand
ACCGCGTGCATGAGAAAGCTGCTGACTATTCTAAATGCCATGCTCAAGACCAATACTCCCTGGGCACAAAGTACACCTGAAAACGCTTGACCTTTAAGACAGTTGCTCGGCGCGCCAAGCAGGCCCGCTTCGCTTCCAGCCAACTGCGTTGGCGCTCGGGTACTCGCCCCTGGGCCTGGCTCTGGGCGCGAGCACGCTATGGAAGCGGATCAGATGCAACCGCGGACGGGAAACCAGCGCGGCCAGGCGTTGCATGAAGTCCAGCCGTGACATCCACCATGTGGGTCGTGCCATCTCGATAGGGTGTCTTCAGTGTGAGCACCACCTGCCCGGCCCGGTTGAGTGTAAGGCGTTCCGTCCTTAGGAGCTAACGGCGATACATCCATGTATCTGGCTTATCGTTGACGATGGCGTCCGAGTAGATGGGGACGTTGCCGCCCTCATCCCTCGCAGATCCGGACGAGCGCGATTGACGCATCCGGTTCCTCGCTATACAGGTTCGCTCACCGCCTGGTAGAACAGGGGACAATCAACGGGGGTGGAAAAGGAAAGCGTCCCAGGATACGCGCAAACACCGTCCAGATGAGGTGGCGCGTGCGACGTGCTAACCACCGCCGCCAACAACGCTCCGCTTTACGATGCAAGCGCCACCAGTCGCAGGCTGTTGCCGGTGATGCCGAAGTACGCGAAGTACCCCCGCAGCATGCGACAAAGCCGCTCGTGCTGAGCCCGTAGCGGCCAGTGCATCATTCGACGACACTGCTGCAGCCGCCGCTCATCTTCTCGCGGGTGACGTTCCGGTCCCGGTTATTGACCGCCTGGAAGTTGCTTCCATCGATGGCCACCACTTCCTGCCCATTGGCTGGAAACCCTCGGAAACGGATTTAGGGTTTTCGCTTGCGGCGCCCGCTTGAGCGGCGTAAACCTCCGACACATTGCGAGGAGGCAATCGAGAATGCCACACCGTCTCTCCTTCGTGCTCGTAGGCACGCTGATCTCGTGCACAGCCCTGGGTGGAGGGCTCGATCCGCTGCGTGTCGGCCGCTATTCGGCCATCGTACCCGGACCCTCGCCCGAGCAAGCCGATCCCTTTGCGCTTCCTATCGATACGGAGTTCTTCTACTCCGTGCAAACAGTCGGTCACGCACTGAAACAGGTGCTCGCACACAGTGGCTACCGCTTAGCAAGTCTCGCCGCCTCCTGTCCCTCGTTGCCCATCCTGCTGGGCTGGCCTTTGCCAGCGGTGCACCGGACGCTCGGGCCCATGCGCCTCGATGAGGCGCTCGGGACCCTGGCGGGACCCGCGCATTATCTCGTGGTCGATCCGGTGCACCGGCTGGTCTCTTTTGAGCTGCGGGAACCGTATCAGGGCCTGGTGCAGACGCGCGCAGCGGGTGCCGCCCTGTCATCGCCTACAGCGCAAGTGCCGGCGCTTCTGCGCTTCGAGCCAGCGCCGGTCGCCTTTGCAGCGAACGCCACTCACCGGATCGGTCCGATCGCACCCGGCGCCGAGCTTTGGCCAATTGCCGCGGAACTCCGCAAGGTCTTCCGAGCCACGAGCGAGCAGATAATGGTCGGTCTCTTCGAAACCAATCCCGAGAGCTTTTGCTACCAGAACCTTCACTGCTTGAAGGCCCGCGCTTATCTCGACCCGCCGACGAAGGCGCGGGTGGCGGCGATGGAACCCGCCACCGCGCATCGCACCGTGCAGCGTCAGTTCGAGATCTGGCGCCATCGCACTCGCCTGCCTGTGCCAGGACCGCTAAGCGGCGCAGCGGCATGGACGCCGCCGGCAAGCGCAGGATGCGCGCTTTCGATGTTGCCGGCCAATGCAGGGATGCATGCTTCAAAGGCTATCCCATGACACGCGTATTACCGCTGTTCATCCTCATAGGGGTCCTGTCGGCCTGTGCGACGCCTGCGATCCACGAGCGTGCGCAAAACCCCAAGTCCACCGCGGCGCAGACGGCACCACCACCGTGCCGGGCACCCGAGCATCTGGTGCGCGACTTGACTGTCCGTTGGGACGTTCGGAGCTATCTGGTCGGCCCCTGTCCGGGCGCCAAGGGATCTCCGCTGGCAGCCGAACACGAGCCCACGAGCCCCGGTACCGGCCTCGATCTCCCCAACACCGAGATCCGTGACCAATGAGATCTCCAGCGAGCGAGCTTGGGGCCTTGGGAGTCGCCTTGGCGGTCAGTGGGGTGCTCCTCTTCGTCTGTCCCGCGGGGCTCCTGGCCGAGGGGTCGCGCACTGCATCGGAAGCAACGCACCTGGAGCGCTCTACATCGAGTACCACTCAGGCCGAGCAGGCCCGCCGCTGGGCGATCACCGTCGAGGACTGGCGGCGCTATGAGCGCTTGATGACCGGCCCGCGGGGCACCTGGAGTCCCCATCTCGATCCGGTGACGGCGCTCGGCGTGCATGCCGAGAGCGACGCCGAGCGAAGGCGCTATGCCGAGATCCTGGTGCGGCTCGAGCGCGAGCGTACGGAACGGGAATTCGCCTTCGAGCGCATGGTGCAACAGGTCAAGCGCGAGCGCTTCCCCAACGATCCGTTCTTCGACCCGGCCAAGCTCGAGGATCTCCTGGTCCAGGCCCGCACCCGCGAGGCGCCTTTCCGGGCCGGCGATCGGTTGCTTCTCTTCGTAAGCCTCGAGTGCGCCGACTGCAACCGGTTGACCCAGCACCTCGTCGGGGAGGTGCAAAGTCTCCCGGGGCTCCACCTCGATGTGTACGCCGTGGGGCCGGTGCGGGATGAGAATATCCAGGCCTGGGCGCAAAAGCTGAAGCTCCCGCAGGCCCTGGTCGCTCAGGGCCGCCTCACGCTCAACCAAGACCAGGCCACACTCAATCGTCTCACCCGCGATCCCACACTCACCGTGCCGGTCCTCATTCGAGCTAGAGGCGAGGCATTCGAGATCCTGCCCAACGATCCGATCGTGTTGGCCCGATGGTCCGCGCGCTGATCCTATTCCTGCTGCTCCCCGCCGCCGCGCCGGCCGAGGTGCCAGCGCGTTACCAGCAGGCTGCGGCCGAATACGGATTGCCGGCGAAGGTGGTCTACGCGGTCGCGCTCACCGAGAGCGGTTTGAGACTCCAATCGGGCCGGGCTCGGCCCTGGCCGTGGACGCTCAATATCGAAGGCCGGGGCCACTATTATCCTACCCGTAAGGCGGCCTACCAGGCCTTGAAGGTCTATCTCGATCGCGGCGGCCGGCGGGCGGATGTGGGGCTCATGCAGATCCACTGGCGCGCACACCACAGGCTCCTGCGGGACCCTTGGGCGGCGCTCGATCCGATGTTCAACCTGCGTGTCGGGGCGTACCTGCTCCGCGAGCGCTGGCAGGCGGCCGGCAACCTCTGGCAAGCCATCGGCCACTACCATGCCCCAAGCTGGCCCGCGCGCGCGGCCTGGTACCGCCGGCAGGTGGCGCGGCGTCTCGGGCAACTTCGGGCGGGCGGTGTGTCGTGAGCGTGCAGATGTGCCTGACCTCACCGCCGCCCGCTGGCCGAGCGCCGCACCGCGCAGCGGGGCTAGCACTCACATGAGAAGCGCGAGCCACGTGCCAGAGCCGCCACGCCGAGGCCGGATGCGGCGATGGTTCGTTGCCGGGCTCCTCGCCGCCGCGGGCGAGACTACCGCACTCGGTGTGATCCATGACGGGGGCGGCGAGCCGATCGGCCCCTACCTCGCGCGCCTGGTGCCACGGGACGCCTACGCGATTCGACGCATCCGCACTTCTCACGCGCGTCCTGATCGAGCTTACAGCCTGAAGCACTACCTGCCCATCCGCTCACCGAGTCTCACCCCCGGCCCCGTCGAAGCTCGTCAAGAACCCACCCGGTTGATGCAGCCGCTCTTTCTCGTCGGGGCCGATCCGGAGTCGCTCCGCTGGCTCGACGCCAACCGCGAGCGGCTGAAGCACCTGAACGCTGTCGGGATGCTGGTGCAGGCCGAAAACGAAAGCGAGCTTGTGGCCGTGATGGCGGCCGCCCAAGGATTACGGCTGATCCCGGCCTCGGGCGAGGCCTTCGCACAGCCACTCGGGCTCACCCATTACCCTGTGCTCATTACCCGCGAGGGGGTGGAGCCGTGACCAGCCGTTATCCCATCGACGCCTTGCTGCGCCCACCGGTCGAGCTCGTCTCCACGGTGGTCGCGGGGACCGCTGCCTGGTTGGCGTGGATCGCACCCTGGGCCTGGATGACGACCCCGCCGGTCGCCCGCGGGGCGGCCGTGGCCCTTGGCTGCCTCGCGCTCCTGCGCGCACGTCAGGGCCTGCGGATCGTGCGCTTCCAGCGCAATCTCAGGCGCCTGCCAGATTACCGGATCACGCCGGCCGCGATCCCGGTGAGCCCGAGCCGGCTCTTCCTCGGCCGGGGCTTCCGCTGGACGCCGCTCCATACCCAACGCCTGGCCGACACCCGGGATCCCGAGGCCCGCCGTTATCTCGAGCCCGGCCGGCTGGATCGCTGGGCACGTAAGAGAGAAGCAACCTGGGAGGGCCGCCCGGGCTTGAGGCACGTGGCTCGCCTCCTCGCGACCCGCGCCTGGTGGAATCCCGTGGCACCCCCGCCTCCCGTCGGCGGCGATCCCGCGCTCCACGGCGTCGAGCCCGAGGAGGGCCCGGTCACCCTACCGCTCTCGGATCGGGCGGGCCACACGCTCGTGCTCGGCACGACGCGCGTCGGCAAGACCCGGCTCGCCGAGGTCCTCATCACCCAGGACATCCACCGGGGCGAGATCGTAATCGTGTTCGATCCAAAGGGCGACCCTCGGCTTGTGAAGCGGATCTGGACGGAAGTGAAGCGCGCGGGACGCGCGCAGGACTTCTACTTCTTCCACCTGGGATACCCCGCGATCAGCGCCCGCTATAACGCCGTGGGCGAGTTCGCCCGCATCACCGAGGTCGCGACCCGGATTGCCAATCAGCTCCCCTCCGAGGGCAATAGCGCCGCCTTCCGCGAGTTCGCCTGGCGCTTCGTCAACATCATCGCACGCGCCTTGGTGGCCTTGGGCCGGCGTCCGGACTATGAGCAGATCCGGGAGCACATCACCGACATCGAGCCGCTCTTCGTCGAGTACGCGCGCCATTATCTACAACACCACGGGCCCTCCGAGTGGGCGCATGCGGTGGCAGCGCTGCGGCTCGACGAGCGGCAAGTCGCTGCATCCTTCCGCGGCCGGGGTCCCGAGGCCGTGCGCCTCTATCACTATGTCGTCCAGGAAGCGATCCACGACCCGGTGCTCGACGGGCTGGTCTCGGCGATCAAATACGACCGCACCTATTTCGATAAGATCGTCGCCTCGGTGGGCCCGTTGATGGAGAAACTCACCACCGGCCGAGTCGCCGAGCTCATCAGCCCCGACTACTTCGATCTCGACGAGCCCCGGCCGCTCTTCGACTGGCTCGCGGTGATCCGCAAGCGCGGCATCGTCTACGTCGGCCTCGATGCGCTCTCCGATCCCACGGTGGCCGCGGCCGTCGGCAACGCGATGTTTGCCGATCTGACCTCGGTCGCCGGCCGGCTCTACAAGCACGGGCCCGCCCAAGGCCTCCCCGAACTCCCGGATCCCGCCGAGACCCCCCGCATCGCGGTGCATGCCGATGAGTTCAACGAGATCATTGGCGAGGAGTTCGTGCCGCTCTTGAACAAAGCCGGTGGGGCCGGTTTCCAGGTGACTTGCTACACCCAGACCTGGTCGGATGTCGAGGCACGCCTGCAAAGCCGGGCCAAGGCGGGCCAGGTGGCGGGCAATCTCAACACCCTCATCGTCTTGCGCGTCCTGGACCAGGCCACCGCCGAGATGCTGACGCTGAAGCTCCCCGAGATCGAGGTGCATGCCTTGCGAACCCGCTCGGGCGCGACCGATTCCAGCGTCCCCGCGATCCCGGTCGATTTCGTCTCGACCACGCTGGTCGAGGTTGCCACCCAGCGGGTGCCGCTCCTGACGCCGGCAGATCTCATCAGCCTCCCCAAGGGACAGGCGTTCGCGCTCTTGGAAGGCGGGCAGCTCTGGAAGATCCGGCTGCCGCTCTTGGAGGATCGCGATGATCCCGCGCTGCCGCCCGCGCTCGCCACGGCCCTCAGTGAGATGGCCCAGCGGTACACGACCGCGAGTGGGTGGGAGAGGGCGTAAGCGATGGCCCGGCCCGCCGCCACCCCCGCCCCCCAACAGGCCGCCGAGCCCGGTGTCATCGGCGGGTTCTGCCTCGGCGTCGTCAAAGTGCTCGGGTGGCTCATTTTGGGGCTGGTGTTCTCCATCCTCGCCGAGTGGCTGGGCATGACCTTTTGGTGGCCCGAGGAGGGCACGCGCCACAGCCGGCGGATGCTCGAGGCCGAGCTCGGGTACCTCAGCGTCCCCCAGAGCCTCGTGAGCGCCGATCCCGCGGGCTTCGCCCGGCGCCTCGTCGATCTCTTCTACCACTATGGGTTCGAGGTGACGGGAATTGCGAGCGGGGTCGAGCGGCTGAATGCCCCTGCCCAACCGCAAGACTCCACCCGCTTGAAAATCTCTCGCATCCTCTACGCGCCGGCTTCGAGCTACCTCCTCGCCGCCATCACCATCACCCAAGTCTATGCGGTGCGCCTGGCGGTGCTGTGCCTCGCCACCCCGGTCTTCCTGCTCTCCGGCATCGTGGGCCTGACCGATGGGCTCATCGAGCGCGATCGGCGGCGCTTTGGCGGGGCGCTGGAGACCGGTTTCGTCTATCACCACGCGAAGCGGCTGGTCGCCCCGAGTGTCGCCGCGGCTTGGGTCCTATATCTGGCGTGGCCCGCGAGCATCCCTCCCAACCTCGTGATTTTGCCCGCGGCCGGCCTCTTTGGGATTTTCCTCGCGGTCTCCGCTGCGACCTTCAAGAAACATCTCTAATCAGGAGGATTTTATGCGTCTACGAATCATCGGTCTCTTTATCCTGGTCGGGATAGGTGCCGCGCACGCGGATCCCGCGGGCGAGCGCGAGCACTTGGCTCGCCTCGCCCATGAAATCGACGCCTTGAAAGCCCTGGCCGGCGCCGCCGAGGCCCAATCAGGCTATCCCCAACGGATCCGCTTTCAGTACGCCTGGCTCAAGCAGGATCTCGATCGGGTCCGGCACGGGATCCTGGAGCATCTCAACGCCCCCCAAGGCGAGCCGAGAAGCATCGCGCCACTCGCCGGGGACTACCGGAGGTAGCCCATGCCCGAGTTTGCGCTCGGTGCGGGCTTCGAGGCCTCGACGCTCTTGACCCTCATCGCGAGCCTGGTCGCCGCCATTGCGATCCTCTGGGTCGCGTGGGTGGGTTTGGGGCAGTTCGAGTCCTGGGCAGCCAACGGCGTGCGGTTCCTCGATGCGATGTTCTACATCGCGCGCGGGCTCGTGCTGTTGCTTCTCTTGCTTTTCTTCATCCGTTAACCCACTAGGAGGATCACCTCATGACATCACCCTTAAATCGATTTGAGATCGCCGGTTCTTGCTCCACCCTCGCGGACGATTTCTGGCGGGTCACACTGCTCGCGATTCTGATCTATAGCCTCTTCTGGATGGCGGGCCTCGCACTCGCCGATCTCCCCCCGGCGCCCGCGGCCCCCGGCGGCGCCTCGGGCTCGGACTTCATCGACTTCTTCCAGGGCTACGCGAGCCAGGCCATCACCACGATTATCCTCATCGTCGGCGCCATCATCTTCGTGGTGGTCGCCTGGCTCGCCATCGAGGCTTTGATGGAAGCGGTCGGCGGCCGTGGCTCCTGGGCCAGCGTCATCGTGCTCGGACTCGTCGGGGCGGGGGTGCTGGTCTTCGATCTCTTCTTGCTCAATACGGCCAACACCGTCTTCGAAGGGATCCTCTAGGCCATGGCCACGCCGCTCGCCGAACGGCTCAATACCGAGCCCCCGGTCTCGCGCGGCTGTTCGGTCATCGAGATCTTGGCGATCCTGGGTGTGGCCGTGGGGCTGTGGCTGCCCTTGGGTGGTGTCCTCGGCTGGGGGCAGGGCGCTTTTCAGTTGGGGCTTGCGGGCGGGGTCGTCGCCATCGTGCTCACCATGGCGGTGGTCCCCACTATCCTCCAGCGCATGAAGCGCGACCGGCCGCACGGGTATTACCAGCACTGGTTCGCGGTGCGTTTCCATGACTGGGGCCTGGGGCGATCGCCGTATATCCGCACCGCCGGGTTCTGGGATCTCGGGAGGCGCCGATGACGATGTCCTTTCCCAAGGGCCGCTACCGGTTTCTCATCGATACGGTCCGCGCCCAGAACCGCCGCCTCTGGGGGTTGGTCGCGGGTCTCATCGTGCTTCTGGCGTTCGCGCTCTATGGGATCCATCAGGCCCGCCAAGATCTACCGCCGGTGCACATCCCGCCCGAGCTCCGCTTCGGCGCGACGGCGGCCTGGAATGATGTGCCCCTGCCGAACGTCTATCTCTTCACGGGCTATATCTTTCAACAGTTGAACCTCTGGCGCGCCGACGGCCACAAGGACTACGGGCAGAACATCTTCAAGCTCCAGCACTTCTTGACGCCAAAATACCGCGCCGAGCTTGAGGCCGATCTCGCGTGGCGGGCGAAACGCGGCGAGATCCAAGGTCGCATCCGCCAGCTCTCGCCCCTTCCGGGCCAAGGGTTCGAGGCCAGGCGCGTCGAGCCCCTGGGGGCCGGGCGCTGGCGTTGCTGGGTCGATTTCGCCATCGACGAGACCGTCAAGGGCATGCCGGTGAAGCAGACGCTGGTGCGCTATCCCTTGGAGGTGGTGCTGATGGATGTGGACCCCGAGCACAACCCTTGGGGATTGGCACTCGACGGGTATGGGGGCGACGGCCCCGTGCGGCTGACCGAAAAGGATAGGACGCAGGCCTTTACGCGCGGGGGGCCACCGGAGCCGCCCGCAAAGGAGCAGAAAGACGATGCGAACTCGTAAGGGGATCACCGTTACCCTGATGCTGCTCACGATACCGCTCGCGTGGGCCAACGATGAAGCGGCGGAGATCCCCGATGGCTTGGGCCTCGATGCACCACCGGCCAGCACCGTTGTCCCACCGTCGGTGCCCGAGATGGAGCACATCGCCTGGCGGGGCACCCCCATCCCGCTCGCGCTCCCCGTGGGCGTCGATCGGGTAGTGCGCTTCCCGAAGGCAGTGCGGATCGGGCCGCCCGGGAAGCTCCTGGAGGTGCTGCAGACTACCGCCGCGGACGGTGCGGTCTACTGGCGGGCCTTGGCGCCCTTCGAGTCCACCTTGGTGCTGGTGCAGGAGACAGTGCCACCCGGTCGCACCTATTCCTTCTATCTCCGCGCGGAGGAAGGCGCGAGCAGTGCCCCGGTCGAGATCGTGGCGCCGCGGGAGGACACGGCGGAGAATAGCGTCACCGCCATCGAAGCGCTCCCCCCGCCAAAGGGCTACGGTTACGTGGCGCTCACCCGCCACGCCGCCCAGCAGCTTTATGCCCCCGTGCGCTTACTGCGGGATCTCCCGGGGGTTTACCGGGTCCCCGTGCCGGATCGGAGTACGGTGCCCCTCATCCGCACCGCGGCGACGCTCGCCGAAATCGAGGCCACGCCGTTGGCCTCCTGGGCCGATGAGACCGGGCTCTATGTGACCGCAATTCGTCTCCGTAACCGCACGCACCGAGCCGTGATCCTGGATCCACGCACCGCCCTGCGCGGCGAGTGGCTGGCCGCGACCTTCCAGCATGCGCGCCTGTTCCCCCATGGCCATGAAGCCGACACGACCGCGGTCTATCTCATCTCGGCCCGGCCGTTCGCGGACGCCTTGGGGCTATCCCGAAGGGGCCGCTGATGAATACGAGCGCCAATCCCATCCCCTTCATCCTGGCGGGCGTCGTGGTAGTCATGGCCGCCGTGGTCGGGTTCCGGGGCTGTGCGGAGAGTGAGCCCGAGACCACGGCCGCGATGCAGGCCGTGCCCCAGGCCCCGCCGGCGGACGCGGACACGCCGGCCGACACCATCCGCACGCTGCGCGCCGGGGTCGCCGAGATGACCCATAAGTTCACCGCCATGAGCGCGGAGAACCAGCGCCTCCTCGAGCAAAATGAGACACTCGAACGGAAAGTCGGGGATCTCGGACAGCAGGTGACCGTGGGCGCGGCTTCCGAGCAACGCGGAGATCTGGCCCTGCAGGGGCTCACCCGGCGTCTCGATGAGCTCTCGAGTGGATTTCGGTCCTTGCGCGATCGGGCACCGACACCCGCCCTGCGCGGCGGCGGGCTCACGGCGAGTCCCGAGGCGGTGGTCTGGATCGAGCCCGTCGGCATGCCCGTGGCGCTCGCCGCGGCGCCGCTGGGACTCAATGCCGCGAAGTCCGGGGCAGCCGATCAAGCACCACCAAAACCGCCGCTCAAACCCCTCTACACCATCGCCGAGAACATGGCGCTGACCGGTTCCACCGCCTTCACGGCCCTGGTCGGACGCATCCCGATCCAAGGGCACGTGCAGGATCCCTTTCCGTTCTATGTGCTGGTCGGCGCCGATAACCTGGCCGCCAACGGCTTGGAGTTGCCTGAAGTGGCCGGCGTCATCTTCCGGGGCACGGCGCTCGGGGACTGGACCCTCGCCTGTGTCCGCGGGCGGTTGATCTCGGCCACGTTCGTGTTCCGCGACGGCACGCTGCGCACCGTGCGCGGCACCGAGCAAGAGCCGCTGGGCGAGATCGCCGATGAGTTCGGGGTGCCGTGTGTCTCGGGCGAACGCATCTCGAATGCGGCCTCCTATCTCTCGCAACGGGTGCTCGTGGGCGCGGCGGGCGCAGCCGGCGATGCCGCCGCGGCCAGCCAAAGCACGAACACCGTCTCGGGCCTCACCGGCGTCGGCACCACCACGGTTACAGGCGAGATCGGGACCTTCATTCTCGGCAGGACCGTGCGCGAGAGCGCCCGCGACATCGAGGACTGGCTCGATGCCCGCGCGGCCCAATCCTTCGATGCCGTCTTCGCCGCCGCGGGCGGCACGGTGTCCCTGCTCATCCAACGCGAGATGAGCATCGACTATGACCCCGTGGGGAGGAAGCTACGTCATGCACATGCGATTGATCCGTATCGCCGCACCCGTCTGGATTAGTGTGATGCTTGCGCTCTTGGTCGGGGGCTGTGCCTCCACCAAGGAGGATGTGTTTCCCAAGAACATGAAGCCCATGAGCGAGGTCTACGACCAGCACTTCGCGAAACTCAGGACCCGCGGGATCGAGGGCGCGCGCGTGCGCCATCAGAACGAGCGCACGCCGTTGCCTGCCGCCGCCGCCGACCCCGCCGGACAGCCGGTTACGGGGGCCGAGCCAGAGCTTGTGGGCTACACCCGCGAGGCGCATACCGAGATCGAGGCCCTCTTCCCGGTGCTGCCGAATCCTCAGCTCCTGCTGTATGTCTACCCGCACTTGGGCGAGGACGGGGCACCGGTGCCGGGCTATGCCACGGCCTTCCCCTTGTACGAGCGCGTGGAATACGCGCTGCCCGGAGAGGTGCCATGAACAAGGCTCCCATGATGAGCGCCCTCCAGCACCTCTGGCCGGGGGCCAGCCGGGAGAGCCGGCCCGGCCGCCCCGTCACCCGCAAACGCATCCGCACGCTCTACGACGCCCCGGAGTCCTTCACCGATCTCCTGCCCTGGGCGGAGTACCTGCCCGAGCACCAGGCCGTCGCCCTCGCCGACGGCAGGAGTGTCGGGGCTTTCTTCGAGCTCCAGGCCGCTGCCACCGACGGCCAAAGCCCCGAGTACCTCGCCGGGCTTTGCGGGCGGCTGCAGGATCTCGTCACCGATGCGGTGCCCGAGGAGGACCCCGACGCTTGGGTGCTCCAGCTCTTCGTGCAGGACGAGCCGAGCCTGAAGGCGGTGGTGGCGGGCCTGCGGGCCGAGACCGATCCCGCGCGCCTCACGACCCCCTTCACCCGCCATTACTTCGAGACCTTAGAAGCGCACCTCAATCGCGTGGGGGCGCCGGGCGGGCTCTTCGAGGATCGCATCACGGGCGGGATCTGGCGCGGGCGCCGCCGCCGGGTGCGCGCCGTGATCTACCGCCGCACCCGCCACGACGGCTCCCTGCCGCTGGCCGAGCTCGGTGACGTGTGCGTGCGGCTCGCGACCGCCTTGACGAGTGCCGGCGTCGGGGTGCGCCGCGGCGATGGCCGGATGTTCTACGAATGGCTCTTGCCCTGGTTCAACCCGAGGCCTGCGATGGGCGGCGATGCCTATCAACTCCTCGAGACTATGCCCTATCCCGGGGATGAGGATCTACCTTTCGGGGCCGACTTCGCGGACAGCCTGGTCTTGAGCCTCCCGCGTTCGGATCCGAAAGCGGGGGTGTGGTGGTTCGATGAGATCCCGCATACCTGCGTCACCATCCAGGGTTTGCGGAGGGCTCCGCACCCCGGCCACTACACCGCCGAGCGCGCCTTAGGGGAGCAGGCCTTCGCGCTCTTCGATCAGATGCCGGAAGGCACCTGCCTCACGCTCGTCATCGTCTTTAAGCCCCAGTATCAGATCCTCAACCACATCGTGCACGTGATGCGCACGGCGATTGGCGAGGGCGCGGAGTCGCGGCTCACGCGCGAGATCGGGGATGCCGCCCAGCGCGCCTTGGCCGAGGGCGACAAGATCTACCCCCTCAATCAGGCGGTGTACCTTAAGGCCCCCGATCTCGGGAACCTGCATCAAAGGATCCACCGGCTCAACACCCTCTTGGTGACCCACGGGATCCAACCGATTGCCGAGGCCCACGACTTGATCGCGCTCGACTCCTACATCCGTCATCTCCCCATGAACTACGAGCCGCACCTCGAGCGGGTGCGCCGGCGCGGGCGGCTCACCTTCTCGACCCATATCGCGAGCCTCTTGCCCCTCTACGGGCGCTCCATCGGCACCGGCCGTCCGGGCATGGTCTTCTACAACCGGGCAGGGGAGCCCGTGACCTTCGATCCCTTGAACCGACAGGACCGCAAGAAGAACGCCCACATGCTGATCGTGGGCCCCACGGGCTCGGGGAAGTCCGCGACGGTGAACGGCATGCTGCTTCATGCGCTCGCGGTGCACCGGCCGCGCATCTTTATCATCGATGCGGGCCGGAGCTTCGATCTCTTCGGCGCCCATTGCGCCTCACTCGGTCTTTCGGTCCATCAGGTGGTCCTCGATCCCAGCGAAGACGTGAGCCTGCCGCCGTTCGTGGGCGCGCTGAAACTCCTCGACCAACCGCTCGCCGGCGACACCGGGCTCGCGCTCGAAGAGGCCGAGGAGGCGCAAGCCGGGGAGCTTGATGCGGGCGCGAGCGATCCCTTGGGGCAGATGGAGCTCGCTGCCCGGATCATGGTGACCGGGGGCGAGGACGATGCCCGCCACCACCTCTCGCGCGCGGGGCGCCTGGCCTTGCGCAAAGCCATCCTCAAAGCCGCGGAGGATGCGAGGCGCGGAGCCCGCACCCAGGTGCTGACCGAGGATGTGGCCCAGGCGCTCCGCACACTCCCGGATCTCGAGGCGCACCGCCGGGCCGAGGCCGAGGAGATGGCGGAGGGCTTGGAGCTCTTCTGCACCGGGCTCCAGGGGCATTTCTTCAACCGCGCAGGCCGCCCCTGGCCGGACTCCGATGTCACCATCCTGGAGCTCGGGTTCCTCGCCCGCGAAGGCTACGAGGACAGCCTCTCCGTCGCCTACACCAGCATCATGAGCCACATCCAGGATCTGGTGGAAAGACGCCAGCGCGAGGGGCGGACCACGATCGTGGTCAACGACGAGGCCCATCTCATCACCCTCCATCCGTTGCTGGCGCCCTACACCGCCAAGGCCATCCGGCTCTGGCGCAAGTACGGGGCCTGGTACTGGGCGATCACCCATAGCCTCGAGGACTTCCCCGCACTCGCCCGGCGGCTGCTCAACATGATGGAGTGGTGGCTCTGCCTGGCCCTCGATAGGGAGGAGGTCGACCACATCGGCCGCTTCCGTGAGCTCACCCCGGCGCAACGGGGGATGTGTCTTGCGGCCCGCAAGGAGCCCGGGAAATACACCGAAGGGGCCATCCTCGGCGCCCACTTCCAGGCGCTCCTTCGGATCATCCCGCCGCCCTTGGCATTGGCGTTGTCCATGACCGAGCCCGAGGAAAAGGCCGAGCGGGCCCGGATCATGCGGGAGAAGCACGCTACCGCGCTCGAGGCGGCCTACGAGATGGCGGCGCGGCTGGCGGAGGGCGGATCATGAAAGCGTGCGGCGGGATCTTCCTCGGGGCCATGCTCGCCGCGAGTGCGGCTTCCCAGCCACCGAGTATCGAGGTCTTCACGACCGCGCGCTATCCCATCGCAACGGCCTCCACACCTGCTGTGCTGGTTTACAATCTCGACCTGCCTACGCTCATCGAAGCCGAGCTTAGCACGAGGCTACCGCAGGACCGTGAGGCCGCGGCACAGCTCGCCAGCGCGGAGCTCCAGGGTGCGTGGCGTAAAAGCGCCGAGACGCTGACCGAGGCCTACCAGGGGCTTTTCAAGGCCCGCCAGTACCGGCTCGACAAGCTGCCTGCCATCGTCTTTGACGGCAAGGCGGTGGTCTATGGCGTTACGGATCTGCAGGCGGCCCTCGCGCACTACCGGCACCGGCAGGAGCGACGCCGGTGAGACGGGTGGTGGATCCGGGCGCCTATGGCATGGCACGGCCGGTCGTCGATGAGCCTTGCCCCAAGCAATCCGGGAAGACAAGGTTCCTCGGGCTCCTCTTGTGCGCAACCCTCGCCGGCCCGAGCGCGGCCCGCGACATCTCGACGGGTGAGATCGAAGCATTGTCCTTGAGCCTCGCCTGTCTCGATTACCGGATCGTCGGGGTTTGTTTGTTTTTGGTGTGCGAGCTCTTCGAGTGCCATATCGAGACGACCGCCCGGATCAGCCACTTCCTGCCCGATGTGGTGGTCAGTAGCTATCAGCGCACCGGCGAGAACCCCTGGTCCGAGGTCGCAGGCCTCGGGGCGGCGGGCGCGGGGGCGATCGGGGGGCTGCTGGGAGCGGCCGCTGGCATTCCGATCGACGGCGGACATCAACGGGAAGGGACCCGGATTAAGGCCCACGAGAACGTCCGCTTCAAGGAGGTGGACGTGATCGGCAACCCCATCGTCTCCGGCTCCGAGCTCGCCAACACCGCGGGCTTCTTGTGCGCGAGCGAGGCGACCTCTTTCTTCCCCTATTTTCTCTCGACCGTGGATGCCAACGGCTGGCGGTTGGGGGTGACGGAGCTCATCTATCCCGCCACCTTTATCCCGGGGCTCCGGGAGATTGGGGACTGGCCTTTGAACACCTGGGGCTCCGTCCACCCGCGGCAAGGCTTCGTGAATACCGCCGAGGATCCCAAGGCCGCGGCGGTCTGTGCCCAGCGGGCGGCGGACATCGTCACGCGCGAGCTTCAGCCCCACGCCTATGCCTTCCTCGGGGGTGGGGACTGCGGAACGGGATGCACCCCCCCGGGGCCTGTCATGGAGAACGATCCAGAGAACTCCACGTGGCAGATGCTCACCCCCCTGCCCGAATCCACCTGCAATGTCTTTGGCATCAATGATGTCCTCGAGCCCTTCTCCTGGGCGGACTTCAAGCAGATCGACGAGACCGAGGACTACGCCTGGAACCTCTGGCGGCGTTACCGCTGCTGTTTCCCGAATGCGGGCATCTACCTCGGAAACGTGGAGTTTCAATAGACTCCATGCGACGCATCGCGCTTGTCACCCTGGGACTCACGCTTGCCATCGGCGGGGCCGAGGCCTTGACGCCCTCGCCCTTGGGCGACGGGCGCCTGTACTACCGGATCGGCGGGGCGCAAGCGGTGGGCCTGCCTGCCAACCGCTTCGTGACCACGACCCGCCTCCCGCTCTCGGTGCAGCTCGGGATCAACTACCGCTGCGGCCAGTTCGATGTGCTCGCCGGGCTGAATGCGGCGTTCAATCAGATCGTGACGCTCTTGGGGAGCATCGACGATGCGATCGCCGCGGGATTGGCGGTCTTGCCCATGTACATCCTCCAGCGTGTGAATCCCGGCCTCTACGATCTGCTTCAAAACACCCTCCTGCGCGCCGAGGAGCTGGTGTCGGTCGCGACCAAGACCTGCGAGCAGATGGAGTACGAGATGGCGCGCGGCCAGGACCCCTTCGAGGACTGGGTCGTGCTCGCGCGCGGGCGGGACTGGAAGACCGTCATCGGCGCGGGGGGTGTGGATGTGGTGAGCGCCAAGGACCGGATCGATGCCAACCTCGGGGCCAACGGGGTAGCCTGGCTCTGCGGACAAGCGCGCGGAGGCGAAGGCCAGGAACCCGTGCGGGTCGTCTACGATGTCACCCGCGCCGGTTGGAACGTGCTCATGAACCGGGAGAGCTGTGCCGAGGGCGCGGCCCCGGGCGGTGAGGAGACGCCCCGGATCGCCGAGATCTGGGCTACGCCCGAGGAAGCGGCCGAGTGGACGGTGCGGGTGCTCGGCGATGAGGTGGTCCGTACCGTGTCGGGCACTCCGGATGAGACCCAGCCCGGGGTGGGGATCCTCACCCATCACGATAGCGAGGCGCGCACGGTGGCCGAAGCCGTCCAGGGACTCGTCACCGGCGCCACCCCTCCGACCCTCGAAGCCCTGGAAGTCGTTACGGCCCCAGGCACCGTCATCACCCGCCAGATCATCGAGACCCTGCAAGCACGGCCGGCCTCGGAGCAGGCGCTTTTCATCGGCAAGCTGGCGGGGCAAGTGGCGCTCGAGCGCACCGTCGAGCGTGCGCTCTTTGCGCGGCGGATGCTGCTCACCGGGATGCGCGACCCCCATGTCTCGGCGACCCCCGCGCCGCGCCAGCTCGAACCGTTCTTGGCAGAGCTCGAGCGTGAGATCGATAACCTGATGTTCGAGACCCGGGTGCGCAAGGAAATCAGCTCGCGTACCGCCGAGATCCTCCTACGGGATGAAGGCGCGAAACGTGCCGAGTCCAGGGGGCTTGTGCCGCCCCGCGACCCGCAGCGGCTCGACGAAGGCAGCGTGAGACCGTGAGCCGGAGCCGCTGGAAGCGCGCGGCGCTCAGGCTCGCGATGCTCGGGCGGACCTTCCTTAACGCGATTTTAATAACGGACTGAAAATAAAGGGGGAGCGGTCACCGTGGCCGGGATATGTAGGCATGTATATTTGCAGATAATGCTTGCATATAATTGGCGTATTTGT
>Ga0187892_10006592_pt1 | contig 17142 bp, 19 predicted proteins | sample MA1701073metaG_FD_139345 | JGI IMG/M metagenome (GOLD analysis project Ga0187892, IMG submission 139345) | Bio-ooze microbial communities from a basaltic lava cave in the Kipuka Kanohina Cave System on the Island of Hawaii, USA - MA170107-3 metaG ... | reverse complement strand
CCTATCTCGACGATCTCTCGCCACGCGAATGCTTACGCAAAGCTGGCATTCTTTCCGAACACTTTTGGCTCCAAGATGTCTTCCCGCCAAAAGTATGACATATTTTTTGGAAACCTACTTAGGCATTGTCGGGATGGTGCGCTTCCTCCAGCAATTTGAAACGGGACACGGTGACTATTCCAAAGACCGCCACAAATGGCTGGACGATCAGGATATGGATACCGTCCTCAAGCGGATTCGTGAGAAGCGCGAAGCGAACAAGAAGGCGAAATAAACCAAATCGACGTGACCTGTTGAAGGCGCGTCGATTTTCATTCCCTGTCGCAACCACAAAACGGGACGGAAATGACCGAAGCAAAGCGTCCATTGAAGGTTTTCCTCTGCCACGCCCATATAATCCCCTTGTGGGACGCGGACCGTGACGCCGTGCGCGCCCTCTACGCCCGCCTCACCGCGGATGGCATGGACGCGTGGTTCGATAAAGCTAAACTCCTCCCAAGGCAGGATTGGGAATTGGAATCTGCAAGAATTGCACAGCGTGATTGACGTATAATTTGGAAATCGTTTCTGCCTTGGTTTATAAATATATAAGCGAGGATAATATGAGCAAAGAAACTGTTGATTTTGAGAAAATTTCCAAGCAACTTGAAGATGTAATCATTTTGCTTAAGCAATCTGTTGCCATTTCATTATATTCGTCTGGGGCAACTCAAAATGAAATTGCAAAAAACCTAAATTTATCTAAAACGACAGTCAATCAAATGGTTAAGGGCATAAAAAAATTGGAACAAAAACCTGCAAAGATATCCTCTAAAAAAAGAAAAACAGGAGTTTCAAATGAGCAGCGATAATACTTTGATTGAAGTTAATCGAAAGTTAGATGTTCTCATAAAACTATTGGCATATCAAACGGTAGGAAAAATGACTTTGACAGAGGGTGCCCCTCTCCTCCGCCGACTAGGGTTTACCCCATCAGAAATAGCTGCCGTTTATGGGAGCAACCAAAAAGTTGTGAGTGTGCGTTTGGCTGAAGCGAAAAAGAAAACGAAGAAGGGGTAACTTGTGGTTAAGCGCGAAATTCGGGAAGCCTTGCTCAAGAAATTGAAGATTTCAAAACAGGCACTTAGCCAGCGAGCAAATCGGCTAAAAGATAAGCATGGTCCCATGACGACCGACGAAGCCGTTTATATAATTGCTCATATGGAGAGAATTGACCTTTCAAAATACTTGCCTCTCGCACTGCTCGATAAAATTCGCGCTTTAGTTCCAAGGGAGGTGACTCAAACAATTAATGTTCCACGAGTTTCTGCTAAGAAAAAAACATCCCGAAAACCCGCCTCACAAATAATTTCATACCCATTGGTCGCAAATTCACTCCTCCTAAAAGCAAGGTTAGCTGGTGATGATGCCTTTCCAAGAGTGTTCATATTAGAAAACTCAATACGATCATTGATAAAACTTAGACTATTGCCTTTGGATAAAGATTGGTGGCCAAATTTGATTCCAAAGTTAGTCATAGAATCTGTTGATAGAACTATAAAGAAGGAAAAGAGATTTCCGTATCGAGAAAAGAGAGGTAGCGAACCATTAATGTACTGCAACTTTGATGATCTTAAGAAGATTATCGCTGATGAAAAGAACTACCCGTATTTTCAGGATGTAATAATTGATTTAGATTGGTTCAAAGTCAAAATGCAAGAAGTATATGTGGCTCGTAACAATTTGGCTCATAGTGTACCTTTATCGAAAGATGACTTTTCAAGCATTATCTTGTTTTACAATCAATGGGCACGGCTGTTAGAATCTGCTGGATTATAGTAATCTTCTGTTTTTCCACTTATCACAAACAACCCAATGCCCGAACCCAAACGCCCTCTAAAAGTCTTCATCTGCCACACCCATGAGGCCATAACACAAATTTATAGACATAAATCTCGAAGGACGGAAGTCAAGCTCAAGACTTCGTCCTTCGTCTTTTGTCCTTGGTCAATACGTTATAATTCCCCCGCACAATCCCAAATCCTAAATCGTAAACCTGAAATCGAAAAATGCCAAAATCCTCTTTCCAATCCATCATCCTCAAACTACAAGACTTCTGGGCGGCGCACGGATGTCTGATCACACAGCCTTACTACACCCAGGTCGGTGCAGGGACGATGAACCCCGCTACCTTCCTGCGTGTGCTCGGACCCGAACCGTGGAACGTGGCGTACGTCGAGCCGTCTGTCCGCCCCGATGATGGGCGTTATGGCGAGAATCCCAACCGTTTTCAAAAGCATACGCAGTATCAAGTCATCCTTAAGCCCGATCCGGGTAACCCGCAGGAGCTGTATCTCGAGTCGCTCAAGGCACTTGGCATCGATCCGCGTAAACACGATATCCGCTTTGTGGAGGATAACTGGGAACAACCCGCCATCGCCGCCTGGGGTTTGGGTTGGGAGGTCTGGCTCGACGGGCAAGAGATCACGCAGTTCACCTACTTCCAGCAGATGGGCGGCGTGGCGCTCGACCCCGTCTCGGTCGAGATCACCTACGGGCTTGAACGCATCCTGATCGCGCTCAATGGCGCCGAAGGCGCCACCGGAGCCATTTGGGATGAGGAGTGGGGCGCGGGTGTCACCTACGGTGAGATCATCCGCCGCGAGGAGTTCGAACATTCCAAATATTATTATGAGGTCGCCGATATCGAGCGCGCCCGTCAGATGTACGATCTCTACTCCGCCGAAGCCGATGCCTGCCTCGCGCAGGGTCTGCTCGTCCCCGCGCACGATTACGTCCTCAAGTCCTCGCACACCTTCAACATCCTCGACGCCCGCGGCGCGATCAGCGTTGCCGAACGCCAAGCCTTCTTCCGCCGTATGCGCGAACTCGCCCGCCGCGTTGCAGAAGGATATGAGGAGCAGAGGAAAGAACTTGAATATCCGTTGTTGAAAGAGACTGGAGATCAGAGACTAGAGACTATTCGCTCCACTGCACAGACTCAACCTCATCTAGTCTCCAGTCTCCAGTCTCTAATTTTTGAAATTGGCGTCGAAGAACTTCCTGCTTCGGATGTGGATGCCGCTCACGAACAACTCACACAACGGATTCCAACTCTGTTGGATGAACTTCATCTTGAACATGGCGATATCCTCGTATACGCGACTCCGCGTCGACTCGTGATTTCGGTTGATTCACTTTCTCCGACTCAGCCTGACCGTGAGGATCTGGTCAAAGGTCCACCCGCGGATAAAGCCTTTGATAAGAATGGGATCGCCTTACCTGCTGGCATGGGCTTTGCGAAGAAGAATAATGTAGATACCAAATCTCTTGAAATCCGTGAAGACGCGCAAGCGGGAGGCAAATACGTTTTCGCCGTTGTCAAACAAAAGGGACGCCCGACTCCCGAAGTCTTGGTTGAAGCCTTACCAAGACTTGTCGAGAGCATCAAGTTTGAAAAGTCCATGCGCTGGAATGACTCAGGCGTTTCGTTTTCGCGTCCGATTCGATGGTATGTGGCGTTGCTCGGCGAAATGGTCATCCCGTTTGAATATGCAGGCGTTGTGAGCGGGGACACTTCCCGCGGACTTCGCCCCTACGACTCCCCCGAAATCAAAATCCCTTCGGCTGACAAATACTTCAATGTGATTCGTGAATCGGGAATCGTCCTTGTTAAAGAAGAACGCAAAACATCCATCATGGAGCAGGTCAATCAAGCCGCGTCCCTCGTTGGAGGCGAACCCATCATGGACGATAATTTATTGAATGAAGTAACGAACCTCATCGAGATGCCCACCGCCGTCATGGGCGGCTTTGACAAGGAATATTTGACGTTACCGCGAGACGTACTTATCTCCGTGATGAAAAAACATCAACGCTACTTCCCAGTCTCCAGTCTCAAATCTCACGATCTATTGCCGCATTTCATCGCCATCCGCAACGGCGACGACATCGGTATCGACACTGTCCGCCAGGGAAACGAACATGTTCTCAGCGCACGATTCGCCGACGCGGACTTCTTCGTCCGTGAAGACCTCAAGCTCAAGCTCGAGGAATATCGCCCCAAACTTTCCACATTGACCTTCCACACCAAACTTGGTTCCATGCTCGATAAATCGGAACGCATGTTGAAGCTGGCGGGAGATGTTGCGGGAATACTTGGCTTGAATAAGAACGAAACATTAACCGTCAAACGTGCAGGGTATCTTGCCAAAGCCGATCTCGCGACCCAGATGGTTACCGAAATGACGTCGCTGCAAGGCATCATCGGCGGCGAATATGCGTTGCGCTCTGGCGAATCCCCTAATGTAGCAAAAGCGATCAGTGAACAATATCAAACCGTTCCCCTATCTAAAGCAGGGTTGGCCGTTGCGCTCGCCGACAGATTCGACTCGTTGGTTGGTCTGTTTGCCGCTGGGTTGGCTCCCACGGGCGCGAAAGACCCGTTCGGTCTGCGCCGTGCTGCGATTGGCGTTGTCCAACCGTTGATCGAACATGACCTTGATTTCGATCTCGTAGGCGCTGTAAAGAAGTCTGCAAAGACACAGCCGATCGAAGTTGATGATGAGACACAAGCGAAGATACTAGAGTTCATCACGGGACGTTTGTCCGTGGTGTTGAAGGATATGGGCTACAAGCACGATGTTGTCGAAGCGGTTCTCGCGGAGCAAGCTGCCGACCCGGCGGCATCCGCTCAGGCGGTGAAGCAACTGCAAGCGTGGGTCGGACGCGAAGATTGGTCCACAATCCTGCCTGCGTTTGCACGTTGTGTCCGCATCACGCGCGATCAGAAGACGGCGTTCAAAGTAAGCGAGAAAGCCTTTATCGAAAAAGAAGAAAAGGACCTCTTTTCCGCATTCAAAAGATTCGTCAAAAATCAACCGTCAACCGTTGACGAACTCCTCGAAATTGTCGTCAAGCTTATTCCTTCCATCAACGCGTTTTTCGACAAGGTGCTGGTAATGGCGGATGACAAAAAGGTCCGAGAGAACCGCCTCGGCTTGTTGCAAAAGATATCCTCGCTTTCGAATGGTATCGCCGACCTGAGCAAACTCGAAGGTTTCTAAATTAAGGGTACCTAGGTAATCGCTCAAATTGGATGCAGTTGGGTATAATCTTGCCATCGTCAAGCGGGGATGCAACTTCAGCCGAGTCACCCATCGTTCTCTTCGTCAATGCAACGTCTTTTGAAAGGAGAAACCATGTCCAAGCCAACAATTAGAATTGTCGTTTCTGTGCTGATCGGTCTTTCGGTGCTTCTCGCGGTGTTTGCCAGTGTACAGGCAGCATCCTCGAAAGCCAGCCTGAGCGGCGAAAGAGTCTTCACCACCGCTGGATTATTGCCCGATACAAACCACGTTCGGAGCGCGGCGCAAATGAGCCAAGGGCTGTCCTCATCTTACTTTGATGAGGGCGCTTACCAGTACAAGGGCGAAGGACACGGCGGTTGCGAGCGCGATAACCATGAGAGTCCGGACGACTAGTTCGTCATTGGAGCAGGGCAGTCCGACCAAGACTGCCCTGTTTTGATTCCGGCTGAGGCCGGCACCGATCCACGCTCAAGCGCAATTTGGATTCGACCTTACGTAACAAAATGCCAGGTTCCTGCGTTAGGATTAATGAACTGTGAGAGGTTACCGCACTGCCCGCCCCGACCCTCCCCCTGTGGATGAGGAAAGTCTGGTTCGTCAGGCAAGATCAGGCGATTCAGAAGCGTTCGGACAGTTGTACGACGCTTGTCTTGAACGCGTCTATCGCTACATCTATTTTCGGGTCTCCGAGGAGGAGACGGCGGAAGATCTCACGTCGCAGGTGTTCCTGAAAGCCTGGGAAAACCTCGACCGGTACAAAACCGGCGGTTCGCCATTCATTGCATGGCTATATACGATAGCGAGGAACCTTGTGATTGACCACTATAGAACCCAAAAAGAAGTCGTATCGCTGGAGGATGTCACCCTCTCGGCGCCTGAGGAGCAGAATCCCGTCGGACAGGCGGAACTGCGCTTCGAAATGCAAGCACTGCGTGACGCCCTCCAATTGTTGACCGAGGATCAGCAGGAGGTTCTGATCTTGAAGTTCATCGCCGGGTTGCCCAATGCCAGCATCGCCAAAATGTTGAAGAAGCAGGAAGGCGCAATCCGCGCCCTGCAAATGCGCGGGTTGCAAACGCTTGCAAGGCATTTGCAACCAGAGGAAGTAACATGACCGAGTTCGAACGTATCCTGGAGAAGTGCCTCCTTGAATTGGAACAGGGCGCCTCAAGCGTGGACGAATGCCTGGCGCGCCACCCCGAACATGCCGCGCAGTTGAAGCCGGTCCTGCTCACCGCGACGTATCTTGCGCGTGGACGAGATCTCCAGCCCTCCGTTGCGTTCAAAGCCCGGGGGCGTGCCAAATTGACCCAGCACATGCAAGCGCATCCGCGCCGCAGATCGCAATCTGGTCCCTTGTTCATGCGATTTGCCGCGGGTCTCATTGCCGTTCTGTTGGCATTGGTAACAACAGGCATGGCGTATGCTCAAACTGCCTTGCCCGGCGATCTGTTGTACGATTGGAAACTCGCCAGCGAGGATGCTTGGCGCGCCGTATCGCCCGACACTGTCGCGGTGGATATTGCGATCGCCAACCGCCGTATCAACGAATTCAACTCGGTGGCAGACGATCCTGACCGGCGCACGCAGGCATTGGAAGGTTATCTTGAAGTGGTGACCCGGCTCGAAACGGAAGTCGATGCGGAAACATTGAAGAACATCCTGCCGGCCGTACCATCCGTTGATGGTTCGCAGCAACCGGCTCCGTCACCGACCGATTCATCGTCAGATGAAAATGTCGAACCGCCCGCGCCGACGGCCTTGCCGGAACTGATACCCACGCTCATTCCGGAGGTCATTCCTACCATTCAGTTTCCTTTCCCGTTGCCGTAAGGAATCGTAACAACACCGACATCCCATCGTTAACTCCTATGGACAACCTCGCAAGAGGTATGTATCCCATAGAAAAGGAGGTGGATGTCATGTCCAAAGCGATTCAAGCGTTTCTGGCTTTGGCGGTAATTGCAGGGCTCGTGATCGCGCTCGATCCTCAGGCTCGGGCTGAAGCAGCCAACTCCTGGCAGGAGTTCAAGTCGACTGTCATCAAGTGGCAAAACTCGCTTGAAGTCCGGTTCGGCGAGCCGTCTGTTCAGAGCGAATCTGATGTGCAAGTGAGCCATCAGCCTGAGTCTCCCTCGGAGGAAGCTTCGAACGATGATCGTATCATCCAGGTCGATTGGGATGCTGTTTGGAGCGCACTGCAACGGGCTTGGGTTGATTTCACCGTAAGGCTCAAGAGCGTGTTCTAAACCTGCCGTGCGGACGTTCGAATCGAACGTCCGCACTTTTTTGAATGTTCGTAACACTCCACGGAGAACTTCGTTAGGTAGGGTGAAGACCCGCAAGGGTCGAACCCAAATCCAACTGGAGGTTACGATGTCCAAACTAATCGTTCAAGGGTTTCTCTCGCTTATGGTCAGCCTTGGGCTGGTCGCCGGCGCACGACCGGATGTTCGCGGCGAAGTGAAACGGATCTGGCAGGAGACCAAAGCAGTCCTTCACCAGACGTTTGAATTCGCGACGGGCACGGTCCACGAAGTGACTTCGCAAATCCCAACGGAAGTCACCGTTGATCTCGGTTTGAGCGCTGGCGCTAATGCGGGCGCGGGCTTGGATGCCTCGTCCAATGAAGCGCAGGCTGAAGGCGAAGGCCAAACGGATGGAAATGCCTCTGCCGATTCTGAATCGGAAGACGGCTTCCTCCTGAACTTTGGTGGCAACGCCAATGCCGATCTCAGCGTCGGTGTTGGCTTGGGGAAGTAGTTCTGAACTTCCCCACTCTCCTCACGGAGCGGCATACGCCGCTCCGTTTTCATTTCAACCACCGGTCTGTTGCGGCGCGTTATAATGCCTCTGTTGACATGTCCACCATTGATGAAATTAAATCCAAGATAGATATTGTTGACCTCGTGTCAGAGGCGGGCGTTAAACTTCGCCACGCCGGCAAGAACTACACGGGCTTTTGTCCGTTTCACGACAACAAGAAAACGCCGGCCTTTGTTGTCTGGCCCGAGACCGGGACGTGGCGTTGCTTCGGTCAGTGCAACGAGGGCGGCGACATCTTCAAATTCGTGATGAAGCGCGAAGGGCTGGATTTCAAGGAGGCATTGCAAAAACTCGCGGCACGCGCAGGGGTGGAATTAAAGGAATATCAACGGGAAACGCCGCAACAAAAAGAAGCCTACGAAAACCTTCGCAAGTTGCTGGAGGACGCGGTCATTTACTATCGCAGTCAGTTGTTTGCCAATAAGTACATTCTTGATTACCTGCGCGAAAAACGCGGATTGACCGATGGGACCATCGAGACATTCGGCTTGGGATTCGCGCCCGCGGGGTATGACAATCTTCTCAATCACTTCACACAGCGCGGGTTCAAAGAGACGGAATTGGTGGACGCAGGTCTGCTGTCTGAACGCGAAAGCGGCGGATACTTTGACCGCTTCCGCAACCGCATCATGATTCCCATCCGCGACGAGCAGGGACGCATGGCTGGTTTCGGCGCGCGTATTGTAGACCCAAACGATGTGCCAAAATTCCTCAACTCACCTGAAACACCAATCTTCTCAAAAGGACGCCTGCTCTACGGATTAGACCGCGCCCGCAAACCGATTCGGACAGCCGATCAAGCCGTGATCGTGGAAGGCTATCTTGATGTGATTGCCTTGCATCAGGCGGGATATGAAAATGTAGTCTCGCCGATGGGCACGGCACTGACCGAAGACCAAATGCGTTTGCTGAAAAAATTCACACGACGGATAGTCCTTGCGCTTGATCCCGATACAGCGGGGCAGAGGGCTGTGCTTCGCGGACTCGACGCGGCGCGCTCTGCGATGGATAAGGAAGGTGAATTGGCGTTCGATGCGCGGGGATACTTGCGGAACGAAGCGCGCTTGCAAGCCGATTTGCGTGTAGCGACTATGCCCGACGACCTCGACCCTGATGAGATCGTGGCGCGGGACAAAGATGAATGGAAAAAGTTGATCGAGGATGCGAAGCCCATCGTCACGCACGTGATGGAGGCTCTGGCGGCTGGGCAAAACGTCAACGACCCGAAGGTGAAGAATCAGATCGCTGCGCAGGTGCTGCCTCTGGTTGAGGATTTGCCAAATGCCCTCGAACGCGACACGTACCGGCAGGCGTTGGCGCGCATGTTGAAGGTGGATGAACGCGCGCTGCTGGCGACGCAGGCTCAAGGTCCGCGTGTGAGGCGACCCAGACAGGTAGAGAAAAAACAGCATGTGGAAAAATCTGCTATCACCCTGTCTGTCTCCTCCGGAAAAGCGGTCGAGGAATATGTCATCGGGGTGTTGTTCCGCAAACCGGAGTTGTTATATCGGCTGGATCGTTCGCTGCAGGAGTTCGGGCTGATCGCGTTGACCCTCGAGGATTTCGAGTACACTGATAACCAAATGCTGTTTGGGCTGATCCGCGAGTCGGTCGAGCAGGATAAGACCGAACATCACGATTTCGTCGTTGACTCATTGCCCGAGTCTCTGCAGGCGCGCTCGCAAGAGTTGGTGAAAGAGGCCGAAAAACTCAACCGCATGGATGAAAAATTGCTCGAGGAGTTGTTGCGCGGCGTGATCAAGTTACGCAGGGTGGCGGCGGGAGAGAACATCAACCAACTGCGGTTTTTGCAGGAAGAGGCGCACCAGAGCGGGGACCTGCGCGCATCGTCCTATCAGGATTTGGTGTTACAACATACGAAACTATTAAGGGATTTGGATCAAGCGCATCGCAAAATGGCGATGAAACGGCTGGAATAGCCAGCACAACCGTAACAATTAAAGGGGGGCGGCGTCTGGTAAACGAGACAACGGCTGGAATGAAACGAAAAGAATCGAAGGACCATCGTCACAAAAAGAATGATAGCGCTCCGCGTGAAGGGAATCACGCGGCGTCTTCCGACTCAAAATCGCCGCTCGATATGGATGCCATGCTGAACGCCGCACAATTCCCAGAATTGATGCGCGACGATGTCCCGGACCCTGATGCCAGCGCACTCTCGCAACAGGAGGAATTGATCGACGATGAACCGCTCGACCTGAAAGACCCCGCGCTTGCCGCTGAGCTTACAGACGACCCCGTGCGCTTGTATCTGCGCGAGATCGGTCAGGTCAAATTACTGGATTCCGACAGCGAGTTCCATCTGGCGACGGCAATCGAGTCAAGCCGCCTCATCGATTCGCTGAACCGACATCCGCATCGCAAAGGCGTGACGCTGGAATGCGCCATCTATCACGCGCTCCTCTCCGATATGCTCACCTCGTGGAATCGCCTGCTCGAAGATGTCGCGCGGTTCGAGCGCGAAGCGCCAAACCTCACGTTCATGCTCAACGAGGCGAAAGTGCTGTGTGCTTCCTTCGAATCGCATGAGTCTTCGTACTTGCGAAGTTATTTGGATAACGAGTTATGGGGATCGGACGAACGCTGGGACGCGATTGCGCGCAAAGCCTACTCGGTCTTTCTCAGCCTCTACCTGCTTCCGGTTGCCTACGCGGACTGGCTCCTCAAACATCTCAGCGCACATCATCACCTGCCCAACCAGCGGACGCTCTTCCATCATTTACCTCCGGACGAAATTCTGCGGAGCGAAATGAACTCTGCTCAAGCCCGCGCAGTGGAGGCGAACCAGATTCTGATCCGCGCGAACCTGCGGCTGGTCGTCAGCGTTGCCAAGCGGTATTTGAATCGCGGCATTAACTTCCTTGACCTGATTCAGGAGGGCAACATGGGGCTTTTGCGCGCGGTCAACAAATTCGACCCGCGCCGCGGCTTCAAATTCAGCACCTACGCCACGTGGTGGATCCGCCAGTCCATCAACCGTTCGATTGCCGAGCAGGCGCGGACTATTCGAATCCCGGTGCATCTGTTCGAGTCTATCAGCCGCGTGATGAAAGTACAGCGCACTCTCACCCAGCAACTCGGGCGCATTCCCACCAGCGAGGAGGTCGCGCTGGAGGTCGGTTATCTCCCCGCCTCCGATGTGCAAGCCATCCTGCGCGCGCATTCCGAGAACGAATCGCTCGATGAAGCGCTTCAACATCGGCTAGATTACGCCATGCAAAAAGTGGACCGCGTGCTCCGTTCGGCGGAGGAACCGGTTTCGATTGACGGACCCGTGGGGGACGAGGATTCCAGTTCGCTCGGCGATTTTATCGAAGACGAAGACGCGCCTTCGCCGTTGGATTCCGCCACGCGCGAGATGCTCCGCCGGCAGGTTCGCAGCGCGCTCAATTTGCTTTCGGATCGTGAGCGCGAAGTTTTGGAGTTACGGTTTGGTTTGAAGGACGGGAAAGACCACACGCTCGAAGAGGTGAGTGCGTACTACAACGTCACCCGCGAGCGCATCCGCCAGATCGAAGCGAAGGCATTGAGGAAGTTACGGCATCCCTCGCGGAGCAGGCAATTGCGGGATTATTTGGGGTGAAATTCCCTACGGTTTTTATGGGAGCCAGACGTAATCTCCGACCAAACAATCAGCTGGGCAAACCTCCACAAAATTGAAGTTCTTATCCAATACAGATACGTAGTAAAGATTGGGGTTCCCACGAATAAAGAACCCCAGCGAATCCGATCGCCAGATTGTTTCGTATGACTCTGCATCCCAAGATTTGATAAGTTGCAAATCCTTTGAATAAAGCTCAATCTGAGAATTGTTTTTATTTAGCACAAACCAGTTTTTGTTTGGTGACACATTAAGGTCTATAGATTCTGTTACATTTGTGATTGGTTCCAAAATAGTTCCATCAGGACTCATCGCGTACAAATGCCCTGCGTCAGAAAAAAAGAATAAGTTTTCTAGGCTTTGTCTGCTATATGCCCAAAAAATCTTGTCGGATAATTTAGTAGCTTCTCCAAACATGGAAACAAAATATGTGCCCGGCTCAAGAGAGTCTGCAACAGCATCTTGTTGATTCGGATAGATAATAACGACTATTCCGCCCAAGTCACGAAGAAATGAAAAACCATCCGACTCATACTTCCAAATTCCCTTCACTTGTTGAGTCTTGAAATCTAAATATCTAAAATTATGCGGGGGTGCGCCTTCTCCACCATCCCAAATAAGGTATTTACTATTGTCAATCCACCCACTTGAACCCCAGAATAATCCGCCATCAATTTGCTTTGGATGCTGTGTTCGGGGGGTTGTTGGGTCGGCAATTCGAAGATATAAGCTTGTATATATTGTTCCCGGAATTGAATTTAGATAAAGAATGTTTTTACCATCCGGCGACCAATCAGTTGACCAGATATTTTCTGGCTCATTAGTTAATCTTCTGATTGAGCTGTCAGCAGTATTAAAAATATAAACATCAGATGATGATCCATCAATTTGAGCAGCGAAGGCCAATGACTTACTATCAGGTGACCAATCTATGGAATACCATAGACCGTGTGTGAAAGCAGATCGAATAATTGCCAATTTGCATTTTAAGTCGCTGGCACATTCACTATCGTATTCGCTGAAAAATATCGTTTCTGTTACAGACTCTAAATTCTCAGGATAGCCATTCGTTAATAAGTTTGAAATGAAATTTGTCATTCCATCTGAAAGATTGAGTAAATTGAGTACTAGGTCATAAGGTTCTTCTTCTGTTCCTGTGTAATACGCAATCCATTTACCATCAGGCGATACAGATTTTTTCAAATCATAAACATATCCCTTATTTGGAAGTTGGAAGTGCTTTCGCCCGCTTCCATCCGCATCCATGATGGTGAAGTTGTTGTTGTCGTAGGTGAAGAGCAGGTAGGGTCCGTCCGTTTGAAGTGAGGGATACGGCGTTGCGGTGGGAATAAGAGTCTGTGTGGGGCGCGGGGTTCGGGTTGGGGAAACTGTCGCGGTGGGTGTTGAGGTTAGAGCCGCTGGTGCGGGCGCACAACTCGAGAGGAGGTAGATCAAAATAAAGAGGGGAATGAGGCGTTTGGTCATGGCATCCCTATTGTGATTAGAGTATAGCATTTTTCGGCGCGTAGGGGCGGAAAGCCGTCCGCCCCTACAAAATGCCCTGACCTTGTGAAAAGTGGCACTTTCAAAACTCTTATGTTATACTGTCCCGAACATTACAAAAACCGTCCTATTACGGGCGTTTTGAGGAGCCGAAATGCTCGAATACGCAGCCATTGCATTGATGATCGCGCTGGCGACCCTCGTCGCTTTGATCGCGATCGGCTTGGGGAATTTATTCGGACCGAAAAAACCGTCGGCATCCAAAGCCATGCCGTATGAATCAGGCATCACACCCTACGGCGAAGCGACGCGCCGACTGCCTGTCCGTTTTTATTTGATCGCGGTGCTGTTCATCCTGTTCGATATCGAAGTCATTTTCTTTCTGCCGTGGGCGGTTGTGTTCCGCAAGTTGGGGCTGTTCGGACTCATTGAAATGGTCGTTTTCATCGTCATTTTGCTGGTGGGCTATGTGTACGCGTGGAAGAAAGGAGCCCTTGAATGGGAGTAGAGCAGAAACTTGGTGACATGGGGATTGTCACCACGAAACTCGAAGAACTCGTCAACTGGTCGCGCACGAACGCCATGTGGCCCATGCTGTTCGGTCTCGCTTGTTGTGCCATCGAGATGATGGCGGCGCAAGCCTCCCACTATGACATGAGCCGCTTTGGCATGGAGTTGATGCGTGCCAGCCCGCGTCAATCGGATTTGATGATCGTCGCGGGACGCGTCTCGCGTAAGATGGCGCCGGTCGTCCGCCGCCTGTACGATCAAATGCCCGAACCGAAATGGGCAATTGCAATGGGTGACTGCGCTTCGTGCGGGGGGGTGTTCAACAACTACGCCATTTTGCAGGGCGTGGACGAGATCATCCCGGTGGATGTGTACGTAGCGGGTTGTCCGCCGCGCCCGGAGGCGTTGATCCACGGCATTGTGACGCTGTACGAAAAAGTCAAGGGCGATACGTTCAGGGAAGCGGTGAAGGCGTAGCGTCATTGCGAACCCCTAGGCTCAAACGCCGAGTGGGCGAAGCAATGACGGGGAAGTCGTTATGGACAAAAGACTCGAAAAGGTCGTTCAAGAATTGCAGGAAAAGTTCGGCTCCTCCATCGAGGAGTTCCGCGATGAAGTGCATGTCTTCGTCGAAGCGGAGCAGATCGTGGAGGCGTTGACCCTGCTGCGCGACAAATACGAGTTCGAATTGCTCTCCGCGCTCACCGCATCGGACTATTACCCGCAACAATCGCCGCGCTTTCATGTGATTTACCAGTTGTCATCGCTGGCGAAGAATATCACCCTGCAGTTGAGAGTCCCTGTGGAGGGTGTCCAGCCGAAAGTCCCGACCGCGACGCGTGTGTACGATGTCGCCAACTGGCGCGAACGGGAACTCCTCGATATGTTCGGCATCGAGTTCGAAGGTCATCCCGACCCGCGCAGGATCCTCACGCCCGATGGCATGGAGGGGCATCCGCTTCGCAAGGACTTTCCGCTTGGGTATGAGGAGCCGCAGTTCACCTTCAATTACGACGATATTGACCTGAAGAAGATTTACGCCAAGGAATAGCATGGCTCAACTCGAAGAAGTCAGTTACGAACAATACAAACATCTGGTTTCCGAGCGCGCACTGACCGGCGAGACCATGTTGTTGAACATGGGACCGCAACACCCGTCCACGCACGGCGTACTGCGCTTGTTGCTCGAACTCGACGGCGAGACGGTGATCAACGCGATCCCTGATATCGGTTATCTGCACACCGGCATCGAGAAGAACATGGAGGCGAAGACCTACGTCAAAGCCGAAGTGATGACCGACCGCTTGGATTACATGAACACGACCGGCAACAATCTTGCCTATTGCATGGCGGTTGAAAAACTGGTCGGGCTCGATGTGCCCGAACGCGCGCAGGTCATCCGCGTGATCATCACCGAATTACAGCGTATTGCCTCCCATCTGGTCTTTCTCGGCGCGTTCGGTCTCGACCTCGCCGCGATGTCCGTATTTTTGTACTGCTTCCGGGAGCGCGAGTTGATCTTGGATATTCTCGAAATGTGCTCCGGTCAACGGATGATGACCACATACTTCCGCCCGGGCGGCGTGTGGCGCGATGTGCCTCCCGAATTCGAACCTGCCGTTCGCGACTTCATCAAGATCTTCCCGAAACGCGTGGACGAGTACGAAGCCTTGTTGACGAAGAACCCGATTCTTCTCGACCGTTTGGTGGGCATCGGCATCCTCGATGCGCAGACCGCCCTTTCGTACGGTGTGACGGGACCCACGCTCCGCGCCTCCGGTGTGGACTGGGATTTGCGCAAAGCGCGCCCATACATGGGGTATGAACAATACAAGTTCGAAGTGCCCGTCCGCAATCGTGAGAGCAAGAAGGGGGACACGTTTGACCGTTACATCGTTCACATTGACGAGTTTCGTGAATCGCTGAAGATCGTCGAGCAGGGGATGGACAAATTGAAACAACTTTCGAACCAGCCTGTGCAAAGCGACAATCGCAAATTCGTTCCCCCGCCGCGCTCGGAGATCGGTGTGAGCATGGAGGCGCTCATCCACCACTTCAAGTTGTGGACCGAAGGTTTCCCTGCACCAAAAGCTTCGATCTACAGCGCGGTCGAATCGCCGCGCGGTGAGTTGGGCGTTTATCTCGAAGGCGATGGCGGACCCAAGCCCCATCGTGTTCACATGCGCACGCCCTCGTTCGATAACCTTTCTGTGATCAACAAGATCACACAGGGTCATCTTGTGGCTGACCTTGTGGCAATCCTTGCTTCCATTGACATTGTGCTCGGAGATATTGACCGATGAGCCTCGCCAAAAAATATCCGAAGGAAGTGAAACAGATCCTCTCGAAATATCCGCCAGAAGGCAAACGCTCCGCAGTGATGCCGCTGCTCTTCCTTGCCCAGCGCGAGGACGGCTACATCAATAAAGCCGCAATGCAGGATATTGCAAAGATGCTCGAGATCACCGAAACAGACGTCGCGGCGGTCGTGGGCTTTTATACGCTGTACCACGAGAAAAAAGAAGGCAAGTATCGGATGCAAGTCTGCACCGATCTGCCCTGCGCATTACGCGGCGCGGAAAAGTTCATGGATGCTTTATGTTCTAATCTCGGAATCAAGGTCGGTGAGACCACGCCCGATGGCATCGTCACGCTCGAGGCGGTGATGTGTCTCGCTGCCTGCGACAAGGCGCCCATGTTCCAAACGCAGGGACCGGATGGAATCAAATATCACGAGAATATGACCGTTGACCGGACGATGGAATTGATGCGTACCTTGAAGAACGCGGTGGGAGAGGCGCAGTAATGTCGCATATTTTGCTTCGTCACCGCGACATCGCCGACCTCGATAAACTCTCGGTCTATAAAAAGAACGGCGGGCTTGCCGCATTCAAGAATGCAGTCACTAAAATGAAGCCGACCGCGGTGACCGATGTGGTCAAGAACTCCGGTCTGCGCGGACGCGGCGGTGCAGGCTTTCCGACAGGTATGAAGTGGTCATTCATTGACAACAAGAACTGGCCCCACTACGTGGTGGCAAATGCGGACGAGTCCGAACCGGGCACGTTCAAGGATCGCGAGATCATGGAGGGGAATCCCTTCCAATTTTTGGAAGGCCTCGCACTTGCCTGTTACGCGGTCGGCGCGAATGTTGGTTATGTGTATTTGCGCGGCGAGTTCTGGGAGTTGGGCGCGGCGCTGGATGAACAGATCGCTGAATTGGAAGAAGCGGGTTACCTCGGCGATAAATTGTTCGGCACCGACTATTCGCTCCGCATTTACACCCACCTCGGCGCGGGCGCATACATCTGCGGTGAGGAGACCGCCTTGCTCGAATCGCTCGAAGGTAAACGCGGACAGCCGCGCAATCGTCCGCCGTTTCCGCCTGCGGTTGGTTTGTATGGCAAGCCGACCATCATCAATAATGTGGAAACATTCACCAACGTGCCGATGATTTTGGCAAACGGCGCGGAGTGGTACAAGACGATGGGAACAGCCGATAGCCCCGGCGTGAAGATCTTTTCGTTGTCGGGTCGTGTGCGCAAACCCGGCAATTATGAATTGCCCCTTGGCACAACCTTTCGTGATTTGATCTACAAACATGGCGGCGGT
>Ga0187892_10006591_pt1 | contig 17142 bp, 13 predicted proteins | sample MA1701073metaG_FD_139345 | JGI IMG/M metagenome (GOLD analysis project Ga0187892, IMG submission 139345) | Bio-ooze microbial communities from a basaltic lava cave in the Kipuka Kanohina Cave System on the Island of Hawaii, USA - MA170107-3 metaG ... | reverse complement strand
TCTCATGCACACGCTGGATGACCACCGTCCGGCGCGCGATCTGCTGCCACAGCGCAAGAAATACTTCATCGGCGAGCTCGACCCGTGCGCGTCGATCGAGTTCACGCGCGGTTGTCCATGGGATTGCGTATTCTGCAGCGCCTGGACGTTCTACGGCCGCAGCTACCGCGCTCACTCACCGGAGGTGGCTGCGGAGGACCTCGCCAGCATTCGCGAGCCCAACGTCTTCATCGTCGACGACGTCGCCTTCATCCACCCCGAGCACGGTCACGCTATCGCCGATCACGTCGAGAAACGCAAAATTCAGAAGCGGTACTACCTCGAAACCCGGGCGGACGTCTTACTCCGTAACCGCGAAGTGTTTGCGCGCTGGCGTAAGCTCGGCTTGTTCTACATGTTCCTCGGGATCGAGGCGATCGACGAGGAAGGTCTCAAGCTGCACCGCAAGCGCGTCAAGCTGGGACAGAACGAGGAGGCGCTCGACGTCGCCCGCGAGATCGGCTTCACCGTCGCCGTGAACATCATCGCCGATCCGAGCTGGGACGAACGGCGCTTCGCGGTGGTGCGGGAATGGGCCCTGTCGGTACCGGAGATCGTCCACCTCACCATCAACACACCGTACCCCGGCACCGAGACGTGGCTCACCGAGCTGCGCAACTTTACATCGCGTGACTATCGGCTGTTCGACGTGCAACACGCGGTCTTGCCAACCAAGTTGCCGCTGCGGAAGTTCTACGAGGAGTTCGTCACCACGCAGCAGATTCTCAGTCGCAAGCACATGGGCTGGCAGGCCATGCGCGACTGCGCCGACATCGTCGTGCGGCTGCTTGCCAAGGGTCAGACGAACTTCCTCAAGATGCTGTTCAAGTTCGGCAGCGTGTACAACGTCGACCGTCTGTGCGCCGACCACCAAAAGCCCGTCCGCTATGAGATTGGGTTGCCACCGCTGACCACCTCGAAGCTGACCAAGGAAGACAAGGCCCACCTCTACGTGCACCAGCCGCAACCCGGGCATAGCACCGCCGCGGCGGCGATGGCGTGATCGGGTGGGCTGCTCGCCGTTTAGACTCTATCGCGCTCGTTCTGCGCAGAACGACTCAAGGTCGATGAGGCAAAGTGCAGCGCCGTCGTCCCATCTCCGGCAGCAGAAAAGCCTACGGACGCGGCGGATATGGCGCGCGGCGAGAACTTCTGATTGACAGGCGTGGCCTGCCGGCATTAGGTACTTTCAACGGCCCGCAGCGCTGCGCAGCACCTCAGCTCGGCTGGCGGCCCGAAGGGGGGGTCCATGAAGCTTACGAATCGGCCGCTCGGTCCACGCGCCGTGTGCAGGGGCTGGCGTCTTGCGTATGTCCTCATTGCCACGATGGTGGCATTGTCCACGCCTGTGCGTGCGGCCGTCATTACGCGCGGGCCGATCCTTCAGAACCCCGCTGCACTGACGACCACCGTGACCATCTCGTGGTGGACCGACGTGGTCGGCGACAGTACGGTTGAGTATGGGCTGACGACCGGGCTGGGCGCGTCGGTAACCGTCGGGACCGCCGGAAGCTGTGAGATCGGCAGCGCCGGCACCTGTCACACCGTGCCATTGACCGGCCTCTTGCCGGGTACGCGCTACTACTACCAACTGAAAACCAACGGCAGCATCGTACAGGGAGTATCCTCGAACATCTACTTCACCACGTTCAAGGAACCCGCAGACCCGAGCGATGTCTTCTTCACGGTGATCGGCGACTGGGGTGAAGGCAGCGCCGTGGAGCAGCAGGTCTCGAATCACCAGAATACCGCCGATCCGCAGATCATCTTGACTGTCGGCGACAACGCCTACGAAACCGGGTTGCTGTCCGAGTGGGACAGCAAGGCGCTGGCGTACTACGTCAACCCGATGATGCGCGCGTTCTTCATCCCGGCGTTGGGGAACCACGACTTGTATGATGTTGGTGAGTCGAACTGGGCAAACTCCGCAGAGATCAAGCTCTTTGTGCTGCCGCACAACGGCCCGGAGGGGGAACGCTACTTTTCCTTCGACAATGGCGATGCACATTTCATCGTGCTCGATTCGAATGATCCTGGGAACTCCACACAGATCAACTGGCTGCAAAACGATCTGGCGACGACCGCGCGCAAGTGGATCTTCGTCTTTCTCCACCATACACCCTACTCGTGCGCCAACGGGATCGCCTCGATCGGCAGCGATCTGAGTGTGCGCAACAACTGGGGTCCGTTGTTCGAGCAATACGAGGTCGACATTGTCTTCGTCGGCCACGATCACATCTACGAACGCACGAATTATCTCGACGACTTTGGCAGTGATGGGAAGGGCACGATCTACATCATGACCGGTGGCGGCGGCGCGCCGTTGGACTCGATCGCCAAGGTCGACGGCAGCGGCAACGCCTACCGGCAGCCGTTCGAGCCGTTCGGCAGCCGCACCTATTGCACCTGGTTGGCGCACAATTGTCCGCCCGGACCAAGCAACTACTGTAGTATCGGCCGCTTCCACCACACTGCGGCGCGCATCACCGGCAATACGACGCTGTCACTCCAGGCGATCGACAGCAACAATGTGGTCTTCGATACGTTGAGCATCGTGAAAGGAGACCCCACGCCGACACCCACCAGCACCCCGACCTCGACGCCATTGCCGAGTCCCACCCCGACCGTCACTGCGACCGCGACGCCGACTCACACGCCGACGCGCACGGCCACACCCACACCGCTGACCGAGTGCACGGGTACGACTGCCACCAACCAGTGCATTCCCGGAGGAGGTGGCAGTGTCCGCTCCTGCAATCTCGAATGGATCGTTCCCTCGGCGCCGGTGTTTCTCAAAAATGGCATCCGGACCAACAAGGTCTACTGCCGAGATGGCGCTGCCGTGTGCGACTTCGACGCCTCGGCAGGCAATCAAAGCTGCACCTTCCATGTGACGTGGTGTATCAACAATACCGATCCACGCCTCACCAAGTGCCTCGCTCCCGACATCGCCAGCATCGAGGTGAAGCGTCCAAAGCCAATCAGCACGGATCCCGCTGACATTGCCAACCTGATGGTCCTCGAGAACCAAGCAGGTGGCGGAGGGTTCGGTGTGAGTGTGGTTCGAGATGGGACAACGGTGTTCACGGGAACATCCAACGTCACGCCAAATCTCTGCAGCGCACCACTCAACATTGTCGTACCGCGCCCCATCGGTGGTCGGGGAGTCGGAAAGAAGACGCTGCGGATTCGCGGCACGACGTCGGCCGGCAAGCGCTTTAGCGACACGCTGCGATTGGAATGCTCGCCGCCGCTCTAGGAATGGGGGCTTGAGGGCTTGGGGGCTTGAGGGCCCTCACGCCCTCTCAACGCAGCTGCGAGCGCGGACAAGTCACGCTGGCTCTCCAGCGACGTGACGCAGCGTACCACCGACTCCGCCTGCTCCGTGCCGATCACGGGGTGTGCATTGGCGTGGAACTTTCGCAATACCTCATCGGCGCTCAACGGGCGCGTCGGACCGCCGCGGTTGATGGGCTCGCGATGCTCGAGCACGCGGCCGTCGCGCAGACGCATGCGGACCCAGCCGGGGAAATGGCGTGGGTAGTCGCTGCTCGCATCTTCGCGATAGACGACTCGCTGCGCGACCGCATGGACGGCGGGGTCCCGAAAGGCGTCGCCGCTAAAGTCGTCGGCGTCGACGTGACCGCGCACGAGCATACACGCCACGGCGTAGGGCAGGCTGAACTTGGCGTCGTAGTCGGACTGCGGGGCCTGCTTGGTGGCCTGCGGCTCGCACACCACGGGGACTTCGCGCGGATGGATGAAGCATTCGACCAGCTCGACGTCGTCAGCGCGCACGTTGTGGGCTGTGCGCAAGGCAGCTGCGCAGTCGATGAATGCATGGTTCATGTGGCAGCACGGGTATGGCTTCAGTGACATGTCGAGCAGATGCCAGCGGGCACCGAGAGCGTCGGTGAGCACGGCGAGGTCCCATCCGCGTTCGCCGAGATGGCTGCGATAGAAGCCAAAACGGCCGTCGAACGTGCCGCGCGGTCCCGTGAACCCTGCGGCTGCCAGGCAAGCGGCCACCACGCCGGCGTGCGCCGCCCACCCTGGATGCAGGCGCTTCGCCCACGTGCCGTCCGTCAGAAACTCCATCGTCCCCGCGGCCTGGCTTCCCGCCAGACCCAACGCGTCTGTCAGCTGCGCGACAGTCAGACCGGTGACCATCCCCACCGCGAGCGCGCAGGCGTACGCTCCACACACACCAGTTGGATGGAAGCCGCGGTCGTGGAAGCCGCCGGGCGCTACCAGACCGATGCGGATGTTCACCTCCATGCTGCCCGCAAGCGCAACCAGAAACGCTTTCCCGCTGCTCCCAAACTCTTCGCATGCAGCAAGTGATGCGGGCACGACACTGGTGCTCACGTGCACGACCGACTCACTATGCGTATCGTCGTAATCGAGGCCGTGCGCCAACGTCCCATTGGCCAGCGCCGCCCAGGCCGCCGGCAGGCGGTCTGGAAACCCGACGACCGTACACGTGCCTGTCCCACCGAGGCCCCGCACGGCGTCGTAGGTAGCGGTGGCGAACTCGCTTTGTGTGGCAGCGAGGGCCACGCCGAATAGATCGAGGACGTGCAGCTTGATCTTCTCGACCACCGCGACGGGCAACGCGTCGTATGTGAGGTCGGCGGCAAACTGCGACAAGCGCTCGCTGGCTGATGGCATGGCTGTGCTCCTTGACGGGCTGCGCGGCTACCTACTATGCAGCGGACGGAGAGGACAAGTTAATCAGGGTTCAGGGTTCAGGGTCCAGGGGTCAGGGTTCGGGGATCAGGGGTTAGGTGTTGGCGTTTGGATTGGGGTGCCTAGCTGGATGGACCCTACGACTCAGGTCGCTCGTATTCAGCTGTGCCGTCGCCGATGGCGCCGAGAAAGGGGACAGGCTGATTTTCTCGCAGTCAGTGCCAGCAAGATCGATGACTTCGACGCGCAAAAGTAGCCTGTCCCCATTTGTGTCTTTGGCCGAGCACGGCGACAAGGCGCTCGAGCTCATGCAGAAGGCCTGCATCACGGCCGACATCCAACGTCGCTGCCGGCAGGCCGTGCGCCACACCATTCTCACGAACGAGTGGCGGGCCCGCGCCATGAATCGGTGGCTCGATACGTAGTTCGTCCTCGGGCGCACATTGGACTTGGAGGGCGGGAGGCACGGGTACCGAAAGTTCCTTGGTGCCCCAATATACCGTCGGTTCCCCCCGCATGGTAACGCCCATTGGTAATTGCGGGATTTGTCACGGTTGTTCATTCAGCCAAGCTCGAACACGTGTCTCGATTTCGTCCCGAATCCGCCGAAAGGCAGCGAGCCGTTCATCATCACTTCCCCTAGCTGCCACGGGGTCCTCGAGGGGCCAGTGAATCCGCTTCAACACTCCGGGGAAGATCGGGCACTTCTCTCTCGCGTTGTCGCAGACGGTGATGAGAACTTGAAAACTCTCGCCAAGGAATCGAGCGAGGGGCTTTGATGTGTGCGTCGAGATGTCGATCCCGCGCTCATTCATAGCGGCTATCGCCAATGGGTTCACTGCGCTTGGTTCCGTGCCCGCGCTCACGACCTCGTACTGATTACCTGCGAGATGCCGCAACCAACCCTCGGCCATTTGGCTGCGCGCCGAGTTGCCGCTGCAAAGAAACATCACTCTTCGCTTCATTGATCCGATGCTCCGATGATCTCAGTTTAGGCCCGGCGTTGCCGGCGCACACCATCCAGCTCGACCACGTCTCGCGACTTCAACGACTCTGACAACAGCCAACCGAATACGAATGAGGCTGCGACACCGCCAATAACCTGCGCGATGATGAAGCCCGGAACGTCGACGGGGCGGATGCCAGCAAACGTGTTCGTCGCCGCTCGCGCCAGCGTAACGGCCGGGTTCGCAAATGAGGTCGATGCTGTGAACCAGTAGGCCGCTGTGATGTACGCGCCGACCGCAAAGGGCACGGCCGCGGGCGTGGCTCGAGATGTTCCGAGGATGACACCAATCAAGCCGAAGGTTGCAACGAATTCGCTCACAAGCTGCGCACCGCCATTCCTAACATGCAACGACGGCGAAAATAGCGCTTCGCCAAACATGACGTGTGCCATCGCTACACCGATGAACGCACCGACGATCTGCGCGCCGATGAACGCCCGCGTGTCCACCCAGGACATTCGGCCGTGAATCGCTTCGACCAGTGTGACGACGGGATTGAAGTGTGCCCCGGAAACGGACGCAAACGTTAGGATGAGAGCAACCAACGCCGCACCGGTCGCAATCGTATTGGCCAACAGCGCAATCGCGACGTTGCCCCCGGAGAGACGCTCACCCATGATGCCCGACCCGACGACCGCCGCGAGGAGCATCGCCGTCCCCAATGCTTCAGCAGCGATCCGACGTACCATCATCCACGAGCGACGGCTTTTGATTGGGGATGCGCTGAGACTTTTGGAACAGCAAGGGCGTCGCGTAGGGCAGCCAAGCGCTCAGGCACAATGCGATACCAGACCCACGTTCCCCGGCGCTCGCGGTCGAGCAGTCCTGCATCATAGAGCACCTTCAAATGGTGACTCACTGTCGGCTGACTGATCTCTAGAGGTTCCGTCAGATAACAGACGCACGCCTCGCCCGAGGGCTGGGCGGCAATGAAGCTGAGAAGCTGCAAGCGGGCCGGGTCAGCGATGGCCTTGAAGCTCTGAGCGAGCTGTTCGGCTTCTGCCTTCTTGAGCTTCCCGTGTAGTACCGACGTGCAGCAACTGGGTAACTGGCTAACTGATTTTTTCATGCAGCTCTCCAATCATCTCGTCACGACTTCGTGCGAACCTTTCTCGCCCGCAGAACCTCCGTAATCATTGTCAGTTGGCTCACCTTGTCATTGCGCTCGATCTCAAATCCGGCGTGAGCGACAGCATCGCTCACGCAGACCCCACGGCAACCACCCACCAACTTCGGGTTGATTCCATAGAGAATCTCCCAGAAGCGGTAGATCAGCCCGCGAGTTGGAGCGAGCGTTGCGAGCACGAGTCGCCCGTCCGGTTTGAGCACGCGGTAGAATTCACCGAGGACGCGCCCGAAGTCAGCCTCAGGTATCAAGTCGAACATGTAGCAATTGACTACACTGTCGAAACTTCCATCGGAATGTTCGAGGGCGTAGGCATCACCGGTGCGGAGTTCCCAGTTCTCTGACTGCATTTGCTCAGCTTTCCGTCGTGCCTGCTTCAGCATCGCTTCGGTGAGATCGACACCAACTGTCCGCCCCTGAGGGTTGCGCTTCAGTAATTCGACGAACAGAAGACCAGTCCCGACCGCAACCTCCAGCACCGCTTCCCCATCGCGGACGTCGAGAAGCTCGAGAACGTGACGGCGGGCACGCGATTCGGTGAGCTTCGCCCATACGTCGTACCCGGCCGCTGTGCGGCTATAGACGTCGACGAGGTCGACCTTCGTCAGAGCTGACGACATTGCTCCAGGCCCTTGCTCAACTCACCGAAATTCCGTGACGCAGTTGCTCATCGCCGTCTTCGAAGTCGGGCGCAGCGAGCCAAAGGCGCAACAGGTGCCGTTTGCGCTCGGACTCGTCCCAATCCTCGTACTCAGTGCGCTTGTGCAGGATGACGGAGTTCTTGAGCAGCTGGATGTCTCCCGGACGAAACTCCATATCGAGGTAGAGCGCCGGATCGTTCGCCGTGGCCTCGATCTCCTCAATCGCCTGGCGCTGCAGTGTGCTCAATGGCGGCACGTCGGACAGCTCCTGAGCGCGGCGGATGTACCACGGGATGAACGAGGTGTTCAGGCTGCCGCCGCGCTCGGCACAGATCGGGCGGACGAAGTAGACCGGCGCTTCCATGTTCGGCTCGAAGTAATGCCAGTAAAAGTTCTCGAAGAGCACGGGCGCGAGCTCGGGGCGGCGGTGGACGATCTCGTTGTAGACGCTGACCGAGCTGACGATTCGGCTCTCGCCCCCGCGCTTCGACGTCTGCAAGCAGAGGAGGCCGATGATGTCCGCCCCGTCTGTATGGAAATCCTGCTCGGCCCGTGTCTTGTAGAGCCGCGTGCTCGGATCGTTCGGATCGGCGCCTGTATCCCGCACGCTCGTTAGAAGCTCCCCCTGGAAGTTCTGCGGCACCGGTGTGCCAAGGTGGAGGCCGATCGCCCAATAGATGGCGGCGGCATCCGCTTGTGAGAGATGCTCGACGGGCAGCCCGCGAATGAGGACGAAGCCGCGTCCGCTGTGAAGCGTCTCCCGCCACGAGCGCACGGCGGGCGCGAGCGCCCCGAGCGTCACCTTGTCGCGCTCGATTTGCTCGTAGGACTTACCCGACTTGCGCACCTCGGAGGCGAGCCGCTCGATTGCATCCCTCTCCTCCGCCGACAGAAGATAGATCCACTCGTCGCTTCGGCTGATCTCTGCTCCATTCCATGCCGTCGGCCCCTCAATCGGCTGATAGCGATTGCTCTCCATGCGATAATCTCCTGAACGAAAACGGACCCGGCGGGCACTAACCCTACACAGATGTCGCCGGACCGCAGCAGGACGGAGCCGATTCTGTCGGTTGCGGTGCCGGACTCTGAACAGACGCCGGTGCATCCGCGAGCACGGTGTAGATTTCCCACTCGCGATTGTCGGCACCAGTGATCCAGAACTTGTCCTGTACCGCGTAGCAGCACGTAACGTTGTCCTCGCGCCGCAGATCGAAGCCGTGGTTCTTCAATCGAGCAGCCTCGGTGGTGACTTCGCCCGTCGAACCCATCTCGACCCCGATGTGGTTCAGGCTGCCGGGCTCGCCGACACCTTCGAGCAATACGAGTTTCAGCGGCGGATCGGCGATCGCGAAGTTGGCATAACCAGGCCTCCGCTTGGCGGGCTCGGTGTTGAAGAGCTTGCTGTAGAAGGCAACCGCCTCGTCGACGTTCCTGACGTTTAATGCGACTTGCACTCGGGACATACAGACCTCCTATATCGATGATCGTCGATATTGCGCCCTGCATCGATCGTTGTCAATATAGGGGAGGTAAAAACTTTGAGCCGGCGAAGCCCAGGGGCCGAGGAGATCGTCTCCGTCTACAATCTGATTTTGTTCGCGTTGGTGTCAGATCAATGGCGCTGAAACCCTCGAAGCATTGCGCGCGCCCGGTAAAGCTGCTCTGAGCCAGAAAGCGATGGCGAAATTGCCGGACGCCGCAATCTCGATCGATCAGGCTCGCCAGGCTGATGAGCCTCAGATGCTCGATTTGCTCGAACGCTGCAGACTCCCTACTGCTGGGCTGCATGATCACTTCAGGACGGCCCTCATCGCCCGTCGTGGTCACCAGGTCATCGGTTGTGTTGCGCTTGAGTTGTACGGCGAGGCCGCGTTGTTACGTTCGCTGGCGGTGAACGATGACGATCGTCAAGGCAGTCGATTCGTCCGTTCAGCGCTCCGCGGAGTTTCTAGGGGCATGCCCGACGGAGACTCCGGTGATGCTGTTGAAGATCGCGTAGATGTGATTTCCGAGTTGGACGCCCAGGGGTCCAATCATGTGGTTGTCAGCTCGTCGGTGTGGTCCTTCGGACTTTGTTGGGATCGGGTAGCTCGCAGGCGTCGCCTTCCCTATCGGCAAGGGCACGCTCGATCGCGGTGAGCATCTGATCCTGCGGCGGTGCGCCGTGAATCAGCATTCGTTTGAAGAAGCCGCCCTTCGAAGCAACCAGGCTGCCGTCGAGAAAGACGTCGAACTGACCGAACCCGCCTTCTTCGATCGTCACCTCTGCCCCAAAACGATGCTTCAACTCGCCCGCAAGATCTTCCGCGCGACCGTGATAACCGCACGGCCCGCAGTACAGAATCCGGAACTCCATGCTGCGACAGTACGGCCGGAGTAGGCGTCAAGGCAAGAGACGCGCTTTGCGCGGGCCGGTCAGCAACGCGCCGCGACGCATGAACCTCGATGGTCGTGGGCACCGGGTGCCCAAATCAAAGGAAATGACGTGAAACAGCGGGAGATGACGACGTCGCTCGCGCGACGGCCGAACCCAACCGCTCCATCTCGCCATCCTGCAGGACGCGGAGCGGCTTCGCTTGCAGGTCCAGGGGCAGCTCGCCGATCTCATCGCGCTGGGACTTCACCTACCTCGGCATCGTACGAGGTGTAGTGTGGTCAATAGTGACCCTCTTGCGTGTGTTCAGTACCCCTTCGGCGGTGGCGCAACAGTGGGAGCGCGGCGCGGCGTGGAGACCTTCGACCCTTTGCGCGGTGTGCGCTTCGCTTGTGCGGCACGCCGCACCTTGCCCGAACGCTGCCCCGGGGCTTGCGACAGTTGCGCGCCGTCCGCTTGGGATGCGGGTGGTGATGGGTCGACCAAGCGCAGGAACTGTCGGTCACCTGGAAACGCGCTCAAGGCAGTGCGCACCACACCGCCGTTGAGTGTCGACGAGATCACCTGGTCGGGACTCTCGAGAATCCCGACGTGATACGGCCGCGTGTCACGCAGGTAGGCAACCACGTCGCCTACTGCGGGCTGGTCGACCACCCGAAAGGCATCGCTGGTCAGCAGATCGGGCGTGCGTTCGCGCTCTACTTTCCAACCGGCGCTGCGGAACATCTGCCACACGAAGGCAGAGTTCGGCAGGTAGTCTGACGTGCCGCGTTCCAGCGAACGCTGCATGACGGCGACGTCGACCCGATCGCCGAAGAGATAAGGCGGTGGCGGTGGGCCGATGATCTGCCAACCCCGTTCATCAGGTGCGTGGACGCGGTAGGTAATGTGATCGACGCGTGTTTCGGTGGCTAGTCCGAGAGCGGTGAGAACCCCGACGACGCTGTAGTGCACGTCAACTGCCAGCGCGCCCCCCTCAACCTTGCGCGGCGGATCGACGGTGTAGCCGGCGATCAACATGACGTGGTCCCACGCCGGTTCCAGCGGCCACTCCACCAACGGTGCGACTGTCGGCCAGCCCGCCACGGTTACCCGGTCCCCCAGAGCATCTGCCTGGCAGAACTGACGCACGATCCCCTGTGGGCCAAACTCCACTGCCCGCGCCGCGCGGAGGGCGGTACTGCAGAGGAAACACAGCGTCAGCAGCGTGGCGTGTACGAGCAGTCGATGCACGGTGTCACTGGGTTCCGGACGGAACACGACCCACTGTGCCTAGGACCGCCATCGAACTCAACCGTCCGGCGGTACAGTCGCCACGGCCTCGGGCTCTCGATCCTCGACCCACACCCTGACCCATGGCAAGAGCGCGCTCGGCGAAAGGGGACAGGCTGATTTTCTCGCAGTCAGTGCCAGCAAGATCGATGACTTCGACGCGCAAAAGTAGCCTGTCCCCTTTTGGCCCCCATCAACCGTCCGGCGGTACAGTCGCCACGGCCTCGGCCTCGGGCTCTCGATCCTCGACCCACGCCCTGACCCATGGCAAGAGCGCGTATGCCGGGAAGGCGAGCGCAAAGGTGAATGCGAAGTAGGCGGCATAGCCGAGATGGCTGGCTCCCCAACCGCTGAAGGCACCAGCCACCGTACGGGTGAGCCCGAAGAGCGCCGACAGTAGCGCATATTCAGTGGCGGCGCGTTCCTTGTCGCAAATGTGCATGAGAAACGCGAGGAACGCAGCAGTGCCCAATCCACCCGTGAAGCTCTCGAGCAACGACGCCGAGTAGATCCCCGGACGTCCGAGATCGAGCCACGCGGCGGCCGCATAGCCGAGGTTCGACAACGCCTGAGCCAGGCCAAGGATCCACAGGCCACGGAAGATCCCCCAACGCGAGGTCAGGGCACCGCCGACCAAGGCGCCGAGGATACTCATGACGATGCCCAGGGTCGTCGAGATCAAGCCGATCTCTTCGACCGTGAGGCCGCGATCGATCCAGAATGGTTTGACCATCGGTCCCATGGCCGCGTCGCCGAGCTTGTAGGTGAGGACGAAGAGGAAGACGAACACTGCACCTGGCTGCTGCAGCCAACGGACCAGTGGCAGCCACCAGCTGGTCTTGCCGGCGGCCGGAAGGTGAAGTTGCGGGCTCCGCCACGCCAACAGCGCGACGATCACCAGGATGCCCGCGGATGCATGGAAGACGAAGAACCAGCCGAGCCAACCCGCTAGTGCCACGAGACCGCCGCCGCCGACGATGATGGCAACGCGCGCCGCCGACACGCGCACCCCATTGGCGACGCCTTCTTCTCCCTTCTCGACCAGACCGATCGTATACGCATCGATCGCCACGTCTTGGGTCGCCGAGGCGGTGGTGAAGAGCACCAACACGGCCCAGAGCCAGATTGGCGGCGCCGAAGCCGGGAAGAATGGCACCATCCAGATCATGACGGCCATCACCCCAAGGCACGACACGATCCACTGTTGACGGGTTCCAAAGCGATCGACCAGTGGCGACCACAACACTTTCAGGAACCACGGCGCCTGCAGCAGGCTCATCAGCCCTATCTCGGTCAGCGACACGCCGTGCACGCGGAAGTAGACGGGCAGGTTGTCGATCACCAATCCGAAGGGGAAGCCTTGGGCAAAGTACAGTACGCTGACCCAGAAGAGCTTCTGCTGCAGCGTCATTGGGAGGGCTTTCATCGGACAGACCGCAGAGCCCAGAACCCAGAACACAGACCGATCACCGTACGGTTCCAGACGGGTTTCATTCAGTCGCCCGTCAGTCGTCTGGATTCTGGGTTCCGTGCTCTGGGTTCTGTACTCTCATCCGCCCCCCTCCGCCCGTGCCGTTGTACCTGGGGCGGGCACGGCTGGGAAGGCTTCTTTTCGAGCGCCGAAGCGTGCTAGACCAAGCAGCGTTCCCACGGAGGTTCATGATGGCCTACTATGAGCGTTTGAGCGCGTTGGACGCGTCGTTTCTCGGTATCGAAGACGAAAGCTGTCACATGCATGTGGGCGCGGTCTCGATGTTCGACGCCGCACCCCTGCGCCTCCCGGATGGCGGCATCGACATCGACCGCATTCGCCGCGCGATTCACTCACGGCTGCACCTGGTGCCACGGTTTCGGCAACGCGTCGGGTATATCCCCTACGAACGGATGCCCGTATGGGTCGACGACGACCGCTTCCGCCTGGCGTACCACGTGCGCCACACGGCACTGCCGCATCCGGGGAACGAACGAACGCTCAAGCGGCTGGTGGGGCGCATTATGTCGCAAGCCCTCGACCGCAAGCGCCCGCTCTGGGAGATGTGGGTGGTTGAAGGACTAGACGGTGATCGGTTCGCGTTGGTGAGTAAGACGCACCATTGCATGATCGACGGCATCTCCGGGGCTGATCTGATGTCGGTGTTGTTGAGTCCCTTCCCCACCGACGACCCCGGAACCCCGGAGCCGTGGACGCCGCGGTTGCGACCGAGCAATGTCCAGCTGGTCGTCGACGAGCTCGTGCGACGTGCCTCGCAACCCCCTGCTCTGCTGCGCGCCGCGTACGATGCGGTTCGCGACCCCAACACGACGTTCGCCGAGCTCACCGATGCCGCGGTGGGCGTCGTCGAAGCCTTTGCCCCAGCCTTCAGTCCGGTTTCCCGCACTCCATTGAACATCGAAGTCGGTCCGCACCGGCGTTTCGACTATGTCGCAATGAAGGTCGCGGACTTCAAAGCCGTCAAGAACGTGCTCGGCGGCACGCTCAATGACGTCGTCCTCGCCACGGTTGCGGGCACGTTGCGGCGGTTCTTCACGCAGCGGCGGCTCGACCCCAACCAGCTCGAGATCCGTTCCCTGGTCCCCGTCAGTGTGCGCACGCAGGACGAGCGCTATCACCTCGGCAATCGCGTGACCCAGATGACCGCAACGTTGCCGGTCAAGCTCGACGACCCGGTGCAGCGCCTCGAAGCCGTGCGCGAGACGACGGCGGGCCTGAAGGAGTCGAAACAGGCTCTCGGCGGCGAGGTGCTCACGGCAATCAGTGACTGGACGGTCCCGAACTTGTTGGTTCAGGCCGTCCGTTTGGCGTCACGCGCACGGCCGTACAACTTGATCGTCACCAATGTACCCGGCCCGCAGGCGCCGCTGTATCTGCTCGGTTCGTTGATGCAAAACGCCTACCCGGTCGTACCGCTCTTCGCCAATCTCGGCCTCGTCGTCGGGTTGTTCAGCTACAATGGCGGGTTGTTCTGGGGCGTCAATGCTGACTGGGAGCAAATCCCCGACTTGCACGATTTCATCGTTGGGCTCGAAACGTCATTCAAGGAGTTGCAGGAAGCGGCACAGCGCGCCGCTACCCAAGCGGAGCGTCGGACCGCTCGCAAGCGCCGTAAGGCTCGCGAACAAAGCGGCTCGACCCCCGAACCCCGACTCCGGACGGCAGGCTAGTCGCGCAGGGCGGGTAATGTTCAGCTCCCCTGCTCCTCAGCTCCCCTGCTCCTCAGCTCCCCTGCTCCTCAGCTCCCCCGCTCCCCCGCTCCCCCGCTCCCCTCTGACCCATGCCCGTCGGTGACCTGATCCGAACGAACGCGAGCGACCCGGCACGCCGCGGCCGGGTGTTCCTCCGATACGAGGACGCGCGTGTGACCTACGGCGAGTACTACGCCGAGTGCGTGCGTTGGGCGAATCTGTTCCTCAACTTGAGGGACCAGCGGCCGGGTGCCGGGAGCCAGGAACGGCAGGCCGGAAGCGGAACACGGGCAAGCCATGCGACCGTTCCCCAGCCATTCCATGTGGGCATCTTGCTCGACAACATCCCTGACTACCTCTATGCGCTCGGTGGCGCGGCGCTCGCCGGCGCGGTCGCCGTCGGCATCAACAACACCAAGCGGGGCACGCATCTGGCGAGCGACATCGCCTATACCGATTGCGGCATCTTGGTCACCGAAGAGAAGTATCTTCCCCTGCTGGCGCCGGTGGCGGACCAACTGCACATTGCACCGGAGCGAGTGTTGGTGACGCGGCGCTGGAACCGGTACGGCGACGGCTCCGAAACTGCGCCGCAAGAACAGGGGAACGTCTCGCCCCTTCGCTGCCGCGACCTGAGCGAGGTGCTCGTCGAGCTCGGTACCGGGCCTGATCCGCGGGTGGCGGTCACGGATCAGGATATCTGCGTCCTCGTCTTCACCTCCGGGACCGTGACGGCCCCGAAAGCCGTCGTCTGCAGCCACTATCGCATCGTCGAAACCGCCAAGAACATCGGCGCGCACATCTATGAGATCACAGCCGACGACGTCGGCTACATCGCCATGCCCCTCTTCCACGCCAATGCTCTGATGGTCGGTTTCATGCCCGCCCTCTACTATGGCGCCAGTGTGTCGATGATCCGCAAGTTCTCGCGGACGCGGTGGCTGAGCGACATTCGTCGCTACGGCGCGACCTTCTTCAACTACACCGGCAAACCGCTCGCGTATATCTTGTCGACTCCGCCGCGGCCCGACGATCACGTCAATCCACTGCGGATTTGTTATGGCAACGAAGGGTCGCAGCGTGTGGTCAACGAGTTTGCGGCCCGCTTTGGCTGCCGAGTCATCGATGTGTTCGGTGCGAGCGAAGGAGGGCTCGGTGTCACCCGTCAGCCCGATGATCCACCCCTCAGCATTGGCATGCCCGCTTTCGGCATCATCGTGGTCGACGAACACGGCGACGAGCGGCCGCCGGCGCGCTTCGATGCGGAAGGACGCTTGCTGAATGCCGACGCCGCCATCGGAGAAATCGTCAACACTCAGGGTGTGGCGTGGTTCGAAGGCTACTACAAGAATACGGATGCGACGGCGCAACGCACGCGCCGCGGTTGGTATTGGACGGGCGACCTCGGCTACAAGGACGCTCGCGGCTATCTCTATTTTGCAGGGCGCGACGTCGAGTGGCTGCGGGTCGACGGCGAGAACTTCGTCGGGCGTCCCATTGAAGAGACCCTGCAACGGTGGCCGGCCGTTGCCTTGGCGGCGGTGTATGGCGTGCCGGACCCCGATGGAGGTGATCGCGTCATGGCGGCGCTGGTTCTCCGCGATGCCGCCACGTTCGACCCTGAGCGCTTCGCCGTGTTCCTCGGCCAGCAGGTCGACCTGTCGCCGAAGTGGGCGCCCACCTACGTGCGTCTCGCGACCGAGCTGCCCCAGACCGCCACCGCAAAAGTGCTGAAGAACGAGTTGCGCCGCCAGAAGTTTCGACCGGATTGGTGCACCGATGCGGTGTACTGGCGACCGAGTCCCGAGGCAGCCTATCGGTTGTGGACGGCAGCCGACTACGCAGGCCTCCACGCGCGCTTCGCGGCGCTGGGAAAGCTGGCGCTGCTCGACATCTGAACGGCCCGAGAGCATCCCTTCCCTTTGACACGAGATCCGTCGAGCGCCGCGACCCATCTACCGGACTGTCCAGTAGCGTTTGTAGATCACCATCTTTTTCGTTGTAGAAACTTTGCGAAGTTTGGTAGCGTTTTTTCTATGGGGGCCATGCGGCGGGCAACAAAGCAAGTACGGCGGCGGCTCATCACCGCGATGGCCCAGATGCTCACGCGCCCACTCCGGTCGTACGAGCAACGGATTCCGAACAGTCTTCCGGCCCTCAAATCAACGTTGCGAAAGGGGGACATCCTCCTGGTTGAAGGTGACCAACGAGTCAGTCAGGTCATCCGCTATTTGACCCAAAGCTCGTGGTCCCATTCGGCCATGTACATTGGGGACGACTTGCGCCGCTACGATGCGCAGCTCGCCGACCGGCTTGCCACGGCGCATGGCGTGGAGGCACGGGATCTGGTCATCGAAGCCTTGGACGGCGTGGGTGTGGTGTGCTCTCCAGTCGCGAAATACGCGCGCCACAACGTGCGCGTGTGTCGACCGCGGGGACTGCGCCGCGAAGATCTCGACCGAATCATCGAAGAGCTCGTGCAGCAGTTGGGTCACCCATACAGCGTGCGACACATCGTCTCGCTTGCGCGGTATTTCTTCCCAGTTAGTCTGATTCCTGGACGCCTGCGCCGCGCCGCATTGCATTACAGGTCCGACGCCAATCAGACTCTCGTTTGCTCGACCATGTTGGCACGCGCATTTGCGCACGTCGGCTACCCGGTGTTGCCCCGAGTGACCTTCGACGACACTCCCCACCCGACGCGCTGGCTGCATCGCCTAATTGGACGCAACGGCAATGGCACGCGGGCGCTGTATGAGGCGGAGAACCCGGCCCTCATCACGCCGCGAGACTTCGACCTCTCGCCCTACT
>Ga0187892_10006589_pt1 | contig 17146 bp, 13 predicted proteins | sample MA1701073metaG_FD_139345 | JGI IMG/M metagenome (GOLD analysis project Ga0187892, IMG submission 139345) | Bio-ooze microbial communities from a basaltic lava cave in the Kipuka Kanohina Cave System on the Island of Hawaii, USA - MA170107-3 metaG ... | reverse complement strand
GCGTTGATCTCGCCGTTGTGGCACAGCATGCGGAAGGGCTGGGCCCGCTCCCACGTGGGCAGGGTGTTGGTGGAGAAGCGCTGGTGGAAGATGGCGAACGGCGCCTCGAAGCGCTCGTCGGCCAGATCGACGAAGTAGTCGGCCAAGGCGTCGGCTACGACCAGCCCCTTGTAGCAGACGAGGCGGAACGAGCACGACGCCACGTACGTCCCCGCGGTGGTGGCCTCCACGCGGCGGCGCATGCGGAAGGCGGCCTTCTCGGCCGCGCCGGCGTTGGCCGCGGCCTCGTTGCGGGCGGCCAGAACGGCCTGGCGGATCTTCGGCCGGCTGTCCCTGGCCACCTGGCCGAGGACATCGTCGTCGGTGGGCGGCGTCCGCCAGCCGACCACCTCGAGCCCCTCGGCCTCGGCCGCCGCCTCGACGGCGGCGCGCGGATCGTCCCCCCGTATGAAGAGCTGCGCCAGCCCCGCGCCCTCGCCGAAGAGCCGGGCCGGGATGGGCACGAGCAAGCCGGATCCGTCCGACGATCGGGCGTCGGCGGCCAGGGCGCCGCGGTGCTTCACGCAGGCCAGCCCTCCCAGGGCGGTCAGGACGATCTCACGGGATGAACGGCCTTTGGCGTCGGCGACGAAACCGATACCGCAGGCGTCGAACTCGGGGGCCATGGGCAGGGCCTACCTCGCCTTCGAGACGCGGAACGAGAACCAGTGCTGCGGCGGACCCGGGGACTTCCTCGTCGAAGAGGCTGCGTTGCCTAGCCCGGTGCTGGCTGCAGGATACCGGGTTTCCCCGGGGGCGGGGGCCGGCGGGGTTAAAGCTTTGCGCAACTCCGACCGAAAACCGGTCTGTGGCGTGGTCGCCGCCGCCGGGTGGAAGGTGGTGCGGGCTGCCCCGCCGGCGCCACAGGCGGTCCGGCTGGTGCGATGTTCCTTACCGGTACCGATGGCTCCGGAGGACGTACCCCATCACCTCCGACGGACTCTCCGGCGGCACCTCGGCGCAGCGACGGTCAGGCCACCGACTGGCGGCCGCTCACGTAGTGGGCGAGGAGCGGGGCGGCGAGGGAGATCGTCCCGTCGCGCGGGTGACGATGCCTCGGCGCTCTGGTGAGGACGCCCTGGATGAGGTCCTCGTGGTGGTCGAACTCGGAGGCGTCAATGCTGCCTCTACGGGCAAGCCGGCGGACGAAGTTCTCGAGTCCGAGCCGCTGGACGTTTTCGGCCCACAGCTCGATGCGAGCGGGCTCCGCTCAGTCGCAGTGCGGCAAGTTATCTGGCGCAGACGTAGCGTTTCGTCAGAAAGCCAGCAGGAGGCCTTTTATGGGCAAGGTGCCCCTGGTCTGGTGGTGTCTGCCAGGAGCTTCAGTCCTGGAGAAACGCGAGGACGGCGGCCACGCGACGGTGAATGCCCTCCCCACCGGGCCGGCCCAGCTTGATGAAGATCGAACTCACGTGCTTCTCGACCGCGGACTCCGACAGGGACAGCGCGGAACTGATGCCGGCGTTGCTCTTGCCCTGAGCCATCTCTCGCAACACGTCGCGCTCCCGGGGCGTGAGCAGATCGAGGCCTGATTCCGCCCGTCGCTCCCGGCGCTGGACCAGCGCGTCGACGACTCGTGCGTCGATGGCCGACCGACCAGCGGTCACTTCCCGCAGCGCCCGGAGCAGCTCGTCGACATCGCCAACCCGGTCCTTAAGCAGGTAGGCGAGGCCGTCTGTCCCGTGCTTGAGGAGTTCATAGGCGTACGACTCGTCCGCGTGCTGCGACAGCACCACGATGCCGACATCCGGGTGGTCGGCGCGGATGCGGTGCGCCGCCTCGATCCCCTCCATGTGGTGTCCGGGAGGCATCCGGATGTCGGTGATCACGGCGTCCGGGCGGGTCTCGGCGACGGCCGAAAGCAGTTCGCCGGCCGAACCTACGGCGGCGACGACCTCGACCTCCTCCGACGCCTCGAGGAGCTTTCGCACACCCTCGCGGACCAGGTAGTGGTCGTCGGCCACGATCACCCGCAGGCCGGAACCCTCAGGCGGGTGATCGCTCACTGATCGGTGCCCTCATCGTAAGCCGGCTCCCATGCCCTGGGGTTGACGCGACCGCCACGGTCCCGCCGATTGCCTCGACTCGGTCCCTGATTCCCAGGAGTCCCGAGCCTCTGGCCCCTTCGGGATCGAAGCCCTGACCATCGTCGCACACGGACACGTGGAGCCAGGCGCCCTCCTCGGCGAGCACCACGTGTGCGGCGGTTGCGGCTGCGTGCTTCAGGGTGTTCGCTAGGGCCTCGCTGACGAAGTAGTAGGCCACCCCTTCGACGGCATCACCGAAGCGACGGCCTCGCACGGCGGGTGGGCAGTCGACCACGACGCTGATCGGGAGCCTGGCCGAGCGCATCTCGATCGCCTCGGCGAGACCGTGATCGGACAGCACCGGCGGGTGGATGCCCGCAGCGATCTGGCGGAGACTCTCCAGCGCTTCGGCGGCGTTGGCCTGTAGTTCGTCGAGGATCTTCTCGACCGATTCGGGGTTGCGCGCAAGTTGCTGGCGAGCCACGCCCATGCCCGCCATAAGGGCGACGATGTCCTGTTGGGCCCCGTCGTGGATGTCGCGCTCGATCTGGCGGCGGGCGGACTCGTGGGCAGCGACGATCCGGGAACGAGAGGCGGCGAGCTCGGCCGATGCGGTCTCGATGTCCCGGAGCCGCTGCCCAAGCTCGGAGGCGAGTCGGGCGTTGTGCACGGCGAGGGCGGCCTGGCTCGCGAGCGTCCGGAGAAGCTCCTGGTTCAGGCGCGGTTCCCCGCGGCCGGGTCGCCGGACAGGCGGTCCACACTCGATCACGCCCAGCACCTCGTCGTCGCGCACGAGCGGCGCCGTGGTAACGGGCTCATCGGTGGGGTCGCCCGCCACAACCGCGTCGGTGCCCGGCACCGACACCCGCACCCACTCGGCGCCGAGTCCCTCGCGGGCGATCGACGCCACGGCTCCCGCGAGGCGAGGGATGTCCGCGCTGTTCTCGAGCGCCCCACCGAGCCGCCGGACGAGTTCCTCGCCCGAGATCGACTCGCCATAAGCCCACGCCGAGGCTCGCCGGGCCAACCACCGCCGGGCCGGGTCGAAGAACAGGGTCGCCCCGATCGTCGCCGCGATCGCCAGCTGGACCCCTTCGCCGGGAGCGGCCAGCCCGAGCACCGCGGCGCCTCCGACATAGGCGACGGCAATCGCCGTCCACAGGACGGCATACACGATCGAGCGCCGGACGGCCCGGTCAATGTCGAACGCACGGGGACGCACGAGGCCAACGGTGAGCGCCGTCGGGAGCGCCAGCAGCGCCGAGACCTGGAGAACCTGGGCGGTGGAGGTCGACAGCGCACCCACCGCCTCCAGGGTCACGGCGAGGGGGGCAACGAGCACAGCGGTGACCCCGTAGATGGCCCACCGGAGGGCGAGGCGCTCACCCGGGGGCAGCGTGCGGTACCGCAGGGCCACGACCAGGCCGGCGACCAGGGTGGAGCCGGCCAGGGCGGCGTCGACGTAACTGCGAAGGAACGGCGCGAGACCTCCGAGAACGGGCACGTGCAGCGGACTCTCGATAACGGGGAACGCGACGGCACCCGACTCGGCGTCGCCCCAGGCGAACACCCACGCGGGGTGCACCGTCGCCTGCACGACGAGAAGAGCGAGGGGGACCGCCACCGCGAGGACGGGCAGGGTCTGGCTCGCCACGCGCTGGTGGCGCCGGCGGTAGGTGCCGTCCGGATAGACGGCGAGGAGGGCGATCATGGCGGCCCACATGGCCAGGCCCAACACCTGGACTGCGATGTTGCCGGGGGCGAGCCACCACCCTTCGCGGCGATCGTCGAAGGCATCGGCGAGGGCGACCGTCGTCGCGATCCACGTGCTGGACAGGGTGCCGAAGGCCAGGAGGCGTCGGGATGTCACCCCGTGGGGCTCCATCCGTACCGCGACGACGCCGCCCACGTAGCCACCGACCGACGGGGCGGCCCACATGAACGCTGTCGGGTCGTGCCCGAACGCGCGCCAGAAGACCACTCCCGTCGCCACCACGGCGATCGCACCGACAGTGACGAGGAACGCGCTCCACGGTCGCGAGGGAGCCTTCGCCTGCACCAGCCAATGGTGGCGCAGTTCCCGATGAGCGTCGAGGGTGCCCTGCCCCCCACCGCAAGGTGCGGAAAACCGCAGGTTGGGAGGGCGGAACGACGAGAAAAATCGGTGGAGGGCCTCGTTCCAGCGGCCCGTGGATCCCCATACAGTCAGTGGTGGCCGTCGATCGACGGTGTCACCTCTGGGGGGAACGCATGGAACGCGAACTGTCCCTTCCCGCCCGCGCGGGCCGAGCAACAGCTGTGGCGGCTGGCGCGTTCGTCATCTACGCGCTCATCGTCGGACTAGAGGGCACGGGCCGGCACTTTCTCGAGATCGCCATTGTCCGGATCGCCCTCCTTGGCGGGCTGATCGGGTTCTCGCGTTGGAGCGGAGCGCACGCCCGTCGTCTCGGGCGGATCGGGACCGGCGTGGCGGCCGTCGCGACGGTGGCGTTCTTCGCCGGTGCGGTGGGCGCCCTCGCCACCGACGGGTGGTCGTACGACGTCTTGGCGGAGGGGGATGTCGATCCGCCGTGGTACGCCTACATCATCGGCCTGAGTGGCATCGTGTTCGCTCTTGGCACCGTGCTGCTCGGCATCGCAGGACGGTCCGCCGGATCGCTGGCCAAGTTGGTGATCGTTGCTGGCGCGACCTTCCCCCTCGTCTTCGCGCTCGGGCCGACCGCCGGTCACGCGGCGTGGCTTACGATCTGGACCATGCTCGGCGTTGGCCTCGTCCGCACTGCCACTGCCGACGGACTCGGCGGTCCCGTCGGCAGCCCCGCGGCGCATTGACCTTCTCCAGCTCCCTCCCGTCGAACCGTGCATGCGGTTCTCCCGCACACAGCTCACCGACGCCCTTCACCCCGGTTTTCGGCAACGAGAGCCCACCAGGCCGGATTGGGCCTGGGTGCGACGAAGATTCCGAGCAGGTTGACCAGGCCCAGGCAGTCCGGGCGGATAGGCCGACCTGTCGTGGGCGGCCTTGACGGAGAGGCTGCGGCCACGTTGATTGAGGAACGGCGCCGGGTTCTCCTGGCCGGGCCAGTCCCGACGTTCCTCGAGCCAACCCTTGAGCAGTCTGGCCAGCTTGGGGTGGATCGGGACTTCGCGGACCCGTTCGCCCTTGCCGAGGATCCGCAGTACGCCCTTGCGGGCCGAGTGCCGGACGTCGTCGACGTCGAGGGCGATCACCTCGCTGATGGGGCGCCGGCGTAGAACGGGACGAGGGCGAGCGCCTGGTCCCGGGGCGACGGGCAGCCGTTGACGGCGCGGAGGTGGCGGACCTGGGCCCGAGGCTCCAGGGCGCGGGGCGCGGCGTCGGGCAGGTCGACGCGAAGGGCCCGGGCCGGCCCCAGGCCTCGGCGGATGTAGAAGTTCGTCCACCGCGGCCAGGGTGCCGTTCACCGTGGCCGGCCTCCGTTCGAGCACGGCCTGGAGATGGCTGCGGTAGTCGCGCACGGCCCAGTCCCGGCCCTCGACGGTGCCGAGGGGGTCGCCGTCGGTCTCGGCGGCCGCCAGCCAAGCCATGTACTGGCGGGCCTTCGAGGCATAGGTTCGCCGGGTCTGGGTGAGGCCGCCTTTCGAGCACGTCGGCCCGCCACAAAGCGATCAAGTTCACAGCAGGTGGGCACCGTCGAGAATCCGTGTCGACTATCTACGGCGACAAACCTCAGCCCCCGGTTTTCTCGACACCGTGCAGCTCGGCTACGCGAGAGTTTCGACGGCCGACCAGAATCTGAATCCTGCCCATCAGGTCGATGCGTTGATTCGGGCCGGCGTGGAGAAGGAGAAGTCTAACGTCGACTACGCGAGCGGAGCGAAGGCATCCCGCCCCCAGCTCGACGTCGTCCTCCGGATGCTGCGCAAAGGCGACACGCTGAAGGTCACCCGACTCGATCGGCTCGGCCGATCGGTGCAGCACCTCATCAACCTTGGTGCGCAACTACGGGAGCGGGGCGTGAACCTGCACGTGATCGAGCAGGGAATCGATACGACGACCATCGAGGGGCGAGCGATGTTCGGCATGCTCGGCGTTATCCAGGCAAAGGGGTGTCTCAACCCAGTGCGTGTCTCAGCGAGAGGTCACGTGCAGCACGGCATAGCAGCCTGAGGATCGCGGCGAGGGGCGGGGAGTACGGCCTCGACTCGACTCAGCACCGCTTGATGGTGTCGTGGGCCCATCCCATTCCTCTTGGCCTGCTCTATTTCTATGCGAGCGTCGAATTCGGCGGCCGCGGCGCTTGAGGCAAGGATCAGCAGGAACCCGTCCGACACTACTCGAGTGAAGCTCCCCGGGCCGCAATCATCTCGTATACGCCGCCACCTACGCCATCGACTCGATAGCCAGCCACGATCGCGGTCTCACATCGCTCGAGCTGGGCAGAGAACTGCTCCGTCCCATTCGAGCGTCGTCCGAAAGTAGCCACACCCTTCTCGAAAGCGCAGGTCAGAGCGACGGCGGCGGAGCCGTCGACCCGAGAATCAGCACGCTCCTAGACTCCTACCAGTGGAGCAGTTCCGCTGCCCCGTCCTGGTCGGGCGCGACGAGCAGATCGGTCTGTTCGAGGCCGCCATCGACCGGGCGGCGGAACGAGGCCAAGGGGCGGCGCTGCTGGTCACCGGCGAAGCCGGGATCGGCAAGTCACGCCTGGTGTCGGAGGCGGTTGCCCGTGCCGCGGCGCGCGGCCTCGCCACCGCCTGGGGCCGCGCCCCCGCGGGTGGCTCGGCCGACCCCCTCCGCCCCATCGCCGAACTGGTCGGCGCGAGCTTCCGGCTCCTCCCGCCGGGCTCGTCCCACCCCGGCCTCGACCCGTACCGTCCCGCCCTCGCTCGCCTCGTACCGTCGGCCGGGCCGCCCGCGCCCGCCGAGCCGACCACCGCGGTGCTCGGCGAAGGCCTCCTCCGCCTACTCGGTGCCGCCTGCGGGCTGGCCGTGCTGGAGGACCTCCAGTGGGCGGGCGACGACACGTTGGCGGTCGTCGAGTACGTCGCGGCCAACCTCGGCGACGTGGCCGTCGTGCTGATCGGGACGGTGCGGACCGACGAGACCACGCCGGCCGCCGCCATGGCCCGGTGGCTCCGGCGAGGAGGTGCGGCGACCGTGGTCGAGCTGGGCCGGCTGGGCGAGGCCGAGACGGCGGCCATGGTGTCCGGCTGCCTGCGCCTCCGGCACGGTGTCACCCCCCCGGCCGACGTGCTCGCCATGGTGGCGCGTTCGGCCGAGGGGTTGCCCCTGCTCGTCGAGGACGTCCTCGTCACCGCCGAGCGCACCGGGCTGCTCGTGGGCGACGGAGGCGCCTGGCGGGCGGTCGACGGGCCGAACCTCTCGGTCCCGCTCACGTTCCTGGACACGGTGGGCCAACGGCTCGACCGCCTGGACGAGGAGGCCCGGTCGGTCCTGCACGCCGCGGCCGTGTTCGGCCGGACGTTCCCGTGGGATCTGCTGCCCGCCGTCACCGGCCTCGACGAGGACTGCGTGCTCGCGGCCCTGCGAGCCGCACGCGCCGCCGGCCTCGTGTGCGAGGAAACGGGCGGGTTCGGGTTCCGGCATGCGCTTACGGCCTCGGCGGTGCTCCAGGACGTGTTCATGCCCGCCCGGGCCAGGCTCAGCCGGCGGGCGGCGGTCGAGGTGGAGGCGGCCCATCCCGGGCTCGAAGGAGGATGGCGGATCGTGCTGGCCGACCTCCGCGAGGCGGCCGGGGACCGGGCCGACGCCGCCTTCCACCTGCTCGCGGCGGGACGGGAGGCGCTGGCGAACGGGGCCGTGGCGGGCGCGGTCTCGCTTCTCCAACGGGCGGTGGCGCTCGCGCCTGGGCCCGAGGGTCGGCTGGCCCTGCTGGAGGCGGCGGTGGCGGCGGGAAGGACCGAGCTCGTCGATGACGTGAGCGGCCGGCTGCTGGCGGGTGGCGACAACGAAACGGCCACGCAACTGCTCATCGCCCGCAGCCGCCTGCCGGCGGGGCTGGCCGCGGCCGGCCCGCACTTGGAGGCAGCGCGCGCCGCGGCCGCGGGCGACCCCGCGGCCGAAGCGAGGATCGACGCCCTCACGGCCGGCGCCATCCTCGGGACAGGCCGGGCCGACCGCCTCGAGGCCGCCGAACGGCTGGCCCGGCGGGCGGCCGCCGCGGCCGAGCAGTCCGGGCTGCACGAGGTCGAGTGCGAGGCGCTGGAGGTGATCGGGCGCTGCACGCGGGTCCGTGACCTCGACGCCGCCGAGCAGGTGTTCCAGCGCCAGCTCGAGCTGGCCGAGGCTCGGGACCTGGCCCTGTGGCGCATCCGGGCGATGTACGAGCTGGGGACGATCGACCTCCTGCGCCACGTCGACGCCCGCCGGGCCACGGACGCCTACGAGGCTGCCCTCGCCTCTGGCGCTGTCGTCCTGGCGGCCGGCTACGCCGTGAACCTCGTCGTCCACCTTCTCCAAGTCGGCCGGAACGCCGAGGCGATCGTGCTCGCGCAGTCGTGCGAGACCACGGCCCAGCGCCTGGGGCTTGACCCGCTCGTTCCGGTGACGATCACCCTCCGAGCGATCGCCAACACCTGCCTCGGGCGGCGGGGCGAGGCCAAAGCGCTGCTGGACGAGGTGACCGAGGCGAGCGGTGACGTAGCCGTCTTCGCCTGGGGAGTCGGGCGCGCACTGCGGGCCTTGCTCGACGAGGATCGGGCGGGCGCGCTGGCCGCGTTCGAGCGGGCCGAGGCGGCGCAGCGGCTCGCCCCCGCCCTCACCACCGACCCGTTCTCAGGTCTGTGGCTCACCGTGCGGCTCGTCGACGGTGCGGACGCCCAAATCGATCTCAGAGACGACATCGCCGGCGATCTCGCAGGCGACATCGCGGGCCTCGACCGGCTCGTGCCTGGCTCCATGTTCCACCGGCTCAACGCCGGCTCGATCCAGGCCGTCCGCCTCGGACGGAAGGGCCAGGGCGACGCCGCCCACGCCGCGCTCATGGACGCGTTCCATGCGACCGAGGCGTTCCCGCTGCATCGCCACCTCCAACTCCGGCTCGTGGCCGAAGCGGCGATCGCCGACGGGTGGGGCGACCCGGTCGCCTACCTCCTCGAAGCGGAGTCCTGGTTCGCAGGCCACGGCCACGAGCGCGTGGCGCTCGCCTGCCGGCGCATGCTCCGCGCCGCTGGCGCAGTGGTCGGCCGGGGTGGGGCCACCGAGGTGCGCGTGCCGGCCGAGCTGCGCCGCGTCGGCGTGACCGCTCGGGAGGCCGAGGTGCTCGGGCTGGCTGCGGAGCACCTCACCAACCGTGAGATCGCGGCGCGGCTGTTCCTGTCGGCCCGCACGGTCGAGAAGCATGTGGCGAGCCTCCTGCGCAAGCTCGGGATCTCGTCGCGAACCGAACTGGGTAGCCGCGCCCCCTTGAATAGGTAGCCCCTACCGATGCGCCCGCAAAGGCGCACGGCGCATGGTGTCGGTGCGGCGCCGACCCGGGCGCCGCACCGACAGGGGAGGGACCAGGATGCCGGACGCTTCCAGCTCCGACACTTCCAGCTCCGGCATGGTCTGTCGCGCCTACGCGGCGTTCAACCGCGGCGACGCGCCTGCCCTGGCCGAGCTGCTGGCAGACAACGTCGTCCTCCGGCAGCCCGGCGCCCTGGGCGGTGAGTACCACGGCGTGGAGGCCGTCCTGGGCTTCTATGACCGGCTCGCGTCCGAGACGCACGGGACGATCCGGTGCGAGCTCCAGCGGGTGATGACAAGCGACGACCGAGTTGTCGCGGTGCACAAGGCCACCGGTCGTCGGCATGGACGCCTCCTCGACACCGCGGCCGCGTTGGTGGTCCAGGTGCGGGGCGGGCGGGCCGTCGCCATCGACATCTGCCAGGAGGACCAGGAGGCGTGGGACGCGTTCTGGTCGCAACCCTCAGCAACAGAAAGGACCGCAGAGTGAAACGAAAGCCCGTTGCCCACCTTCGTGGATGGGTGGCCGCCACGTCCGTGCTCGCCGTCGCCGCGGCGGGGACGGCGACGCTGCTGGGACCGGGAACGGCCACCTCGTCGAGCCACCGTGAAGCCCCACTGATCGCGGGCGACCCCCAGGTGGACGACACCGACCTGTACGCCTTCGTGAGCCCGGACAAGCCGGACACGGTGACGATCATCGGCAACTGGTACCCGTTCGCGGAGCCCAACGGCGGGCCCAACTACTACCCCTTCGCCACTGACGCCCGCTACAACATCAACATCGACAACGACGGCGACGCCAAGCCCGACGTCACCTACAGCTGGACGTTCACCAACAACTACCGGGACGACGCCAACCACTTCCTCTACAACACCGGCCCGGTCAAGACGCTCGACGACCCCAACCTCAACTTCTTCCAGTACTACGACCTGACCGAGACCCGGGCGGGCGCGACCAAGACCCTGCTCACCAAGGCCATCGCCGCCCCGTCCTTCACCGGCCCGGCGTCGATGCCCGACTACGCGGCCCTGCGCCAGCAGGCGATCAAGCAGCTGCCCGACAACGGCGGGCTGGAGTACGTCGGCCAGGCCGACGACCCGTTCTTCCTCGACCTGCGCGTGTTCGACCTGCTGTACGGGGGGAACCTCAAGGAGGTCGGCCAGGACACGCTCTCCGGCTACAACGTCAACACCATCGCCCTCCAGGTGCCCAAGAGCGCGCTGGCCGTCAAGGGCGACGCGACGGCCAACCCGGTCATCGGCCTGTGGAGCTCGACCGAACGGCAGCGGGCAGGCGTGACCGCGGGAGCGGCCAGTGGGTACGTGCAGGTCTCCCGACTCGGCAACCCGCTCGTGAACGAGGTCGTCGTCCCCCTCAAGTACAAGGACGCCTTCAACGGCCTCACCCCCGACAAGGACGCCACCGTCGCGCCTGTGGTGGACAAGGTGCTGAACCCGATCCTCCCCGGGCTGATCCAGGGCATCTACAAGGTGCCCGCGCCGGCGACTCCCCGTGACGACCTGTTCGAGATCTTCCTCACGGGGCTGTGCAAGGAGTGCAAGGCGCCCTCGGGCAAGACCGCCATACCGGTCGACCTCAACTCTCAGTTGCTCAACCGGGACGGCAAGAAGGGCCCCGAGTTCCGGCCTTCGGAGCAGCTCCGGCTGAACATGGCGATCGCGCCCTCGGCCACGCCCAACCGGCTCGGGGTGCTGGCCCAGGACCTCGCCGGCTTCCCCAACGGCCGGCGCCTGACCGACGACGTTGTCGACATCGCCCTGCAGGCGGTCGAGGGCGCGGCCCAGTCCGGCAAGCTGGTGGAGGCGCTGGCGGCGGGCGACGGCGTCGACCGCAACGACGTGGCCTTCACGTCGACGTTCCCCTACGTGGCTGCGCCCAACGCGGCGGCCGTCAACCGTGGCGCCGAGACCCGGCCAAGCGGCGCGGCGATCGCGGGCGGCGCGGGCGGCGCGGCGGCCGCCACGCCCGTCCAGGCTGACGACGACTCCTCGCCCGCCATCCCCATCGGGATCGGCATCGGGGTCGCGGGCCTCGCTGTCGGCGGCGCGCTGGCGATCCGCCGCAAGAAGGCCTGAGCCATGCCGTCCACAACGACCGCCCGGCGCATGCGTGCCGGGCGGTCGTCGCCCCTCTTCGTCGGGATCGCCGTGACGGCCGTCGCCGCGGTCCTTCTCGCCACCGGGGCTCTCACCGGTGGCGGGCCCAGCACGATCGCGCCCGCGCCCGTGGGGACCGGGTTCGGTCCCACCACCGGTGGCGCCGACGGCGTCGCCCGCCGGCTGTCGGCCCTCCAGGCCCGGGTGAAGGCGGCGCCCGCTGACTACACGGCGTGGGCGTCGCTGGGCCTCGCCTACGTGGAGCGGGCCAAGGTCTCGGCTGACCCCGCCTTCTACCCCAAGGCCCAGGGGGCGGCGGAGCGCTCCCTGTCCATCAACACCTCCGACAACTTCGCCGCCTACGCCGCCCTGGCGGCGCTGGCGCTGAGTCGCCACGACTTCGCGGGAGCGCGTGACCTGGCCCAGGCCGGCCTGGCCGTCAACCCCGCCAACGCCATGCTCTACGGCGCCCTCGGCGACGCGCACACCCAGCTCGGGAACTACGGCGAGGCGTTCGACGCCATCCAGCGCATGGCCGACATCTCCCCCGACACCTCGTCGCTCGCACGGGTCTCGTACACGTGGGAGCTTCGCGGCGACACCGCGCAGGCCACCGCCTACATGCAGCGCGCCCTGGATGACGCGACCAGCAACGCGGACCGGGCGTTCGCCCGCTACTACCTGGGCGAGCTGGCGCTGTCCGCCGGCGACGCGGCCGGCGCCCTGCGGCACTACGAGGCGGGGCTGCGAACCGACCCGTCCTACACCCGGCTGCTCGAAGGAAAGGCCAAGGCGCACGCCGCCCTCGGCCGGACCGACGAGGCCGTCGAAGAGTACCGCCAGGCCGTCGAGCGGCTCCCGGAACCGGCCTTCCTCCTACAGTTCGGCGAGCTGCTGCAGTCGCTCGGCCGCACCGCCGAGGCCGACGAGCAGTACCGGCTCTTCACGACCGTCGCCGACCTGTTCACCCGCAACGGCGCGGCTCTCGATGTCGAGGCCGCCCTGTTCCACGCCGACCACGGGGACGCGGCGGAGGCGCTGCGCGTCGCCGAAGCAGGCATCCGCAACCGGGCGTTCGTCGACATGGCGGACGCGTACGCGTGGGCGCTGCACGTGAACAATCGCCACGCGGAAGCGCTGGTGTGGTCGGACAAGGCTCGTGCGCTCGGCGGCCGCAACGCCTCCTTCAGCTTCCACGGGGGGATGATCAAGCTCGCGCTGGGGGACCGGGACGGGGGCCGGGCCGACTTGCGCCTGGCCCTCGACACCAACCCCCACTTCAGCCCCCTGTGGGCGCCCGTGGCCCGCCAGGTGCTCGATGCCCAGGTGCTCGATGCCCAGGTGCTCGATGCATAGGGCGCTCCCGTTCGGTGTCGCCGGGCTGGCGCTGGCCGGCTCCCTGATCGTCGGCGCCGCCCCCGCCGCCGCCCACCCGCTCGGGAACTACACGATCAACACCTACAGCGGGTTGCGCGTGAGCGCCGACGGGGTGGCCGTGGACTTCGTGGTCGACATGGCGGAGGTCCCGACGCTGCAGCGCAAGGGCCAGATCGACGGGGCCACGGCGTGCGCAGACTACGGGCGGCGGCTCCGACTGGTGGTGGACGGTCGCCCCGTGGACCTGAGCCCGACGGCGAACCAGGTCGCCCTCTTGCCTGGGCAGGCGGGCCTGAGCACGCTGCGGGTGGAGTGCGGCTTCCGCGCCCGCACGGACGCGGCGGCCGGCGGCTCTCGCACCATCGCGTTTTCGAGCTCGAACTTCACGGACCGGGTCGGCTGGCGGGAGATCACCGCCCGCGGCGAGGGCGTGACGGTGGTCGAGAGCAACGTCGACGAGGACTCCGCCAGCGGCCGCTTGACCAGCTACCCCGACGACCTGCTCTCGTCCCCCCTCGACCAGCGGGCGGCGCGGCTGGTAGTGCGGCCCGGGGACGGGGCCGAGCACGCGGCCAAGGCGGGGGCGTGGGCCGCACCGGCCGTGCGGGGGTTGGTCCCCCGCGGCGTCGACCGGGCCACGTCGACGTTCACGTCCTTTGTCGCCCGCCAGAACCTGACCGTCGGGTTCGCGATCGTCGCGTTCGCGGCGTCGGTGGTCCTGGGGGCCGCCCACGCCTTCGCGCCGGGCCATGGCAAGACGGTGATGGCCGCCTATCTGGTCGGCCAGAGGGGGTCGTACCGGCACGCGATGACCATCGCCCTGACCGTGACTGCCACCCACACGGTGGGCGTGCTCGCCCTTGGGATCGCGGTCGCGACGTCTTCGGTGGTCACGCCGGAGCGGCTGTACCCATGGCTGGGCCTGGCCACCGGAGTGCTGCTCTCGGTCGTCGGGCTCGGGTGGCTGCGCCGCCTGCGCGCCGTCGGCCGACATGCCCACGGCCACCACCACGACCACTCCCACAGGCACGACCACTCCCATCCGCACCCGCATCCGCACCCTCATCCCCACGACCACGACCACGACCACGACCACGGCGGTGGCGCTCCGGCAGTCACCCGTCGGGGGTTGGTGGTCATGGGCTTCGTCGGCGGGTTGCTCCCCAGCCCGTCGGCCGTGGTCGTGCTGCTCGGAGCGATGGCCTTGGGCCGGGCCTGGTTCGGGGTGGTGCTGGTCGTCGCCTACGGCCTGGGGATGGCCGCGGCGCTGGCCGGCACGGGGCTCTTGATGGCGAGGGCCAGCGGCGCCATCCGGCGGCTGACGCAGGGGCGACCGCACCGCGGCCTCGTGGCCGCGTCGGCTCGCATGCTGCCGGTGCTCACCGCCGCGGCCATCGTCGGAACCGGTGTGTACCTCGCCGCCAAGGGTGCGGCGCAGATCTAAGGCCCGAGGGGCTTGTCATGTCGCCAACATGCTCGAAGCCGCCGGAGCCAGGAACGCATGGCGCTGGTCGACACCTGGGCGCGCCCAAGCAGGTCCCCACGGCTCCGAGTGAATCGTGCGTGACAGGGAGGTGTCCGCGCGGGCTTGCCCACCTCGGCCAGCCGCCGCCGGAGCTGATGGTTCTCGGCCACCAGCTCGTCGTAGGTCGCCCGACCCGGCTCCCCTGAAGAAGCGCCCGGTCGGTCCTGCACCGAGGCTTCCTCCTGGCGAACCCTTCGCAGGGTGCGCATGGAGGAGTCGTGCTGCTGGCTGTGCGGCGAGCTGATCGACCTACTGCTCTCCCCTCTCGACCCGATGTCCAGCACGGTCGCCCGCCGGCCCAGCCCCCGTCGGCAGCCGCGAGTGGTGAGAGCCAGCGAGCGCCGGACCCCGGCCAAGCCGGCTGCCGTTTGCCGGGTCGGCGAGCGGACGGGACGCCAAGGGGAGGCGAGGGGGGGTAGGCTGGGAGTTGACCTCGGCGCCCGTCGACGGGACACCCCGGCTGTCCGGTAGTTACGGCCCTGTCGTTCTCAGGCGGCGAACGCCGGTAAACTTATACGCGGCGCGTCCTTGATCTCGAAGTGGAAGGCGTCGCCCTTGTCTCGATCCCCTCCTCTGCCCACTCGAGGCTGTTGAGCCGCGCAATCACAAGTCATTCCACCGCGTGGGCGCGGCGGAAGGTCACTCTGGCCGCGGGAAAGGCCTCCGCGAGCGTCTTGAGCGTCGGTTCGGTGTTGAGGCCCCACATCTTGATCAGAACGTAGGTCTGTTCCGCCGACTCGTCGACGAAGGGATGATCGGTGAACCATCGCCGAGTTTCCACCTTCGGGTCGGCCCCGAGCAGCGCCTCGGCCACTGTGTTCCCATCCGAGATCCGGCCTGGCACGACACGAAAGGCCCGCTCGGGAAGAGCGCCGCGGAGCTGCGGCAAGGGGACGCCTCGTCCGGCGAGCTGCTCGATCATCATCCGAACGGCGTTGCGCTTGTTCTGGTCCGGCAGCTCGGTCCCGTCAACGATGATGTGGAAGCGCGTGAAGTCGCGCCCTTCCGTGCGGGCGCGATCTCTCGCCGCCTCCTTGCGCCGCAGCCTGACCTGGTAGTCGGCTGCCTCCGGAAGGGGCAGCACCTGCTGGATGTCGAGGAGCACGCGACCGTCCAGCTTGTAGGGCACGAGCCGCACACACCGGATGTCCATTCCCTCGAAGTTGTTCAGCCAGAGCACCGTGGTCGTGATCTCGCGACCGAAGTCGGCCGAGACCAAGATGATTCGGACGTCGCTCGACAACACCGGCTCATCGGCATCGTCGGCCGCGTCGAGGAACGTCAGCAGCTCCGCGCGAGCGTCGACGTCGTCGCCGGAGCGGTGCTTGGCGCAGTGCGCCGTGAAGACCCGTAGCACCTCGTCGAAGCCCATCGACGAGACCATCGCGGCATAGCGAATCGCCTGGAGCTCCATGTGTCCGCCGTCGTCGGTCCGTTTGAGCTCGATCACCACGAGACGGCCGGTCTGGTGGAGCGCGAGGAGATCGATCCGACGCCGAGCGTCCTCCCACTCGCCGAACTCCTCGGAAATGACAAGCAGGTCCCCGCCGAGGGCCGAAATGTCGTCGCGAAGCAGCCGCTGCAGATCGGCGCGCTCGTACATCCCGAGCGCTGCGAATGCGGCGACCGGCTGCTTGTGGAGCCCGTTTTCGGTCACCTCGTAGAGCGGCACTTGCGTCCTCCCCGGTCTTGATGCTCGCGGCAGCGTAGGTCTTGACCGCCAGCCGGCCGGGCCGTCGAACGGGCGTCATGTGGTCGCCGTGTCGGTGCACGATCGTTACAGCCACCGGACTCCCCGCGGTACACGTGCGTCACGCGCAAGACGTTGTCGTCCCGGAGAACATCAGGGCGGAGAACCAGCGCCTGCGCGGAAGGCAGCTCGCTCAGACGCGCTCGATGTCGACTCCTTCCGCGTACGCCGCGAGTGCTTCGAGGTCCTGACGGTCGCCGCTGAGAATGGTTCCGCCGGGCTCCGCGAGTGCTACGAGCACCGCGTCGACCGCCGATCCCCTACGGGCGCGGGCTCGCAGAAACCCGGCTCGACGAGCCGTTGCCTCGGCGACGACCGGCTCGACATCGCAACTCTTCAGCAGCCGGTTGATGTTGGCGTCGGTGCGCGCCGCGCCGGTGGTCGACTCAGCGAGAAGCACCATCGGCACGACGGGCGGCCAAAGGTTCTCAGCTTGCAGGGCCTCGATGAGCGCCGCAGCCCGGCGGCTCCGTTGGCTCAGACGGCTCAGGCCTCCGGAGTCGAGGACGAGCACGGCGATCAGCTCGCACGGGCGGTGGCACGCTCGCGGATGCGCCGGGCGATCGCCGCAGCGCGGGCCCGCTCCCGTGGCGAAGGCTCGCCTACCTCGGCGACGAGGTCGTTGAGGTAGCTCCGCGCCTCCTCGTTCAGCTGCTGGCGTCGAAGCTCCGCCTCGATCGCTTCCTGAAGCAGTTCGGACGCGGGTAAACCGCGCTCCTTCACGGCCCTGTACAACTCGTCCGGGAGGTACACTTGCATCCTGGGCATACGCCTAACTATACACCCTCAGAGGGGGGCTTAGCGACCGAACCGCTTGTCGCGTCGACGGTCGTCTCCCGAGACCGCCCGCCAGCTCG
>Ga0187892_10006588_pt1 | contig 17148 bp, 17 predicted proteins | sample MA1701073metaG_FD_139345 | JGI IMG/M metagenome (GOLD analysis project Ga0187892, IMG submission 139345) | Bio-ooze microbial communities from a basaltic lava cave in the Kipuka Kanohina Cave System on the Island of Hawaii, USA - MA170107-3 metaG ... | reverse complement strand
GATTCATCGTCAGTGTTCCTGTCATTCCGGGAAATTCCTCCGTTACGGGTGAATTTCCAATTAACAAAAACCTGACATTTCTATCGAGCGGAAACATGACATTTCTATTGTGGTATTACATTGTACAAAAATATCAGGAAAAAGTCTTGATTTTGAAACGGTATTTATCTATCTTTTAACGTTTTGCGGCAAAAAGGATTTTTCTCTTAGGAATGGCATCATGTTCGTTTTAATCATGGCCGGAGGCGCCGGAACGCGTTTTTGGCCCAAAAGCCGGGAACGCCGGCCCAAACAACTGCTGCCGATCATCGGCGAGGGGACGATGTTGCAAAACACCGTGCGCCGTCTATTGCCGATGGCGCCGGCGGAAAATATTTTCGTCATCAGCAATCAAGTGCAATATCCCGGCATCGTCGAGCAATTGCCGATGCTGCCGGCGGGAAACATCATCGTCGAGCCGCGCCCCAAAAATACGGCGGCGTGCATTGGCTTGGGCGCGATCTTGCTCCAACAACGCCAGCCGGACGACGTGATGGTCGTCTTGCCGGCCGATCACTTGATCGACGATGACGAGATTTTTCGTGACACCTTGTTGCATGCCGGCAAGATTGCCGCGGCAGAGGATGTTCTCATCACCATCGGCATTCAACCGACTTATCCGGCGACCGGCTACGGTTACATCCAATTCAGCAACAGCCGCCTGAACGCCGGGCAAGCGACGGCGTATCGCGTCAAAACGTTTGCGGAAAAACCGAATCTCGAAACCGCGAAAAGGTTTCTCGACAGCGGCGACTTTCTATGGAACAGCGGCATTTTCGTTTGGCGTCTCCCGATCATTATGGCGCAGATCGAAGAGCATCTGCCGCATCTTTACGATGGCCTGCGTGAAATTTCGCCTTATCTCGGAAAGCCCGAGCTAACCGGCGTGATCGACCGCGTGTATCAACAGATTAAAAGCATTTCGATTGATTACGGGGTCATGGAAAAGGCGAAAAACGTTGTCGTGTTGCGCGGGCAATTTCGCTGGAACGATTTGGGAAGCTGGGACGAAGTTTACAAGCTGCTGCCCAAGGATCAGGATTATAACACCACCGGCGACCAGCCGCACGTGATGCTGGACAGCGCCGGCTGCCTGGTCGACGTGCCGGGAAAAACCGTGGCGGCGGTCGGCGTTCGCGATTTGATGATTGTCGAAACGGAAGACGCGCTGCTGCTCTGCCCCCGCAGCCGCGCGCAGGAGGTGAAGGATTTGGTCGAACTCATCAAACGCCGCAAGCTCAATCACCTGCTGTAACACTGACAGGTTGTACTTTGCATACCTCATCACTCTGAGTCTTTATGAAGGAAGAGGAAATTCTATCCGGCTTGGAAAAATTAGTTGAAAGCTTGAATATACAGTTGCGATACGAAAAGGGAGATTTTGCCGGCGGTTATTGCGTGCTCAAAGACAAGCGCATGATGATCGTCAACAGCGCCTTGTCGCCGGCGATGCGCCTTAAAGTCCTGGCGCACGAGCTGGCGACGATGAACCTCGACGAGGTCTTTGTCCTGCCGGCGTTGCGCGAAGCGATTCAAGAGGCCGCCCGGCAAGGTGACGCGCTGGCTCCCGAAAACGTCATCGCTCAGCCCACCACATTAGAGAACTAACAATCGTAGGAGGCGACATGGATAAAATTGAATTAGTCCCCTATTTCAATGAGTCGCTGTTTATCCCGGCGCTGCGCGCCAAAACCAAGGAAGGCGTTTTCGAGGAACTGGTGAATTGTTTTGTCGAAGCCAGGTTCCTGCGCAATCCGACCATCGCGCTCGAAATGGTGCACCGGCGCGAGCAGCTCGGCAGCACCGGCATCGGCCACGGCATCGCGATTCCGCACGGGCGAACGACCGCGGCCTCGGAGGTGATGATCGCCTTCGGCCACTCGAAAAACGGCGTCGATTGGCAGGCGCTGGACGGCAAACCCGTGCATCTCGTCTTCATGGTGCTGGCGCCGCCGCAGGAGCTTAGCAACCGCTACCTACCCGTGCTTGGCCGTCTCGTCGAAGTCCTCAGCGAATCGCATCATCGCGATAAATTCCACTCCGTAACCACCTATTCCGATTTCATCAACCTTCTCAAAAGCTAATGTCTGGCAAAATTAAAACTCAGATCGAATTTCTCGTGGCATTGCAAGACCTCGATATCATGATCAAAGAAATCGAGGAAGTGAAAGAATTGGGTTTTGAAGTTAAAGGCGAGGGTTTGTCGGCGTTGATGAGCGCGCGCGACGATCTCGTGCAGAAGATCAAAAAGCCGCTGCTGGCGGCGTATGAACGCCTGCGCAACCGCTACAAGCGCGCCATCGTTCCGGTCAAAGACGACAACTGCCTCGGCTGTTTTATGAAGCTCCCCACCTCGATTACCGCCCACGGCCGGACGGACAAAGAAGTGCTGCTTTGCGAAAATTGCGGCAGAATACTTTATTGGCTGTCGTGAAGAAACTGAGCTTTGGGTATTCTGATTACGTTCGATTGATTGGCCAAATTAATAAAGGGATAACTCCATCCATACGGCTCGAAGAATTCGGGGCTTTCATTCTAAGATATTGGAAAGGAAACAAGATAAGGCAGGATTAGATTTCAGAGGTGGATAAACTATGAGAATTCGAGGTGTTTGAAACCAATCAGTGCTCATCCGGATTCTCGACGGGAAGCCCTTCATCTCGGGCAGCTTCGCGCAAAATTCGGTCGCCCGTGACAACAGCGATAGTCGGCGCCCCCGCATTCAATAAAACGGCATTCAGCGAAAGGGCCGTTGCCAAATGCACTGCATCGTATCCTCGAAGCGGATGTCGCTTTGTCAATTCCACCGCCAGTTGAATGATGGCGTCGCTCAGATTCGCTGTGATGTACTCTTCATTTTGCACATCCGCCAAGAATAACTGCAATGCCGCTTCATAATTCTCCTGCGCCAACTCCCCAATACGAACTTTCTTGCTCAGGGCCGCCGCGATTTCAACGACGCCGATTTGGCCAAGATAAATTATATTCTCCGCAGCGGGTTCAACGATATCTTTCACCCAGCGACTGCCCTTTTCCGAGGCATATCGTTTAACTGCAGCACTGCTGTCAAAATAATAGATCATCAATCTTTCCCTCGCATGGCGATAATCTCTTCGGAGAGAGGAACTTTAAGCTTAGCTAAAGCGCCCTCGACTTGTGCGCGCTTGGGAGTGGGCCTCGGTGGCAGTGCGGCGATCATGGCCTGAGCAAACGTGCGTTGTCTTTCGGACGACATAATTAAACCGGCGTCGCGAAGCGTTTTTAGAATTTTTCCTCGTTCAACTTGTTTTTCCTGCCGATTCGCCAGCCATTGTTGAATCGCCTCGGCGACGACTTTATTGAGCGCTTCATTAGAATATGCTATCTGGCGTATTTTCTGCGCTAATGGAAGCGGCAACTGAACTTGAATGGTTTCCATGATGATTTATCTCCAATGAATTTTCCAACCTCAATATAATATAAACTTTTGGCAATCACAACGAAAGTTTTTTAAAACAGGTTTTTTACATAAAACAGGTTTTTCAAAACAGGTTTCTACACAAAACAGGTTTTTCTCACTTTATTTTTTCTATAACCAGTAAATTGGTGATCATCAAACTTATTCAGCTTTCATGAGCCGCTCACAACCCCCGCTCGTAAAAGCGATAGCGTTTGTAAAGCTTGGCGCCGAGCAGCTTCATGCCGCGATTGATCAGCGTGTTGCTTTCCAGCGTCCAGGAAAAGTCGCCGGCGTTGAAGCCGATGGCGGTGCCGCGGCGGAAAGTTTCCATGTAAAGCGCCGCGCCGATGCCGCTGTGGGTTTGCAATTTTCGCACGACGCCGAGCGTGAGCACGCGAACGTGTTTAATCCGGCGTTTGTAATAGAGCAGCTTGAACAGGCCGAACGGCAGCAACCGGCCGTTGATTTCTTTCAACGCGACATTATAATCCGGCAACGCCAACGAGAAACCCACCGGCTCGCCCTCTTTTTCCACGATGAGAACCAGACGCGGATCGACGGCCGGTTTCAAATCTTTGGCGAGAAAGTCAAACTCGGCGCCGGTCATCGGCACAAAACCCCAATTCGTGCTCCACGCCTCGTTGTAAATCTTCTTAATGATTTCCACTTCCCCCTCAAAATTTTTCATATTCAGCGCGCGCAGCTTGATGTTTTCCTCCTGCAAAACTTTTTCGCCGACGCGGATAATTTTCGGATTCAGACCTTGCTCTTCGATCATCCACCAAGCGTAAAGATCCATCGCCTTGCCGAATCCGGCGTTTTCAATCAGATCGAGGTAATAACGCGGATTGTAAGTCATCAAAATAACCGGAGACGAATCAAAGCCTTCGACGAGCAGGCCGCAGGTGTCATTGGTCGAATAATTCGCCGGCCCGCGCAGCGCCGTCATGCCTTTTGCCCGCGCCCAATCCGCCGCCTTCTCCAAAAGCGCCGTGGCGACCGCTTGATCGTTGACGGTTTCAAAAAAGCCGAAAAACGCGCAGCGCTCGTTATGAAATTTGTTGTGATTGTTGTTGAGAATCGCCGCAATGCGTCCGACGGTTTCGCCGTTGCGCCGCGCCAGAAAAAAATCGGCTTCCGAATGCTGAAAAAATGGATACTTCTTTCTATCAAAAAGTTTTTTCAAATCCATCACCAGCGGGGGCACCCAGTGCGGATCGCCCTTGTAGATTTTCCAGGGCAACAGCATGAATTCGCGCAGGTCGCGGGAGTTGGTCACCGGAATGATGTCGATCTTTGACAAGCGTCTCTCCTCCTCAGGAGTTACTTTAAAGTTGAGTCTGTGCGAAGAAGCAAAGATTTTAGAGTAGTATCAGGATTTGCCGAATCACCCGGATTTATGCCTGGTTTTTTATCCGGGCGATTCGTAAAATCCGGATACAAAAAATTTTTCCGATTTGATTCCGGTTCATCCGGGTTGAGCCATAAGACAAAACACCCCGACCTTCCCTAAAAATCATTTGCCGGAAAATCGGGGGATGAAACATAAACTGTTTGACGGCCGGGTTATGGAATCAAACCAAACTCGCGGCCGAGACGGGCAAACACTTGCAAGACGTGATCAAGCTCGGCGTCCGTATGCGTCGCCATGTAACTCGTGCGAATGCGGCCTTGCCCCGGCGGCACTGCCGGCGTGATCACCGGATTAGAAAAAATACCATTGTCGAACAGCAACTTCCAAAACGCGAACGTTTTCATATCATCGCCGATCAGAATGGGAATGATCGGCGTTTCGGATTTGCCGGTGTCAAAACCAAGCGCGTTGAAGCCGTCTTTCATTTTGCGCGAATTTTTCCAGAGACACTCGATGCGTTGCGGCTCTTGCTCGATGATGTCGAGCGCCGCAATCACCGAAGCTGTCGCTGCCGGCGGCATGCTGGCCGAGAAAATCAGCGCGCGGGCGTGATGTTTGATGAAATCGATCACATACGCCTCCGCCGCAATAAATCCGCCCAACGACGCAAACGATTTGCTGAACGTGCCCATCACGATGTCAACTTTGCCTTCGAGTCCGAAATGCTCGGCGGTGCCGCGGCCGTGTTTGCCGAGCACGCCGATGGAATGCGCGTCGTCGAGCATGATGCGAGCTTGGTAAAGCTCGGCCAGTTTCACCAGTCGCGGCAAATCGATGATGTCGCCTTCCATGCTAAACACGCCGTCGGCGACGATGAGCTTGCCGTCGGATTTCGAATATTTTTTCAACAGCCGTTCGAGATCATCCAGGTCGTTGTGTTTGAATTTGATGGTTTTGCCGAACGACAAGCGGCAGCCGTCGACGATGCTGGCGTGATTGGCGCGGTCGGTGAAAATAAAATCATCCTTGCCGGCGATGGTGGCAAGGGTGCCGAGATTGGTTTGGAAGCCGGTTGAAAAGCACAGCGCGGCTTCGCGGTTCATGAATTTCGCCAACCGATGCTCCAGCTCTTCGTGCAGCGCCAGCGTGCCGTTCAGAAACCGCGAGCCGGTGCAGCCGGAGCCGAACGTTTCCACCGCCTTGATCGCGGCTTCTTTGACGCGCGGATGCTGCGTCAGGCCGAGGTAATTATTCGAGCCGATCATGATGAACTTGCGTCCATCAATCACGACCTCGGAGTCGGCGCCGGATTCGATGGCCTTGAAATAAGGATACCAGCCCTCGGATCTTCCTTGCTGGGCGCGCGTAAAGTTGCGACATTTTTCAAATAGATCCAAACCTATCCTCCTCGGGGTTAAGTCTTTGCCGATCTTATCGCGTTTTAAAGCAGAAATGTTCTTTTTGCAACAAACCGAAAAAATTTTTAAATTAGATAAATATACGGATTGGCTGTTTCGAAAGCAAGCCCTATTCAGGTGTAAAATTTCGGAGGTGACATGCGTACACTCATAACCGGCGCCACCGGCTTTATCGGCAGTATCTTGACAGAGGCTCTGCACCGAAAACGCAGCGAGGCAAAAATTTATTGTCTGGTTCGGCGCACCAGCTCGCTGGCTTGGCTGGAAAACGTGCCGGTTGAATTCGTTGTCGGCGATCTGTTCGCAGATACGACTTTAAGCTCGATTCTGCCGGAGATTTCGCATGTCATCCATCTCGCCGGTGTGACCAAAGCGCGAACCGAGGCCGAATATTTCCGCGCCAACGGCGAAGCGACTCGCCACCTGCTGCAATCATGCGCGCGCCACGCCAAAAATCTTCAGCGCTTTGTTTACGTTTCCAGCCTGGCGGCGGCCGGGCCGAGCGCCGATGGACATTTGGTAACGGAAGAGGAGACGCCGCGCCCGGTTTCCATTTATGGCCGCTCGAAACTGGCCGGCGAAGAAGCCTGCCGGGAATTTCGCCGCGAGCTGCCGATCACGATTATCCGCCCGCCCGCAGTTTACGGCCCGCGCGAGAAGGACATTTATCAATATTTCAAACAAGTCAAAATGGGCGTGCGGCTGCGGTTGGGCTGGCACGAACGCAAGGTGAGCATGATTCACGCGCATGATCTCGTCGCCGGGATTCTTCTGGCGAGCGAACATCCGGCTGCGGCGGGCGAAACGTATTTCATGACGAATCCGCCGGCGTATGATTGGCACGAGCTGGGGCAAACGCTGGCAAACGTGATGCAACGCCGAACCATTTCTCTAACCGTGCCGGAATTTATCGCGCCGGTGTTGGCCGCGTTCAGCGAATTGGGCGCGAAGATCGCCGGCAAACCGGCGCTGCTCAATTTTGATAAGATCAATGAAATACGGCAACACTATTGGGTCTGCTCCGGCGAGAAGGCCAAGCAGCAGCTTGGTTTTGTTCCGTCGTTGTCGATTCAAGACGGCCTGCAAATGACCTGGCAATGGTATCGGGAAAATAGGTGGCTCTGAAATTTAAAATGCGCGGATTATTACACCTGCATTATTCAGAAACTCGTGGGACAGGCAGCCTTGCCTGTCAGACTGTTTTGGATTTTAGCTTGCGCGTGAATAATGCAGGTACAGAATCTTGCCCACAGGTTGAAGAAGCCCTCTGATAAAAATTTTTATCGGCGGGTTTCTTCAATCAGTGGGGAACAGGCTTGCGATGACAGACGTTTAAGTCAATACGAATTTATGCGACGCTTTACACATTTATTTTATGTTGAAAATAATTTCACGATTGCTTATTTTTTTCTGCATAGGATTTTCGCTCGCGGTTAATGCGCAGGACAGCACTTTCGTCACCAGCGACTCGCTGAAAGCCAAAACCGTTTTAAGCGGCGAAAACGAGCCGGCGCGCCAGCAATGGCTGCGCCGCCAACTTTTCGTGGAAAACATTCTCACGCACAGCGCTGTCAGTGCGAGTGATTCGAGCTTGCGTTTTCGGGTCGAAAGCCAATCGCCCTTGAGCTTGAGTCAATCACAGCTCAAGGCCATTCCCCCGCGCTTCGATCAGATTGACGAGAAATTTCGCCGCGAGCAGCTTGGCCTGCCGCCGATGTCCAATATCGGCGATCTCATCGGCAAAGGCGTGAAATATCTTGCTGAAAAATTGGGCGGCGGAACTGAAAAAGATCCGCTCGCTGTCATTCCCTCCGAGGTGGAAATCGACGTCATGAACGTCTTGTGGAAAAAGAATGCTGCGACCTCGATGGAGGTTTATGCCGATCTCGACAGCGTCAACCTCACTGCCTTGGACTTGCAGCAAACCCTCGCGGTGATGGCCGATCGCGGCCTGGTCGATCGCCAACAAATTTCCCCCCGCCACGAATTTACCATCTTAGGCGTGATTCCCATCGAAATGAGCGCGAAAAACCGCAAAAATCGCGAGTTTCTTTATCGCCCCCAAGTCACCCGCCAAACCATGCTTACTTTTCTCGACGCCACGGCGTTTTCCTATCGTCTGGCTTCGGCCACTAACCATTCGATGTTTGCTGAGCATTTGCGCAGATTGATGAGCAAGCTGGTGATGGCTGAGTAAAAGGCAGTGTGATAAAACATTGCTTCCCCAACTTGATTGTTTGTCTTTCTAATTTTCGTGCGCAAAACTCCCCACCGCCTCATCAAGACTATCAAAAATTTCGATCACGGTTTCCAGCCGGGTGATGTGAAAGTATTGCCGGGTGGCGCCGTGCAGATTGGCGAAGCGGATGTCGCCGCCGCGCCGGCGCAAAGTGGTGAGACAGGCAATCATGCCGCCGACGCCGTTGCTGTTGATCCACGGCACGTCGCGAAAATTAATCACCACCGACTGGGCGCCGGAGTCGATCACGTTTTTGAGATGATTGCACACCACCTGCGTTTCCGGGCCGCCCATGATCTTGCCTTTCAGGTGAAAAATTTTCACCTGGCCGACGGTTTCTTCTTTGAACTCCATAGTACCTCCTTGCCGCGCCGCCGTTAACGCTCGCAAAAATCTAAGCGCTTGGCCGGAAAGTCTTTGTGGGATAGGCTGCCAGCCTGTCGATGCAAGTGACAGCCAGGCCTGCCCAGCCGCAGGCCGGGGCTGGCTGTCCCACTTTTCGGTCATGCCTCCAGCGGCGTATGGCGTTGAATGTATGGCGGTCTTTCCATATTAAATATGACAACGAATCAAGGCCGTTTTTCTCATTTTATTTTGGCGAAAATGAGAATCCGGCGCAGAGAAGGTCGAATCCGAGGGCAGGAAAATAAGCGCCGTTTTCGGCTCCGGCTCCGTCAAGTGGCGCGTTTAAAGATGCAAAAATTTTTCGGCAAAGTCAAGCGCTACGACAGACCCTTCGACCGCCGAACAAACCACTCCGCCGCCAGCAACAACGTGATGGCCAGAAAAAAGATGGGGGCATCCCAGATTTCTTGTTCGGTCAATTTGGAATATGAGTTTTTGGAAACGGTGATCGCGTCCGGCAGATTGCCGGCTTCGCTGAGATGAAAATAGCGCCCGCCGGTCACTTCGGCGAGACGCTGCAACAACGGCGCTTGCAAATCCGCATGCGCCAATTCAGCATGAGAGGGCTCGACAAAAAAAGCGTTCTCCGCCTTGCCGAGAAAACGCCCGGCTTGATCGTGCGCCAAAACTTCGACGGCATACAAACCTTCCTGCGACGGCTCGAAGTGAGCCGCGTAAGTTCCCGGCTGCCGCAAATCAGGACTCGCGGTGAGCGTCATCACCTCGCCGTCCGGCGCGATGACGCGCAGCTCGACATTGGCATTTTCTTTTGCGGCAAAACTGCTGTCCATCACGCTCACCTGCATCGCCATATCTTCGGACGGCGAAAAATTCTCGCGCTCCAGCGTAACGCGAACGGGATCCGGCGATTGCAAGCTCAACCAGCGCAGCAATTGCCGCCAAAAACGTTCGTGCGTCATGTCGCGATGATCGAGATGCATCTGCCAGCGCCACGTCGTGCTCGTCGCCAGCACGCCGGTGCGACCGCGGCCAAAACGCTGCGTCGCCAGCAAAATTCGCGGCGCGCCGCTTTGATGCATCGGATGCACCGCCAGAACGCTGGCGCCCGGTTTCGCCGGGCCGAGCGGATTGTAACCTTGCAGCAGCGGCAAACTTTCCCAGCGCCGGCTGTTGGCCGCCGGATCGGGATCGAGCTGCAGCAGCGGCGAAGCCAATCCCTCCGGCGTCGGCGTGAAACGAAACTCTTCCTGCAATTGCGGCGGAAAGGCGCGGCCATCGGCTTCGGGAAGCGGCAGCAATTGCGCCGGCAGCAGCTCCTCGACGGCGGTGTTGCTGTAGCCGCCTTGTGACAGCGCCTTCATGCCGCCGAGCATCATGAAACCGCCGCCGCGTTCGGCAACAAAGTCGCGAATCAGGTTCAATTGCGCGGCGGAAAAAAATGTTGCCGGCATGCTGCCGATCACCACCGCTTGATAACCGAACAACTCCTCGCGCTTGGTGGGAAAGCCGTCGCGCAATTCATTCGAATTTCGCAAACCCAAACGCAAATATTTTTCCGGGCCGGTTTTGAGCAAGGCGGTTAATTGCAAGGCCGGATCGCCTTCGACGGCGCGGGTAAGAAATTTAAATTCCCACGGATGCAGCTCTTCGACGTAAAGAATGCGCGCCGTGCGGTCGCGGCTGTCGATCAAAAAACTCATTTCATTATTCGCCGTCACCGCCTCGTTGCGAACCGCCGGAGCCGCCACCGTGTATTTGATAAAACCCTTGCGCGCCGGCGTGAATTGAAAAGCGACCCGGCCGCCGCGCTCGCCCAGCGTCACGTTTTGGCTTTGGACGATTTTCCCGCCTTCACGCAATTCCACCGCCACCGTTTCACCGGCGTGGCTGCGCGCTTGCAGCATCGCCGTCACTTCGACTCTCGCCTTTTCCAAAACCGAGCGAGTGGCTTCAACTTTAGCGACTTGCAGATCGTTGGCGATTTTCGCGCCGGCGCCGATGGTGAAAATCGGCGCTTGCAAACCAATGAGATCGCGGCTCACTTGCAACGGATCGGCGCCGGCGGAGGCGACGCCGTCGGTGACCAGAACCACGCCGGCGAGCGCCTCCTGCCGCGCCTGCTTGCCGGCAAATTCCAATGCTGCCGCGATATTCGTGCTCTGGCCTTTGCCGCGCAATTCTCCGATGCCGGAGATCGGTTCGACCGCCGAGCTAAAACGAAACGTTTCGAGGCGAAAGTTTTTTTGCAGCCGCGCCAGCGCGCTGTTTTCAGCCACGCCGTCGCCGAGCCAGGTCGCCGCCTGCTGCAAGCGCGTCGCGCGTTGATTGCCGTCAGCAATCGACATGCTCTCGGAATCGTCGACCAAAACCAACACACTGCTTTTGCGCGGCACCACCGTGGAGACGGATAACACCGGCTCCAACAAACAAAAGATTACTACCGCGATGGCGAACACGCGCAAGACGATCAGTAAAACATGCCACAATGGACGCACCGGCGTCGTCGTGCGGCGATAAAACAGCAGCGTGACCAGCACGGCGATGGCCGTCAAGATCGACAATGTGATCAGCGCCGGCATGGCGCGAAAAACCCATTGGCCTTGCTCGTAAACGACGGGGCTGTATTTGAAAAAGAAATCGAACATGGGTAAAAAAACGTTAGCTCGTTAGCCGGTTTGCCCGCTAGCCAGTTAAAAGAAACTAGACCAATCAGTTAATTCTTTTGTGTAAGAAACGAATAAACTCATTATTGGTTTGCGAATGAAAACCTTCGGCAAGATTGCTCATAATAGAAACTGAGGCGCTTTGAATTTGTGAACAGAAACGCCAATCGCGGCGTATCGGATGTTTACGAGATTCAGAATAAATTTCTTTGGTGAGCTGCCGCGCCACTTGACAAGCTTCAATCTCCTCGAAACGTTTTATCGTCATAAGACACCTCCCGGTAGGATTCAAAATTTTGAGCGTTAAAAAAACCGGCAAACTGGCTAACTGGCAAACCAGCCAACGCTTTTATCCAATTTTTTTCAGCAAATTTTTCCAGCGCACCCACCCCTCATCACGCGCTTTTTTATTGGCAGCCTCGGCGTCCGGTTCTTCACCGGAACGCATGTAGCCGTGTCCGGCGCCGTCGTAAATCACCGGCTCGAAAGTTTTGCCGGCTTGCTTCATCCATTCCGCCGACTTGGGAATCGTGGCATTGACGCGGTCGTCATTGCCGCCGTAAAAACCGTAAACCGGAGCTTTGATTCTGGCGATGTCGCTGCTGTCCGGGCCGTTGCCGTAAAAGACAAACGCCGCCGCCAAGCTCGGGCGATTGGTGGCAAAACGAAACGACTGCCGGCCGCCCCAGCAAAACCCGGCCACCGCGACTTTTCCATTGGCCGCCGGCAGCTTGGCCACATAATCCGCGACCGCGTTCAGATCGGCGTTGGCCTGTTCGGGCGTCACTTTGGAAATCGCCTCGCGCGCGGCGTCGCCGCTCGGAAAGTCGCTCGTCTTGCCGCCGTTTGGCGCCATGCCCGAGAGCAAGTCCGGCGCGATGGCGATGTAACCGGCCTCGGCCAATTGATCCGCCACGCTCCGCACCCAATCCGTCAACCCGCGATTCTCGTGAATGACCACAACCGCAAGCCCTTTGTTTTTGACCTCAGGAAACGCCAAAAAAGCATGAACGGTGCGGTCGCCAGATTTGACCGTCACCCATTCATGATGGCGCGGCGAGTTTTCCAAACGCTTTAAGACAAAATCTTGCGCCAATAACGAGGGCGAAGCCAATGCCAACATGACAGCGAAAACTAAAACTTTTTTCATCATCCTTCCTCCTTATCATCATAATGTTGGGGCTAGCTGGTTAGCCCGTTAATAAAAAAAATAAGTTTTGGTGAGTTCTTTGAATCACACTGCCGGTGTGATGCTTTTGAGAACAAGATTAATTCTGCTGCAAATGTCTTGGAAAATCCATTGAATCATGTAAGACCCTGATCACTTCAATATTTTCGTCAAGCAGACGATAAAAAATCACATGCCGCCCCTCATGATAACTATACGGGGCCTGAGGTAGCTCATGCCGTAGCCGTCCGAGCGCTGGATTCTTTGCCAATCTGTTCATTCTGTTTATTAACTGGGCAATGTATTTTTGGCATTGACGTTTTCCCCATTGCTCTTCGGTATATGCGCCAATGTCACCCAAATCTTCCTCGGCTTGCAGGGAGATAATAGCCTGTGGCGTCATGACCTGCGTTTTTTGAGTTTTCTTTGAATGGCGCGATTTATCCTCTTGGCATCGAGGGGGACACTTTCGCCACGATTGAGTTGATCGATGCCAAACTGCAGTTCACGGCGGAGTCTTTCCAGTTTAACTTGGTCAAATTCATCCGCACGCAGCACAATATCCGTAATGAACTCCGTTGCATCGGTGTAAAATCCGGACGCAACCTTAGCGTTGATAATCTCTGCTGCTTTTCCTAAAATTTGTACTTCCATCGGACGACCCTTTCTTTTTTGTTCGTTCAAATATAAACCTTTCGGTGTTTTTTTCCGAACACTTTTACTTAACGTTTTTTCGACAGCATCTCAAAATACTTATCCACCATCTCGCGATACTGCGCCGGCACCGGCTCGTCGCGGGCGGTGAGCATTTGCTGCTGATTTTGCAAAACCGCGAGCCGCGTCGCCAACTCCGCCTCGAAGCGGCGCAGCGGATCGAGCAACTGCTTTTCGATTTGATCGCGGCGCAGCGGATCGCCGCCGCGGAAGGTCCGCACGGCGCCGCGATAGCTTTGCATCAAGCGCGCATAATCATCAGCGAGCGCCGTGTCGGCGCGCAAAAACGGGCTGATCTTTTCGAGATCGCGAATGCCCTGCCACATCCGCTCCGACCACCAATTCATTTCCTCCGGGCGCAAGCGCTGATCCGACGGCGTCCCGCCCGACGGCGAGCCATTCGGCGCGAATTGAGGATTTTGATTTTGCTGGCCGTCGCGATTTCCGCCTTGCTGTTGCTGGGAGGAACCGGCTTCGGAACGCTCGCCACGCTCGCGCCAGCTTTCTTCCAAATCGCGGCGCAGGCGCTGGGTTTCTTGCAACGCCGCGTCCAATTTTTCCTCCGGCGCTTCCGCCAATTGCAACAAGCTTTCACCGAGCTTCGCTTCGAGCCGCTTCAAATTCTGCGCGGCCTCGCGCTGGGCGCGCCCGGCCTCGTCAAATTTTTCCTGTTGAATGGCATCGCCGGCCTCCTGCATGCGTTCCGCAATGCGGCGCTGATCGAATTCCTGCGTGAGCTTACGTAGATCCTGCGCCAATTGCCGTTTTTCACGTGACTTCTCAGGTTGTTCCTCGTTGGAGGAATTTGCCGCCGCCTGCCGAGTTTTTTCCAAATCTTCGCGGGCGCGGCCGGCGCGGCGCTGCAATTCCTGCTGGCGCTCGCTCCATTGCTGCTTTTGTTCCGCTCCGGAGGCGCTGCCTTGCCGCTGCAGCTCGTCGCTCAACTGCGATTGCGCCTCCGCCAAACGCTGCACCTCGTCGCGAAGCTGCGTCAAGTTTTCACGCAACGAGCTCGAACGCTGTTGCTGCAACTGATCTTCCAGCCGCCGCAGACGATCAAGCGCGCGATTGCCCTCGGCGCCGGCGTTGGAGAGATTTTCACGGCGCAGATTATCCGTCGTGCGCTTCATGTCATCCGCCGCCTGCCGCAAAGTCTCCTCGAGCTGCTGCAGCGATTGCTGATTCGCGCCGGAAGATTGCCCGAGCTGCTGCATTTGCCGCGCGAGATTCTGCGCCTCGCGATTCAGCTCCTCCTGCTGCCGGCGCAAACGCTCGATCTGCCGCTTCTTTTCCTCCGCCAATTGATTCTCGCGCTGCATCGAACGATTCAGCTCGTTCAAGCGTTCCTGCCGCTGCGCCAGCTCTTTGACTTTTTGCAGCGCCTCGTTGAGCTGCGTCTCCTGCTGCTGTTGCTGCTGATTTTGCAGCGTTTCGTATTTCGATTGAATCTTGTTCAATTCATCTTGAAAGAGGCGGGAAAATTCTTCGCTGCTCTGCACTTGGCCGAAACTGGAAGCCTGTCCGCTGTTCATCGACAATTCACGCCGCCGCATTTCGGCGTCGGCTTTGAGCAAAAATTGATAAGCCCGGCGCTCGGGATCCAGCGCCTCAGCAAGCTTCGCGTCTTCCAATAATGGCACTGCTTCCAACATTATCCCAGCCGCCTTTTCGAGATATTCGACAATTTTTGCCGACCCCTCCCCGCCCATATTACCCCTCATGCCGGCGGCTTGCGCGATACGCAAAACGGATTCCTGCAAGCTGGCTTGCGTCTCGGCCAACGCCTTGCTGCTTTTTTTCACTTCGTCATCCGATAATTTTTGCCGGGCGCGCTCAAGCTTCCAGGTCGCGGTGATGATTTCTTTTTGCGACACCGCCAGCCCGGGCGAGTTTTCGCCGCCACCGCCCTGGCTGAGCGAGCGATAAAATTCTTCATCGAACGGCCGCACCTCGAGAAAATACAAATCCGTGCCGGCTTTTTGCTTCGCGTCCGCGGCTTCAAAATAGTAAGAAATAAAATCTCCCGGCTGCACGCCGAGATCTTCGAGAAAAAGCATTCTCTCGCCGTGATAATTGAGCCGGCTGTTGGGGTTCTCGCGGTCGCGTTTCATCGCCGCCAGCAAATCTTCACGCACCGCCGGTCGATCGTTGATCGAGTAAATCAACTCAAACTGTTTCAAACCGTAATCGTCGCTCACGTGAACCGCCATCGCGACTTCTTCGAGCATGGTGGGCCGGGCGTCGCGGCCGGGACGCTCAATGGTGATCTGCGGCGCTTCGTCCGGCATGACGTGAACGAAATATTCGACGGAGGTGTTGCTCATGCCGTCGGTGTTCGTCAGGCGCACGACATAATAACCTTCGTTTTCAACCGCGAAGGAAATGCGCGCCAGCGTGTCGGCGAAAATCTGCATCGGCTTGGTCAAATTTTCGCCCAACTGCCATTCGGCGCGCGACAAACGCTGCGACGCGACGATTTCAAGATCAACGCTGGTTCCGGCCGGCGCGTACACATCGCCGGTGCCGGTCTCCCGGCGCGACGCTGATCCGATAGACGCCGGAAAATGATACGTCAAGCGAATGTCTTTAATCTCCGGCGCTTCCAGCGGAATGATCGAATAAATCGGAGAAAATTCCTCGCCAACGCGCACATAATAATGCAAGGTGTCCCGCACTTCGAAAAAGCGATACAAAAATTTTCCGAGCTGCGTCGTCGTTTCCATGTCGTTCGCCGCCCACGCGGCGTCCTGCGGCGGTTTATTGTCGCTGGCTGGCGAGCGCGAACCGGTGGCAAAGTAAATCGACGCTTTGGTCGCCGAGGCCTCCGGCGTTTGCGCCACAATCTCGACGGTTTCACCGCGGCGAACCCGCGCGTCGCCGGGCGAAACTTCAAGCCCGCGCAAAATTTTTGGAACATTTTGCACCGCGGCATAAAATTGCTGCAGCCTTTGCCGCAGCGCACCGCTGCCGCCGAAAATGACGACAATCGACAGAACGGCCGCCGTCGCCGCGAGCGTCCGCCACACTCGCGCAAAACGAATTTGCAACTGCTCGGGGAAATCTATTTTCGTGGTGTTATTGATGGCGTCTTGCAAAAGCCGTTGCAGCATCACGTTGGCATTCGGCTGCGGCTCATCGGCATTTTTCTTGACCCGCGAAGCCGCCGGCGCCTGGCGGCCAAATTCCACCGCCGTCACCAGGCGATCTTCGAGATCGGGATTCTGCTCTTCAATGTGCCGCGCGATCTGGGCCAAATTGGGCCGATGGCGCAGCGGCAAAATCAAATACTGCGCGGTCAAGGCCATCCAGCCCAGCGCTCCCACGCCGAGCAAGATCCACCACAACGCCGGAAAAGTGATCAGTGCCGGCGCGGCCAAAAACACCAGCGCAAACAAACACACCAACCCCAGCAGCGAAATCGCCAATCCTCGCTGCAACCGGCTTCGGCGCCACGCTCGCAAGCCCAGCGTCAAATCGTTTTCAAGATGTTTGTAGAGAGTGTTCATGATGATTCGCCTATCATTTTTCTCTTTCTCTTACTCTTACTCCTACTCTTACTCGCTGTTAAAAATTTCGAACAGCGAGTAAGAGTAGGATGATGAGTAAGAACATGCAATTTTCTTATCTTAGGATTCACGCAAAAATAAAGTTACATTTTGACGCATAATTTTCACATGAGAGATTGGATTCTTTCAAGTGAGTTGAATTGACTGTATCGTGTTTATGCTTTAAATAAGGGTTTTGAGAG
>Ga0187892_10006587_pt1 | contig 17149 bp, 18 predicted proteins | sample MA1701073metaG_FD_139345 | JGI IMG/M metagenome (GOLD analysis project Ga0187892, IMG submission 139345) | Bio-ooze microbial communities from a basaltic lava cave in the Kipuka Kanohina Cave System on the Island of Hawaii, USA - MA170107-3 metaG ... | reverse complement strand
GGCTTCACCTGAAGAGCTTCAAGGGTATCCTTCACGCCGGCGGCTATGCCGGGTTCAACGCCGTCTTCGAGACGGGGAAAGTAACAGAAGCCGCCTGCTGGGCCCATGTGCGGCGCAAGTTCTTCGATGTGAACGCCGCCAATGGCTCACCCATCGCCCGCGAGGCCCTCGACCGCATCGGCGCGCTGTATGGCATTGAGGCCGGTATCCGGGGCAAGCCACCCGATGAGCGGCAACGATGCCGCGAACAGCAATCGCTGCCGCTGCTCGACGGTCTCAAGGCATGGCTCGAAACCACCTTACCGAAACTCTCCGGCAAATCCGATCTGGCCGCCGCCATGCGCTATGCGCTGAACCGTTGGGATGCCTTGAACCGCTACGCTCATGACGGCCGCACCGAGATCGACAACAATGCCGCCGAGCGCTCGATCCGCGGCATCGCCCTCGGCCGCAAGAACTACCTCTTTGCCGGATCGGATGCGGGCGGCGAACGTGCCGCCGCCATCTACTCGCTGATCGAAACCGCCAAGCTCAACAACCTCGACCCGGAAGCCTGGCTGCGTGACGTCCTCACCCGCATCGCCGATCATCCGGTCAATCGTGTCGCCGACTTGCTGCCGTGGAATTGCCCGGCCAGTCCTTCCCATGCCCGAGCCGCGTAGAACGCCGGACGCTTACGTAAATGGCATCGTAATTCGCCAGCAATTCACTCGTCAGGGTGTTAATCGGCTCGCTGATACGCCGCCATTCCAGAAGGGGCCGCGCGTCGTCAAGGATTGAAAGCGCCGCTGGACCAAAGGTCGGCTCTCCACGCGAATTGAAAAGATCGTCCGTCAAGCCCACGAGAAAAGACATACTTCGCTCCTGATCGTATTATGGGAAAAGCCCGTAAATTGTCATACAGATGCTCATGGGTCGAATTCTCGATCAGGCCGCGAACTTGGCAGCATTCTCAAAGCACCTGGATCATCAAACTTCCTGAGCGTGAGACAAGCATCAGATACTCCTTCAGATCACTCATCCGCATAAGCGATACCAACCTCGTCCGGCCATGCGAGACACACGGCCTCGCCTGTATCCAGGGCGCGAGAAGTCCGCACCCTTAGCAAGCCTTTATCGTAGCGAACGGTTACTTCGTAGTGGCTGCCGAAAAAGGAGCGCGTTTCCACTTGGCCGGACATGGAGTGGGGATGGCATGCCTCAACGATGGTGATTTCCTCCGGTCGTACCAGAAGTTGCAACCGGGTTGCTTTGCCGACGCCGGAATCCAACGCGCGCACTTTCATGTCGCCAATCATCGCCTCGATGCGACCTCCCGAGCGACCACACAATGACGCGCGAACGAAAGACCCCGCTCCCATAAAGCGGGCTGCGAAAAGCGTCGCCGGGCTTCGATATATCGTTGCTGGACTAGCGACCTGCTCAATTTTGCCCATATTCATGAGCGCGATTTGGTCGGACATGCTCAAGGCCTCGTCCTGGTCGTGTGTAACCAGCAGGAACGTGGTGGTAAGTTCGGCATGGATGCGCAGCAGCTCCTCGCGCATTTGATGGCGCACGTTTCGATCGAGCGCTGAAAGCGGCTCATCGAGCAGAAGCAGATCAGGCTTTCGAACCAACGCACGCACCAGAGCTACGCGCTGGGCTTGCCCGCCAGACAGCTCGCCGGGATAGCGGGCTTTGGCCCATTCAAGACCAACCATACTAAGCATGGCATCGACGTTATGATCGATGACCGCATCGGATGGCCGATTACGTCGCTCTGTTGTCAGCCCATAGGCGACATTATCGTGCACGGTCAGGTGCGGGAACAATGCATATCGCTGGAACACGATGTTAAAGGGGCGCCTTTCGGGCGGCTCGTGCGTGATATCCCGTCCGTCCAGCAGGATCCTTCCTTCATCGGGCATCTCCAATCCGGCCAGGATGCGCAAGAGCGTCGTTTTCCCGCAACCGCTGGGGCCAAGAAGGCTGAAAAACATGCCCGGTTCGATCACAAGATTGATATCCACCAGCGCCGACGCTGACTTAAACCTTTTCGAAATGCCGAGAATTTCAACGCGGCCGCCTGTACGACGCGCTTTCACTGGAACGCTATTTTTCACTATTGGCTCCATACCCTTCTGTTCTTATCTGTGGTCCGGCGGGCCATAATGAAAGGCATCGCCAACAGAACGGCAAGCCATGGCGCCGCGATCAGCAAGGTCGCAACTGCGTTCACCGAGGGATCGATCCCGCGCCTGAGCTTTGAGAAGACGTAGAGTGGTAAGGTTGGCGTGGTGCCGCTGGTAAAATTGGTTATCAGCAACTCGTCAAACGCAAAGGCGAAAGCCAGAAGTGCCGATCCGACCAGCGTCGGCAGGATGATCGGGAAAGTGATGCGCCTGAGCGTTTGAACCTGATGGGCGCCAAGGTCGCGGGAAGCCGCTTCCAAATCGAGATCGAAGCGTTCGAGCTGGGCTCCAACCACGGTAAGGACGAAAGGCAACGTCACCACAAGTTGGCCAAGCACGATCATGCCAAACCCCGGGGCAACCCGGAAATAGGCCATTGCCGTAAAAAGCGCAATCGCAATCAGAATCGGCGGCATCATTGCGGGAAGCAGTGCAAGTCCGGAAAGCGTACGAGTTGCGAGGTTGCGGTGGCGTGCAAACAGCATTGCCGCGGCAAGTGCGATGAGGACGGAAAGAACCGAAACGATCAACGCTGACTTGATGCTATTGAGAAGGGCCAGCGAAAAGCTTTCGTCTGCGAAAATCAATGCAAACCAACGCAGTGATAGACCTTGCAGCGGCCAACTCAGGCCAGAGCCATCATTGAATGCGAAAATCACGACGACCGCGAGTGGCAGATAAAGGAATATGACCAGGAAGACGAAAATGATGCCGAGTGGTTTCATATGACTTCTCATGTGCCCTATCGCACGCGGGGTGCGAAGCCGATAGCCCGCAGCACCGCAGCCAGAAGAAGTGTGTAAACCAGGAAGGAAAGGACCATCACGACGGAGATGGCGGCACCAAGTGGATAGTTGCCGACGGTGACGATCTGCTGAGCGATAAGAGTGCCAAAAGTAATAGACGTCGTCGGCCCACCAAGAAGCGCCGGCGTCACATAATCCCCACTTGATAGATAGAAGGAAAGTGCCGCCGAGCCGAAGATCGCCTTGCCGCTTATCGGCAGCGTGATCCTGAACAATGTCTGCACCCGCCCGGCGCCAAGATCGCGCGAGGCCTCGCGAAGATCGTCAGGCACGCTTGACAGGCTTGCGTAGCAGATCAACGCCGTCAGCGGCATGATCAGGTTTATTTCGGCCAGAATCACCGCAATCCGGGAAAAGAGCAGCCAGCCGATCGGCTGATCGACCAACCGGGCGTATTGTAGGACCGTATTGACGATGCCGTGTTCGCCCATGAGCGTGCGCCAGGCGTAGACGCGAGCGAGGTAGCTCGCTAGCAGCGAGCCGACGATCAGGAGCAGCAGAAAATTTCGGCTGCGTTTCGCGACAAATGCTATGTAATAGGCGAGCACGTAACCCCCCGCTACACTAAGAAGCGTCGTCGGCAGGGCCAGGGCAAGCGTGTTCCAGAGAACAATCCGATAGATCGGCTGCGTAAAAATATCTTTATACCAGCCAAACTGTAAGGCAGGCCTTATTTCATAATTGCTGTAATGAAAAAACGAATAGGCTAGCAGGATCACGCCCGGCACAATAACGCCGACCAAGAGCACCGTAGCGAGCGGTGCTCCCATTCCAGATGTCCACAACCGGCCTTTCATGCCAGCTCAATTAGGAAGCCTTGATCTCAGTCCAGAGCGCATTGATCTCGGCGAATGTCACGATGTCCTGCCCTTCTTCCGGCGTAAAGTTCACCGCCAGCTTGAGGCCGTTGGCTAGGTAGTTGTCCAAGTCCTCGTAGGGGTAAAGGGCGCGCGTTGCGGGAGACAGCAACGGCACGACCGAGGGTACCACCACCGCTTGTAAAAACTCGTTTGCGGCGGCCGCAGCCGTCTCGCCCGAAAGAAGAGCTTCGCAGAAAGCGAAAGCATTTTCCTTGTTGGGTGCGGTCGCGCTCACAAACGCCGCGTCCACAAACCCGAAGCCGCCCTCGCTCGGCACAGTGAACTCGACAGTTTCAACACCGGCGGCCTTGGCTGCATTGGAAACCAGGGTAATGCCTACGCACATCAGATCGACTTCTTTGTTGATAAGTAGATTTTGCTGGTCGCCGATGTTGAGCGAAATCGTCTTGAGGTTCGTCTTCAACATCAGCAACCAGTCTCGGATGGGCCCAGAGAGTTGCGCATGGCTGATCTTCGTCAAATCGAAACCAAGGGCGATCGCAGCGATGGAAACATTGTTGAAGGCGTCATCATACGTGCCCACCCGTCCTTTATGCTTCGGATCGAGTAATGTGTTCCAGCTTGTAGGCTTCTCGACCTTGTCCGAGAGGTAATTGATGCCGATCGCCCCCCACGTCCACGGGACGGAATTGTAACGCGGATCATTGTCGGCCCAGCGCCAGATAGGGCTGTTCCGGAAGAACGGATACATCTTGGCGAGCGTGGGCACATCCTCGACGGAAATCGGAGCCATGATGCCCAGACGCTGGAACAGATGGGTGTAGGCCTGGTTTGCAGAACTTACGTCGAACTGATCGCCGCCGGGACCTTTCAGGATCGAGACAACATCGAACTGGTTGTTGATGTATTTGACTGTCTGCTCGATCTTGCGCTCCTTGCGCCAGCTTTCGAACGGCTTGGTCAGGTCATAGCCTTGCCAAGTGAAAAGGTTGAGCGCGCCTCCAACATCGGCGTTCGAGGAACCGGCGTTGAAAAGGCTCGAGAGGCCGAACGAGGCTACCCCGCCACCGGCGATTTTTAAGAAATCTCGGCGCAGCATTACGCCTTCTGGGAGTTGTTTCATTATATTAGTGTATTTGCTTTGCATATCTTGTCCCCTTTTTTGGAGGTATCCGATTTTGCGTGCGGTGGATTGTTTGAGATTCTCCTTAGAGCCGCTTTGTCCATGCGTCTTTCTGGAATGCCGAAACTCGAAAGCGCTTTGTCCGTTTTGCAAACCCGTTCGACGCACTTTGCGTAAACAAATTTGACATAATCTCTAGCATCCTGTATGATTCTCGTCAAGCATGAATGGATGAAAGGTATATAATGTCAACTATTCAGATCAGTCGCACCAAACTGTTCGAGCAGGTCGCTGCTCATCTTGAGCGCCAGATCCTCAACGGCGATTTGAAGCCGGGCGACCGGTTACCAGCCGAGCGGGATCTTCAGACGATGTTTGGCGTCGGCCGTCCGGCGATCCGCGAAGCGCTGATCACCCTGCAAAGGGCGGGCCTCATCGAGATCGGCAACGGTGCGCCAGCGAAAGTGGCCATGCCGACGGCGTCGGGGGTGTTGAGCGGTATGCAGCCTGCCGTTATGCATATGCTAACGACAGAGAAAGGCCAACACCATTTCCAGCGAGCGAGGCTCTTCTTTGAATGCGGGCTCGCCCGCCACTGCGCCCAGAACGGCATGGACGCCGATTTTGCTGCGCTGAAAGCCGCGCTGGCTGCCAACGAGGCGGCGATCGGCAATCGCGCCAGTTTCGTCGCAACCGACATCGCGTTCCACTTCGTGTTGGCGCGTGCCATGAACAATCCCTTTTTTACCGCCCTTCACGACGCGATCTCCGAGTGGCTTCGACTGCAGCGGACAGTGACGCTCAACGCGCCCAATCAGGAGCGCGTCGCCTACGAGGCGCATCAAGCGATCTACAACGCAATTACGAAGCGGGACCCTGACGCCGCCGAGGCGGCGATGCGGGACCATCTGATCCAGCTGGAGGACACGTTCTGGCGCGAAACTAGCGAGCACGTATCTTAACCGTTATGATCCCAATGCTTTCGACCGTTTGATGCCATCCGAGCCTACACCAGTGCTGTGACGGCTAGTATTTATCGGATATCGGATTGCACCTCCTTCTGTTGAGCAAGTGTCAGTATATTTGGCGTCTCATGGCGCAGCAGAAGCCCAAGCCGGGCCGTCTGCTCCAGCTCTTCAACCGCGTTGACCGCGCTTTCGAGCGTTGTACCGGCAACCACGGGACCATGGTTTGCAAGCAGAACCGATCCGTACCGCCCCCCCAGATTCTTTATAACTTCCGCGATCGCCGGATCGCCCGGCCGGAAATAAGGCACAAGCGCCGCGCGGCCGACGCGCATAAGCGAGTATGCGGTGAGCGGCGGAAAGACGTTCTCAGGGTCGATACCGGGCAGCATTGACCAGGCGACCGAATGACACGAATGGAGATGGACGATCGCACCTGCCCCCGTCCGCGTTTTGTAAAGCGCGGTGTGAAGCGGCATCTCCTTGGTAGGCTTGGCGCCGGACACGACACGACCATCGGCACCTATTTTGGTTAGCGTCGCGGGATCCAGCCTACCGAGGCATGAATCGGCCGGAGAAACGATGAGGCTGTCATCGAACCGAACGCTGATGTTCCCGGTGGCGCCGTGGGTGTAACCCCGGTCGAACAGCGATTTTCCGAGCATGCAGACGGCTTCACGAAGTTCTGTCTCACGCATGACCTTCTCCTATGATCGAAAATGCGCGTTCGAAGAAGTTCACGCCGCCAAAATTTCCGGATTTCAGAGCAAGCCCCAGCGGGGGCCGAACCGACACCAGAACCGGCACACCCGGCGCAATCTCGGGTCCGAGCCTGAGCGATTTAAGTCCGAGCGCCTCCACAACTGCCCCCGAGGTTTCGCCCCCCGCAACCACGAGACGGCGAACCCCAGCTTCGACCAACCCCACCGCGACTTCCCCGAAAAACGCTTCAAGTGCCAGCGCCGCACGGGGATCCGAGAATCTGCCGGCGGCTTCGGGCGATGCGGACGAATATATCAGCGGCGTCTCCCCCCGCCGTTCGAGAGCAAAGGAAAGGGCGGCCGACGCCGTGACGGTCCCTCGCATCAGCTGCTGCGGGTCGATCCGGAGCGACGGATGCGCGCAAGAAAAAAATTCGATCTGCCGCAAGGTCGTCAATGAACAGCTTCCGGCCAAAGCCACGCCTGGCCCCGGAATGGCAGCAATACGGTCCTGGCAAACGGTACCCTCACTGGCGAAGTTCCGCGCCAACCCAAGCGCCAGCCCGGATGCGCCGGTCACTAGGCTTGCCTGGCTGAGTGCCGCGCCGAGAATGAACAAGTCGTCCTCGGTAATCGCGTCGGCGATGATCAGCGGCCTTTCGGCCGCTTCTTCGACCTTAAGCCGTGCCAGCGTCGCGTCGCTTCCTTTCCGAAGAACCGAAAGGGGCAGGTGCCCTACACCAGCACGAACCTGCCGTCCGAGTACGCGGCGCAGGTCGGCATCGGTCATCGGATTGAGCGGATGGTGCTCGATACCTGACTCAGACAGGAGCCGGTCGGCGACGAAGAGATGACCCATATAGACAGTGCGGCCCATTGCCGGAAAGGCGGGGCAGAAGACAACCGGCCCGCTAATCATGGCTTGCCTCAACGCTTCCGCCACCGGCCCAATATTTCCGGCAGGCGTCGAATCGAAAGTCGAGGAATATTTAAAGAATATCTGCCGGCAGCCCTGACCCAGTAGCCAGCGTAGGACCGACAGCGACTGGTCGATGGCGTCAGTTGCTCCGATAGAACGCGTCTTTAGAGCGACGACTCCCGCAGCACACTGTGCCACGGATCCTGACTGGAGCCCGACATACAGTGTTACGTCGACGCCACTTCTGACAAGTGTGTTGGCGATGTCGCCTGCACCGGTGAAATCGTCCGCTATGACGCCGAGTTTCACGGCTAGCTAGCCTGCAATCTGCCTAAGTCGCATGACGGCGTAAGGAGCTACTGGCACGGAGCTGGTCACGGGTGAAAACGTCTCGAGAAAGGCCGGATTGTGCTGTGCCTTGAAAAAGGTTTCCGTATCAAGCACAGCCGCCTGCCACGAGCCGTTTATTGTCAACTCGGTTTCGGTTCCCATAAGATTGGCAAGCCAGAGTTCGGTTCCCATAGGCCCATCCGACGCGAGGGCCGCCACGCCACACGGCATGTTGAAAACGCGCCTTGCTGGAGCTCCGGCAAGACCGGCGAAACCGCGCAGCACATGGAAGATTGGCCGCAACTCACCGTCATGCCCCAACACGCCGAAGGAACCACTCACGTCCGCAAGCGCCACTTCGTCCACGCTACTCGCAACTGCTTGCGTGATATAGGCAAGCGTCCAGGCGGCTCCAAAAAGGCCATCTTGCCGCGGGTCGCTGCTTGCCATTGGAATGCGGATGCCGTGCGGATTGGCGGCCGTCGCAGAGCCTGCGGGATTGATCCGCATGCCGATGCCCGACGGCCCGACGCGGTACGGACAATTTCTACCGAGCGCCTTGGCGGAGGCAAATACAGAAGGCAGCGCCTCTATCGTCTCCATGACGGACCGGTCGTCAGCGGCATGCACGATCGCGCTGGTGGTATGGGTGACGAAGTCGGCTTCCGGCGGTGGCGGGTTTTGATTGAACTCGGGAAAGCCAGACAGGACGCCGCCGCCGATCATCGCGTCTGGAAAGGAGCGCCGCGCGGCTTTGATAAGATCGGTAGGGGTTGCGGCATCCACCGGCACGTTGTTCGAGGGCCGCATCTTCAGGTCGTAAGCTCCCGTCGCGACAACGGCGTCGATTGACAGACCCGTGTCAGCGACCGCTTCAGCGACCTCTGCAATCTCTGCATCGGGGTTCAGCGCAGGCAGGACAAGCTCGAGCGTCTGCTTGCAGCCGATTCTTTCTTGCAACGTCTTCAAGCGCCTGAGTGCGTTAAGAGGAATGTCGCGGCGCGCATCAAGGCGCGTCACGAGCCGTTGCGGTTTCATGGCATCCAAGTGCGCGGCATGGTCAGCGTCCGGATCGGTTGAGAGCTCGAAGCCAATCGCGATAGCCGGCACGAACCCCTTGCACTCTCCAATCGTAAGAGGGCCAGCCGCCGAGCGTCCGCTTACCGTGTGAGACTCTCCGGAAACCGTAATCGTCACCGATTGGACGATTCGCGCGCCAGCGCGCACGATGAACGGCCTGGGCAGCGCGACAGGCCGTACGTAGGTCTTGAACGAGGCATCGGTCCAGTTGCGCTGGTCCTCCATCTCGAACGTGTCGCCTTCCAGACGGCACATTACGCGAAGGCCCGGCGCCGCATCATGCGACAGCGCGCGCACTTCGAAGGCCGGCTGAATAGGCGAAATCAGATCCGGCATGGTGACCGTTTCGACCGAACCGTCCGTATGCTCGATGGTCATAGGCTGGCCCGCTACACCTTGCAGCGGATGCAGGACGACGAAACCCACCCGGTTCGTCAGGAAGTCGTGCCGGGAAGCTCCTTCGGCTGTAAATAGGAGATGCCCAGACCCTGAGCCTTCAATCCGACAGTCGTAGACGAAGCCGGAAGTCCCTGCGCACTTTGCCCCAAAAGTGACTGCAAACCGCGTTGGTTCTTCGTCGATTTTAAGATCGACAATGTCGATGGCCGCAGTTCCCCACTCGACGTCGCGAACGAGAAAGAATACCCCTCGGATTATTTCCACGTTGTCGTATCGGACGTCGCGCAGATGCCCGCCATCGAGCAGCGCCGACAGCCTGCCGGCACTGAGTTTTCGCGTTTCGGCGACGTGTTCCGCCGTACCGAACAACCTGATGACTTTGTCAGATCCACTCAACCAATGCCTCGCTTCGTGTTCTCGTCTACGTCAAACTCGTCCACGGTCTTCGTAACCACCATGTCCTTCGTCGCGCGGTCAAACTCCTCGAAATGCCGTGTCGCCAGGTGGAAGTAGAATGCCGCACGGTCGGCATAATGTTCGTAGAGCGTGACAGTATCAGACTGTGCGGAATCGCGTGGGACAAGCACGTCAAACCGGCGGCAATCTGGTTCCTCCCGAACCGACGTCGCCGCATTTTCGCGCACGAGTTCGAGAAAATAACCCATGCTTTCGCGCTTCAGTTTGAACTCGACCGTGACCGCGTAGGATTTCTGGGCCGGTGCGCTTTCGTTCCGCTCGTTGGGATCTGCTTTCTCTATTCGCTGCATGGTTCAGATCCTCATTAGACATGGTAAAACCATAGATCGCGTGGAGGCCGCGGGCCGCGGCCACGAAAGGGAACGCCTTGAAGTTGTCGTCCGCCGATCTTGTTGACGTCTGACCGAAGGCCGGAGCGACGGGAGGAACTTCGAATTCGCAAGGGCGATCGTTGGTAATGACGCCTCGGGGTTATCGCTCAAGCCCTTACACCTCCGTTGGACAATCGCAAGCAAGCTTCTGCTCGAATCGCCGCAGTGACGTCGAAAATCGAGCCGCTCGATAGAACACCCTTTGTACCGAGTGGTTAGAAGTGTCATTCGATGCCCTTAGTGAAAACAGCCTTGTGCAGACGAGACGGATCCTCAGCGAGATCGGCGAAGACCTTGGGCGCGGCGGAGAGCGCGAATGCCGTCGCAATGCCGGGATAGCGGATAGCGCCACGCGCGATGAGGTCGAGACTTTCTGGAAAACAACCCGTGCTAGCTCGCGAACCGACGATTGTCATTTCCTTGCGGGTGAAATCGAGCCCGGGCAGGCTGACTGTTTGACCCCGCTTGACCAAACCGACGATGACGACACGGCCGCCTGCTGCGACCAGATCGACGGTGGATTCCATCGCCTTGACGTTGCCGGCAGCCTCTATGACCACGGGCATTCCTTCGCCATTGGTGATGCGCATCACCTCATCCAGTAAGCCATCTCCCGCTGCGACGGGAATCGCACCGAGATCCGCAGCGGTATGAAGTCGGTCCTCGACGATATCCGTGATGTAGGCTTTGGCGCCACGCGCCCGCGCAACTTCGACCAATGCGAGTCCAATCGGCCCTGCTCCAATTATGAGGACGGTATCATCGGCGTGGACTTGACCACGGCGGCAGGCCTGGACGCCGATGGCTACAGGCTCAGCAAAGCTCGCCTTGAAGGCGGACAATCCATCCGGGACGACATGAAGATGATCAATGGGCGCAGCAACAAAGTCGGCGAAGCCGCCGTCCTGATGGACGCCGATGATCCTCAAATTGGCGCAGCAATTGGGCTTTTTCACCCGGCAGGGATAGCAATGACCGCAGCCAATAAATGGCTCGACCACAACCGGTGTTCCAGCCGCTGGACCGGATGTGTCAGGGCCGAACTCCACGATCCGGCCCGCAATCTCGTGTCCTCCCACCCGCGGATAGGTCACATAGGGATTGCTGCCCAGATAAATATAGAGGTCACCGGCGCAGAGCCCGGTAGCATCCACGGCGATCAATACTTCACCGCGTTTCGGACGGGGCCGCTCGCGATCGCCGATCACCAGATTGAAGGGCGCATTGAAGGTTGCAGTTTCCATGTATGTATCCCTTAGCTCGCCTGGCGGATTTCACCGCCGCCTGCCGGTATGTCGATCCATTGGCCGGGACTGAGCAGAACGGAATTCGGACCACCCTTGGCCTTGTGATTGAGTTCGGCAAGATGCGTGTGGAAGTCGCGCACATCCTGATGGTCGGGATTGATGTAGTGGCACGGCAGCACCGTCTTGAGGCCGAGCCAATGAGCGGCGAGCGCACCCTCATAAGTAGATAGCTCGCCGGTCATCATCTCGCCTGGCATTGGATAACGATGCAGGATCTCGATCGGATTGGCGATACCAATAGCGCCGATCGTTGGGCGGTAAAGTTCGGCTTGCAGCTTCATGTCGGAGAATAAGGCCGTATCGCCATAGTGATAAAATCGGACCCCCTCGTCGGCATAAATGACGAAGGCCATCGGCACGCCGGAAGCGAAGGTCCCGTCGGGCATCCTGATTTGCGACCAGTGATGGCATTCAACCGGTTGCACCTCGATTCCAGCCACCTTGACGCGGATCCCCCAGGTCGTGGCGCGGATCTGGGCAGCGGGGATGCCCTTTGCCATGAGCCAAGCCTTGACCTCGCCGCCGCAAATGACCGGGCAGCCGTATTTGAGCGCGATCTTGTCGGTATCGCCGAGATGATCGGAGGCGGCATGACTGACCACGACGAGATCGACGCGCTCGAAGTCGCCCGATTTGATCGGAGAGCCTGGATTTTCGTCGAGAAAGGGATCGACGAGAATATGCTGGCCCGAGCGGGTGATGATTTCGTAAGCGGCAACACCGAAAAAACGGATACGGGTATAGGGTGCGACTTTCATTTTTTGTTTCCTTGGATTGGAGGACTGGGTCGGCGTCTCGCGCTGGCGTCACAACTGGTTACTTCATACCGGTGTACATTGCTTGCCGCGATCCCACGTTCCACGGGGCCTGCAGCTTGAGCGTTTTGCGGGGTCGCTGGATCGACCCGAAATCCTTCCCGCGCGTTTCGAATATCGCTTCGCAGAACCCTATGCCGCTCAAGCCGATCATCACTTCTGACTCACGCTTATGCAGAAGGACCTCGGCAATCGTACGGCCGGTACGGAGCGCGGGGCTCGTTCCGATCACAGTTTTTCCGGTGAATACGCGGACATGGCTATTCCCCCTCCTTATAAGATTCCTGAAGCGACTGGATCAGCCAGACCATGGCGTCGAGATAATGAAACGATAGGTGATCTATTGTCAAGCATGATGGTATGAAAGGTTTTCACGACCGGCGCGAGCTCTTCGAGCAAGCGGCGCGGCCCATCTCGGAGGGAGTTCGCCTCAAGCGTCGACCGGGCACTTTTCGGGCGTAACCTTTAGGTGCAGTTCGGTGGGCGGCACCCCTGCTGTGCCCCGTGTCAGACGTTATGGCAGTCGTTCCTCTGAGCGGCGTAGACGACCACAATCCTTCAAAACAGAAGCTTCACAATTGAAACGAGTTCTAGCCTTCCGGCCCTTGTGTTCATCATTTACTTGTGATCGCAATGTCGACTGCTGGTCAGTCGATCAGAATGAAGACTGCCTTATCATCGACGCGCACTTTGTAGCACTTGAGATCAATGCAAGCAGGTGCAAGCAAGGCTTCGCCTGTTCGGTAGTCGAATGTGCCACGGTGGCGTGGACATTCTATTTCGTAACCGACAACCAGACCATCGGCCAACTCCGTATGCTCATGCGTACAATGGCCGTCGGTAGCAAAAAACTCGCCTTCAGGCGATCGGCATATGGCAAATACCCGATCACCGTATTCGAACCGACGTACATCTTCTTTGTCTAAATCGTCGATCGCGCACACTTTAATCCAGTTGCTCACATGGAATTCCTGGTTCTGGACGACACCCCTCCAGGGGTTCCGCACGCGTTCGTCGCAGGGAAGGGTCGTTGCGGATGTTGTCACCCCTAGCCAGCAAACCTCTTGCAGTCAAGCACAATCATGCTATCATACCATCATACGAAAAAGTTGGAGGTCGAAGGAGCGATATCGACCGAGTGGAGTCGTTGCCATGGCAGAAAACATATCTTCAAAAACTCAAAAGGCGCGCGTCGATTGGCGTCCATCGGAGGCTCTAACGCCGGATCCGATTTTTGTGTGGCCGCCGCAGCCCGTAAATTTCTTGAAGTGGCTTCTTAGTTTTGACGGTTATATTATACCTTGGAATGCTTTTTATTTCGGATTAGCAACCGTCACGTGGCTATATCTGACACCCGACCTCTCGAGGATGGCCACACTTCGGCTCGATTGGATTGCTGAAATATATATTCGCAATCTCGCTCTCCTGACTGTATTTGCAGGATTACTCCACCTACGGCTTTATACATTCAAGGGTCAAGGGGACAAGCACAAGTACACTCCGCAATGGCCAGCGCGAACTGACAAAACTTTTCTCTTCAAGAGGCAAGTTTTTGACAATATGTTCTGGAGTCTGGTGAGTGGCTGCACGGTTTGGTCGGCTTACGATATCCTAATGATGTGGAGTTACGCTAATCATCTCTTGCCCTATGTTGATTGGACGCAAAAGCCGATTTATTGTGTTTTTCTGCTTCTTGTAATTCCGGTATGGAGCGTCTTCCACTTCTACTGGACTCATCGTTTCATTCATTGGAAGCCGATTTACGAGCGAGTTCATTATCTGCATCACAAGAACGTTAATGTGGGTCCGTGGTCCGGTTTAGCGATGCATCCGGTCGAGCACGTAATCTACTTCAGCTCCTTACTTATTCATTTCGTGATTCCGTCTCATCCTCTGCATGTCCTTTTCCATCTTCAGCAAATCGGATTGAACCCTATGCATGGCCATTCTGGCTTTGACGAGTTTGTGGTTGCCGGGAACAGGACAATTCCCAACCACAACTACTTCCATTTTTTGCATCACCGTTATCACACGGTAAACTTTGGCGACGGCCTGGTTCCCTTGGACAAATGGTTCGGCAGTTTCCACGATGGCACCGACGAAGCCCATGCAGCCATGCGCAAGAAGCCAAGCCGGAAGCCGACATAATTCCTTCCCACGGTTTCGAACACGTAGATTTTTGCCGCGTTCCTGCGTTTATCGCTCCTGGGTACAGTTTGAAATGCCTTACAGATGCGATTGGTTTGCGCGTGTCGATTCCGCACGGGCGCTTAATTCCTCGAGCGGCAGATGACAGCGGATTCGCAAGTTTTCGGCGGTCTCCCGCCAAGGCGGCCGTTCTCGTTCGCACACTGATCCGAGCTGCCAAGGGCAACGTCCGGCATAGACACAGCCCTCGGATTCATTGCCATGAACAACCGATTTCGCGGCAGAGGCCTTCGGTGCACGACGCTTCATCGGTGTGGGGATCGCTTGGAGCAGGCTGTAGGTATAAGGGTGGAAAGGAGCCGCGAAGATTTGGTCGCGAGTCCCGATTTCCATGATCTCCCCGCGAAAGAGAACGCAGATGCGATCGGCGAGCGTCCGGACCACCGCGAGATCGTGCGATATGAACAACATGGTGATGCCGCGCTCGGACCTGAGCCGGCGCAGGAGCGAGAGAATATTCGCTTGAACCGACACGTCGAGTGCTGAAAGAATCTCGTCGCACAAGAGGAGCGCCGGCTCGGCGATGAGCGCACGGGCAATGGCGACCCGCTGGCGCTCGCCACCGGACAACTCGTCTGGGAATCGCCTGCTGTAACTGGTATCGAGCCTGACATCGGCAAGCGCTCTGTCGACGGGCTGGCGCATGTTGTTGGCCTTTACGCCGAAAAAGAAAACAAGTACGCGCGCCAGTATTCCGCCGATACGGCCCCGGGGATTGAGCGATGCATCGGGATTCTGAAAGATGTACTGGATCAGCCTCCGCTGTTCCGGAGTTCTGTGCGCCACTTCGCCGGCCAGCTTCTCGCCGGCAAGCTTTATCTGGCCAGTGAAGGGCGCCACCTGACCGCTGATCGCGCGTGCAAGAGTGGACTTGCCGCTACCCGATTCACCGACGAGTGCAAGGGTTTCGCCTTCTTTCACCACCAGCGAAATGTCCTGCAAGGCCGTGAAACGCCGGTTTCCTGCTCCATAGTTGACGCTAATGTTGTCGACCGATAGCAGAACGCGGTCCCGTGCTTTAGCGAGAACCGGCGCTTCGGCGCCATTGGTATCCGACACGGTGATTTCGCGATGTCGCCAGCATGCCACGAGGCGATCGCCATCAAGTTCTTCTCTCCTGAAAGGGAGAGGGTTAGAAAAAGGATTCTCCCCCGCTAGCCCTGGCTTCACCGGGAGAGCCCTCTCCTTTGTCGCCGCCCGCGGGCAGAAGTTCTTGACGCTCTTCGAAGCAATCGACCACCGCATATTCGCAGCGCGGAGAAAACGGGCACCCCTTGGGCAGGCTTTGCCGCTGCAGCAGCCCCCTTAGCGGGGGCGACGGAGGTGCCGACCAGTCGTCCATGTGCGGAATTGAGGCGATGAGGCCGCGTGTATAGGGATGGAACGGATCGAGAAAGAGGCGCGCAGTTGGCGCCACCTCGACCATGCGGCCAGCATACATTACGCCCATTCTGTCGGCGATCTGCGACAATAGACCGAGATCGTGGGTGACATAGAGCATGGACATGCCAAGCCGCGCCCGAAGAGCGACGAGGAGCGACACGATCTGCTCCTGGGTGGTCACATCGAGGCCGGTGGTCGGCTCATCGAGCACCACGAGATCGGGTTCGCAGGCAAGCGCCATGGCGATGCACACGCGCTGTTGTTGGCCGCCTGACAGTTGATGGGGATAGCGGCGCATGAAGGCGGGCGTATCGGTCAAACCGACCAGATTGAAGAGCTCGGGCACGCTCCGATCCGTCCCTCCTCCGCCGGCCGGCCGATGAGCGGCCAAAACTTCCGTGAGCTGCCGGCCGACTCGCATTCCGGGATTCAGAGCGGTCGTTGGGTTCTGCGGGACGAAGCTCACTCGGTTGCCGCGCAATACGTCAAGCTGGGTGCGATTAAGAGCGAGTAAATCCTGCCCCTTGAACAATATCGAGCCGCTCTCGACCCTGACACTCGGATGGCGATGGCCGAGAAGCTGCAGCGCGACGGTGGATTTGCCGCAGCCCGATTCTCCGACGAGACCAAACGCTTCACCTTTGCCGATCGAAAAGCTCACATGGTCAACAACCCGCACCCAGCCGCCCCCCTGGTGATAGGCGACCGAGAGCTTCCTGACCTCAAGAAGCGGCTCGCCGACGACTGTCATTGCGTCCCAAGCTTCACGGTGCGGCCGAGGATGCGGGCCAAGCCCTCGGTGAACAGATTGAGGCCGACAACGAGCGAAGCAAGGGCAAAGCCGGGACCCAGCACGGTAATGGGCGTGATGCTGAGAAGCGCACGATTTTCGCTGATGATCAAGCCCCACTCGGGCGTCGGCGGGCGCAGGCCGAAGCCCAGGAAGCCGAGCGAACTGATCAGCACCGGGGCATAACCTGCGCGCAGCGCGAACTCAACGAGCAGGATGCTGGTTGCGTTCGGCAAGAGTTCGCGACGCATGACAGACCAAGCACTTTCCCCGCGTAGCCTAGCCACCATCACGAAATCCCTGGTCGCGATGTCTATCGCCGCGGCCCGCGCCATGCGGGCGATCCGCGGCGTATAGACTAGGCCGCATACTCATAAAGAATAGCCAAATCAACGGAAAGATGATTCAAACTCCGTGGAGGAGTTTGACCATGGCCCGATATGAATTGACTGAGTTTGAATGGCGGACAATCCAGCCACT
>Ga0187892_10006586_pt1 | contig 17151 bp, 15 predicted proteins | sample MA1701073metaG_FD_139345 | JGI IMG/M metagenome (GOLD analysis project Ga0187892, IMG submission 139345) | Bio-ooze microbial communities from a basaltic lava cave in the Kipuka Kanohina Cave System on the Island of Hawaii, USA - MA170107-3 metaG ... | reverse complement strand
GCCTGAAAGAGCGCGGCATACTGAGAAATATTCACCAATAATTGGTTGTAGCTAATCTGCTGATCTTTCCAGATCAGCGCGGGTTTATCATGTTGTTGTAAACTTTTCATCTCGCCACCTTAGCGCTAAGGAAGCTCTGCAAAAGTTACTGCGCAGCCCATCTGCTTTGTCGCGTGCTCGCTCACCGCTCGCCTATCTACCTGATATGTCTCGCGACTCGCTCCGCGGCTTCGGGCATCTGGGCTTGCTCGCGACACTTTTGCAGAGCTTCCCTAACGAAAAATACTCTCCCCGTCCCCGTTGCGTCAGATGGGGTCTATCGCATAACGGAAGGTGTTCCGGTATTCCACGCCTGGCGCCTGAGGAATAAAAAACTAGCCTTCGCGCTGCTGCGTAGCACACCTCGGCGTATAATGGCGTGCTTTTTGTGGTTGCGTTCCGCCAGTATGAATTCACTCGATAAACTCCGCAATATCGCCATCGTCGCCCATGTCGATCACGGCAAGACGACCTTGGTAGACCGCCTGCTGCAGCAATCCGGGACGCTCGGTGAGCGCGCGGCCGCGCCCGAACGGATCATGGACAGCAACGATCTCGAGCGCGAGCGCGGGATCACCATCCTCGCGAAGAATACCGCCCTGCGCTGGCGCGGCTACCGGATCAACATCGTCGATACGCCGGGCCACGCCGATTTCGGGGGAGAGGTCGAGCGCATCCTGTCGATGGTCGACGCCGTGTTGCTCTTGGTCGATGCCGTGGACGGACCGATGCCCCAGACCCGGTTCGTGACCCAAAAGGCGTTCGCGCGCGGCCTCAAACCGATCGTGGTCATCAACAAGGTGGACCGGCCGGGCGCCCGCCCGCACTGGGCGTTGGATCAGACTTTCGAGCTCTTCGACCGCCTGGGCGCCACGGACGAGCAACTCGACTTTCCCGTAGTTTATTGCTCGGCGTTCCACGGTTACGCCGGCCTCGCGAGCGAGGACATCGATCCCGCAGGCGACATGACACCCCTTTTCGAGACGATTGTTAAATTCGTGCCGTCGCCGAACGTCAATCGCGCGGGTCCGTTCCAGATGCAGATTAGCTCGCTCGCTTATTCGAGCTACGTGGGCGCCATCGGGGTGGGTCGGATCGCCCGCGGCACGGTCAAGCCGAATACGCCGGTCGTGGTCGTCGGTCGCGACGGCGGGCGCCGCAACGGGCGGATCTTGCAAGTGCTCGGTTTTCACGGCTTGCAGCGGATCGAAATGGATGAAGCGAGCGCCGGCGACATCATCGCCATCACCGGTGTCGAACCCTTAACCATTTCCGACACGATTTGCGATCCGAAGACGGTCGAGGCTTTAGCTCCGCTGGCCATCGATGAGCCCACGGTCCGCATGAGCTTCCAGGTGTCGAACTCGCCCTTCGCGGGACGCGCCGGAAAGTTCGTCACCAGCCGCCAGATCCGGGAGCGGCTACAGCGGGAGCTCATCCACAACGTGGCGCTGCGCGTCGAGGATACCGGGGACCCGGATAAATTCCTGGTCTCGGGCCGCGGCGAGTTGCACCTCTCGATCCTGATCGAAAACATGCGCCGCGAGGGTTATGAGCTGTCGGTCGGGCGGCCCCAAGTCATCGTCAAGGAGATCGATGGCCGGCTCTGCGAACCTTATGAGCAACTCGCCGTGGATGTGCCGGTGGAGGGTCAGGGCGCGGTCATGGAACGGCTGGGTATGCGTAAAGGAGATCTGACGAACATTCAGCCCGACGGCCGGGGCCGGGTGCGGCTCGATTACCTTATCCCATCGCGGGGGCTTTTCGGGTTTCGCACGGAGTTTCTTTCCGTGACCTCCGGGACCGGCCTCTTGTATCACACCTTCGAGAGATACGCGCCGGTGAAGCCGGGCGACTTAGGCCAGCGCACCAACGGGGTCTTGATCTCGATCGGCGAGGGAAGAGCGCTCGCCTACGCGTTGTTCAATCTTCAGGAACGCGGCCGGCTGTTGATCGGTCCGGGGGAAGACGTCTATCCGGGGATGATCATCGGCATCCACTCGCGCGCCAACGATCTGATCGTCAACCCCATGAAGGCGAAGCAATTGACCAACATCCGTGCCGCGGGGTCCGACGAGAACATTATCCTGACCCCTCCGATCCGCTTCGATCTGGAACAGGCGCTCGAATTCATCGACGACGACGAGCTGGTCGAGATCACCCCCAAAGCGATCCGGCTGCGCAAAAAGCTCCTCGACGAACACGAACGCAAACGCGCCGAGCGGGCTGCTGCCGGCGCGTGATCGGGCTCGCAAACGCTCTTGCTGCAATTTCGCTTCGTTCCTCATTCCAAGCCCGAGCTTCCAACGCCTTGGCGTCGGCATGAAACCGCACGATCAATACTTGTCGCTCGCTGCACGGAACAGCTTCGCCTGCTCCTGTTTAGCGGGAGGGCGGTGGAGAAACTCTCGATCATGCTGGGCAAGCTTCAGCGTATGGTGATCGACTTTCTCAACGTGCTCCAGGCCGCGCATCTCAGCTTTTTACCCGACGGCGTGCTCAATGCATTGGGCGAACCGGCTCAACGCGGCTCGCGGCGGCTCGCCGGTGTAGATCTGCAAAAACCACGGATGCGGGCCAACCCGAAGGCTTTACGGTGACTGAGATCGCGGGGAAGGTGCGTGGGAGACAACCCGCCAAAGCGTCTCCCTACGCGACTCGCCTGGACCACCTACGATCTGATAAACCTGCGGGGCAAGCGTCGGTCGAGCGCATCGACAACACGCGACGCTATCGCCTCCCTCCGGCGGGTTTCCAAACCGTAGCGGGATGGCTGATTTTGCGCGAGAAGTTTTTCAAACGGGTATTGGCCGGTACCGGCAAACCGCGGGCCGGTCGACCGCCAACCCAGATCCATCCCCTCGACCAGCACTATATAAATCTCCAACGCGAAATGTATCGCACGTTTAAAATGCTTGCGCTCGCCGCATGAAAGCCCGACCTTACGATCAACATGTTCGTTTTAACGTAGAGCGGTAAGCGGTTAATTATTCGCGTGCAACTGCCTGATATGCATCAAAAGCCGGCTTCTTGGTGTTATTACTCCGTACTAGGCCGAACGTCGTCCCTCTATTCGGGTTATCCTTCAGCTGAAACCACCAAATCCCCTCAAGAAACGGCACCGCCGCCGCTCGCCTATAGAGTTCGGTGAGAAACTCGGCACCAAGCTGCTCATTTTTGCCGTGGAACGCGGTTTCAGTCACTAGGATAGGAATGGTTCTCCCCGTCTTTTGTCTGATAAGGTTATGTCTGTCGGTTATGATTTGAATGAACTTATCGGCGCCGACCGATCCGGGCGCGTCGGCCGCGACATGGCCCGGCAAGCTTTGCCGGTAGACGGACAAGTGCAAGGACAACACGTCCATGCAGTCTTCCGCACCGGCATCGAGCATGCCACGAATAAACTTTTCGTACGCTCCTCCTACTACGCCACCAGCAATTTTGGCCTTCGGCTCAACCGCCTTGATTGCATCGTAGGTCCTGCAGAGCAGGTCAGTATACATGGCGGCATCGTTGCAGGGGGGCTCCTTCCAATTGCAACCGAGACCGAACCCTCCATTCCATTCGTTCCAGACTTCGTAATATTCGACTTTGCTGCCGTATTTTTGGGCGAGATTGGCGGAGCGGTCCGCGTAACATTGCCTCCCGCTTACCGTTGTCGGATTACACCCGCGGCCGTAACCGAGCATGAGAACAACCGACTTGCCGTTTTGAGAAGCCCATTCGACGTTGTTGTTGTGGAAAGGATACTCTGTGCGTACGGAGTGTGCGCCAAGCTCGGCGGTCATCGCCTTATGGATGTCTTGCATCCCCTGTGCCGGGGCTGGATTGAGACCGACATCAAACGCGGAAGCAATTGACGGAGCGCTTATAAAAAACACTCCTGCTGCAAGGATGAGAGATTTGAAGAACATTTTCACGGGCTCCATGAAGAAAAATTTGTAGTACAAATAAAGGCGAGTTCTCTGTGTAATAAGCATGCCACGCCACCCTTTTGGAAGTCGGCATGGAAAGGTACTGTAATCTTTGCCACATATAGCGAACTAGCTCGGAACGCGAGAAGTGTGACGCGGTTATCAAATTCCTCGCCATCTTTCCGGGTTGCGGTTACATGAACTTGTACCATGCCCTGAAAACTGCACTGCAGGCGTGCGGAACTGCATACACGGCATCTTCATGAAATACGACAAGCTGCTGCATTTTTGGGAGGAGCGCTGTTCCAGAGATTCAGTAACACACTGCACCGGGCGTATAGGGGTAATTCCAATGGTTCCCATATAGATGTCCAGCAAAGAGGACTACATATTTGACTCGTATATGAGATAATTCGAAGGGAATTTTCGCTCCTGAAGGTGTGAAAAGAAGAAAAGAATATATCGGAGAGGTACCATCAAAAGGTGCGTAAAAAGGTGACGATGTACCCTTTCTTAGTAACGAACGAAGAATGGGCTGGTAGGCCCGAAAGGAGGGAAGTGGACCCCGAGCGGCGGGGCCCGACTGATGTTGGTCGATGGGCATGAAGCGCAACTGGAGCATATCCGCACCTGCATCAAGCACCACCGGGTCGATGTGACGCTTATCCTACTCTGCCTCGGGGGATCAGCGTAAGCCTATCGATATCTAAGCGGATTATCTGCTCAAATACCGACACATGCTGCACTACAATGACTATTTGCCCCCAAGGGCTCGCCATCACCACCGGGGTCATCGAAGAGGCCTGCCGTCACCTGGTCAACGATTGGATAGATGTCGCGGGTGCGTGTTGGCGTTGACCAGTTCCGAGGCGGTATTGAAGCTCCGTTCACTCCATTCCAGCGGCGATAGTGAGGCTATTGGGACTTCCACAAAGCCCTAGAACTCAAGCGCAGTCACTCCTCACCTATCAAGAACTGCCTGCCCTTGGAGGCTGCTTGACCGTCGTTCCAAAAAAGCCGCACCCTTTGAATATCGTCTTTGGCAGCCACACGCCTATGGGTGATGTGTTTGTAGTCGGTTCTCATCATCTGGCCCATGAATTCACAAAGTATGGACATAGAGTGCTACATCTGAGCACACCCGTAACCATCGCGCACTTGCTCAGATGGGCCAACCCGCGAGTCCGGTTTCGATTTAGAAACTGGCTTGATAATGGATACGTCGTTAACAAAGATCTTATCGATTACGTGCCGCTAAGTTTGGTGCCCTGGCAAGTCGCTCGTCGCCTCGGGAAAATGCATCTTTTCCTAACTACGTTACCATCAATCAAGTATTGCCTAAGAAGATATGGATTTTCCGAGGTAGATGTGCTCTTAATTGATTCACCGAGCCTTGCGGGGCTCCAGCAGTATGTGAAAGCAAGGGTGATGGGGTATCGGGCTACAGACCTGTATAGCGAGCAAATTGGAGTTGATATCGACAACGTAGAACGAGAGCTTGCGCACCTGGCCGACTTTCTGATCGGAACCTCAGTGCCGGTTATGAATCATCTTAGTAGCCTCGCGCCGAGCAAGCCGCTGTATCTACTTGAAAACGGGGTCGACTTTGACTTTTTCTCAATGCCCATGGACCCACCACCAGAATACCGCGAGATCTTGTCTCCGCGATTGGTGTATGCCGGTGCCTTCGATGATCGATTCGGCTATGGTACTGTGACGACCCTCGCCGACACGCTGCCTCATGCAAACGTGGTCTTGATCGGTCCGTATCCAAACGATGCAAGTAGGCTATTAGGCGCAAGAAGCAACTTGCATTTGCTTGGAGCGAGGAGTTATGCGCGACTACCAGCCTATTTCCAACACTCCGATATTGGATTGTTACCGCTGAGCAATCACCCGGCAAACGACGGGCGTAGTCCTATGAAACTATTCGAATATGCTGCTAGCGGATTGCCGGTTGTTGCCAGCCGCACTATCGAACTCGCTCGGCGAAACTTGGATTTCACCCGGCTCGCAAACAGTCCTCGAGAATTTGCCGAGCAAGTTGGCAGGCTGCTAGAAAATTCGGAGGAGCGATTTGAGGTCAGCAGATTAGCGAAGGCCGCTTCAGCTTCACGTTCGTGGACGCGGATAGCAGAGCGGTTTATCCAAGATATTTTTATCAAAGCCTTGGACGAACGAGAGGCTTGCGCCTAGGGCAGTATAGCAGCGCTTGTGTTACCTCAAGCGCAATCATGCCTCTCGCTATCCCCTGCAGAAGGCTGCCGGGCCACGCATGAATGCCGTCCAAAAGGAACTGCACCCAGCAAACTTTGCAAGCGCAAAATATCGGGCTGAAATAGAGCGGTCAACTGCTCTTGAGTCGAAGCATCCATCTTGGGTCGCTCATGTTGGTGATAAGGCACGTAAAGCCTCTGCGCCAACGCGCTGCGGCTCACAACTCCCACTAGATTCGTCATGTCCAAATATCTTGCGAGGTTGGCGCCTGATTTAGCAAGCCGTGCCAACAGATGACTACGTGGTTGGCTTGCGACCCGTATCTTTTTATTGTACTCGATACTCCTGATAAAAGTCAGACCGAGAAAATCAAAAACTGACTTCGCGAAGGCTTCTGGGTCGGACTGTAGCAGATCAAAAAAAAGCACTTTGATCTGGCGTGAATCGAAGCGGCGGAAATATTCCGAGAGATTTTTGTAATACATGCTGTTATTGATCAGCTCAGGGAATTTATCCAGAGCGATCTCGAATGGCTCTACCGTCCTTCCGCTTCGAATCAAGTACAGATAATGAGAGAATGTTCGCTCCACCGGATTCCGCAGACAAGTCAAGAGCTTGATGCCTGGAAGGTCGTGCGCGATCCGTTCGGCGACTTGCGGCGAGAAAAGGTAGTCATGCGAAAGCTCACCGACGGCCCGAACACCAGCCGGAGCATGCTCAAAAAAAGAGAAGTACCAATCCAGTCCACGGTCGTAGTAGCGATCGAAAAAGTAGATGTCTTTGCATGGGGGTACATAACAATCGGGATGCTGGCGCAGAATTTCATACAGCCACGTTGAGCCGGTTTTATCGGGTCCGATAAACAGGAATGTCGGTTTCATTTTAGGAACCTCCGCAAAAGTCCACGATCCGATCGGTAGGCGCAGCGAATACAATCGAGGACGATAATGAGCAAGCAGATGACACTGGGCACGGGTTTCGAGAAGTACAGCAAGACCACGCGTCGGGAGAGATTTCTCACCGAGATGGACCGCATTGTGCCGTGGGGAGATCTGTGCGCGCTGATAGCGCCGATGTATCCGAAGGCGGGTGATGGCCGTCCTCCAAAGGAGCTGGAGATGATGCTGCGGGTGTACTTTCTGCAGCAGCGGTTCAATCTCTCGGACCCGGGCGTGGAAGAAGCCCTGTACGACTCGGTGTCGATGCGCCGGTTTGCGGGCATCGACCTTAGCGATATGCCGGTGCCGGGAGTCCACGGTGCTGCGCTTTCGCCATTTGCTCGAGGCACATGGGCTGGGCCAGAAGCTGTTCGAGCAGGTGCATGGGTACTTGGAGCGCCAGGGTATCAAGATTGGCACCGGCACGATTGTCGATGCCACGATTATCAGCGCCCCGCCCTCGACCAAGAACAAAGATAAGCGCCGTGACCCGGACATGCATCAGACCAAGAAAGGTAACCAGTGGTATTTCGGGATGAAGGCGCACATCGGTGTGGACAGTCAGACCAAGCTCATCCACGCGGTGGTCGCCACCCCTGCCAATGTGTTCCGATCTCTTGCACGGGGAGGAGACACGCGTGTGTGGGGCGACTCGGCCTATCAGGGGCAGAGTGAGGTCATCCGAGCCCATGCGCCGAAGGCGAAAGACTTCACCCACCGTCGCTACCGCTACAAGGATACGGAGGATGAGGAAGAACGGGCGAAGAACAAAACCAAGTCCAGCGTGCGTGCCAAGGTCGAGCACCCCTTTCTCATCATTAAGCGTATCTTCGGCTTCGTGAAGACCCGCTACAAGGGGTTGGCGAAGAACGCACACCGTTTGTTCGTCACCTGTGCGCTGACCAATCTGTACCTGATGCGCCGGCGGCTGTGGCGACTGTCGGGGCGTAGTGTGTCTGCAGTATGGCAAACGGGGCGAAAATGGCCCCTTGAACGATGAAAAACAGACCTCGCGGCCGCGTTTCCCGTCTGAAATCGATTCGTATGCGCACTGCCCGACCATTTTTGGTTACTTGTTCAGAGGTTCCCTAGATTACGAACCTTCACCGTTTCTGCGAAAAGCTGGAGATAATTCTGCGCGGCGTGCGTCCAGGAGAATTTCTTGGCTACCTCCACCCCACGTATGATCATCCATTCCTTTTTCGTTACATTGGCATGCAGTTCACGAATTCCCCGGCCGATATCGGCAGGAGAATGAGGATCCACATATTCAACGGCATCTTCGAATAGCTCACGAAATACCGGAATGTCCGAGGCTACAACCGGCGTGCCGACTCGCATAGCCTCCAGAATGGGAATTCCAAAGCCTTCCAAAAACGACGGAAATAAAAGAAAATCGGCGCCACGGAGCAGATTCCACTTTTCTGAATCGTCCACATATCCGCGAAAAACGACATTGTCAAAGTTGGCTTGCTTGGCTCGGCTGCGAGCAAAGATTTGTTTTTCCGCACCGACGACAACCAAACGCATGTCGTCTCGAGTGGCAGCGATAAAATTCTGAAAGCCTGAAATCGCGCCGTCGAGATTCTTTCTTGGATTGAGCGAGCCAAGAAACAGCCCGTAACGATAGCCCAACTCGCGCCCTTTCACCACATCGCCGGGGTGGTCGGCGTCATTTGGAATAACGCGCACCGCGCTGACCGTGGGAAACATGTCAGCTATTTGCGCAGCGGAGGTTTTTGACACGGTTACCAACTGAGTTCCGCGTTTGATCGCTCGGTGCAACACCCACGTCAGATACATAGCGAAGGAACGCGAAAACCATCGAGTGTTTCGAAAGCTAACGTCATGGAGTAGTAGAACTTGCGGTATAGCAGGAGATAGAAACACCGGCGCTGAATTGGTCAAGTTGATCAAAATATCGTAGCCGCCGTGCTTGCGAATAAGAACCGGCAGCAGGATTTGCTCCCATAATGATCTAGCACTACTATTACGATAAAGGGCCGAGCATGTTTTATGGACGGTTACGTTTGCCGGCAGCGTTTGAAAGGATTTACCGTGGGAATTCTCCATCGGAATATAGATATGCAGAGAAATCGCGGGATCGAGCGAAGCAATCTGTTTGACTAGTGTAATAGCCACTCTCACAGCACCGCCCTTCGTGGCGATACCGAAGGCTTTGCCGTTAACTGCGATTCTCATTCCGATCCTTGTATTCCCGGGCTCCGGGAGCCGCTAAGTCAAACCTCATGCGCGGCATTGGGAAAGCGGTAGATGGTACCTCCATATTAATCCAGCTCAGCGATACGAGTTATGTTACTCAGTATCTCAAGTTGTCGAGGTATCCGCGGCCTTGACTGTCATGGCCTTCTGTGTGCGTGGCGTATCCCCCCTCAGGGGCCTTGAAAGACTCCTGAATGGCGAGGTTTCTACTCCTAAGCCACTATCATCACAGAAGAAACTGCCGTTGTTCTAAAAGAGCCGGACCCAAAGAGTTTTGACGATGTTACCAAAGCGCATTAAGTTTCCCATCCTTATCCTCTTACCTTCAGTCGACTCGTTGCACCATCCGCTGGCGGTCAGGTGTGTCGATAAACAACTCGCACGGCACGCCGACAACTCGAGTATCTAGTAATGTTGGGTCCGGACGCTTCATGTAGGCGGGAGAGGCTATATTAAAGTTGTCGAGGATGGCGGGTGCGATATCGAGCGTGGAGATGGTTGTGCGTCGTCGATCAGGATGCGGCCGAACTGGATCGTACACAATTAGCACACCGTGTGGCGTGTGCCTGGCGGAACACGCAATATTGTCTTGATGCTGGAAGAACCCGAGACCTAGGTCGTCAAATGACAGCTCGCGATTCCCAAGCACGGCAATCGATGGACCCGAGTACCTCTCGAAGTAGACGAAAATATGGAAGGAGTTGTTCTCCTTTCGATCATAACTTAGCGGTGCGGTTTCACGCTCGTTACGAATCATCCGTGCCCCGTGTACGGCTAGCTGACTTAAGCGTTCTTCCAAGAAGTCCCCTTTGCCTGCTTTAGCAATGATGCTAATACACGGCACCATCGCATGTTTTTGTTTCCATTCGCCGTCCGCCAAGCCGAGAGCGCTGAGCAAGCGTTTCGGGTCGGTGACAGTGACGAAACCATTGGTTTCTTCGGCCCTGACCGCAGCCTGCCCGAGGCTGGTCGCGATCAATAGCTTATAGTCCGGATGAGCATCGATGTAGTCCTTGATCCGGCCGAGCATGTCGTCAAGCATGCTCATCGCGTGGTCGATTTCCTTACCATACTGCTTTGTCCAGGTATCCGACATCCGATTCTCGGGAACGTCGTCTGGAAAGGTCGCTGCCCAGAAGCGATGCATCGCAGCAGCGACGTGGTTCGTGTGGAAAGTCGCGAGGTCTGGCCGGATATGCCGCATGAGATAGAGGAAAATGTCCATGCTGATCGCAGGCTGGATCGATCGGCGGCGACACTTCAGGTGCGGATACAACAGCTCATTAACCAACTGCATAGCAATGGCCGCTGCGGTGTCGACGCTCATTCCTTGTCGAAGGTAGGCAATAAGAAAGTTGAACGCCTCCTTGATTGGAACGGCGGTGTCAACATTGCGCGCTGACTTCCGGGTCATCACAAGATTAAATTTTTGGAAAGCTTCCAGTTCCTGAGGATGAACGAACGCTTCGTCGGCAAAAAAGTCCGGCACGTAGAAGCGATAGTTCTTCAGGTCCTTGGGCTTCGCTGAGCTATGCAGGGAACCAAATATGCCAATCTGCCACCCCTCGCTTGCTAAGATCTCCCAGATTGGCGGGTAGGTGTCGTTGGCGTAGTCGAGCGCCTGGCCGAGATGGAGGACTCGGTGTTGTTGATCGATGACGCCGCGATGCAGTGTTGGCCAGCTGATCCAGGGATCGAGCTCGATCTGATCTTCGCAGACGGTCAGATAAGCCTTGGAACGTTCGAGCAAACGCTGAATAACGCTCCCGTGATGTTTGTTCGTGTAATAATCTATAACCCGATAGGGAATCTCATTCATTTCCAAGAGGAAGATTTTTCTCGCATCGCCCATGGCCTACAAGCCTCCAGCTTATTGCGCAGGTTCGAAGATGAACATAAACAAGAATAAGAAATTCAATGCGGTTTCGCAATAGCAATTGTGGTTGACCCCGGTTAGGGGGCAGTTGCGGGGGGCTTTGCGAGGGTAGTGACCCTTCGTTTCTGGAGGTCTCGATGCCGTTTTGAGGGCTCAGCCGCGGTCAGGAAGGCAGTGAGCGGTGCGTTGGCACGAGCAGGCTTAGGTCAGGCCCGATGAAACACCGGCTTAGTGTCACGGGGCATGCAAAAATCCCCACTTATGGGCATTGAAAATTCCCCACCCTCCTGATGACAATAGGAGAATAGAAGATGACAGAGAGTGATGCGATGGTGACTATGCTGTCCAATTTAACAATCGGGGGGACGAGGGCATGGAGTGACGGACTTTTTTTTCAGAGCCTACAATTTATCCAGCTTCAGAACGCCGCCTCTCATTTATTCTAACCATACTTCAGGTTACCTATGAGTATATCCGCACCTTTGGAATCGGTGTCACGAATGAGCACCGCCATTCGCGCACGTGCGTCACTTGACCCATGATTTCATCACGGAGATTCCAAGCAAGTAGCAACAGATAATCGGGTTTGGTTTCATTGATCCTGTCGGGATGATAGATCGGGATATGTGTCCCTGGTAAGAAACGTCCTTGCTTGTAGGGACTTCTGTCCACTACATAATCGATAAAATCAGAACGGATGCCGCAGTAGTTCAAGAGTGTGTTGCCCTTGGCCGGCGCGCTATAGGCCACGATCGATTTACCGTCCTCTTTGGCATTGATTAAAAAGCGGAGCAGATCACGCTTGGTCGCCTTTACCTGCTCGGTGAAGGCAAGATACGGATCGAGCGACGTGAGTCTAGCGTTGTCCTCGCGCTCTAATAAACTCGTGACTCTCGAGCTTACGGGTTTAGCCTCATCTCCTGTGTGCCGCGCGTAAACCCTGAGCGAGCCACCATGGGTGAGGAGCTCCTCGACATCGAAGATCGTCAGGCCGTGGTGTGCGAAGACTTTGTTTACTGTGATAAATGAGAAGTAGGAGAAGTGCTCGTGATAGATGGTATCAAACTGTTGCTCTTCCATCAGACGTAACAAATGAGGGAACTCCATCGTGACTACGCCTTTGTGGCTAAGGAGGATCTTTAGTCCTTCCACAAAATCGTTTAAAGCTGGAACATGCGCAAGGACGTTATTACCGATGATCAGATCGGCGCGCATCCCGTCTGCCACGAGTTCTTTAGCTGTCGCCTTACCGAAAAATTTTACGAGCGTGGAGACCCCTTTCTCGACCGCGCGCGATGCTACATTGGCGGCGGGTTCTATGCCGAGCACCGGGATCCCGCTGGCGACAAAAAACTGAAGAAGATAACCGTCATTGCTTGCAATCTCGACCACCTGGCTGCGCTGATTCAAGCTCAGGCGTTCCACGATCATTTCAACGTAGTTCTTCGCATGCTGTACCCAAGAATCGGACAGAGACGAGAAATAGACATAGTCGCTGAAGATATGCTTCGGGGTCTCGACCTCCTCTAGCTGGACCAAGAAGCATTGCTCGCATACAAAGGCGTGCAGAGGATAGAAGGGCTCCATCTGGTTGAGCCGATCGGGCTCGACGTTTGAGTTTGCAAGAGGAGACATCCCTAGATCGGCAAAGCTGTGTTTCAAGCCGGCGCCGCAAAAGCGACACTTCTTATGATTCATAATCGTTTTGACACCGTTTAACGATAACAATAGTTTATGAATTCTTCGCGATCACCGACTGAGAGGTTCTGAATTAATCGCGCCGGGAGCCGCGGAGCGAGCGGCGAGAGATATCAACTCGATAGGCGAGGAGCGAGCGAGCACGCGACGCGGCGATCGGGATGCGCGCCGGCAAGAAGCCCGGGATGAATCCGAAGGCGCGACAGACGCTTCAATCCCTGGACCGGGACAACAAACGTCCGTGACGGACACGACGGTAATTGCTTGAACAGGCAGTCTGTTTAAAAGTACCGTTCGGGAACTTCGATTACGTCCCCCGGCAACACCGGCGTGTCTTGATCCGCCGAATGTTTGGTTTTTTCTTTATCCGTGGTTCGAGTAATATAGACTTCATCGGTATCCGCACGGTAGGTAAAACCGCCGGCCAAAGCGACTGCGGTCACGACCGTCATATTATGTACATAAGGATAGCTACCTGGCTTTGCTACCTCTCCAAGAATGAAGAACGGGCGGTTACTAGTGACTTCAATGCTAACACGTGGATTTTTAAGGTAACCTGGCGATAGCTTGGCCACAATGGACCGCTCCAGCTCTTGTACCGTGAGTCCACTCGCCTTAACGATCTGTATGAGTGGCAAGGCTAGGTTTCCTGTACTGTCTATATCCGATTCGCCCGAAAGGTTTTCATGTCCGAACACGGTCACCTTTACTTTGTCACCCGTCGCTAAACGGTAATCCTCCTGGTCACCTTGAGCGCTTGCAACACCGCGGACTGCACCACAACCAGCGACTGACAAGACCAAGACCATTATTAACGTGATAAACCGAAAGAATCGATGACTAACCATGGATGCAGCCTCTTGTTCCGAACAACGTTGGTCATTATTTAATAGCTAATCGCGATAATGTCAAACGTTGCTTTGGGGCATGAATATGACGCTACATCCGCGCCTGCTAAGTACCAGCACGATCAGTCGATGATTGTCGTGCAGCTCGGCCGCAAAGTCGCCTTCAGAGCTAATAGGGTGCGCGAGCTCGCCGCTCGTGGCACAACGTTGCGGCCTGGTTCCTCAAAGCTATCCTGGAATTGAAAATATAGGAATTCATTGACGTTTCACATTTGGCTGATTGATCGGCCGGTAGGTTCAAAGATCTCAAGCCGCTCGCCCAAAATGGCTAGAAAGACGATGACCCAGGGTACGAGAGCGGCATTATAAACGCGCGCTTTATCATAAACGGGAACGTTCGTAAAGCGTGGGAACCGGTCTATGCTTCCGCTCGCAAGCCTCCTGGAACGATGTCCTAACCGAGCTTGCCTAGCAAGCTGATGTTGTTACTGTCCCAATCCGCGACACTAAGGTGCATGAAGCCTAAAGTTTTAGGTTAAATGTTAGGGTCGCCGTATTTTGCGAGTAGGGATTAAAGTCAGAGCTCCGATCCCTATAGCCATAACCGATTGATATGTCAAGGTAACGATTCATCAAGTACTTAGCCCCTACGGTGGCCAGCAGAACGTTGTCGGTACGATCGATACCGACGAAATCGTCTTGAATACCGAAGAGGCTCGCTTGCAGCAGCAGATTTCTAAGTAGCTCGTGGTCTACGATAGCGCCATAGCGGGTGCGAAAATATCCCGATGCCGGTACGTCGTCATCATCTGTAAGGAAGGTCGTCTCTTCAATCGTACGTTCCACTTTGCCTGTAATCGTCGTCAGAGTGGTGACATTCCAGTAGATGGATGCGCCTCCTTGTGGGCCCTCGATCGTGGGTAAGGTTGGGTCATCGTAGAATTGCGAACGATAACCAACATAGAGGTCTCCGGTAGTCACCCCGGTAAGGGCAAGGTCCATGCCTACGGCAACTTCGTAGCCGTCTGAACTCCGTAGAGTACCGTCCTGTTGACGCTCGTCGTATGAGCGGTTGATATAGCTACCCAGGAGAAAAGCGGAGTACTTCGGGGTGAGCTCATAGGCGGCGCGGAGCGTCCCGATGCCGTCAGTGCGGTCACGCGTTGATTGAATGATCGTTGACCCGTCATCAGCGGTGATATTGTCATACTCGTAACGGACTCCGGTACCCTCGAGCGTGACGGACAGGCGATTGAAGGTGTGGTTATAGCCGCCGGTTACCGTAGAGAGGTCATATTCGCCTTGATTTCTCCCCAGTGGATCGTCCGGATCCCCACGCTCTTGATGAAGACGGGAATATAGAGCGTTTACAAACAGCGATTGGTTGCGGGTAATGTCTAGGCGTCCGTCCGTTCCAAAAGCATAATCTTGAAAGTCCTCATCTCCGTTGTCGATATATTTGGCGATATTCGCATCCGCTCTAAAATTTAAGGCGTGATTGTTCCAGTCCGATTTCACCTTAACACCCGGCGTGATAAAGGTAATGAAAGCGTCTACTTCCCCCGTGTCATCCGCGAAGATATTGTCGTTGTACTGCTCGCTAAGGGCAAGTGATGGATAAATCAGGAATCCGGCTGCCCGAATACCGAGTGGATCCAGCTCTGGCCGCGGACGCGACGTGACTGACTCGCCGTAGCGTAATTGCTGTGCTTGTGCGGCTGGCATAAGCAGCAACATTAGCCAACAAGACGCAACGCGTGTACTAATTTTCATTAGAGACCCCCCCTATGTTAAACCGTAGATGGGCATAACTTTGCGCGAATCCTTTAGTACAAACACGGGGCAGAAGTATGCCCATAGCCGTCTACCGGGAATATGCGCCGTTGGTCCGGCACCATTATCATAAGCAATGGTCGGCATTTGTAACTCTATCGCGGCAATCTCGTGGCCTTAGTCCTAGCCGACTGCTCGATTTGAATATAGCAGGATTTTCCGCATAAATAGAGCCCCGAGTGATCCGTTGCATCATTTTAAGTTATTCATAGGCTAAACCATCTCTAAACAGCAGTAGCTCCTTTTCAATAACAGCTGTCAGTTCCTCCCGAAAACGCTCCGGAGCGAAACGCAGAGCATTCTCACGGCATACAGAGGGGATAAAATTCTGGGCCTCAAAACGCTCTACCGCCTCGATTAAGGCAGGGACGCTCTGTTCAAAAAAAAACAACCCCGTCGGGCTCTTTTGATCGAGTCCCCGTACCGTCTCAAGCGCTCCGCCTTTGCCAAAAGCGATCACCGGCGTACCGCACGCCTGGGCCTCGACAAGCGCGATACCGAAATCCTCCTCAGCCGCGAATACAAAGGCTTTAGCCCGTTGCATATAGTCTGTGAGCACCTTGGACTTTTGGTAACCCAGCAGGGTGACGTTACCTCCAGCCTTAAGTTTTATCTTATCAAAATCAGGTCCATCACCGATCACGACCAATTTATTATCCGGCATCTTAGAAAACGCCTCGACAATCAAATCGACTTTCTTGTACGGCGCCATTCGAGACACGGTGAGGTAAAAGTCATCTTTCTGTTCCCGCAGCGTAAACCTTTCAACATCAACCGGAGGATACACCACTGTCGCCTCGCGCCGATAGGTCTTTCGGATACGCCGGGCGATAAACCGCGAATTCGCGACGAACGCATCTACACCGTTGGCTGTGCGAATATCCCACAGCCGCATCTTGTGTAAAATCCATCTCGCCAGCCAACCATTCAAGCCGCATTTTAACCCGGATTCCTTTAGATACTGGTGCTGCAAGTCCCATGCATACCTGATCGGAGTGTGCACATAGGAAATGTGAAGTTGATCAGGCCCGCTGAGCACCCCTTTCGAAACCGCATGGGAACTGGAAAGAATTAGTTCATATTCTGAGAGGTCCAACTGCTCGATTGCCAACGGCATCAATGGAAGATAGTAACGGTATCTCTTTCTGGCCAACGGGAAAGCTTGAATGAAAGTCGTTTTAACCGGTTTGTGCTGAATAAAATCCCTGAGGTCATCAGGAAGGAAGTCGACCACCGCGAATAGATCGGCATTGGGGAACATCTTCAATAGCTGTTCCAACACCCGCTCGGAACCAGAATAATCAACCAACCATTCATGAACAACCGCGACTTTCAACATAAGAATAAGGATAAAGGATAGAAGATAAGGATACAAAACTCAAGGCATTGTCCTGACTCCAGGCAGAGTGATCGTGCATCCGTCCACAACGAACCACGCGGCTTTAGCCCGACTTAGCCGATTCGGGGGGTGCAGACGAGTTAAGTGATTGATAATACTCACTGGGGTACTGCTAGGTCTGCACTACAGAGCGGTGGCTGGGATCTGGCAGGTGGTGATCTTGGGC
>Ga0187892_10006585_pt1 | contig 17152 bp, 12 predicted proteins | sample MA1701073metaG_FD_139345 | JGI IMG/M metagenome (GOLD analysis project Ga0187892, IMG submission 139345) | Bio-ooze microbial communities from a basaltic lava cave in the Kipuka Kanohina Cave System on the Island of Hawaii, USA - MA170107-3 metaG ... | reverse complement strand
CAGAAGCCAACTTCCTCCCGCAAAAACTAGCCAGTGCCGTCGCCAGTTTGCGGGCAGTGGTTTGGCCCAGCCGACTAATCTTATACTTGTAGAGGTCGACTACTGGAGTGTGAAGCTCGAGAGGAAGATCCATCACCGCTGATCATAGCATAGCGTTTGTGAAGCACCGTGGATTCAAAATGCTTATCCGGGATGTTAAGCCATGAATCGAATCGAAACTCTGGTTGAGAAAAAGATCCGCGAGGCAATGGAAGCGGGCGAGTTTGATAATCTGCCTGGTAAAGGACAGCCGGTCGATCTTTCTGAGAATCCATTTGTGGATCCGGCCATGCGCGTGGTGCACAAGCTTCTGCGTGACGCTGGATTTGCACCTCCATGGATTGAAGAACGAAAGGACATTGAGGCGGAACTTGAAAAGGCGCGCACGCTTTTATTGCGTGGACGAAAGCTTTATGGGGAGCGGTCAAGCGCAGAATGGGACAGGGTGACGAGAGAGTTTCGCGGCACTGTTGAGGAATTGAATGCTCGGATTCGCATCTACAATCTGAAAGTCCCAGCGGCCGTTTTCCAGCGTAACATCATTGATGCTGACCGCGAGCTTACTGAGACCGCGGGCGTCCCGCCCGCCCCGAGCGCGAAACGGAGCGAAGCGGAGTGAAGCGCTCGCAGCCTCACATCAGCTTACCTTTCGCAGAAACCTGGAAGCGCAGGGTGGCGGGGGTCTTAGGCTTAGCGCAACGTACGAGTGGCGCGAGGCTGCGAGCGCTTCGCTCCGTACTGGGACCGCGGGCGTCCCGCCCGCCCCGAGCGCGAAACGGAGCGAAGCGGAGTGAAGCGCTCGCAGCCTCACATCAACCTTACCTTTCGCAGAAACTAGAATCGCAGGGTTGCGAGGTCTTAGGCTTAGCGCAACGTCCGAGTGGCGCGAGGCTGCGAGCGCTTCACTCCGCTTCGCTCCGTTCCGCGCTCGACGCGGGCGGGACGCCCGCGCTCCCAGTACGGCGCACGCGGTCCTAGTATGGGACGCTTTCACCCTTTTTAGCGAGTGTTGGGTGTGCTGCAATGTTGGTCGAAAGCTCGCTTTAACTCCTCAGCGATTGTGGCTGCATCGGAAACTTCGATTTGCCGGCGCTCCAGCATATAGACCAGTTTGCCTTGCTGCAACAGCGCAATTGAGGGAGAGGAGGGTGGATAACCAGTAAAGTACTCTCGAGCCCGTTGGGTCGCTTCGATGTCCGCGCCTGCAAAGACTGTAAAAACTTGATCGGGTCGCTTCTGATTCTCGAGCGCCAACGCGATCGCCGGCCGAGCCTTTCCGGCGGCACACCCGCAGATTGAATTTACTACCACCATTACCGTGCCGGGTGCCGTTTGCAAACTGTCATCTACTTCCACTGCACTTCTTAACTCTTTGGCACCAAGGCGGGTTAAGTCTTCGCGCATTGGACGGATCATGATTTCTGGATAAGGCATAACTCGCACTCCTTGCTAACTTAGATGCTTTTTGAGATTTTAACCTTTCTTGGCTCTTCGCCCACACCAGAGATCAAAACGCGCCAGGTATTTGCTGGGAGCCGGTAGGCTCCCAAACGTTCGGCCCACTCAATAACAATCACCGCGTCCTGATCTGTTAATAGCTCTTCCAGATCTACCGCATGTGCCGAACTTGCACCTTCATCCAATCGGTAGAGATCTATATGGTAAAAACGCAGCCGGCCCTCATAAGGATTGACCAACGCAAACGAGGGGCTGGTAACTTCTTCCGGATCAAGGCTAAGAGCACTGGCCAGACCCTTTACAAAGAGGGTTTTGCCGGCTCCCAGAGGCCCACTCAGAAGTATCGTTTCTCCACCCGCGAGTTGGTTACCAAGCACAGCTCCCAGCTTGAAGGTTTCGTCAGGGTTGCCACTGAGCCATTCTCCGGTAGCGATGCTGGAGCTTGGGGTGGGTTTCATAATTTACGTTCACCCGCAGGATCAAGCATAACGATGGCTGCCCCCAGATGGTTGCGAATATCCGACGCTACCATGGTTCGCATTCCTTTCTGGTTGGCAGCCAGATCGCCAGCCAATCCGGAAATGTAAACGGCAGCGACCACCGTAGTAAGCGAATCGGCGCTCTGCCCAAGGGTTGCAAAAGCCTGGGCGAGAAACCCTGTAATGACCCCGGTCAAAGTGTCACCGGCCCCGGCTGTGCCCAAACCGGCATTGCCTGTCGGATTTACAAATACTCGGCCATTGGGTGCTGCAATTAAACTGCGAGAGCCCTTCAAGACAACTATCAGACCATGTCGCTTCGCGAAATTGCGAGCGACTTGCACCCGATTCGTTAACAAATCCTTATCCTCTGTTCCCAGGAGGCGGAGCATCTCCCCGGGATGCGGAGTGATAATCAAAGGTCTCTCCTCAGATCCTTTAAGTTCCTCCGGCCAGGGAGCCAGACAATTCAATCCATCTGCGTCAACAACTATTGGCGTTGGTCGCTGAGCTAGAACCAATTTCACAAAATCGCGCGTCCGCTGATCGCTCGCCGTTAAGCCAGGTCCAATGGCCAGTACTGTGGCCTTCGATGCCAGAAGCTTGACGTGCTCAACAGCTTCATCGCTCACCGCCCCGCGATCAGTTTCACGCAGCGCCGTCGTCATTACTTCCGGCATCGAGCGGGCAGCTACAGAGGTCTGTGCCGAGGCTGGCGTGGCGACAGTGACCAGCCCCGCACCAGAGCTCATAGCTGCATCAGCGCACAGCGCTGCCGCGCCACTGTAGTCGCGCGAGCCGGCTACAATCAGAGCATGACCGTGGGTGTTTTTATATGAATCCGGCAGATAGCGCGTTTGCTCCAACCAATGGCGCGCGTCCGCCGCCTCGGTGACGAAGAGATCTGGCTGGGCTCGCTCAATCAGGCCCGCTGGCGTGCCAATGTTTGCCACCACTAATTCACCATTGTAGTGGGAGGCAGGGGGCAAAACATTCGCAGGCTTTGGGGCGGTAAAAGTCACTGTTAGATCTGCCTTCACCGCATCACCAATAGGGTTTGCCAGATCGGCGTTGAGACCGGAGGGAAGGTCAATCGAGAGGATTAGCGGCTCAGCTTCCCCGGCCCGGTCTCGTGCAGAACGGAGCACCGCCAGATGTTGGACAATCTGAACGTAAACTCCCTCGATCGGTCTCACCAAACCGGTTCCAAACAGCGCGTCAACCACAATCTGGTACGCCCCTCGCGGACGGGCGATGGCTTCCCAATCCTCCAGATTTTCAAATTCAAGAAAGCTTATGGGTGAAGGTTCCGTGGTTGACCCCGCCTCGAAACTAGCCAGGCGCCGGAGCGCCTCAAAGTTTTCACGAGCATCGCCTTTCGTTTCTGTGACTTTGCCAATCAGAATGACGTCGGTGAGGGCCCCAACCCCGGCGAGTGCTCGGACCAGGGCGGCACCATCACCACCATTGCTGCCTTTGCCACAAATTACCAGAACTTTCTGGCCAGCAAGTCCACCGGAAAGACGAGTCGCCAGGGCACGCAGGCAGGCGTTGGCGGCTTCTTCCATTAGCAGCAGGGATCGCAGGCCATAGGTTTCCACCGTCAAGCGGTCTATTTGCCGCATTTGCTCAGCTGAAACGACTGGTTGCACGCTTAGGGATGATAGGAGTGCCGGTATCGGAGGTCAACAAAAACGAGGCTTCAATAATCTGTAGGGGCGGCTACACTCTCCAAAAAGAGCTTGAATCGTCACGAGGGGCGGCCACGGAGTTCACCAGCAGGCTGCCGCCTGCAGATGTCCCAGGGAAACCACCTAGTACGTCTTGCCACAAGCTTTGGCGCTCGTTAGTGTAGTTTCGTGTGATTTCGTGGATCGTGTGTTTGCGTCGCAAAAGGATGCGATCCACGAAATCACACGAAACTACACTAAATGTACCCCCATTAGCCGTGGTGGTTTCTTGGAAGGGCCGCCCATACAGATTTCCTTAAAAACGAAAAAAGGCCCCTTTTTAGGGCCCCCCGCCTGCCTGCCGCTGCGCACACCATCCGTTCCAGGATATTCAAGTAAAAGGCTCAATGGCTGCCGGTTTCCAGAAAATTTCTGCGAATCTTAAAAAAAACAGCGATCTCTCAAAAACCCCACTAAAACCGCCTAATTCCCACGATTCTGAGCACTTTTCGGACCACAGTCCGAGATTCTGGCAGCCCTACCATTGAGGTAAGTGCGAAATACGACACCCCGTAGGTCCCTAATACCGCGACGGCTAGCGGGATTGGATGGAGCCCGGGTAGGAGCAGCTTAACGCCCCACCCCAGAGCCGCCCCGGTGGCCGCACTGAGCCACAGGATTGCCACATAGCGGAATTCCAGGCCAGTTCGGCCGATTCGACGGTTCAGGCTTCTTCTGAGCAGCGAAAACTCAACAAACGCCGCGATTCCGGCTGAGGCTGTCAGACACGCGGCACCCCATTTTGGGTCTATGCCCAAAGCCGGTGGCAGATAGATCGCGGTGACAAACCCGAGCGCCGTGCTGAGCAGGACGTGGACTATGGCGTATTTAAGGGGCGTCCGAGTGTCCTGAAGGGCATAATAAGTGGACGAGTAGAGGCGGCCGAGCGTCGCCCCCAGCAAGCCAACCGTCGAGCCGGCCAGGATTCCCCAGACGTACACTGCGTCGGCGCGGCTGAATCTTCCGGTCTGGTAAAGGGCGCCAGCCATCACGTCACCGAGAGTCAGAAAGGCCATTGCCGATGGAACTATGAAAAACGCAATACGGCGAAGGCCTGCGTCGAGTCGTTGCCTTAATGTCTGCGCAACAATTTCAGCGTGACCGATCGCCCTGGACATTGTTGGCAATTCAGCCGCGGATACCGCCATACCGAAAAGACTCACCGGTAAGGTGTACAGGCTCTGGGCGTAGTTGAGAGCGATAACCGCGCCGTGACCCAAAAAACTAGCAATAGCCTCATCAACGAAGGCACTTATTTGAACGACGCCACGGCTGACAAACACCGGGAAAAAACTGCGTACTACGGTTCTCACGTGACGGCTGGCCAGGTCTATAAGGGGACGAAATCCTTGAATCAGTCGCAGCACCGTTGGAAACTGCACAGCAAACTGCAGCGCACTGCCGGCTACCGATCCCCAGGCAGTGATTTCAGCCAGTCGAAACTGATCAACCTGCGAGCCAAACACAATCAAGGTCGTGATGATGCAGAGGTTCCAAGCTACTGGAGCCGTGTAGGAAATAAAGAAGCGGTGGTGACTGTTTAGCACTCCTAGGCACCAGGCTGAGAGGACCAGCAGGCCGGCACCTGGAAAGAATATTCGAACCAGCAAAATCGTCAGATCACGTCGCTCATCGACAAAGCCGGGAGCAATAATTGAAACTAAAAAAGGCGCTGCCAGCACACCAAAGAGCACTGCCAGTGAAGTTACCAGTGCCAGCAGTCCAAAAACGGCGTTGGCGACATAACGCGACTCAGGGTCGTTCTCCTGGGCCAGTAGTTTGGCGTAGACCGGAATGAAGGAAGCTGAAAGGGCGCCCTCACCAAATACGTTTTGTAAGAAATTCGGAATTCGAAAGGCCGCACTGAAAGCGTCACCTGCGGCTGAGGTGCCAAAGTAGTGGGCAAACACCCGTTGTCGAATGAGGCCGATAATGCGACTGATCAGGATTCCAGCGCCCACTACGAACGCAGAGCGCGCGGTGCTTGGCGCTGGCGGCGGTTCGGAAGGGAAATCCGGGGTTGACTCACCCACTTCTAAAACGGTCTCACCAGCAATTTGACTGGCGCTCTCGAGAACATCTATAGGTGGGTTTGGCTTGACGGCGTTTACTTCTGTGTCGCGCTCGGTTTCGCTTGAAGTTTCGACGGGGGGCCCGTCGCGGTGGGAAGGATCGTTCATCTGGGCTTAGAGCTCATATTCCTTTAACTTGGTTAACAAGGTCTTATAGCTGATACCCAGTGCTTCGGCAGTTTGCGACTTGTTACCGTTGTTTGCTGCCAAAACACCCTGAATCTTTCGACGTTCAACTAAGCTCACAGCGCGCTGGGTCACATCCGCTAAGCTACCTGACAGGTCAATCGAGGCCAAAGCTTCAGGTGTATTGAATGCCGGCGGAATCAGTCCCAGATCCGCTGGTTCCAGGGTTAGAGTGTCCGAGAGGATACAGGCACGTTCGATCGCGTTTTCGAGCTCACGGACATTTCCGGGCCAGCTGTGGGCTCGCAAGGCATCGACGGAGGCGGAGCTCAAACCTGCCGGCCGGCCCCGAAGTTCTTGGCCCAGTTGGGCCGCAAAGCTCTGGGCCAGAAGGATCACATCGTCCCCGCGAACCCGCAATGGGGGTATTTCCACAGGAAAGACTGCCAGCCGAAAGAAAAGGTCGCGTCTGAATTCACCCTGTTCCACCGCAACTTTGAGGTCCCTGTTAGTGGCGGCAACGACGCGCACATCGACAGTTACGGGGCCACGACCGCCGATGCGGTCTATAGTTTTTTCTTCAATGGCTCGGAGAAGTTTCCCCTGAACTGCCAGGGGCAGCTCGCCAATCTCATCGAGGAAGACCGTGCCTGTGGAAGCGAGCTCAAACTTTCCCAACCGTCTATCGCCGGCGCCGGTAAAGGCCCCGCGCTCATGTCCGAAGAGTTCATTCTCGATAAGTGTCTCCGGTATGGCTGCACAATTAATCGCCACGAATGGTTTGTCTCGGCGGTCCGAGAGATGATGCACTGCCCGGGCAAAGAGCTCTTTACCTGTGCCGGATTCGCCGAGAAGTAACACGGTGGCTTCGGTCTGGGCGACCCGTTGTGTTTCAGAGACGGCCTGCTTGAGGATTTCGGATTCGCCGATGATTCGAGGAAACCCAAAACGCTTGGACCATTCTTCGCGCAGCAGGATGTTCTCGGTTCTCAGGCGGGACTGTTCGAAGGTGCGTTCCACCAGCAACAGGAGGTGGTTCATGTCCACGGGCTTTTGCAGAAAGTCGTGGGCGCCGTCCTTCATCGCCTGGACGGCCTCGTCGACGGAGCCGAAGGCAGTCATTACAATGACGGGGACATTGCCATCTGCCGCCTTCGCCGCTCGCAAGACATCCAGTCCCGAACCGTTGGGCATGCGAAGGTCTGTAAGAATCAGGCGGTAAGGGGCCAGGTTAATCTCGTTAAGGGCGCTGCGCGCGTCGCGAGCTTCGTTTACCGTGTAGCCGGCGTTCTCGAGGCTGAGCCTAAGAACGCGCCGCAAACTTTCCTTATCTTCGACTAATAGAATGTCAGCCATTCTTTCGGGTTGAGGAGCTCAGATTCTTATCGATCTTCGCACAGCACTCCTCTTTCATCCGAATTCATCATTTATTGTTTGCGGTAGCGTGTCAAGGATGACAATCCCTTCAGCATCGAAGAACTGAGAGCGTAGCAAGTTTACAGGTGAGAAAGAGGGAATTTACAAGTGGGGAGAGCCGCTAGCGCTTTAGCGGGCGCTCACGCTCAACTTCCGTTACCCTACCATTTTAGATGAACTATCAACCCTAGAATTGACAGGTTGGGAAGGTGGGCTTGCCCCCGCTCAACTTCCGCTAGTCTAAAACTTTAAATGAACTATTCAACTCCAGTTAATTGACAGGTTGGGAAGGTGGGCTTGCCCCCGCTCAACTCGCGCTACCATAGAACTTTAATGGAACCATTCAAATCTAGTTAATTTGAAAAGTTGGGAAACTTGCAGACGGGGAAAGCTCCCTAGCAGCCCCCCTTCGGCTGCGATAGGTTCACCCCTAAGTTTGAAAAATCCTAGCTGCGCAACTTCTTAAACGCTGAAAGCGTTGGCTAATTTCAGCCCAGGGTTGCGCTTTGGCAACCCTGGGATTGTTGCAGTGCCCCTTCTTCTGGTCGCAACTCTGAAGGAGTTGCGACCGAAAGAGGTGAACTTAATCCCAGGGTCTGAACTACTGTGTTTCATTTCAACGTCATCACTACTGGTCGCAACTCCTTCAGAGTTGCGACAAAAGTAGGTGGCGTTGCGTACCCAGGGTTGCCAAAGCGCAACCCTGGGCTGAAATTTGCCAACGCTTTCAGCGTTTCAAAATTGGCGCAGCCAAGATTTTCAATAGGCCTGAACCTATCGCAGCCAAGCGGGGGCGCGTGCTAAAGGGTTTGTCTCCTTCCCAACCGGGAAATTTGCCAACTTGAACTGTTCGGAAGCGGCTCGTTTCTCCGTGGTGCACCAGTCGAATTGGTTTCTTTTGAGCGCCAGCGTCCATTAAGTTTACTCCCACGAAAACGCCCCGCCGACTTGTAGTCGGCGGGGCATTCCCGTCCAACGCAATTGGCGTTTCTTTTTAGTAGAGCACCTGCCTGAATGCAGTTGGCTGAATGTACTGGAACTGCGGGGTGGCCGGCGGTAACCGGTTCGGATTCAGGAACGTGCTATCAAACGCCCAGTTTCGAGTCGGTGGGGCATAGTGACAGGAATCAGCGTTGTACTGCCCTAACGCCTGGGTGGAATTAAAGAGCGGCACCAGGGAACCTACAAAATTCCAGCGCGCGTCCCAGTCTTCCAGGAAGCGTGGAAAATTGTGCATTCCTCCGTTCAGCCGTGATTCGTTAGCGTCGTTACCAGCATTTGGAGTACCGGCAAGCGCCCCAAGGTTGTTCCCCGCAATAATTGCGGCCCGGATGGCAGTTTCAGCTGTTGCTCCGGGAAGATTTCTATCCGCCTTGCGTTTGCTAAGGTCGTTAGGATACATGGCGGTAATGGCATCGTACCAGGTCTTGGACAGCGGGAAAATCGCATCACAGACGATTGATGCGGGCACCTGGTTACCCAGGTAGTGATAGGTCTGTGTGGGATCATTGAGCGAGGAAGTGCCATCGGGCGGGGCCGTATTAATACCGGTGGTGTTGTAGTTTCCCCACAGGTAAACCATATTCTCGCTGGCCATCGTAATACCCAGGGTTGACGAGATTTTGTTGGCACCGCCAGTGATCTGGAGGTTCTCGGCGTTTACCAGCCGTACTCCACGACGGAAGTAATTGCTCGGATTGGTCCAGGCAGCCACCGCAATGCCTCGTTTGGTAGCATCAGTGCCGTATGCTCCTGAGAGCACAGCAGGATCAGGGCACTCTGTGGTGTCCTTCACCAACGTTCCAAAGCCCTGAACATCTTCACCAGCGTCCAAACTGTTATTGGGCCCGTAAATATCCAGGTTATCCACCATGCCATTGCTGCTGTTGATATTTGCTCCTGAGTAGTCAACCATAGCACGAACTTTGTCCCCACGGCGGTCAGAGACGTAGATTGTGTAGCCATCCGGCTTGGCAATATTCGTGCTCACGGCAGGAGTACCGTTCAGCAGCGTGGCGTCGTAAACACCATCAATCCAGCGAGCCAGATTGCGCATGTTAACGGATACAACGCTGGTCAACCCGCGTTCCCAAACCGAATCGCAGCTGCCATTAATTGATCCTTCTCGGACGTTATAAAGGTTGACAGGGACGATTGCATTCCAATTTTTGTTGGTGGCCCAGCTGCCAGTGCCCCACTGGGATATGAGTGTGCTCGGGGAATTTGAAGGAGGCACATCCGCTCTGGTGGGCTGCCCAGCCAATGTGTCATCCACCATGGCAGTGAGATGGCCATAGTTTGAATCCTGAACCGGAGCCGGGCTTGTTTGAATTTCACCATCAGCTGCTCCATAGGCGTTGAACAGCAGCGAATTCAGGAAATTTGTGCCGCCACTCGCATCGCGTGCGCCTTGAGTAAAAGCAGCCCAAAGCGGGCGCTGCAAGTAAACGATGGCGTTTGGTTCACCCTCAGTCATCCCCATGCTCAGGATTTCGGTGGTCACATCGCGGGCCACCCCGTTGTCATCGATGATCTGGATCAAAATCCTGCCCGTGATTCCAGAGCCACCCGGAATTTTGGTAGCCGTGCCGTGAAGAGTCACATTCTGGGTAGCAGCCTTAACCCCGCGCACAGTCATGGCCTGGCCCGGAGTAGATCCCTGAGCCTGGCGCATGCAGGTGGTGGCAGTATCCGTGTAGTTTCCGCTATCGTTGATGCGCCACAGCGCTCGACCGCCGCTGGCTGTCTTCGCCGCATTGGGCAAAGGAATCGGATCGAAGGTGGATAACCTCACGCCCTGGCCCGTCGGAATGCCTGAGGCATCGGTAAAGGCCGGGTTCTCGTCGTCGATCAGGATTCGGATTTGGGCCCGCGAATGATAACGCGATTCACTCAAAGTCTGAGTGTCGTTAGGCATTCTCCGCTTAATCACCTCGCGCGTTGGAAAACCATCAAGTTGCAGCGGCAAAAGCAGACGCGCGCCACCCGTTGTGCGGGTGAGCAGTTGACCACCGAATTGGTTGTTAACTCCTGTGGTGGCAGCAGCAACTGAGCTGGTATTCCAGGAACTGTTGGCAGTCCCGTTCGGTGAGCCGGGAAAGTAACCCCGCTGTCCCGCCAAGGCGCCACTAATGTTTGGGCCATTATTCATACTGCCCATTGTGGCTCGAACGTTAATCGAACCAACTTTCATAGAAACGTTGGCTCCGGTTCTGGTGGCGCCGTTGCGTACGACATCGTAAATGAACTCGTTGGCAGTAGTAACCTTCGCCAGGAAGGTCACATTGCCGTTTGCATAGATGTTGCCGTTCGCATGAACCCGGCCATTAAAGGAGAACGCTGGGCCCGGGTGCAGCTCCAAGTCTGCATCGCTGAACATACCAAACTGGAACAGCGGGATTAGGTAATTATTCATCTGGCGTCTGAGCCGTACTTCGGTCCCGTCGATAGCTCTGGCGGTGGTGGTGAGAATGTATGGTTCGATGCTCGCCTTCAGCCCATTAAAAGGGCCGGTGGGAACAGTCACATTTGGATACGACCCATCTGTGATGTTCTGGCTTTGACGCATCTGTGCCAGAGTGGCGCTGTCGACATTGATCTCCTGGGTCAGCGTATACCCTTCACTCAGCAGTTCCGGTGGGGGTGAGTTTTGAATGTAAGTAAGTTGGCCGGCAGTCGGTCGCGACGTTTTGTAGAACAGGTCGCTAAAATCACTGGTCATCTTTTCGATTCCGGCGGTGGCGGCATAAAAGGCCTGGGTGCGCTTGAAGTCGCTGCCGGCAATTCGAGTTTCGGTGTGGACTACGGCCAGGACTGTCATCCCGATGGTGCCGACGACGGCCAGCAGGATAACTGCCGTTGCAAGCGCAGCCCCGCGCTGACTGTTTCGCGCCGAAGCCCGCTTCGAGTTTGAATGTGCTAAGGGTTTGTTTTTCACGTTAATCCTCCTCAAATCTTCCTGACCATTAGGCGCCCGGCTGTAGTGCGCGCCGAAACTGCATGTTTCGGATACTGGCGTTGGTAGTCATCGTAAGTGTCTGATTGGTGCCATTGTTAACACCGTTGTGGATCGCCCGGGGGGTCTCGGCGGTAACGGTAATCTCCACCTGGCGAGTGGCAATTTGTTGAGCTGAAGTTGTCAATTGGGCAACCGGTTGCACGACGTTACCGTTGGCATCCTTGAGTGCCAGGACGTAGCGAAACTGAAGACTGACTATGTGTTCGGCGATTACACTATCGGTGTAGGCCGCTCCGCGGACGCCAAACACACGGCGAACTAGCAATCCGTTAGAGTCAACGAAGTAGTGAATAATCTGCATGCGTTGCAGCGAGGTGTTGAGAGTGCCGGCACCCGAGATAGTTCGGATGTGGCCATTGGTTCCTGTTAGGTTTAGACCGATCGAGTCTCCATTGGCGAAGGTCAGCCGCCGGTTGACGGTGTCAATTGCCGTGATGGTGCCAAAAGTGCCGCCGACGGATGAGGTCAAAAAATAGACTTCACCGACTGCGAACCTCGAGATGTCGGCGGCTGAAACAGTAATAATTGACCCAGTGGAGTTAATCGCGGCGGGCAGCAAATCGATGGGTACAAACTGAGTGTCTACTGCCAGCATAGTGATGCGATCCGTCAGCAGGGGCGTGGCCCGCACGGTCGTAGTTGTTCCCAGTACCGCTGTGCTGGTCGGTACATTGTTATCTGCAGTCAGGACGCCCAGATTGAGGACGACCGGCACTGCTGGGTCGGTTATCGGAGTGCGCGTCAGATAGTTCGAGACAAAGTTTTGGGGGACGCGCAGATTGTTTATATTGAGCAAGCCATCACCGGCATTCGTTAAATCCCGATTAAGATACTCATGAGAGTTGCGCAAATTTTCCTGGGCATCCGTCAACTCATAGGTTGCTACCGCGACTTTCATGGAATCTCTCATCAGAGAGAAGGCGGCCCCGGCCACTATCATCATGATTCCGAGTGCCACCGTGACTTCCAAAAGAGAGAACCCGGCCTGACTGCGGCTTTGCTTTATGTTTATCATCCTAGCCTCCGACTCTTTATCTACCGAATATAGTTTCCGCGGCTGTCATCATTGAGGTAACTGACGCCCACCATCTGGCGCGAGGTTCCCGCGTTGGGTGCGTACTCCAGCGTCACCTGGATCTTCTTTAGGGTTGGGCTCAGCGAGGTGATCACGATTGAGCGGCGAACATCGGGCCGAGCTCGTAAGGGATCGGTAAAATCGTCGCCGTCGCCATAGACGCCGTTTGCTCCAGGCGAAACCAGGTCATCGACCGTGCCGAAAACGCCATCTGGCCCCGGCTCGTCTGTAACTGGTCGAAGATCCGAAGGAAATCCAGCAAAAGCACTGCCATTCACTCTGGTATTGGAAATCTCATCGAACGTTAGCTGGCCAGCATCTCTGAGCGTCTGCATCTGTTCGAGAGCGGAGACAACAAGCAGCTTGCTGTTGGTCAAAGTGCGTCCGTTGTTGCTGGCCATCAAGGCGTATCCGATGGCGGCGGCCGTGGCCAGCAATCCGATCGCCAGAATGTTGACGGCCACTACCATCTCAAGCAATGAGAAGCCCGCTGCTGAGTGGAGATCGGTTTTTGCGTCTCGGTTGGATTTAGTCTGCATACTGGTTGACACTGCTGGCGTACCTCCAGATTTTGATTCTTCCCGTAGCACCCAGGATCGAGATAGCAGATGCTGTAGCGGCGGGTACGGTGTTGTTGTAGATGAACATACCTGCACTAGTTGGGTTACCGGCCGCATTAATTACAGATCCATCTGGTTGAAAGGTAACGTTGAATCTGTTGCTGGTAAGGGCGGTTTGCGAAACTCCATCGCCGAGCGCAGCGGTTGGAAAGCCACTCGGTATCCCGTAGACCAACTCGCTTGCCGCCATACCGTTGATCGGAATGGTGGCAATCACGTTACTTCCGGCATTCTGTGGATAGTTGCCATCAGTGAGCGGCGCTGTGCCTACCGCATTATTGTCGATGATCCTGATGGTCTTGGCGGCGTTGTCGTAAGAGAAGGTATAGGCTTCACGATTCGACATTGCCAGCTGGCGGGCATAACGCATCTGAGTCATCAGCTCGCGGGTTACAGCTACCGACCGAGTAAGGCGACGGGAAGCAGCGATTTGTGGAATCGCAAAAGCGGTTGCGATACCGACAATTGCAATCACTACCACCAACTCCATGATTGAATAGCCGTTGTAGCTTTCGTTTTTTCTCTGGCTCAACATCACTCTCATTAACCTCCCAGTCGGGCGTAGGCGCTTTACCTACTTCAACTTACCTGTTCCGAAGCAAGCTATATGCCGCACGAAACTCATTGAAAATAAACCGATTCCCGGGCTTTTAGCCCAAACACAAACTGAGGGAATCCAACCCCCGTCAAACTGAGCAGAGGCCAGTTCAAGTTGACATAGCCGCTGTCGATTCGACCGATCTCGCGATTTGACGGGTGATTTGTCCCTTGTTCCTGGAATTGAAGCACGCATTGAAAGTTTATCCCTGTCGAAAATGCTATCCGGCTCAGCTTTTCTTAACGAGCTTGGGATCGTCCGCCGCGTGGTGCCGCACGCCGCGCTGGCCGGACGGTGAAGCGCCCCGGTGATCTGTGATTGCCGGGGCGCAATTGCGCTTGGCACTTTGAGAACCTGGACACTAAAGAAACTTACTAACTTCATAAACGTATTCATTGGTTTTTCAAGGCACGTCTCCGCAGGATGTTTCGTGTCAAATCCGAATATCGGATTCGCGAAGATCGTCTTGGGGCATCGGCTGATGAGGCCAAGGCTGGCAAATAACCGGTATGGATGAGGGCAAATCGGATGCCATAGTGTTTTTCGAGGAAAAGCTCAAATTCTGGTCAAACCTTATCCGAATGTTGTAACCTTTGGTAACAGTGGAGGGAACTCAGGTTCACAGTCCGCAGAGTTGAACTCACCACGGCTTTCAGTAGGAGACGAATGACTAAAACGTCACTTTAGGTAACACCGATAGGAAATCGACTTCCGTCGCCAGGTGGGGATGAGTTATCAGGGAGCATTATTAAAACCGGATTTTGGCTCATACTCCTCAGATGAACCGAGTCTACTCTTGGTGTCGGCCAACTTGATCGCCAGAGCGTGAGGCGTGTAGTTAAAGGGCTTTGGTCCACCGCGGGAGTTCTGGACCTGCATCACGAAGAAGTCCTGGTTGTCTCGAAATCGAAGAACATTGCCCCTTTGATTCATGATCACAAACAACAACACCTCGCCGCTGCTGGTACGCATTTGTCCAACCAGGGAGCTAACCCCACCGTCTGTGCGGACGAGCGTGCCCGTTTTGGCGATCACGCTTCCTTTCCAGGGAGTGTTGACGAAGCGATCCTGAAGCGTGCCGGGGTCGATACCCGCCACCGGCATGATATCTGACAATGAGAGTCCAACCTGCCTGACCTCCTGGCGAAGGGCCCGGAGCACCTTCATCATTGCTTGCGGACTCATCCGGTTAATTCCCAGACCGCTCAGAGAACTCAGGTGAATCTGGTCTTCCGGAATTTCCAGTTGGCTAATCAACTGCCGTCGTACCGATTGAACGCCACCCAGGCTTTCACCCAGGCGCTCAGCCATGAAGTTATTCGAATAACAAAGAAGAACCTTGAGAATATCGGGTAGAGAGCTCGACTGGTGCGTCAGCAGAAGTTTGGCCCCCACTGCCACTGGACCAACAGAGACCTCACCCATCACGGCCACACTTGGCACCGCGCCTACCGGCGCGTTCGTCCCGCGCGCCGCGCGGGAATCCAGCCAGGCTCGAGTGGCGGCTGGAGGGCGCAGCTGAACGTCGAGCGTGTCGTAAAAATTCTCTCCTGAACGAAGAGAAGACCAGCTGAAGTTGAGGGTAAATTCCGTCGAGACCACCAGATCACCCGTGACCGTGCGGATGCCGAGACTGTTCAGCTGATGCGCGATGTCGATCGCGTGTTCGAAGTGAAGCGATGGATCACGACCGGAAATATAGAGATTTCCGACTATGGTGCCAGTAGGTCTGTCCAAGGTGCCATCAGTCCAAATCCCTGTGGTAAAGCGGTGCTTAGGGCCGAGGTTGCGCAAAGCGATCAGGGCCGTCGCCAGTTTTATGGCTGAGGCAGGATTAAAAGTCTGTTCCTGATTTTGGACCGCCACCGTGCTGCCTTGCAAAGTTTCGACCAGGACACCCTGCAGTCCATAGAGCGGCCGCGACGTATTCTGACTCGTGGCAAGCTGCGACAGTGGATCCTGGGGAATGCCCGAAACCACTGGTGCCATCTTTGTCGTTTCCGGAGTCGGGCTGGGAGTGGCCGTGCTCTGTTGGCCCAGGACCTGAAGCGCTTGCAACAGCAGAAATACTGCCGTCGGAAGAAGATATTTCAATGTTCCTTTGGTAGTCATCCTTGTTCCTGCTCGCCAGCAGCGAGCTATTTGATAATAGCACGTCCATTACTGGGACCGCGGGCGTCCCGCCCGCCCCGAGCGCGAAACGGAGCGAAGCGGAGTGCAGCGCTCGTAGCCTCACCGCACCCTGACCTTTTTGGGAAACCACGCAACTGCGTGTCTTAAAAGGTTTCAGGTGATGCTGAACATAAGAATGGCGTGAGGCTACGAGCGCTGCCTCCCATACTGGGACCGCGGGCGTCCCGCCCGCCCCGAGCGCGAAACGGAGCGAAGCGGAGTGCAGCGCTCGTAGCCTCACCGCACCCTGACCTTTTTGGGAAACCACGCAACTGCGTGTCTTGGAAGGTTTCAGGTGATGCTGAACATAAGAGTGGCGTGAGGCTTCGAGCGCTTCACTCCGCTTCGCTCCGTTTCGCGCTCGGGGCGGGCGGGACGCCCGCGGTCCCAGTAAGCGACGCCCGCGGTTCCAGTAAGCCGAGTGCCGATGCAGTTCGCTGCTAGCTCGGTGCGTATCGGCGTTGACAATGCCGGAAAGCCGAACCTAGAATCTGATTATTGACAACTCAAAGTGCAACGCAACCACTCGCCCGTTACAGTTAAAGACATTCGCTCCACGCATCGCGTGCGACGAGATGCAATTCGAGCGAGACTGGCTGAGTTCAGCGAGGTATGGCGCATCGCTCCTGATGCAAGATTGTGGGAAGAGCTTGCTTTCTGTATTTTCACCGCGGGAGCGTCAGCCCGTATGGGTCTCAAGGCAATCGAGGCAATCAGACCACTGCTACTTGAGGGCCGCCGAGACCAGATGACACGGGCGTTGAAAAAGGCCGGAGCGCATCGCTTCCCGGTGGCTCGACCCTCCTACATTGTGGAGACCAGAAGCTATCTGCGAAAAGACTGCCGGATGGCGTTGCGCGAGCGGCTAAACAGTTTCACCGACCCCTTTGACCGCCGCGATTGGCTTGCCAAAGAAAAGCGGATCAAGGGTCTGGGCTACAAGGAATCGAGCCATTTTCTTCGTAATATCGGGTTTAAGGGGCACGCAATTCTTGACAAGCATGTGCTGCGGTGCATGCACGAGGTGGGCGCTATTGAGACTTCCAAGCCGCCCACAAGCAGAGAGAGTTATCTGGAAGTAGAAAACCGATTGCAGGATTTCGCTCGCGATATCGGCATTGACTTTGACGAACTTGACCTGGTGCTCTGGTCGATGAAGACAGGAGAGATTCTAAAGTAGCCTCAGAGTGACGAAAGGGCACACGCAAGGCCTGGCCCAGGAAGTAGGCTCTATGTTATCCGGCACTTCAAAACTACGTATCGCAACAGTGGCGGTCGGCAGTGTGGCCGCCATTATCTTCTTGCTTGCTTTTGCAGGTCCGCTGGCGTCCGCCTCAGACGAGAAGACT
>Ga0187892_10006583_pt1 | contig 17155 bp, 17 predicted proteins | sample MA1701073metaG_FD_139345 | JGI IMG/M metagenome (GOLD analysis project Ga0187892, IMG submission 139345) | Bio-ooze microbial communities from a basaltic lava cave in the Kipuka Kanohina Cave System on the Island of Hawaii, USA - MA170107-3 metaG ... | reverse complement strand
CGACGGCCGGGATGCCGCCGTCGCCGAGGAAGCCGGGATTTCCGTACACGCCCGATGCGTCGATTACCGCGTTCGCTTCGACGGCCACCTCCTTGCCGCTGGCGTGTCGAACGAGCACCCGCAACGGCGTGTCGGCACGCTTGGGATCGCCGATGGCGTCGTGTTTGAGCCGGCGCTGACGGCCCACCTGGACCACGGTCGCGCCGGTGAAGATTCGTTCTTTCAACTCGGCGATCTCGGCGATCGGGACGAGGTAACGCTCGACGAACTCGCGACCGGTTGGGCAATGCTCCTCGTCGTAGGTTGCTCCCGCGCGCAAACGCCCAAGCGGCGTGACGTTCATCTTCCACGGGGAGAACATGCGCAGGTGTCCCCAGTCGAGGATGTTCCCGCCCACGGCGACGCGCTCGAACACGCGCGTGTCGTATCCCATGGTCGCCGAGTAGAGCGCGGCTTCGATCCCGATGGGCCCCGCGCCAATGATGACGATTCGCTTCACCTCAAATTTCCGTCAGTCGGAAAGTAACAATTCCGTGAAACGGCCGTTTCACGTAGTTTTCACTTTTCTAACAGCACCCCGGCTCGCAGGAACTGCCGTTGTTGTTCGCCGCCGTTGTAGCTTTGTAGCGCATCCCCTTGGTCTCGCGCGGATGACGCGGCTCGACGCGACCGCAGGAAAAGGTCTTCGCCTTGGCGAGCGGGATTTCCTTGCGCGGCGGCACCGGCTCGAAGTGCGACCGGTACGGCTCGCGGGTGTAGATGTGGTACGTCTTGTCGCACACGGCGAACCGCGCGCCGCGACGGATCCGATGCCCGTCGTCGTCGAGCACCTCCCTGAACGGTCCCTTGTAAATCACGGCCTGGTTGCGTTCGAGACAGATGCCGTCCTTCCCCTTGTACGCCTCGACGGTGATCGAACGGAACTCGATGCCTTTCACGACGCGCCAGGGTTGCCGGCCGCGTTCGACGATGCGAATGCCGTAGAAGCCGGCCGCTTCGAAGGCGCGGAGGAATGCGTCCTCGCGAAACGCGCCGCTGATGCAGCCGCTCCACAACTCAAGATCGTTCTGCAACGCGCGCGGGATGTCCTCGTCGCTGACGATGTCGCTGATGACGGCGCGTCCGCCACGCTTCAGGACGCGATAAATCTCGGCGAAGAGTTGGCGCTTGTCGGCGTTCGGCACGAGGTTCAGCACGCAGTTCGAGACGACCATGTCCACCGTGCACTCGCCGATCATGGGCCGGGTCTGACGCAGAAGATCGGCGTGCGCCTGCGCTTCGAGCCATTGCGTTGCGGTGCGCGCGGGATGCTTTTGCAGATAGCTCTCGAACGCTTCGAGGTCGAGCGCGAGGTCTTGGATCTTGCCCTTGTGGAACTGCACGTTGTTGTAGCCGAGCGATCGTGCCATTTGCGGCTGGTATTTGCGAGCCAGAGCAAGCATGTCGTCGTTCATATCGACGCCGATCACGCGACCCTTTCGACCGACGACCTGCGCGGCGATGTAACACGTCTTCCCGCCGCCACATCCGAGGTCGAGAATGGTCTCGCCCGGGCGAACGTGCTTGGAAGGGTTGCCGCAGCCGTAATCGCGCTCGACGATTTCGGCGGGAATACGCTTCAAATACTGCGCGTCGTAGCTGACCGGGCAGCACAACGCCCGGACTTTGTGTTTGGCGCCCTGGCTGTAACGTTGGCGCACGGCGGCTTCGACGGAGACGGGTGTTTGCATAGACTTATTGGTAGCTAAGCCCAGTCGGGCACCGAAATCAATCTTTCAAGCGACAGTGATGGGGCACCGGAGACGAGTTTCACTTTGCTCGTAGGGTATCTTGCCTGTATTTTCCGCCCGTGCATCCGATTCTGTTCCATCTCGGTCCGGTGACCATCTACTCGTACGGGGCGATGCTCGCGCTGGGACTGCTGGCCGCGTTGACGATGGCAGCCATTCGCGCGAAGGGGATCGGCGTGTCGAAAGAGATCGTCGTCGATTTCGGGTTGTGGATGCTGATCTCGGGTGTGATCGGCGCCCGGCTGTTTTACGTGATCGGACATTGGAATGAGGAGTTTGCTGCGCGGCCACTGGACGTGATCCGGGTCGATCAAGGCGGGATCGTGTTTTACGGCGGGTTCATTGCGGCGGCTCTGACTTCGATCTGGTTCGTGCGGCGACACAAGCTGGATTATTGGAAGTTCACCGATGCGATGGCACCTTCGGTGGCGCTGGCTCACGCGTTCGGGAGGGTGGGGTGTTTTTTGAACGGCTGTTGTTTCGGTACGTTCTGCCCGCATCCGTGGGCGGTGCATTTTCCGCCGCGGGTGTTGCCGTCAGGTGAGGTGGTCGATCACGACTCGCATGGGGCACCGGTGCATCCGACTCAACTGTACGAAGCAGCCGGCAACCTCGCGCTCTTCGCTGCGCTTTGGTGGTTCTATCCGAAGCGGAAGTTCGACGGGCAGGTGTTCTGGTTGTATGTGGCGAGCTATGCGGTCTGGCGATTTGTCGTCGAGTTTTGGCGTGGGGATTATGGCGTGCGTTTTCTCATGGGGACGTTGAAGCCCGGCCAGTTGGCCGCGGTCATCCTGCTGATCGTGGCGGGGATATTCCTGTGGAAACTGCGGCGCGCTCGGTTCGGGAAGACCACACCATGAAGGCACGAACCATCCCGGCATGGAGCGTTCTGGCGGTCATGCTCGTCCTCGTGGGCTGCGGAAAGAGCGGGCAAATGTATCGGGGGAGCGTGGATGTGTTGCTGTTTGCGGACGCTTCCGATCCGCTGGCGACGGCACGAAGCAGTTCGAATGCATGGCTTCGAAGCCAGATAGACCTGCTTCAATCCGACCGCGTGCTGGGCGGCGTCGCGGATGAACTGAGGCTCGATGCGAAGTGGTCGTTGCCGCGAAGCGGAGTGCTGCAGAAACTGCGAGAGAACATGTATGCAACTCAGATTCTCGCCAAGATGAGTCGGGTGAAGCTGGAAGACGGCACGATCGGGGGTCGGCCGGCGGATGGATTTGTGGTGAGTTTCACGTCTCGGAGCGAATCGGAGTGCGAAGAGGTCGTGACTGCGATCGCGCGGGCATTCGAGCGGGAGGCAGAGGAGATGGGAAGCCGCGACATCGCAAGTCAGTTGGCTTTGGCCGAGCGCGAGCAGCAGGCTGCGCAGGGAAAACTCGATGCGCTTGCCGAGCAGATGCGCAGCATGCAAACCAATCTCTTCGTTCCCTCGGGCTACCGGTTGTCCAAGGAATACGAGGATGGGCTCCAGGCGAAAATTCGCCAGGCCACCGCGGAAGAATCGGACCGAGCGACGCAACTGGAATCGCTTCGCGCGATGCAGAACGATGCGTTACGCGCCTCCCTGGTGAAGCTCGAACAGACTCGGCTCGCGTCGCCGGCCGTCGCGGGGAACCCGGACGCTTCCACAAGCATGCTGCTGATGGTCCATCAGGCGCAGAAGGGCGCGGAGAAGGAATTGGAGGCGGCGCGCAGCGGGGTGTTGACGGAGACGAACGCGGTGGCGCACGCCGAGTTGAGATTGGAGCAGGCGAACCGCAATTTGGACGACACGATGAAAGCGTATCTCCAGTCACTCGAAATCGAAATGGAAGTGAGCAAGACGAAACGAAGCGAGTTGGTCGCTCAGTTGGAGAAACTGCGGGAGACCGCGCGCCGGGCCGAGCAGAAGGAAGCGATCGAGAAGGAGGGCCGGTTGTTGAAGGACCGGCTGTCGGAATTGGAGGCCGATGTCGAGCGCTGGAAGTCGAGCCAGCGAATCGTCACAGAGAGCATTTACGTGGGGGAAGTGAACGTCACGCCGGTGCCGGCTCGCTGAAAGGGAGCGAAGCGGAGCACTCATGGACAAAGGGCGACAGATTGAGCTTCCAGTTGGTCCGGAGGAGACCGGGCGGCGGTTCGACCTGGTCTTGCAGAAAGCGCTCGGGGATGTTTCCCGGGCGTTCTGCCAGAAGTTGATCCGTCAAGGACATGCGACCGTCAACGGTGAGAAGTCGAAACCGAGCCGCGCACTCGTGGCGGGGGACCGCGTGAGAGTGGACGTGCCGCCGCCGCAAACGACGGACTTGAGACCGGAAGAGATTCCGTTGGACGTTCTCTTCGAGGACAAAGACCTGCTCGTGATCGACAAACCGGCTGGGCTGGTGGTGCATCCCGCGGCGGGCCACCAGGAGCGGACGCTTGTCCATGCGTTGCTGCACCATTGCCGGGGGGAGCTTTCGGGCATCGGAGGCGTGGCGCGGCCCGGCATCGTCCACCGGCTCGACAAGGACACGAGCGGCTGTCTGCTCGTGGCCAAGAACGATGTCACGCATCGCGCGTTGATTGCGCAGTTTCAGGGACGGGACGTTCGCAAGGAATACCTGGCGTTTGTCTGGGGAGAACTGGAAGAGGAACCCGGCAAGATCGCTGCGCCGATTGGCCGCAACCCGCGCAATCGGCAGAAGATGGCGGTGAACGTTCGCGGGGCAAAACCGGCGCTTACCGAGTACGAGGCCATCGAGCGATTCGAAGAATGCACTGCGGTAAAGGTCGTGCTGCACACGGGCCGCACGCACCAAATCCGCGTGCATTTCGCCAGCATCGGGCATCCCGTGCTTGGCGACGCGACGTATGGCCGAAAGCGCCAGTCCCCGCTGACGGCCCGAACCCGCCGGCAAATGCTGCATGCGCATCGAATCGGATTCGAGCACCCGCGGACCAAGCGATGGATCGAGCTGACGGCACCCTTGCCTGCGGACATGAAGGAACTGTTGAACTGGTTGCGTGGGGCAAACTACGTGGGGAAGCGCGCGGCGATGCATCGTTCAACCGCCCGGATGTCCTCCTCGGTGAATCCCTTGCGAGGATAGCGGCGGCGCAGCGCGTCGAGCAACGTCTCCCAGTCTTCTCGGGACGGATCGGCGATGTCACGCCAGGGATCGTATCGACGGCCACGCTCCATGAAGCGCCATTCACGCCCGAATCGACGGGCGAGCACCTCTCGTTTGGTGCCGTCTTCGAGACGCAGCTTCCAACTGATCTCCTGTTTTCCCATGTCGCGATTCAACATTGGAAAAGATGGATTGCAACTCAAGCCGGGAATGCATATCACCGGACCCTGATGCGTGACGAACTAAACGACGTAATCGACGAAGCGATCAAATTTTTGGAACAGATGCAGCAGGGCGGTGTGAAGCGAGTACATGTATCGCCCGCAGCGATGGCCGAATTTGCTCAACCGCCCGCGCTGGAGCCGGCAAGCCGAGGGGAATCCATTACGACCAAAGCGGCAACACCATCGCCGCCTGCGTCCAGCAAAGCGACCGAGATGGCCAGGCTGCGAGAGCGGGCGCTGGCCTGTCAAAAGTGCCCTCACCTTGTGCGCTCGCGGACGCAGGTTGTGTTTGGCGTCGGCAACATTGACGCGGAATTGATGTTCGTCGGCGAAGCGCCCGGCGCCGACGAAGACGCGCAGGGCGAACCGTTTGTGGGCCGGGCGGGTCAGTTGTTGACGCAAATCATCAAGACCATGGGTTTCACTCGCGACCACGTGTACATTGCCAACATTTTGAAGTGTCGGCCGGATATGCCTCCGGGCTCCTCCGGCAATCGCAAGCCGACGCGCGAGGAGATGGAGATATGCAAGCCGTATTTGCTGGCGCAGATAGATTTGATCCAGCCGAAGGTGATCGTGGCGCTCGGCGGGACGGCGGTCGAGGGCTTGCTTCAAACCACGACGGGCATCATGAAACTCCGCGGGAACTGGCTGGAGTTCCGCGGCATCCCGCTGATGCCGACGTACCATCCAAGCTACCTGCTGCGCAATCCGAGCCTGATCGAAAAGCGAAACGTGTGGGAAGACATGCTGCAGGTGCTGGAGAAACTCGGAAAACCAATCAGCGAGAAACAGCGGAGCTACTTCCGGTCGGCCGGTTGAGCAAACTTGCCTCAGGCGCTCGCCATGATGCGCCGACTCTCGTCGAGGAAGATGCCCTTGAGGTTCATCTTGAGGGCGTCCGGATTGCTGGCTCGCAACAGTCCGTCTGCCTCGGTGATCAACTTGGTCTTGATCAACTTGTAGATCGACTGATTGAACGTCTGCATGCCGTCTTCGGTCCCCGTCTCGATGCCGGCGGGAAGCTTCTCGAGTTTGTTCTCTTCGATCAGCTTGCGGATGATCGGCGTGTTCAACATGATTTCCACGGCGGGCACGACGCCGCCTCCGATGGCGGGAACCAGCCGCTGACAAACTACCGCCTGCAGCAGCACGGCCAATTGTCGCCGGATCTGATCTCGATCCTGGGCCGGGAAAAAGTCGAGAATACGGCCGATCGCTTGCGATGCGTTCGTGGTATGGATCGTACTGAACACAAGGTGCCCGGTGTCGGCAGCGGAGAGCGCGGCCATGAAACTTTGCGAGTCGCGCATTTCACCGATCATGATGATATCGGGGTCCTGGCGAAGCACGTGGGTCAGAGCGCGGTCGAAAGAGAGGGTGTCGAGGCCAATCTCGCGTTGGTCGATGATGCTCTGCTTTTCTTCGAACAGATACTCGATCGGGTCCTCGACGGTGATGATGTGTTTCTTGCTGTTGGAGTTGATGTAGTCCACCATCGCGGCGAGTGAAGTGGACTTGCCGGAACCGGTCGCGCCTGCGAGCAACACGATGCCGCGCGGAGTTGTGGCGATGGTGCGGAGTATCTCCGGCAGGTGGAGTTCCTCGAAGGATGGGATCTGCGTCTTGACGAAGCGCATCGCGATGCTGATCTGGCCCCGTTGTTGGAAGACGTTGACACGAAATCGTCCGATGCCTTCGGAAAAGAACGAGAAGTCCACTTCCTTTTCGCGTTGGAAGCGCGACTTCAAGTGTTCCGGCATCATCGCTTCGACGATTTGCTGCACGTCCTGCTCGGAAGGTGGATCGACTTCGACGGTGAACAAATCGCGGGCGATTCGGAGTGTGGCATGTTTGTTCGCCTTGATGTGAACGTCGGATGCTCCCATGTTCGTGGCGAACCGCAACAAGCTGGTGAGATATTCCATATGGCTACCTGGCTCGCGAGCGAGCCTACTTCATCTCTGTGTCTCGCTCCATCCGGGCCGATGGGCCCAAGATCAACTGGCTGGTGATCGGCTCTGCGGCGTGGCGTAACTCGTTTCTGACTTGCTGGGGCACGTTGAGAAAGGCGACGGCCACACGGAAGCCTCTGCGAATCCGGTCCCCCTGACACTCGACCACGACGCCGTTGCACTTGATGGAACCGCTCCTGGGGTTTTGAAGCCTCAGGCGCACCTCGGTAAACGGGGCCACATACTTCGCGCTGGAAAAGGTCAAGCCGCTGGCGGAAACCAAGGCTGTTTTGGGTTCATTTCGTTGGCCCCGCACGGGCATCGATACAGAGCGGAACACGCCGGATAGGTCTTTTTTCGCTGCTTTCATCTGTCGCTTTTCTCCCACTGAATGATAGTTTCCAGCAGCTTGTGTGCCCGTGGTTCAGCCTTGGGCACGGGTACGGGCGACAGACCCTCTCCATTCGCCCGCAAACCGGCTTCTGAGATGATCCACCAGCTTGCACTCCGGCGAGCTAAGACCCAGAAAAGCCACGCTTACATAGAATATCTTGCGTTTGTGGTCGCCCCGGCACTCGACGACAGCCCCTTCGCACTCGATCGTTTTGCCCCGGCCCGCGTCCGGACCGGCAGGAATCAGGAACCGTATATGCAGGCTGGTGAAAGGGTCGAAGTAGCTGTTGGTCTTGAAAGTCATCCCCCGGGGAGTCACTTGAAAATCGCCATCCAGGATTTCCAACATTCGTTTCCCGCAACGAAGTGCGACGGGAGGAAGTGCCGCGGCGGGTTGTGTGGGATACGGAGGCGATGCATCCGTGGTAGTTCTCATTGCATCCTGTAAGTCCTTTCTTGGCTCCCCACTTTCCTCGTCAACGCCCGTAAAGTATCATTCCGCCGACGGCCTGTCAACGCGTTCAATTTGCCAGCATTCGTCGTTGGAAATTACGACACGGGCACGACTTGACCGCGATTCCGCGCGCTGGCAATCTACCGCGCGAACGTCCATGCAGAAATTCTATCTCACAACCGCGATCGACTACATCAACGCCCGGCCCCACATCGGCCACGCCTTGGAGAAAATCGCTGCCGACACGTTTGCTCGATACCGTCGCTTGCGTGGGGATGACGTTCATTTCCTCATCGGCACGGATGAACACAGCCTCAACGTTCAGCGCCAAGCTGAGAGGGAAGGAATCACACCGCGGGAGTACTGCGATCGAATGGTCGTGGCTTGGGTCGATACCTGGAAGAAGTTGGACATTTCTTATGATGGGTTCATCCGCACGACGGATCCCCGTCATGAGTCCGCCGTGGAGCAACTCTTCCGGCGCATTCACGATGCCGGCCATTTGTACGAAGGAGACTACGAAGGTCTGTATTGCGCCAGTTGCGAGGATTATTATCTCGAAAAGGACGCGCCGAACCTGGAGTGCCCTTTGCACAAACGACCGCTCGAACAGGTCAAAGAGCAAAACTTGTTCTTTCGGTTGAGTGCTTTCCAAGATCGACTCCGAGCGCTGATTGAGAACGGTGAGCTTCGCATTGAACCTCCCATCCGGCGCAATGAGATTCTTGGACTGCTCCGGGAAGGCCTTCGTGACGTCAGTTTCACGCGCACAAATGTGAAATGGGGTGTGCGTTGTCCCGTGAAGCCGGCGCAAACGATCTGGATATGGTTTGACGCCCTGATCAATTATATCAGCGCAGTCGGTTACGATCACGACGTGGAATTGTTCCGTAAACTCTGGCCTGCGGACGCGCATATCATTGGCAAGGACATTATTCGATTTCACTGCACGATCTGGCCGGCCATGCTGCTGGCCGCCGGCCTTCCCCTTCCCAAGCTGATATTCGCTCATGGCTTCGTATCCGTGGAAGGAGAGAAGTTGAGCAAGACGCTCGGACACATCATTGAGCCCTCGGAAGTGCTCACTCGTTATGAGGCTGATGTTCTGCGTTACTACCTTCTCCGCGAGATCCCATTCAGCGGTGATGGTGATTTCTCATGGTCTCGCCTCGCGGAGCGTTACAACGCAGATCTCGCAAATGATCTCGGCAACTTGGTGAACCGCACGTTGTCGATGGTTCGTCGCTACAACGAGGGAGTGATTCCATCGCCCGGCGCGGGCGACTCGCTCGAGACCCAGTTGCAGGCGCTTGCCGGCAAGACCGTGGAGAACTTCTGTGCCCATTTCGACGCATACGACTTCAAGGCCGGGCTCGAAGCGATCTGGAATCTGATCACTCGATGCAACCAATACGTCGAGCAGACCGCGCCATGGTCTCTCGCAAAGGACCCGGCAAAACGTGAGCGGTTGAACACAGTGCTCTACACACTTGCCGAATCTTGCCGGCTGATCTCCCTCGCGGTCACCCCGGTTCTTCCCCGGACCGCATTGAAAATTCGGACGCAACTCGGGATTGCGTCCCAAGCGGTAAACTTGGAAGGCGCCTTCCGGTGGGGCCAATTCCCACCCGGCATCCAAATAGGGGAAATCGCCCCACTTTTCCCCCGACTCGAAAACCCTCGGAAATAGCCTGAAATCGCGGCAATTTTTTCAGAAGAAAGTTGTTGACGAGGGGAGCAGAGTGGATTATAGTGGAGGTTAATGGTGGAATGTGGGTAGATAGAGCCTCAAAGCCCACGTCTCCTGAGTTGCACCAAGTCGTGGTCGTACCGGAGTCCGGAGTCATTCGCGCAGTTGGTTTGTCGTGTGTTGGTCGAGCTGAATGTGATCGGGAATGGATACGAGGCAGGAAAAAAGGAAGCCGCCAATCATCGGCTCGGCCCAGCATGCCGTCGATGCGAAGGGCCGTCTGATCATCCCCGCGCGCTGGCGCGTGGGGATCGGAGCCGACCTGTATGTCACACCCAATCCCGATGGCGCGCTGGTCGTCATGACCGAAGAAGAATTCCAAACGATGCAGCAGAAGGCGCTCGATGCCCCCGTGTCCGAAGAAGATCGCTCGGGATTCCAGCGGTTCCTCGCCTCGAGCACACAGGTGACACAGATGGATCGACAAGGGCGCATCAATCTAAACGAAGCCACTCTCAACCGCGGCGGGATACGCGCGGGCGACGAGGTGGTCCTCAACGGCAAGATCTCGCGCTTCGAGATTTACAGCTTGGAACGTTGGGGCCAGGTGCAAGCGCATCTCAAGAGGTCGTTCGACAATGTCAGTCAGCAGATTGGGTTGTAGTTCACATGAAGACGAAATCGAAATTCGCCTCCTTGCTGAACGCTGGCGGCAGCCTGCTCAGCAAGGACAAACTTGCGCGTCGTTTTCAACTTCCGCGAGGCAAGGCGCCAACCGCGGAGCAACCCAAACCGCAAGAGGCCCTTTTCAGGAAGCGCGGCAAACCGGCCGGGCTCAGTGTCGTGGTCGAGCGCATCCTTCGCGAGTCGGGGCCGGAGCGGAAACCAACACGGAGTTGAGAGAAGCCAGGAGGGATATGAAACCTTGGTCGATTCGACGGAACGGTAGCGAAACGCAACCCGAAGAGGCGGAGACCAGGCGGGTGATTCGCTTGCGGCGGTTCGGGCTGCGGCCTTTCAGCTTGCCGCGGCCACGCCTGACAAACGACCGAACCCGTCTTCAAGGCTGGCTTCGACTGCCCTCGGAATGAGTCCGCGCACGCAGACGCCGGGGTTGGTCCCTGAGATGCCGGGAGCGAAGGACCGATGGTGTACCACGAGTCCGTTCTGGTTGACGAGGCGCTGCGGTGGCAGCGTCCGCGAGACGGCGAACTGTACGTGGATGCGACCGTGGGCGGCGGTGGCCACGCGGCAGCGATTTTGGGATGCGGCCCGGACGTGCGTTGCATCGGTGTGGATTGTGACGAGGATGCGATCACGGAGACGCAGCGGCGGCTGCGCGCGTTTGGCAGCCGGGTTCGGTTGATTCGGGCGAATTTCGTGGAGTTGCCCACCCTCGGGATCGAGGGAGTGGCGGGTGTTCTTTTTGATTTGGGTGTGAGTGGTCACCAGTTTGAGGCGAGTGAACGCGGGTTCAGTTTCGCTCGTGAAGGGCCACTCGATATGCGCCTGGACCAGCGGTTGGATGGCACCGCAGCGGATATCGTGGCAAGTGCGAGCGAGCAGGAACTCAATCGTTTGCTGCGCGAGTATGGCGATGAACCACGCGCGAATCGGATTGCGGCAGAGATCGTCAAGTCGCGCCGGCAAACGCCGATTCGCACGACGAGGCAACTCGCGGAATTGGTGGAACGGGTGGTTGGTCGGAGGCGCGCGGACAAGATCGCGCCGGCAACGAAGACGTTTATGGCTTTGAGGATCGCGGTGAATCGAGAGTTGGACAACCTGAAATCAGGGCTGGCGGCAGCTTCGGGTCTGCTCAAGACAGGAGGCCGGCTGGTCGTTGTGAGTTTCCATTCCGGTGAAGATCGGATTGTGAAGAACTTTTTCCAGACCGAATCGCGCGACTGCCTGTGCCCGCCGCAAGTGATCCGATGCCAATGTGGCCATCGACGGTCCTTGCGGATTCTGACGAAGAAGCCCGTGTCGCCGTCACCGGAAGAGATTCGCCGCAACCCGAGGGCGCGAAGCGCGAGGCTGCGGGCGGCTGAGAAGCTTTGACATGTCGAAAAACCGAAAACGAGAAGGTGCATGGATCCGGTTCATGCCGATGACCAAATGGTTGCTGGTCTGTGCCGTCATCGTCACGATCGGGTTCCGCTACATCTCTCAGACGAACGCCATCCAAAAACTGGGCGACGACATCCGGCAGCACGAACAGCGATTGGATGCGCTCCGCAAACGCCACGTTGTTCTGACCGACCAGGTCGCGGGCTTGAAAGCGCCCCGCGTCATCGATGCAAAATGCCGGATGTGGAACCTGGGGTTGGGCGTGCCCCGGCAAAGCCAGATCGTTCGCGTGCCCGACCCCATGCATTTGCCGAAAGCCGTTCCGGCCCAGGTAGCCTCGCGAACCCAAGACGTGAGGGACAACTGATATGATCGCTTCGTCGCACACACTCCGAGCCTTCGGCGTCGCAGGCGTGCTCCTTGCGGGGTTCGTGTTGCTCGCCGCAAAGCTGTGTGTGATCCAGACCGTGCAGCACCACGAACTGGCGGCGAAGGCGGAATATTTCCGCGAGCGCACGGTGAAGCGCGATGCCCGGCGCGGCAACATCCGCGACGCCACTGGCAACATCCTGGCACAATCGATCCCCGTGCGGACGGTGTGCGCTGACCCGATCGCGATGCGGAAAATTCATGCCAGCCAACTGCCCATCATCGCGCAGCAACTCGCGAACCTGCTCAACCTCGACTATCAATGGGTCTTGGCCCGGCTTGATGGCAGCCGCCATTACGTCGTCATAAAGCGCAAGGTGGACGAGGATACGATCGCCCAGATCAAAGCTTTGAAGATACCGGGTCTCTCCTTCGAGCCCGATTCCCTGCGGAGTTTCCCCAATGGTCAATTCGCTTCGCACCTGATTGGCTTCGTCGGCTTCGACGGCAAGGGCGTCACCGGGGTCGAATGGAAACGGGATCGGTACCTGCAAGGCCAAGGCGGCTGGCGGGAGATTGTGAAGGACAACAAGGGCCGCGAGATCTTCATCTTCCGCAACCTCGACGTGCTGCCGCGCGACGGATACGACGTGATTCTCACCATTGACAGCGTCATCCAGCACATCGTCGAGTCGGCACTCGATCGGGCGATGGAAAAACACAACCCGAAGGCTGCCATTGCGATCGTCATGCGTCCCAGCACCGGGGAAATCCTGGCCTTGGCCAACCGGCCGACCTTCGATCCCAACCAGTACGGCAAAGCCAGTGCCGAGCAACTCCGCAACCGCGCCATCGGCCTGGTCGCCGAGCCGGGATCCACCTTCAAATACGTCAGCATCGCCGCAGCGCTCAACGAAGGCACCATCCGGCTCGACGACACCGTCCATTGCGAGAACGGCAACTTCTGGTACGCAGGCCGCGTTCTCCACGACGCGCACCCGCACGGCCTGCTGACCGTCCGCGAGGTGATCAAGGTCAGTTCCAACATCGGCGCCGCCAAAGTCGCGCTGAAGATGGGCGAAGTGGCCCTGTATCGGTACGTCCGCGATTTCGGGTTCGGCCAGCGCTCGGGCGTCGATCTTCCCGGCGAGGAATACGGCCTGGCGCATCCCTTGAATGCCTGGACCAAACTCAGCATCACCCGGATCCCGATGGGGCATGAAATTGCGGTTACGCCCCTGCAGATGATCAATGCCCTGTGCTGCATCGCCAACGGCGGCGTGTTGATGACGCCCCGCGTCGTCAGCCAGGTCGTGGACGCCGATGGCAAGGCCGTCGCCGCGTTCCCGGCCAAGGCGCAACGGCGGGTGCTGACCGGGCGGGGCGCGAAGGCGATCACAGACGCTCTCGTTGGCGTCACCGAGGAAGGCGGCACCGGGAAAAAGGCCGCCATCGAAGGCTATGGGGTCGCGGGAAAGACCGGCACGGCGCACAAGATCGAAGGCGGCGTTTACGTCAACAAGTACTACTCGACCTTCGTCGGATTCTTTCCCGCCGAGCGCCCCGAGGTGTGCATCCAGGTTTCGCTCGATGAACCGCGCGGCGCGTACTACGGCGGCGACACGGCGGGGCCGATCTTCCGCACGATCGGAGAACAGATCGCGCGCTACCTGGACATCGTCCCCACGGAGAGCGCGCCGAAGCCGAAGGAAGGCGTGAGCGTCGCAATGCTCGATCGAATGCCAAGATGATTTCAGAGGATTAAGACATGGCGGAGACCAACAAATTAACCTTGGAAAGGAGGCGACCAACTTTAGTCTCCGCCATGTCTGACTTTACTGCTCTGGATGTTGGAACCAACATTCTTGTCGCGGTTACTCCCCAAGCCCCCTCACTCCCCCCCTACCGCGGCAGGAATGTTGTCTCCGACATCAAGAGCGAACTTGCTCGTCCTCGTAATCGAATCGTCGTGGAATCGAGGACGACGACGAGGACGAGGACGAGGACGAACAAGACAGCGTCATGACCGTGCGCGAACTCATCCCCAGCCTGGCGCCCATCGAAGCCGAGGGAAACCTCGACCGCGAAGTCACCGGCATCGCCTACGACTCGCGCAAGGTGCGCCCGGGCGAGTTGTTCGTCGCGTTGCGCGGCCAGCATACCGATGGCCACAACTTCCTCGAGGTTGCCATCGAACGCGGCGCGGCCGCCGTGATCATTGAACGAAACGGCATCCCCACGCGGCGGGCCGCCAAGATCAAGGTCGAGGATTCCCGCAAGGCCCTGGCCCGGGCGGCGGCGCAGTTCTATGGGAACCCGGCCTCGCGATTGAAATTGATCGGTGTCACCGGCACAAACGGAAAAACCACCGTGACGTTTCTGCTGAAGAAAATCCTCGAGGAAAGCGGCACCCGAACCGGGTTGATCGGCACGGTCGCTTACGTGATCGGCGAACGGCAGATTCCCGCCGCGCGCACGACGCCCGAGGCGCTCGAACTTCAGAGCATGATGGCCCAGATGCTCCGGGCAGGCTGCGGCGCGTGCGCCATGGAGGTTTCCTCGCACGCACTCGATCAGCATCGCGTGCACGGGATCGATTTCGACGTCGCTGTGTTCACCAATCTGACGCAAGACCATCTCGATTATCACGGCGACATGGACCGCTACTTTGCGGCCAAGACAACCCTTTTTCATTCGCTCGGCGCCGGCTCGAAACAGGGCTGCGCCGTGATCAATTTGGACGACGAGCGCGGCAAAGCGCTGTTCGACGATGCCCGGGTGCGGGCTAAAAAGATCACTTACGGCATCGTCGAAGCAGCGGATGTTCGTGCCACCAACGTGCGGATGTCCAGCAGCGGCACCGAGTTCACCGTTGACTCCCCCGTCGGACGGACCTCGGTGAGGACACCGCTCATTGGCCGGCACAACATCTACAACTCGCTTGCCGCGCTCGCCGTCGCTTTCGGGCTTGGGATCGACCTCAAACGCGCCGCCAGCGCCCTCGGCAAGTTCGACCGGGTGCCGGGGCGGCTCGACAAGGTGGCCGGCACCGGCGCGTTCCACGTGTTCATCGATTACGCCCACACCGACGACGCGCTGCTGAACGTGCTGACCACGCTGCGCGAACTGGCCCAAGGCAAGCTGATCGTGGTCTTCGGCTGCGGCGGCAATCGCGACGCCGGCAAGCGCCCCAAAATGGGCCGGGTCGCCGAGCGATTGGCGGATTTCATCGTGCTCACCTCGGATAATCCGCGCAAGGAAGATCCGCGCGAGATCCTCCGGCAGATCGAGGCGGGGTTCTCGGACCCGGCCAAGTACGAGGTCGTCGTGGATCGTCGCGAGGCGATTGGCCGGGCGCTGGCGAGGGCGAAACGGAACGACATCGTTCTCATCGCCGGCAAGGGACACGAGGCGTACCAGGAATTTTCAGACACGATCGTCCCGTTCGACGACAAGGTCGTCGTGCAGGAGCTGTTGGCCGCAGGAACGAAGAGCGGAGGGAATTGAATGAAAGCAGATGGCGTTTACCGGGCGCGATTGGTCACGGCCCCGATCTGGCCGTATCGCAAGGGGCTTCGGGCGCCCGCGGTGCACAATGCGCCGAGGCTTCGCGAGGAGAGCGTTGGCTCCATGCGTGGCCCCGGTCGCGCGGCGCAGGCGGTGGCGTCCCTGAACAGGACCGCGGTCCATTAGTCGTGGAGCGGCGTTCGTGGCAGCACAATTCATTGCGCGGTTCGAATGCCCATCCGCGCACTGAATTTGCGCTACTACGAACCAGTTTTCGTCGTTGATGAAACACATGGGCAAAGATGATTTGGCTCGGCGGGGTGTCTCCGCCACGGCTTCGTTCAAGGAGCGTCCAGTCCTGCTCACGGTCGCTGAGCCGGGCAGGCAGGGCGGGACGAACTCCCGCGCGAAGCGCGCGGCAACCAGGTTACCTGTGACGCATGAGATTCCTCTCTTGAATCGCGTTGGCGCCTCGCTGAGCCGATTTCTTGTTCGAGGAGGATTGCTGCCCGCGTTCGGGGCGGACGATCCTCGGTCGCTGCAACATCCAGGCACTTGAACCGAAAGGAAAAAAGATGGAATTCACCGTCCAGGTAAAGGTTTCGCAGAAGTCGCTGCCGTTCCACAACGGAGAAGGCCAGCACTCCGGGCCGAACGGCGCTCATGCTGCCGCCACGCTCGCGCCGCCCCTGGAGCGCGCCGTCCACGGAATGTACCTGCTCGAAGTCCGCATGCACACGCGGCTCACCTCGGCCGGTGTGCGGCTCCTGCACGATCTCGCGGCGACCGACGCCGACTCGGTCCGTCTTTCCCTGATGGCCCTCAGCGCGGTGCCGGTGGCGTACAACCGCCATCGCTGGGCGGTGTTGGGCGACATGGACGAGATCGGCGGATACGATTCCAGCGATTACCAAAGCCTTGGCCGGTTCTGCGCGGAGCATTACATCGATCGCTTGGTCTGCGTCGGTTCGATGGCCATGCACTACGCGGCGGGCGCGATCGAACAAGGGCTCGAAGACGAACAGGTCCACACGTTCCGCACGCCGGTCCAGGCGTCGCATTTCCTGCGCGACATCGTCCAGGCCGGGGACGTGGTGTTGATCAAAGGCGACGACAGCATGGAGGAAATTCACGACGGGATGTGCGCTGACTGACTGAATGAACGATGTTTTATTACCTGCATTGGCTGAGCGACTGGTGGGGTCCGTTAAACCTTTTCCGCTATATCACGTTCCGAGCAGTGATGGCGGCGGTGACAGCGATGCTGGTAAGCCTGCTGCTGGGGCCACGGGTCATTCGGTGGCTCACGTCGCTCAAATACGGCCAGCCGGTCCGAGGCGCCGACGACCTGCGCGAGTTGGCGGCCAAACACGGCGAGAAGCGCGGCACGCCGACCATGGGCGGGCTGCTGATCATCCTCGCGCTGGAAATCGCCTGCCTGCTTTGGGCCGACGTCGTCAATCCGCTGATCATCGTCACGCTGACGTGCGTGGTGATCCTCGGTGCGATCGGGTTCCTCGACGACTACGAGAAGGTCAGCAAGAGGAACCCGAGGGGCCTCAGCGCCAGGACGAAGCTGCTCGCCGAAGCGATCCTGGCGATCGT
>Ga0187892_10006582_pt1 | contig 17156 bp, 16 predicted proteins | sample MA1701073metaG_FD_139345 | JGI IMG/M metagenome (GOLD analysis project Ga0187892, IMG submission 139345) | Bio-ooze microbial communities from a basaltic lava cave in the Kipuka Kanohina Cave System on the Island of Hawaii, USA - MA170107-3 metaG ... | reverse complement strand
TCGCCCGGCTCGTGGTGGACGAGAACCGGCGCCGCGCGGCCGCGGGCGACCGGCCGGTGTTCCTGCTCTTCGACCAGGTCTACTGGTGCACCTCGTTCGCCGACGGGCTGCCGCTCACGCCGCCCGCGCTCGTGCCGGAGGTGGCGCCGCACACGGTGCTCGTGGACGCGATCTCCAAGTCGCTGGCCGCGACCGGGCTGCGCGTGGGCTGGGCGCTCGCGCACCCGGCCGTGACCGCGCGCCTCTCGGACCTGCTCGGGCACGTCGGGGCGTGGGCGCCCAAGGCGGAGCAGGTCGCGACCGCGGCGTTCCTCGGGCACCCGAGCGCGTTGCGCGACTTCCGCGCCGCGATGGCGGAGCGTCTGCGCGCGCGCCTGCGCCTGCTCCACGACGGACTCGTGCGCCTGCGCCGGCGCGGCGTCCCGGTGGACGTGGTCGAGCCCGAGGGCACGCTCTACCTCGCGGCGCGCTTCCCGCCCGGGAGTGTGGCGGGCCGCGAGCTGCGCACGAACGAGGACGTGCGGCAGTGGCTCCTCGAGGCGGCGGGCGTGGCGGTGGTGCCGTTCCAGGCGTTCGGCGTCGAGGGCGAGGACGGCTGGTGCCGGCTCTCCGTGGGTGCCACCTCCCCGGCCGCGATCGAGCAGGGGCTCGAGCGGCTCGAGCGCGCGTTCCTGCCGGCCGGGGCGGCGCGCGCGCCGGCGGGTTGAGCCGCGGCGCGCCCGCTCCCCGCGCCATGACTCCCCCGAGCGTGCCGGGCGGGCGGCCCGCTCCGCCCGACTTCGTGCGCCAGGCGCGCGCCGCGCTGCGCGAGCCGCCGGCCGGCACCGACCCGTGGTTCGGCCGCTACCACGGCGACCTGCTCGACGACCGCGGCCTGCGCACCTGGGCGCGCGCCAAGCGGCAGCTCCTCGACCTGGTGGGCGGGGTGGAGGGGAAGGTGGTCGTGGACGCGGGCTCGGGCTTCGGCATGGTGGCGAACCTGCTCGCGGCCTGGGGCGCGCGCCACGTGCTCGCGCTCGAGGTGCACACGCCGATGGCGCGCACGCACGCGCGCGTGAACGCCAGGCACTTCCCGGGCCTGGCCGGGCGCGTCTCGGTGATCCGTGGCGACGCGATGCGCTTCCCGCTCCGCACGGCGGGCGCGGACCTCGTGCTCTCGATCGAGGCCGTCTCGCACTATTTCGACGTGGACACGTTCCTCGACGAGTGCGCGCGCGTGCTGCGGCCCGGCGGCCAGGTGGTGGTCTCGGACGGGAACAACGGCGCGAACCCGTGGCTGCGCGCGCACACGGTGGAACTGTGGCGGCGCTTCGAGGAGGGGCCGGAGGGGACGTTCGGCGAGCACGAGGTGCCCGAGCCCATGGTGAAGCGCCGCGAGCGGCTGCTGCGCGCCGACTTCCCGGAGCTGGACGCTGCGCGCGTGGCCGAGCTGGCGCGGCTCACCTCGGGCATGGACCGCGCCGGGATGCGCGCCTCGGTGGGCGCGCATCTGGCCGGCGGCCCGGCGCCGGCGAGCCCCTACCGACGCGGCCAGTGCCCGCGCGAGCCCGAGTGGGGCTATCTGCTCGAGCAGCTCTTCGACGGGCGCGACCTGGCGGCGCGGCTCGCGCGGCGCGGGTTCGAGGCGCGCGCGCTGCCCCACTTCGGCGGCGCGGCGAACGACCTCGTGCATGCCGCGAACCTGGTGCTGCGGGCGCTCCCCACGCACCGCTGGGCGCGCGCCTACCGGGTGGTGGCGAGGAAGCGGGGCGCGGCGGCGTGAGCCCGGGCGGGGCTCGGGACGGCCGGCGCGGCTGGCCGGCGCGCTACTCGATCCGCACCAGGGCGCGGCTCATGCCGCCGGACGGCCCGCTCGCGCGGACGCGATAGTGCCCGGCGGCCATCGCCCGGCCGCCGTCGTCGCGGCCGTCCCACGTCCACACCCGGCGCCCGGGCCCCTCGCTCACGAGCATCGCGCGCCGCACGAGCCGGCCCATCGCATCCACGACCTCGATCCGTACCGGGCCGGCCTCGAACAGCTCGAGCGCGAGCGCCACGTCGCCGCGCGAGGGGTTCGGCGCCGGGGCCGCGAGCTGGAGCGCGCGTGGAGCGGCCGGGCCGCCGGGGCGCACGTCGAGCAGGCCGTTCGAGAGCAGGATGCGGTCGATGCCAACGTCGCCGTCCAGCTCGTCGGGGGCCTGCATGAACGGTGCGAGGTCGTGACGCAGGTGCACGACCTGCGCGCCCTGGAGCGCCTGCGTGAACGTGCCCGAGCCGATGATCCGCGTCCAGCCGGAGGAGTTCGTGAGGTCCACGACGAACTCGGCCCACTCCTGGTGCGGCGGCAGGAACGCGGCGTCGTACTGCCACAGGTTCGTGAACGTGCCGATCGAGAAGTGGATCTCGAGCGGGTCGTCCGCTCCGACGTCGTTGAGCCACAGGCGCACTTGCTCTATCCCGGCCGCGAGCCAGTCACCCGTGTACTGGGCCCCGCTCGAGCGCACGCCGAGGTTGTGCTGGAAGCCGTTCGGCGTCGAGATGCGCAGGAAGCCGTCGCCGACCCCGCCGGTGCCACCGCTGCCCGGGTTGCTCTCGACGGCGCCGCCGTCCCAACCTTGGAGCGAGGTGCCGGGGAAGTGCTCGACGAAGCCGACGACCGGTGCGGCTTGCGCGGCCGCGGAAAGGCAGAGGAGCGCGAACACCGCGAGGGTGCCGGCGAGGTGGCGGCGGGGGAATGGTCGAGGCAACAAGCGCATGGTCGGCCTCCCAGTCGGTGTCGGGCCCGGTGCGTGTAGAGTCTAGACGACGACCCCCGCGTTTCAACACGAAAGTGGCCGGGCTCGCGGCGCGGCGCGACGCGCGGGGCCCTCGACCGGCCCCACGCGCCACGGGCACGCGGGGCCGGCACGAGGACCACCTCGCCGGAGTCCGGCGTGGCAGGCACCCGGGAACGTATCCTCAACCCGAACCGGAAAGGGGCAGCGCATGGATCTCGGCGCATTCTCGATCAGCCTGGCGGTGAAGGACCTGGAGTCGTCGCGGAGCTTTTACGAGAAGCTCGGCTTCAAGCCCTTCGCGGGCGACGCCTCGAAGGGCTGGCTGATCCTGAAGAACCGCCAGCACGTCCTCGGGCTCTTCCAGGGGATGTTCGAGAAGAACATCCTCACGTTCAACCCGGGCTGGGACCAGGACGCCCAGAAGCTGCCCGCGTTCACCGATGTCCGCGAGCTGCAGCGCCGGCTCAAGTCACAGGGCGTGGGGTTCCAGCAGGAGGCGGACGAGGGCACCCAGGGCCCGGCGAGCTTCGTGATCCTGGACCCGGACGGGAACCCGATCCTGGTCGACCAGCACGTGTGAACCGGCGCGCCCCCGTCCCGCGGTGGACGGCGCGCGGAGCCGCTCGAACGAAGGAGGGAGTGTCGTGAACGCTCGCCTGCCCCGTACGCAGCCGTCCCCGCTCCCCGCCCGGATCCGCGCGGGGCTCGCCGCCGCCATGCTCGCCGCTCTCGCGCTGGGCCTCGCGCCGCGCCCGGCCGCGGCCCAGGCCGGCGTCGTCGCCGGCCGCGTCGTGGACGCCGAGTCGGGACAACCCGTCAACGAGGCGCTCGTCGAGCTGATCGCCGGGGGCCGCGAGCGGGTGGCGTTCACGAACTGCGATTCGGACGGCCGGTTCCGCATCACGGACGCGCCGGCAGGCACGTACTCGCTGGTGTTCTCGCGGCTCGGTTACGAGATCCGCCGGCTCGACGGCGTCTCCCTGGGCCTCGCGCCCACCGACATCGGCGCGGTGACGATGGTCTCGCGCGAGCTGCGCATGAACCCGATCGTGGTCACGCCGTCGCGCGGCGAGGAGAAGGCGCTCAAGGCGCCGGCCTCCACCTACGTCGTCAGCTCGCGCGACGTCGAGGAGCGGCCCGCGACCAGCTCGGCGGAGCACGTGCGCAGCGTCCCCGGCGTGGACGTGGCGTCGAGCGGCCTGCTCCAGCACAGCGTCGTGGCGCGCGGCTTCAACAACGTGCTCTCGGGCTCGCTCATGGTGCTCACCGACAACCGCTGGGCCTCGGTGCCGTCGCTGCGCGTGAACACCTACAGCCTGATCCCGACGACCAACGAGGACGTGGAGCGCATCGAGATGGTGCTCGGGCCCGGTTCGGCGCTCTACGGCCCCAACGTGGCGAACGGCGTCATGCACGTCCTCACGCGCTCGCCGCTCACGCACCAGGGGACCACGTTCAGCGGCCTCGTCGGCGAGCGCGACGTGGCGCAGCTCTCCGGGCGGCACGCGAGCCGCATCGGCGAGCGGGCGGCCTTCAAGCTCTCGGGCAACTTCTTCCACGGCCGCGAGTGGGAGTACGTGGACCCGGTCGAGAAGGCCCAGCGCGACGCCGCGCTCGCCGGCGGCGCCAGCCCGGACACGCTGCGGATCGGCGCGCGCGACGCCGACGTGCTGCGCTTCGGGGGCGAGGGCCGTGTGGACGTGAAGCTCGGCGACCGCACCGACCTCGTGCTCTCGAGCGGCTTCAGCCAGATGGGCTCGGGCATCGAGCTCACCGGGCTCGGCGCCGTGCAGGCGAAGGACTGACGCTACACCTACGTCCAGACCCGGCTGCGCCACCGGAACCTGTTCGTGCAGAGCTACCTCAACTTCAGCGACGCGGGCGACAGCTACCTCCTGCGCGACTGCTCCCGCCTCAAGGACAACTCGATCCTCGCCGTGGGGCAGGCGCAGCACTCGAGCCGGCTCGGCGAGCGCCAGCGCTTCGTGTACGGCGCCGACCTCATCCGCACGCTGCCGCGCACCGACGGCACCATCACCGGCCGCAACGAGAACGACAACGACATCACCGAGGTGGGCGGCTACGCCCAGTCGGAGACCCGGCTCACCGAGCGGCTGGACCTCGTGGCCGCCGCGCGCCTGGACGACCACAGCCGGGTGAGCGACTTGGTGTTCTCGCCGCGCGCGGGCTTCCTGTGGCGGCCGGTGGACGGCCACAACCTGCGGCTCACGTACAACCACGCGTTCAACCAGGTCACGAGCAACAACCTGTTCCTGGACCTGGTCTCGGCCCGGAACTTCGGCGGCCTGCCCTACGACGTGCGCGTGACCGGCGTGCCGAAGGACGGCTTCACGTTCGCGCGCGACGTGGGCGGGCGGCCGCTCATGCGCTCGCCGTTCACGCCCGGGGGCCTCGGCGGCCCGTCGCAGCAGCTCCCGCTGGATGCGACCGTGTTCTGGGCCGTGGTCCAGTCGGCCGTGCCGGCGCTCGCGGGCACGCCGGCGCCGAACGCGACCCAGGTCGGCACCGTGATGCGAGCGCTCAACCCGACGACGCGGGCATTCCAGACGGTCCCCGACGTGCGCGACGTGGACCCGCTCCGGCCGCAGATCACGAACACCGCCGAGCTGGGCTACAAGGGATTCGTCGCCAACCGGTTGAGCCTCGGCGTGGACCTCTACTTCTCACGCATCGAGGACTTCGTCTCGCCGCTCCTCGTGCCCACGCCGAACGTGTTCCTGGACCGCGCCTCGCTCACCGCCTACCTCGTCTCGCAGGGCTTCACGCCCCTACAGGCGGCGACCATCGCGGCCGGGGTCGCCGGCATCGACGGGAACCCGTCCGTCACCGGGCTCCCGCTCGGCACCGTGACGCCGGTGAACACGGTGGGCGATCCCTACGACGTGTTCCTCACCTACCGGAACTTCGGCACCGTGGACCTGTGGGGCGCCGACTTCGGGGCCACGGTCTTCGTCAGCGACCAGTTGAGCTTCACCGGCACGTACTCGCTGGTGAACAAGAACCTGTTCCGGAACCAGGACGGCATCGCCGACATCGCGCTCAACGCCCCGCTCAACAAGGCGACGCTCGCGGCCAACTACCGCAGCGCGCGCAACGGGCTGGCCGCGGAGCTGCGCGGGCGCTACGTGGACCGCTTCGCGACGAACTCGGGGGTGTTCGTGGGCGAGGTCAGCGCCTACACGCTCATGGACGCCAGCGTCACCTGGGAGCTGCCGTTCTCACCCGGCACGGACGCCTCGCTGAGCGCCACGAACCTGTTCGACGACCGGCACCGCGAGTTCATCGGCGCACCCGAGCTGGGACGGATGGTGGTCTTCCGGCTGCGCCACAGCCTCTAGTCCGGACCCCGCGCGCCCCGCCGCCCGCTCGGGGCGGGGCGCCGCGGGCGGCGGTCAGCGCTGCTCGATGGGCTGGTACGGGCGCTGCGTGGCGCCGGTGTAGATCTGGCGCGGGCGCGCGATGCGCGTGGCCGGGTCGCGGCGCATCTCGAGCCACTGCGCGATCCAGCCCGGCATGCGCCCGATCGCGAACATCACCGTGAACATGTTCACCGGGACGCCGAGCGCCTTGTAGATGATGCCCGAGTAGAAGTCCACGTTCGGGTAGAGCTTGTGGCTGATGAAGTACTCGTCGCGCGTCGCGATCTCCTCGAGCTTCATGGCGATCTCGAGCTGGCGGCTGCGGATGCCGAGCCGGTCAAGCAGCTCCTTGCACGACTTCTTGAGGATCGTGGCGCGCGGGTCGTAGTTCTTGTAGACGCGGTGGCCGAAGCCCATGAGCCGGCTCTGGTCCTTCTTGTCCTTGGCCAGGTCCACGAACTTCTGCGCGTCGCCGCCCTCGGCCTCGATGCGGCCGAGCATCTCGATCACCTGCTGGTTCGCGCCGCCGTGGAGCGGACCCCACAGCGCGCCGATACCCGCCGACACGCTCGCGAACAGGTTGGCCTGCGAGCTGCCCACCACGCGCACCGTGCTCGTGGAGCAGTTCTGCTCGTGATCGGCGTGCAGGATGAAGAGCTGGTCCACGATGCGGGCGAACAGCGGGTCGGCCTCGTACTCCTCGCAGGGCGTGGCGAACATCATGTGCAGGAAGTTCGCCGAGTAGTCGAGCCCGTTGCGCGGGTACATGAACGGCTGCCCGATCGAGTGCTTGTAGGAGTACGCGGCGAGCGTCGGCATCTTGGCGAGCAGGCGGACGACGGTCTCGTGCAGTCGGTGCTCCTCGTGGTCCGGCTCCTGGTAGAACGTCGCCAGCGCGGCCACCGCCGCCGAGCACACCGGCATCGGGTGCGCGTCCTTCGGGAGCGCGTCGAAGAAGCGTCGGAAGTTCTCGTGCAACAGCGTGTGGCGCGTGATCTCGTGCGTGAACTCGGCGAGCTGGGCCCGGGTCGGGAGATCGCCGTTCAGGAGCAGCCACGACACCTCGAGGAACGTGCTTCTCTCGGCCAGCTCGGCGATGTCGTAGCCGCGGTAGCGGAGGATGCCCTGCTCGCCGTCGATGAACGTGATCGCGCTCCGGCACGAGCCCGTGTTCCCGTAGCCCGGGTCCATGGTGATCATGCCGGTCGCGGTGCGCAGCTTCTCGATGTCCACCGCCACCTCGCCCTCGGTCCCGCGCAGGAGGGGCAGGGTCACGGACTTGCCGTCGTAGTGGAGCGTGGCGCCGGCCTGCGTGGCCGGCGTGGACTGCGTGCTCATGGGGTTCCTCCCGGGCACATGCGCGCGAGGGTGTCGCGGTCGGCCAGCATAGCGCATGCGCCGACCCTGCGTCGGGTGTCGGCATCCCTGGCCGCGCGCTGAAGTGCGGCCCGTCCGCGCCGTGCCGCCTGCCGGCGTGCTGGCCTGGACCATTCATGAGCCCGTGGCCTGCAAGTGTCCGCCCCGCGCCATCCGCGGCGTCTCCAGCCTGAGCTTTGCCTCGACGTGTTCTCAACACGACTGCGGCAAAGATCGGGCCGGCTCCTTGCGGCTGTCACGGTCCGGCCACTTTCGGCTCACGGTTCATGAACGGTCCAGGCTAGTGTCGCGCCGCCGATCGGCCCGCGCGCGCCCGGCGTGCGCGGCGACACCCATCACCCGGCCGCGCAAGCGCGGCGACCGCAGGGAGACCCGCACATGGCCCGCTACGTCGATGGCTTCCTCATCCCGATCCCGAAGCGCCGGCTCGCCGCCTATCGCCGCCTGTCCTCGGCGGCCGGCCGCGTGTGGAAGAAGCACGGCGCGCTCGACTACGTGGAGAGCGTGGGCGACGACCTCGAGAACAAGGGGGTCGCTTCGTTCGTCCGTGCGGCCGGCGCGAAGCGCGGCGAGACCGTCGTGTTCTCGTGGATCGCCTACCGCTCGCGCGCGCACCGCGACCAGGTGAATGCCCGCGTCATGAAGGACCCGCGCATCCGGAAGATGATGACCCAGGACCCGATCTTCGACCCGAAGCGGATGTGCTACGGCGGCTTCCGGGCGATCGTGGACCTGTGACGCGCGCGGGGCCCGCCGCATGCGGCGGGCCCCGACGCGGATCGTCCGGGATCAGGGCTCGAGCAGGGTGAGGCGCGTGATCTGCGCCCGGCCGAATCCCTGGAGCCGGGCGAAGTAGACGCCCGCGGCGGCGCGCCCGCCGCCGTCCGTCGCGCGATCCCAGGCCAGGCTCGCCGGCCCGGGCTCGAGCGTGCCGCGGAACACGCCCGCGACCCGCCGGCCCTGGACGTCGAAGATCTCCAGCTCCACCTCGCTCCGCACGGGCACGGCGAACGTGAGCCGCGTGCCCTCGCGCACGACACTGGGAGCGGCCGCGAGTCCGGCCGGCGTCCCGACCGCCGCTGCGGACACGCGGATCGGCCCGATCATCGCCTCGGCCCCGGAGCAGGCGCGCGCGCCGAGCCAGTAGGTCGCCCCGGCGGCGGGAGCGTCCGGGTCCTCGAAGCGGAACTCCGCCTCGCCGCCCACGAGCCCCACGTGGACCTCGTGGCCCGCGAACTCGCGCGTCCCGCCCGCGTCCTCGCGATAGACGTTGAAGCCATCCACGTGCGCGCCCACGTCCACCGCCCAGCGGAGCGAGGCGCCGTCCGCCCCGGCGAGCGCGGAGACGTGCCTGAGCGAGCCGAGCGGCAGCTCGGGGCCGTCCCCGGCCGGCTCTCCATCGGGCCCGTGCGGCTCGCGCGCGGGCGCGGCGGCGAGCGCCGGCGCCGTGCCCTGCAGGTAGTCGTACCGGAACGACATCAGGTCGCCGCGGCACGTGAAGCTCGAGTTGCGCTTGTTGCTCGCCACCCGCAACCGCACCTCGCGGGTGCCCGAGACGTAGGCCGCCGGCGAGGTCGTGCTCCAGGTGCGGGTCACGTCGCTCGTCCCCACCGTGGCCTGGTCCACCTGCACCCACGCGCTCGTGCCCCAGTTCCACAGGTAGTGCGTCTGAGTTCGCGACACCGTGTAGTTGCCGTCGTAAGTCACGGTGAGCGCCGTGGGCGGGTGGTTGAGCGTCACCGAGCCGTACCAGTCCGTCAGGTACTTGCCGCCGTCCACCCCGGCGCCGACCGAGACGCGCACCGCGTCGTCGGCCGCGAGCCGGGTCACGTCGCCGGTGGTGATGCTGCCCTTGATCATGGTCATGGCGGTGGCCACGAGCGTCTCGGTGAGCGTGGGCGGCGGTCCGCCGCCGCCGCCGTTGGGGTACGAGTCGCTGAAGCCCGGCCCGGAGACCGTGTAACTGTCGGTGGCTCCCGGGTCGGCCTGCACGACGATGGTCTCGTTCGCGACCTTGTCCCACGTCGGATCGGGCGAGGCGCCGGCGCCGGTCTCGGTCCAGTAGGTCCTGACCCCGTGCGCGTGCAGGCGGCCCAGCGCCGCCGCGGTCGGATGGCCGTAGGTGTTGCCGGTCCCGACCTGGATGATGCCCACCTCCGGCGTGGTCGCGGCGAGCCAGTTGTCGTTGGTCGAGTAGGCCGAGCCGTGATGGTGCACCTTGTACACCTCGACGTCGCCGACGAGCGGGCCGACCGTGGTCTCGACGTCGTTGCCGCTGCTCGCGCTGCCGGTCAGGTCTCCGGCGATGACCTCGTCGAACGCGCCATAGCTCACCTTGAGCACGACGCTCTTGGCATTCTCGTCCGACCCGCTCGGCGAGTACACGCCGGCGCCGTTCAGCTCGATGCATCTGATCGTGACGGGGTTCGCCGCTCCCGCGTCCAGCGTGATGACCTGGTTCTTCGCGAGGGTCTGCCGCTTGGCGCCCAGCGTGTTGACGTAGTTCGTGTACGTGGCGCTCGAGTAGGACGAACCGCGGTCGTAGCCGGCGGTCCCGATCGTGATGTTGATGGCCGCGAGGTCGTCGATGCAGCCGATGTGGTCGGCGTGGTAGTGGCTCGCGAAGTGGTAGTCCACGACCGAGAGGTTCAGGCCCTGGAGGTACGACTTGACGTAGGTGCAGTTCGTGTAGACGCCGTCGTCGAAGAGCGCGGTCTGCCCGAGCGGCGAGATGAGCAGGATGCCATCGCCCTGCCCGATCTTCATGTGGTGGAGCTGCAGCTTGCCGTTCGCTTGCGCCAGCACCAGGGCGGGAAGGAGGAGCGCGAGGGAGGTGGCGGCGAGCGCGCGCACGAGCGGCGGGGACCAACGGACGGGGGACCGTGGCATCGGGGGCACCTCTTCCCTGGAGGTGGGATATGGGGGCGCACCGGGATCGCGGCCCGCGGCCCGGGCGCCCATGTCGTGTGACCGCGCGAGAGGATAGCGTCGTGCGCGTCGCAGCCAAGTGCTTTCTTCGGCCCGCGACCATCACGAAGGCCTTCGCCTCCAGCGCGGGCTCCGCGCTCCGTCGCGCGTCGGGCTCGCTCGGAGCCGCAGCTCCGTCGAGATCGAGAGAGACCGTTCTCATCGGGTGACGGGAGCGCGGGGACTGCACCCGGCCGTCGCGCGTGCCGGAGTCGCCTGGGTCGGGCTTCCGTGTCCGCCGGGAGCGGGCCAGCCGCCCGCGTCCCTGGCTGTCCTTCGGTCCCGCGCTCGCAACGACTTGCGAGCGTGCGCGGGGCACGCGGGAGCATCGCGTGCGCGACGCGGGCTATCGTCCGCGAGCGCGCGGCCCGATACTGGCGCAGGGCCCGGTGAGCCCACGCCCGCCGGCCCGCGTCCCAACCGGACCGACTCCGGCCGCCCGCCTCGGGCGCGACCCGCCGGCGTCGGCCCCGCTTCTTCACCGCTTCCGTGAGACCGCATGGCCACTGCCCCGGACGCGCCACGGTTCGCGAGGGGCTCGGCCCCGCCCGAGGCGGCCGGCGGCCAGAACGGCGACCTTTCGCCGGAGGCCGCGTGAACCTGAAGGCCATCCAGGCCGAGTTCGACCAGATCGCCCGGCTCGTCGCGGACGAGCCGGACCGTCCGGAGCGCTACGAGGCGTTCCTGCTCGCGCAGCTCCCGCCGCCCTGCGGGACGGTTCTGGAAGTGGGCTGCGGCGCGGGCGGCTTCGCGCGAGCGCTGGCCGCCAGAGGGGCGCTCGTCTCCGGGGTCGATGCTTCACCGGAGATGATCCGCCTGGCGCGGCAGCGCACGCGCGCCGGCTCGAGGGTGGAGTTCGTGTGTGGCGACTCCCTCGAGCAACGACTGCCATCCGCGCACTTCGATGCGGTCGTCTCGGTCGCGACCCTCCATCACCTGCCGGCCGCTCCGGCACTCTCGCGCATGGCGGCGCTGGTGCGGCCCGGTGGCGTGCTCGTCGTCCACGACCTGCGCGCCCCCTCGGGGCCCTCGGACTGGATCCGCTCCGGTTGCTCGGCGCTCGGCAACGGCGACGCGGTGTGGTGGCTCGTGCACGCGCTGCACGAGCGGCGCGCCGTCCGCGCGGCGTGGCGGGCCCACGGTTCAGGCGAGCGTTACCTCAGCCTGCCGGAGATCCGCGCGCTCTACCCGGCGCTCCTCCCGGGAGCGAGGCTCCACAGGCACCCGTTGTGGCGCTACACGGCCGTCTGGACCCGGCCGGACGCCCGGCCCGCGGCCGAGACCCGCGAGGGAACAATGCGCTAACGTGGGAGGATCGCGGGCCCGATACCGGGAGGGATCCGGTGTACTCGCCGCGGCCGGGCCGGCCCCCCGTGGCCCGCCGCAAGCGCCGGGTCACGCGCCCACCGCGCGGGGCCTCCATCCCACCGCCGCATCCGCGAGACCGCATGGCCACTGCCCCGCACATGAGCATCGGCGAGTTCTCGACCACGCCCTGCGCGCCCCTGCCGGCGGCGGTGAACGGCGCCGCGCAGCCGCGCTGCTCGTTCACGATCGACGTCGAGGACTGGTACCAGTCCACCGTGGACTTCGACGCGCCCATCCACGAGCGGGTGCTCCGGAACGTGGCGCGCACGTGCGCCGCGCTCGACCGGCGCGCCGTCAAGGGCACGTTCTTCGTGCAGGGGATGGTGGCCGAGGCGTTCCCGGCGATGCTCCGCGACCTGCTCGTGCAGGGCCACGAGATCCAGTCGCACGGCTACAGCCACCGGCCGCTCTTCGGTATGGACAGGCCGGCGCTCCGGAAGGAGCTCGAGTACGCGAAGAAGTCCGTGGAGGACGCCTGCGGCGTGCGCGTCACCTCGTTCCGCGCACCCGACTTCTCGATCGTGCGCCGCAACCTGTGGGCGCTCGAGATCCTCGCCGAGCTGGGCTTCGACACCGACTCCTCGATCTTCCCCATGGACATGGGGCGTTACGGCATCGCCGGCTGGGAGATCGGCCCGCACCGGGTGGCACTCCCCGGCGGAGGCGAGATCTTCGAGGTGCCGGTGGCGATCGCGACGCTGGCCAGCCTGCGCCTGCCGGTGGCCGGCGGCGGCTACGTCCGGCTCCTGCCCGGGGCGCTGCTCGAGGGCGCGCTGCGCTCGATCGTGGCCAGCGGCCGGCCGGCGATCCTCTACTGCCACCCGTACGAGTTCTCGCCCGAGGAGATGGACGAGTTCCGCGGCCGGGTGAGCCCCGCGTTCCGGTTCATGCAGGGCATCGGCCGCGCGTCGTTCATCCGCCGCGTGGACCAGCTCCTCGGCCGGCTGCCGTTCGGCCGCTTCGACGAGGTCGTGGCGGCGTGGAGGGACCGGTGAACCTGGTGTTCCTCACGACCGAGGACCCGCTCTACCTGCCGGCGTTTTTCGACCGGGTGCTCGCCGCGCGCGGCCGCCAGGTGAAGGCGGTCTACGTCGCCCCGCCGCTCTACGGCAAGCAGACCGCGCTCGACGCCGCGCGGCGCTACGCGCGCACGTTCGGCCTCGGCGCCGCGGCGAGGCTCGCGCTGCGGATCGTGGGCGCGAAGCTCCGCGGTCGCTCCATCGCCGCCGCCTGCCGCCGCCACGGCGTGCCGTGCCGACCCGTGAGCGACGTGAACGCACCCGGGTTCCTGGACGAGCTGCGCGGGCTCGGCACCGAGCTGGCGATCTCGGTGAGCTGCCCGCAGCTCTTCAAGCAACCGCTCATCGACCTGCCGCCGGCGGGCATCCTGAACATCCACGGCTCGATCCTGCCGCGCTACCGCGGCGTGCTCCCGAGCTTCTGGATGCTCGCGAACGGCGAGAAGCGGGCCGGCGTCTCGATCTACTACGTGGATACGCGCATCGACGCCGGCGAGCTGTGCGGCCAGCGCATCTACGACATCGGAGCCGACGACACGCTCGAGAGCTTCATCGTGCGCTCGAAGGCCATCGCCGCGGAGCTGCTGCTCGAGACGCTGCAGCGGATCGACGACGGCACGATCGCGCGTACCCAGCTCGACCTCACCCAGGGCTCGTACCACTCGTGGCCGGACGCCGAGGCGGTGGCGCGGTTCCGGGCCGCGGGACGGAAGCTGGGCTGACCGGCCGCACACCGGCGCCGGCCGGCCCCGCCGCGCCGCGCACCTCACGGCCGCCGGTACCGCCACACGCCCGGGGTGTTCTCGTTCCGGTCGGAGTGGCCGCCGGCGATGATCACGTCGCCGCCGTCGAGCGGCGAGGCCGTGGCGAAGCGGTAGGCCGCCGGGAGCCGTCCCGCGACCTCGCGGAACGCCCAGCGCGCGACGTCGAGCCGCTCGGCCACCGGCGCGCCCGAGGTGACGAGCACGTCGCCGCCCGGGAGCAGCACGCACGTGCCCGCGATCTTGTAGCGCCGGTGCGCCATCGTCGGGCCGGGCCGGAAGCCGCCCGCCCGTGGGTCGAAGACCTCCGCCGTGGCCAGGTAGCCGCAGGCGATCAGCACACGGCCGTCCGTGAGCCTTGTCGCGGTGTGACCGGCCCGTGCCGCGGCGAGCGGGGAGAGGGCTTCACCCGCTCGCGTGCGGGGTCCAGGTGAACCGACCCGCGACGGCATGCGGCCTCGATGCCGTCCGGTCCACGTCCGGCCACGCGTCCGCACGCGGTTGCGCGCGGATCACCGGGAACGTCAAGCTCGGGCGGCGACGCTGCCCGCCCCTACTCACCCCGAGGCGCCCATGGACAATCAACGGGTCTACAGGATGTCGTTCGCGAGCGTGTATCCCCACTACGTCCGGAAGGTAGAGAAGAAGGGGCGCAAGAAGCAGGACGTGGACGAGGTCATCTGCTGGCTGACGGGCTACAGCCCGCAGGCGCTGGCGAGGCAGATCGAGCAGCGCAAGGACTTCGAGAGCTTCTTCAAAGAGGCGACGGCGCTCCATCCCGATGCCGGCAAGATCACCGGCGTCATCTGCGGCGTCCGCATCGAGGAGATCGAGGACCCGCTGATGCGGAAGATCCGGTACCTGGACAAGCTGGTGGATGAGCTGGCCCGGGGCAGGCCCATGGAAAAGATCCTGCGCCGGTAGCCCGACCGGCCGGATCTCGGCCGGGACGGCGTCCTGGGGCTCACGAGGGCGCCGTGGACCGCGTCGCGCGTGAGCGGCGTCAGGCGCTCACGGTCCGTCGCGCCTCGTACGCACGGTACTGGAGCGCCTCGGCCAGCCGCAGCGCGCCGATCCGCTCCTCGCCGGCCAGGTCGGCGATGGTGCGCGCCACGCGGAGCGCCCGATGGACGGCGCGCGCGCTCATGCCGCCGCGGTCCACGGCGTCGGTGACGAGCCGGCGGGCCTCGGCGTCGAGGACCACGTGCTCGCGCAGGCTCCCCGCGGGGAGCTGCGGGTTCATCCAGCCGCGCGCGGCCTGCAGCCGGCGCGCGGCGAGCACGCGGGCGCGGACGACGGCGCTCGGCTCGCCCGGCGTGGCGGCCAGGAGCTCCCCGGCGGTGAGCGCGGTCACCTCGACCTGGAGATCGAGCCGGTCGAGCACCGGCCCCGACACGCGCCCCGCGTAGCGCGCCAGGTCGGAGCCGCTGCAGCGGCAGCCGCGCTTCGGATGCCCGAGCCAGCCGCAGGGGCACTGTTGCGTTGCCTTTCTGCAGGCTGCGCCTCTCCGGCAGCCGACCGCCTGATTTCCCAATCCCTTACGCCCGCGATCCGAAGACGCTCGGGGAGCACATCCGTAAGGAGCGGCTTTTCCGAGGGCGGAGGCAACGCGACCTGGCTTTGACCCTTGGCGTCAGGGAGGAGACGATCGCGATGTGGGAGCGGGGCGAGGCGCGGCCCCTGGCCCGCCACTACGGCGCCGTCGTCCGCTGGCTGGGCTACGACCCTGGTCGATCGGGCGACGATCTGCCGGCTCGCGTCCACGCAATCCGGCGGCGGCTGGGGCTCACCCAGGCCGAGTTGGCCGTCCGACTCGGCCTCGACGAAGGAACGGTCGCCGACATCGAGATCGGGCGTCGTCGAACGAGCCGGCGTGTCGAAGCAGCAATCCAGATCTTCCTCGCGGGCTCGGCCGAGAGTTGAGGTTTCGATGGACGCGATGGGGGGGGCACTGGTAGGCTACCGCCGATTCGGACGAGCCAGGAAGTTCCTGAAATCCGAATTCGATGGACGACTCAAGGGGCCGCAAACGCTCGGAGGCCCTGCCATGGTGACCCAAACACGCGTCCTACGAGACTGTTTCGGGCTCGTCACGATCGCCTTGCTGGGGCTGTGCTGGCATCCACGCTGCGCCTTGGCCGCCAAGCCGTCCAACGCCGATACGGCCTTCCGCCAGGTTCCACTGAATCCGCCGAGCTCGGGAAGCGGCTACGTCCCGAACTCCGGACACGGCCAATGGCCGCTGTCGCTCGACAACGCAGCGCTGATCTGGCCCATCGGTGGGAGCGACAGCGTGCTGATCGCGAGCACGCGCCTCCAAGGTGTTCTCATCAACCTCGACGGATCGGTGACCTAGAGCCTGCCGCCCAATACGCGGGCCAATCGGATCGCGGTCATCGTGACGGCGAACGACGGCACGGACCCGCTCGACTACAACTTTCCCTTGCTCTTCGTCTCGTGCACCTTCGGGGACGGTCGCACGTGGGGCTCGACCAGCCTGCCGGGCCTGTTCAACACGTACGACCTCGCCTTCGGCCATGACGTCCGCAACTGGTCCAACCAGGTCAGCCCGAGCCAGCCGCTGTTCGTAGCCAAGCCGCCGGCGCCAACCACGTTCGAGGTCTACGCGGGACCGGGAATCAGCGGTCCCGACAGCGTCTTCTTCGACATCCAGACGATCGACATCCCGGACACGCTCCGCTCGGCAACGCTGAGCACCATCACGTTCACCTCCTCGTCGTTCTTCACGACCACAACCGGGCTGATCAGCGGCCTCGCGGTGTGGCCGCAGTTTGCGATTGCAAATCGTGCCAGCGCGCCGCTGGCAACTCAGAAACAGGATGACGTCGCTTGGGGTGGGCTGCCGTACGGTGGCTACTACCACAACGGAGCGCTCGTCCGCCCCGATAGCACGATCGCTTTCAATGGATGCGCGGTCACAGGCATTTCAATGGTCCATGAATATTTTGGCGTCACTTGCGACCCGGACACGCTGAATCGCTTCTTGCAATGGAATAGAGGATATCTTGCCTTTCCTGGTGTTGCCGTGGACTCGGTTGTCAGCACGAGCGTGGGAAGCACTGTGGGGTTCCGCTGGCTCTCATCGCCGCAAGCAGCAGGAACTCGCTATGTCGTCGAGCGTGCGTCCAACGCATGGGTGCCGGTGGGGGTAATCAGTATTCTCAACACGACCGGGAGGCGAGGGCGGGCAGAGGTTGTGCAGGCCTTTGGATCATGGCCAACTGACTCAGTGTATCAAGGCATCATCCGCAATCTCATGAATCCAATCATTGCATCCGGCCCCTTCACCAATCCGGGCAACCCAGCGGACTATCAGTGGCGCGTGCGCGAAGGGTCATTCGCGGCAGTGGCGAGCGACAGTATTGAACACGCTCTCTCTGATTCGGGGGCTTCCAACTTTGGTGTGGCTGGAATCATTGGCGATCGGGGCGGGCACGGCCTCCCGGCCAGTGGAATCGCAGGCCCAGCAGGCTCTTCCCTCAAAGGAGCCGTTGCCGTTGGGCTCGG
>Ga0187892_10006581_pt1 | contig 17156 bp, 17 predicted proteins | sample MA1701073metaG_FD_139345 | JGI IMG/M metagenome (GOLD analysis project Ga0187892, IMG submission 139345) | Bio-ooze microbial communities from a basaltic lava cave in the Kipuka Kanohina Cave System on the Island of Hawaii, USA - MA170107-3 metaG ... | reverse complement strand
CGGCAGTAACAAGGGACTGATCAAGAACATTCGCAAGGGCAAGGCGACTTTGCAGGACTTGATCGACGGCAACGCCACGCAACTGGGGTGCCCATTCGCACCATTCAGCCATGCCGCCTACCCGGTGGGCTTTCCCGCCGACGGCAATTGGGTTCCCGATGGACTCCAGCCGGTGCCGCCGTCCCCGGGCGTCTACGCGGTATCGATCGCGGGAGTGTTGCCGAGCACATGCACGACGTGGTTCCAAGCCGAGCAAGCGTGTCGCTTGTCCGGCAAGCGACTGCCGACCAACCAAGACTGGCAGGCGGCGGCACAGAGTACCCCCGACCCCGGGACCGACAACGGTACGACGGACTGCGCCGTAAGCTCGGCAAGCCCGGCGAACACCGGAGCACGCACGAGTTGCGTATCGGCGTGGGGCGCCAACGACATGGTCGGAAACGTCTGGGAATGGGTCGCCGACTGGGGTGACCTGGCGACGGCGTGCGCCAACTGGACGACCGAGACTGGGATCGTCGGCGGCGATGTCAGCTGCTTTGGTGGTGACGGCAGCTCGACGTTCGAGCGCATTCCGGGCGCGCTGATCCGGGGCGGTTACTGGGACGACGGCTCGAGTGCCGGTGTGTTCGCCGTCCTTGGCGTCGTCGACCCGTCCGACTCGTCCTCATCGGGTTGCGTTGCGCGCGCTAGTCTCGAATTTTTGGACCTTTGGGACTTTGCATCTTGGCACGGCGTGGTCGGGCGGGCGTCACTTTGCCCGTCCGGCCACGCTACCAAGGGCGTTTCGCGAGGCGGTCCCTTTCCACAACCGCGCGGTGAGCTGTGTGGCTATGCGAACGGATCGCTTTCTAGATTGAGCGGGGGTGCAACTCATGGCGGCAGCAGATCTGATACCAGTGGTGCAACGATCGTATGATCTTTGCACGGCGGTGTACGAGCACGTCAATCGGTTTACACGGATTCAACGCGGACTCCTTGGCAAAGTGATCATTGAGGACGCGTTGCAATTGCTGGTCGGCCTGACGGTGGCCAATCGGCAGGCAGACAAAGTCGAACGACTGTCCGAAGCCAGCGGCCGGCTCGATGCGTTGCGGATTACGCTGCGTCTGAGCAAGCGCCTTGGCTTCCTCTCGAATGGCGGCTACCAGCAGGTGACCGAGACCGCGGACGAAGTCGGACGTATGCTCGGCGGCTGGTTGAAGTATGAAACGGACTCGTCCCGAAAGAGCGAGACAGTTCCCGCGGCTATCTCACCTGCCGAACGCAAGCGTACCGGCGGCGTGCGGTATACGATGACGAGCCCGACCATCGAGAGATACCTGCGAGCGAAGCTCGAACATCCAGGAGAGATCGTCTTAGTGACTGTGGGAGCGTTCTGCCAGACGTTTTTCGAAGATGCGGTGACGTGTGGACAATTGTTGCGCTTCGCAGTTCGCAATCTGGCGGCGGACTCGGAGCCGGAAAAGATTCTCGCGTGCGGCTTTCCCCGGGTGCGGCTGAAGCGTTACCTCGAGCTTCTGCGGCGAGCTGGGCGGCCAGCACACGTAGAATAGGGGTGCGGGCAGTTCCGGGCGCGCTGATCCGGGGCGGTAACTGGAACAACGGCACGAATGCCGGTGTGTTCGCCGTCAATGGCAACAACAACCCGTCCAACTCGAACAACAACATCGGGTTGCGTTGCGCGCGCTAGTGTTCCTGGCCGGGAGTCTTGCAAGGGCACTTGATGGCTGAAGGTCTGCGTTGATGAGTCGACTTTCAGCCCAACCTGCCCCCAGCGACCCAACGGGGAACGGTCCCGTAGGCTGGGCGCAGCCAGCTAGTCCCGGTGGCTCGTTACGCCGCCTTCATGGAGACGGCGTCCATGCCTGCGGGAAGACAGGCTTGCATTCCTCGCGTGCGTGCCGGGAACGCCGGTGCGGCGCCAAATAGTCGATGACCCCGGTCCGACCAGTAGGCGAGAGCTCGAACGCCGGGCCGGGGTCGAGCTCGACGACTGATGAATAGCCGCGAAAAGGCGCAAAACGCGCAAAAGGTGTCTGGTCGGTCGACGTAAGTGTCCTTTGCGCCTTTTGTGCCGTTTTGCGGCCAAACCAGGGGCAGCGGAGGGGGGAGACAACGTAAGGGCGACTTTTCAACGGACTGTTGACCCATGCATCGAGCGAAGAACCTGCTGCCAGAGGTGGTCGACTTCGCGAATCTGTATCAGGCCTTCCAAGCCGCCGGTTCCGGCAAGCGCGACCGCCGTGAGGTGCAGATCTTCGAGCACGATCTGGAGACGAAGCTCTGGGAGATTCACCGCGAAGTCTCTGCTGGTTCCTACCGCTGGGGAGAGTTCCGTCGCTTCTTGATCAGCGATCCCAAGCGGCGGCAGACCAAGGCGGCGCCGTTTCGAGATCGCGTCCTGCATCACGCGTTGTTCAACGTGATCAACCCGATCCTGCGCCGAGGTTTCATCGCCGACACCTACGCTTGCATCGGAGGGCGTGGCACGCATCGGGCGGTGAACCGCTTTCACAGCTTCGTTCACGCCCGCAACGGTAGCGGCTACGCCCTGCACGGAGACATTCACAGCTACTTTGCGAGCGTCGATCACGAGATCTTGATGGCGCTGCTGCGGCGCCGCATCGGCGACGGCGCACTACTGCGTCTTCTCGGGAGCCTGGTTGCACACGGGGCGGAGGCGCCGGGCAAGGGCATGCCGATCGGTAACCTGACCAGCCAGCTATTTGCCAACCTGTATCTCGATCCACTCGACCATTTCGTCAAGGAAGGTCTTCGAATCCGATACTACCTGCGGTACATGGACGACTTCATTCTTGTCGTCGGTGATCGCCTCGAGGGGCGCTTCGCGCTGCGTCGTATCGCGGGATTTCTCGACGCCGCGCTCGCTCTCGGTCTCAACCGCCGTCGGGTAGTGCTGGCGCCGCTCTCGGCTCCGCAGGATGTGCTCGGGTATGTGCACTTTGCGGACGGGCACCGGCGGGTTAGACGGCGCAGCGTGCGACGATTGTGGCGCCGGCTGCCGCGGCTCGATGCGCGTCTGGCGAGTGGTGAGCTCACATGGGAGTTCGTTCGGGCTTCAATAGGAAGCTGGTTTGGGCTGGCCCGCCACGCCGACGCGTACCGGCTGTCGACTGCGATCTTCACCCAAAGAGATGTACGCAATCTCGGCAAGCGACTCTTGGTGGCGGACGGGGCGACGGTCGCTTGGCGGACTTGATTGCGGCCGGCGCGTTCTGGCTGTTAGGGTGATGGACAATGGAGGAGGGGAAAAGGCGTCGAAACGAAGCAAAGTTCGGTAATTGGGACGAGCTCGAAACGGGCGGCAGGCGCTACTGGTACGACGTGATGAGCGCTGGGTGGTGTGCAAGGTATGTTAAGGAGGTCGACGCCGACGAGAAGACGAGGCGATTCGCTCAGCAGATCTACGATCCGCAAGGCAAGTTGATCGAGGTCCACGAGAAGTATCCGGTCGACCGCGGTCACCGAAAGGTCGAATGATGGAAAACACGACTCGCACCGATGTCATCGCCAAGATTGACGACTATTTGCAGCACCGTATCGACCTTGCCGAGCTGGTGGATTGGGCGGAGCAAGTCATGATGGAGGGGGATTTTCTCGATGCGGATCGCGACTTGCTGCGTGATGTTGTCGCGCGGATCGGGGTCGCCGACGTGCGTGCCTTCGGCCTGGCTTGGGAAGACTGTGAGGATCTTCTGCGCCGGCTGGGATATCGGGTCGAGATCATCCTGCGACCCGCAGTCTGACTGCTCTTCGCTGCCTACTACAGCAATTGCTTCGCGAATCCCTCCAGAGCAGCGAGCGACGTGGGCCCCTCGCTGTTGACCGGCACCGCTGCGAGCAACGGACATCCCGTTTGCCGGTGCAAGAGGCGTAGAGCACGTTGGTCGCGGCGGGAGAGCTCGCGCAAGTCCGAATAGTTGGCCATCAGCTTCGAACGCAGACTCTCCTCGACGCTCGCTTGAACCTCGCCCACCTCGGGGAACGCCACGACGCGGTTGGCGATGATCCCGGCGACGCGAAAACCTCCTTCGGCGAGCTGTGCATGAAACCGAATGGTCGTATCGATTGTGTGCGGCTCGAGTGTCGTTACCAGTACGAATGCCGTCTCCGGCGACCGCAACAAGTCGTCGACCTCCGCGGCGCGGGTGCTGAAACCCTCCGTCATTCCTTCGAAGGCCGCCGCGAAGTCCGAGAGATCGCGGAGCAAATCCAAGCCGGTCCACCTCTGCAGCCCCTTCAGCAGCGCCGAGAGGGTCAGCTTTCCCAAGCGTGAATCGGTCAACGACAGCAGCGTACTCGGAGCTTGAAGCAAGGAGACCGCGCTGGAAGCGAGCAGGCTGGTCAAGCGATTCGGCGCAGCGAGGAGATCCTGCACATGACTGCTGGGAGGCGTGTCGACGACGATGAGGTCATAGTGTCGCGTCTCCGCCATCTCGTGCAGCTTCTCCATCGCCATGTATTCGGCTGAGCCGGCAAGCTCGTTGGAGAGCTCCTGGTAGAGACGGTTGGCCAGGATGCGGTCGGCGACGGCGGGCATTGGCGCGAAGCGCCGGATGACGCCGTCGAAGGTCCGTTTGACGTCGAGAGCCAGGGCGTCGAAGTTGGCGCCGTTGACCTGCACTCGCCGCGGCTCGATCGTCAGGTCATCGAGCCCGAGAGCGTCTTTCAGGCGGCGCGCCGGATCGACGGTGATCACCGCCGCCCGTCTCTTGCGGATGGCCGCACCGAGGGCGAGCGATGCCGCCGTCGTCGTTTTGCCGACGCCGCCGGCGCCGACGCAGATGACGAGAGACTTGTCGAGCAGTTTGCCGATCGTAAGCATGGCGGTGCCGACTGTGCGCCCTCAGCTCGACAGCAAAAGACGGCTTAGGCTGCGGCCGAAAGGACGCAGATCGGCGACGGTGATCTCGGGTCTGAAGAGTTGGCGCAACAGCAGGGGAGTGACGCCGAGATGTCGCCGCAGGTAACCGACGTGACGCTCCGCTTCGCGCCGGCACTTCGCCGCGAAATGGGCCGCGACCGCTACCGGCGAATCGTGAATCGCGGGATCAGCGGCGACACGCTCGAGGTCGGAGCGAGAGAAGCGCTTTGGAAAGACACGGTTGACCACCGGCCGTGTGACATGAAGGCCGAGGTCATCCTCCAGGGTGGCGTAGGTTTCGACGGTCTCACGCACCGACATTTCTTCCGGCAGACTCACGACCACGACCGAAGTGCGCGCCGGATCGCTGAACAAGCCGAGCAACTGCGTGGCGGTAGTGCCCAACGGGCCGCTGCGAACCATGGCGGCGAGATTGCGAGGGGTGCGCAGCAACTTCAGGGCGTGACCGCTCGCGGGGCCATCGACGATGACGAGGTCGTAGCGATTGCGTCGAGCGGCGCCTCGGACCTCGACCCAGCCGAGGATCTTGTCGAGCAGGAGAAACTCGGTGATTCCGGGTGCAGCGGCCGTGAGGGTGTTGAAGGTGTTGCTGGCGAACAGGCGCTTCGACAGGAACGAGAACCGCAGCAGTCCGGAAAAGTAGTCCTCGACGAGTTCGCGAGGGTCGAGCCGGATACTGTCGAGCTTGGCTCCGAGGTGATGTCGGGCCCCGGCGCGCCGCCGATTGGGGAACAGATTCTCCAAACGGCCGTCGGCAGCTGTCTCCACGATGAGTGTCCGCCGGCCAAGATCCGCGCTCTGCTGTCCGAGCGCTGCAGCGACAGTGGTCTTGCCCACACCCCCCTTGCCGGTGACGAAAATCAAACGAGGCTCAGCCATTTTCCTTCCGGCAACGGGTCAGGGAGGGGGTCGAATCAAACTGATGCAGTACCATCATCAGGCCCATTCTAGCCTTCGAGGCCGGCTGCCTCCAGAAGCCCTCACGTCGTCAATTGAATTTCATCGGCGAACGCGACAATCTCGCTCGACACAGCAAACCTTAGTCACCGAGGACGAAGGATGAAGCGACACGTACTGGCGATCGATCAGGGAACGACGGGCACCACCGTCATGGTCTTCGATGCACAGGGCAGGGTACGCGGCCGCGCGTATTCGGAGTTCCGGCAGTACTATCCCCAGCCGGGCTGGGTCGAGCACGACGCTGAGGAGATCTGGACCGTCACGCGCCGAGTCATCCAGGGCGCCCTGCGAAAGGCTCGCCTCAAAGCCGCCGACCTTGCCGCGGTAGGCATCACCAACCAGCGCGAGACCACCGTCCTTTGGGATCGCCACACCGGCAAGCCGGTCCACCGGGCCATCGTCTGGCAGGATCGGCGAACCGCGCCGTTTTGTAGTCAGCTGAGCGAGCGCGGGCTCGAAGCCACGGTCCGCGAGAAGACCGGACTGGTGATCGACCCGTATTTCTCCGGCACCAAGCTGCGCTGGTTGTTCGACCACGTGAAGGGCGCGCGCGGCAAGGCCGCGCGGCTGGCGTTCGGGACGATCGACACGTGGCTGATCTGGAAGCTGACCGGCGGCCAGGTTCATGCGACCGACTACACCAACGCCTCACGCACGCTGATGTTCAACATCCGCAGCCGGCGTTGGGATCACGATCTCCTCGAAGTGCTCGAAGTGCCCGGCGAGGTGCTGCCGACGGTAGTGCCTTCCTCCGGCGTGGCGGGGATCACCGACGGGAAGTCCTTCGGCGCCGAGGTGCCGATTGCCGGCATCGCCGGCGACCAGCAGGCCGCTCTCTTCGGCCAGGCTTGCTACAAGCCGGGCGAGGTGAAGAACACCTACGGCACCGGCTGCTTCATGCTCATGTTCACCGGCGACGATGCTATCGAATCGAAACGCGGCTTGCTGACGACGATGGCCTGTGCCGCCGACGGAAGACCGGCGTACGCCACCGAGGGTTCCATCTTCATCGCAGGCGCGGCGGTCCAATGGCTGCGCGATGGCTTGGGCTTGCTCAAACAATCGAAGGACTCGGAAGCGATAGCCAACCAGGTCGACTCGGCGCTCGGAGTCTACCTCGTGCCGGCCTTCGTCGGCCTCGGAGCGCCGTATTGGGATCCGGCGGCGCGCGGTGCACTCGTCGGCTTGACGCGTGGTGTGACCAAGGAACACGTCGTTCGCGCCACCCTCGAATCGATGGCCTACCAGACACGCGACGTCGTCGACACGATGGTCGCCGAATCCGGCCAGCCCTTGGCCGGTCTCAAGGTCGACGGCGGCGCTTCGACGAACAACTTCTTGATGCAGTTTCAGGCAGATATCCTCGGGACGACAGTCGATCGACCCAAACTGGTGGAAACCACGGCGCTCGGTGCCGGCCTGCTTGCCGGTCTGGGTGTCGGGCTCTGGAAGTCGGAGAAGGAGCTCCGTCAGGTCCGCCACCAGGACCGCATCTTTAAGGCGAAAATGCAGCCTGAGAAGCGTGAAGCCCTCTATCAGGGCTGGAGGCGCGCCGTCGCCGGCGTCCGATCGCTTGGGTCCTGAAGCGATTCTACAGCCGTTTCAACCGGTTGCTTGCGGCTGGCGGGACCCGATGCTATGAAACGCCATTCACCGCCAGGACGGCAGCGAGTTTCCAGACGAGACGGCATCCGGCAGATCTGACTCCACGAGGATCGAACAGACCGATGAAAGAAGGCATTCATCCGAAGTACGAAGCGGCAAAGATCGTTTGTGCCTGCGGCAACACTGTCGACACGCGTTCGACCATTCCGACGATTCACGTCGAAATCTGTTCCGCCTGCCATCCGTTCTACACCGGCAAGCAGAAACTGGTCGACACTGCGGGACGCGTCGAGAGATTCCGCCGCAAGTACGGAATCAAAGCGTGAGGCCGCCGGGGACGACGGCTCTCCCGAGGTAGAGTTTCGAAGGGCGAGGGAGCCGATCCCCCGCCCTTCTTTTTTGCCGGCGCCCATGTTGGACAAACTGCAAGACGTCGAGCGGCGCTATCAGGAGCTCGAGGGGATGCTGAGCGACCCGGGCATCGTCGGTAATCGCAAGGACTTTGCCAAGCTCGCCAAAGAACGTTCGGGCCTCGAAGAGGTCGTAAGCTGCTACCGCGAGTGGAAGCGGCTGACGACCGAGATCGAGGGGCACAAAGAACTTCTCGAAGAGACTGATCCCGACGTCCGCGAGCTCGCCAAGGCCGAGCTACCGGCACTGAAGTCGCGGCTGGAGGAAATCGAGCGGGAGCTCAAGCGGCTGCTGCTGCCGCGTGATCCCAACGACGATCGCAACGTCGTCTTCGAAATCCGCGCCGGCACCGGCGGCGATGAGGCCAGCTTGTTCGCGGCCCAGTTGTTCCGCATGTACACCCGCTATGCCGAAGGCCGCAGCTGGAGGGTCGAGTTGCTGAGCGTCAACGCCACCGGTCTCGGTGGCTACAAGGAAGTCATCGCTCTCGTCGAGGGCGACGCGGCATACTCACGCCTGAAGTTCGAAGGTGGCGTGCATCGCGTCCAACGCGTGCCGGTAACCGAAGCGTCGGGCCGCATTCACACATCGACCGTCACCGTCGCCGTCCTCCCCGAAGCCGAAGACGTCGAGGTCGAAATCGATGAAGCCAGGGAGCTGCGCATCGACGTCTATCGGTCGTCCGGACCCGGCGGGCAGAGCGTCAACACCACTGATTCCGCTGTGCGGGTCACACACCTGCCCACTGGCCTCGTCGTCGCTTGTCAGGACGAGAAGTCGCAGCACAAGAACAAAGCGAAGGCGCTGAAGATCCTGCGTGCACGGTTGCTCGAGCGAGCCCAGGCGGAGCAGCACGCGGAGGTAGCGCAGAACCGCCGCAGCATGGTCGGCACCGGCGACCGTTCGGAACGGATCCGAACGTACAACTTCCGCGAGGGTCGCGTCACCGATCACCGCATCAACCTGACTCTCTATACGCTCGATCGTGTCATCGAAGGAGAGTTGGATCCGTTGCTCGACGCGCTCACGACATCGTTTCAGGCGGAGGCGCTCAAGGCGCAGGAGCCGGAGTGAGTATGGAAGAGCAAAGCGTTGCGCCATCCGCAGCCGTTGTCACGACGGTTGCAGACCTGGTGCGCGATGGTGTTGCGGAGCTGGCGGCAGCCGGCGTGCCCTCTGCAAAGCTCGACGCCGAGGTCTTGCTCGCCGCGGCTCTGGGTGTGGATCGCACCAGCATCCTCACTCGGAGTGAGGCTCGAGTTCCGGTCTCGGCGATGCGTGCATTCGCCTCCATGTTAGAACGCCGCCGTGCGCGTGAGCCGCTGGCCTACATCATCGGCAAGAAGGAGTTCTGGTCGCTCGAGCTCGAAGTCTCGGCGGCAGTGTTGATCCCGCGCCCGGAAACCGAGCTGGTCGTCGAAACCGCTGTCGACGTCCTGCGTGATTGGAGATCTTCCACCCCTGTTGTGTGCGATGTAGGAACGGGTAGTGGCTGTATCGCCGTCGCTCTGGCCTGTGAGCTGGCACGGGTGTCGATCGTTGCCCTCGACACGTCGCCCGCAGCGATCGAAATCGCGCGGCGGAATGCGGTGAAGCACCAGGTTGTCGATCGTGTCGAGCTGCTTGTCAGTGACCTGTTCGCCGCGATTGGTGGCCGGCGCTTCGACGTGGTTGTCGCAAATCCGCCGTACGTGGCGCACGAAGACCTTGCGAAGCTCGCGCCCGAGTTGCGGTGGGAACCGGACAGCGCACTTGACGGTGGCAATGGCGGTTTGCAGGTCATTCGCCGGTTGCTGGCGGAGACCGCCGCGACACTGGTATCGGAAGGCTGGTTGGTGATGGAGATCGGTGCGGATCAAGGAACGGTTGTCGAAGCGCTGGCGCGTGAAGGTGGCTTCGGCCAGACATGGGTACGATCGGACTATGCCGGCATGCCGCGCGTCCTGGTGGCGCAGGTGATCTGAATAGCATGGACAAGATCGTTATCCGGGGCGGACGGCGGCTGCGCGGCGAGGTGTCCGTCGGCGGCGCAAAAAACGCAGCGTTGCCGATCATGCTGGCCAGCCTGCTCACGTCGGACGAGTGCGTCTTCAAGAACGTGCCGAGTGTCGTCGATGTTCGTACGACATTGCGGTTGCTGCGTCAGCTCGGCGCCAGCGCCGAGGCCGTGGGAGACACGATTCGCATCCGCGCCGAGCGCCTTGCCCGCCTCGAAGCTCCATACGAGTTGGTCAAGACCATGCGCGCGTCTTTTCTCGTGCTCGGCCCACTCCTCGCCCGACACGGGAGTGCGCGCGTATCGACGCCCGGTGGCTGCGCCATCGGGAGCCGTCCGGTGAATCTGCACATCGACGGCTTGCGACGGTTGGGAGCTGACGTCGGCTTGGTTCATGGCTATGCACAAGCCGAGGCGACCGAGCTGCGCGGCGCGCGCATTCATCTCGAGATGCCCTCGGTCGGCGCGACCGAGCATCTGATGATGACCGCGACGCTGGCGAAGGGAACCACCGTCATCGAGCACGCCGCGCGAGAGCCCGAGGTCGTCGACCTGGCGAATGCGCTGACCTCGATGGGCGCCAAGATCTCGGGTGCAGGCGAGGATATCATCACCATCGAAGGTGTGGACGGGCTCTCGGGCACCGAGTACACGGTCATCCCCGATCGCATCGAAGCCGGGACGTTCATGATGGCGGCGGCGATGACCGGCGGCGATGTCGATGTGATCGGTGCGCGCGCGGCGCATCTCGATCCGGTGATCGTCAAGCTGCGCGAGATGGGGGTCGAGGTGCGTGAGCACGAAACCGGTGTGCGTGTTGTCGGCAACGGACGGCTACGGAGCGTCGATCTGCGGACCATGCCGTACCCCGGCTTTCCGACCGATCTGCAAGCGCAGATCATGGCATTGCTGACTACGGCAGACGGCCGCAGCGTGATTTCGGAGACCATCTTCGAAAACCGGTTCATGCATGTCCTCGAGCTGAATCGGATGGGTGCCGACATCAAGGTGGAAGGCCACAACGCGTTTGTCACCGGCGTTGCCGGACTGAGCGGTGCGCCGGTGATGGCAACGGATCTGCGTGCCAGTGTCAGCCTCATCCTGGCGGGCCTGGCTGCTAGCGGACAGACGGAGGTGTCGCGCGTCTATCATCTCGACCGCGGCTACGCCCGCATCGAGGAAAAGCTGTCGCAGCTCGGCGCCGACATTACGCGGACGAAGGAGTAGATCGAGGGATGGTGTCCTTGTTGACCACGCGACAACGCGACTTCGACCGCCGCTTTGCGGCGATCCGCGAACGCGGTGCCGCTACCACGGCCGCCGTCGACCGCCAGGCGAACAGCATCGTCGAAGCGGTGCGCCGGCGCGGCGATCGCGCCGTGATCGAGTTCACCCGCCGATTCGACGGCGTGAAGTTGACCGCCCGAACGCTACGGGTGAGCGGAGCCGATATCGAAGCCGCGACTCGCGCGACCCCGCCCGGCGCACTGCGGGCGTTGCGCCTCGCCGCGCGCCGCATCGCCGCGTTCCACAAACGCCAGAAAATCGAGTCGTGGCAGTACGCCGATCCGATCGGTCTGCGTCTCGGACAACAAGTGACGCCGCTCGAGACGGTCGGCATCTACGTTCCCGGCGGGCATGCATCTTACCCGTCGTCGGTGTTGATGAACGCGGTGCCTGCGAAGGTTGCCGGAGTGCGCAACGTCGTCATGCTCTGCCCGGCTGGACGAAAGGGCTACAACCCGGCGGTGCTGGCAGCGGCCGCGATCGCCGGTGTGGACTCGATCTATCGCATTGGCGGGGCGCAGGCGGTTGCGGCAGCGGCTTATGGTACGAAGACGATTCCGCGAGTCGACAAGATCGTCGGTCCTGGGAACGCGTGGGTGCAGGCCGCCAAGCGGATCGTTTACGGCACGGTCGACATCGACAAGATAGCCGGCCCGAGCGAGGTGTTGGTGATCGCCGATGCCGGCGCCAACGCCACGCACGTAGCCGCCGATCTGCTGGCACAGGCAGAGCATGGCAGCGGCGATGAGTGCGCTGTGCTGCTGACGCCGTCGGCACGGCTCGCAACGGCGGTGGCGGGCGAGATCGAACGGCAATTGGCCGTGCTCCCGCGTCGGGCCGACATTGCGCGCGTGCTCCGCCGGCGGGGTGCGCTGGTTGTCGTGCGCAACTTGAAGGAGGCGGTCGAGGTTGCGGAACAGGTTGCACCGGAGCATTTGGAGCTCATGGTCGAGCAGCCGCAGCGGTGGATTCCCAAGCTGCGCAGCGCCGGTGCGATCTTCGTCGGCGCCTATGCACCGGCGCCGTTGGGCGACTACGTCGCCGGCCCGAACCACGTCCTGCCGACCGGCGGTACGGCGCGATTCTTCTCGCCGCTCGGGGTATACGATTTCATGAAGCGGACGAGCGTCGTGTCGGCGACCCGCGCCGGCTTGCGCAAGCTGGCGCCGGCGGTCGAGAGCCTGGCGGCGCTCGAAGGGTACGACGCGCATGCGGCAGCGGTTCGTTGTCGCTTTGAGGATGAACGCGGTGGAGCGCGCAAGCGCCGGGGAGGAGTCGATGGCAGCAACTAGAAAACCGAAACGAGCGAAAGCCGCACAGGCGGCGCGTTCAGCCGGAAGGGCTCGCGGTGGCATGCGGCGGGCGCGCGTCGATCGCGCCACGAAGGAGACCCAGATTTCGGTCGAGCTCGATCTCGACGGCGACGGCCGTTCGCAGATCGATACCGGTATTCCCTTCCTCAATCACATGCTGGAGATCTTTGCGCGTCACGGTTTTTTCAACCTGAACGTGAAGGCGCATGGTGACCTGGACGTCGACCAGCACCACACCGTCGAGGATGTCGGACTCTCTATCGGTCAGGCGCTGCGCGAGGCGCTCGGTGACAAAGTGGGAATCCGTCGGTTCGGCAATGCTTCGTGTCCGCTCGACGAGGCGTTGGTGAACACCGTCGTCGATCTCAGTGGGAGACCGTTCCTGGCGTACAACCTGCGCATCAAGCAGGCGCGTGTCGGCGTCTTCGATACCGAGCTGGTGCACGACTTCTTCCTGGCGTTGACCAACCAGGCTGGGATGAACCTGCACTTCAACCAGGTGCAGGGGCGCAACGCGCACCACATCGTCGAAGCGGCGTTCAAGTCGTTCGCCCGCGCGCTGGACGAGGCGAAGCAGGTCGATCCGCGCGTGAAGGGCGTGCCGTCGACGAAGGGGACATTGTGAGGGGACCGAGTTCTTTGCGGCCGTCTCGAAGTCCAGCGGAGCGTCTTCGACCGTTCGGTACGTGAGCCATGAACATCTCCATCATCGACTACGGCATGGGAAACCTGCGCTCGGTGCAGAAGGGGCTCGAGCGTGTCGGGTATCCTGCCGAGGTGACCCGCGATCCCGAAGCGATCGAGCGCGCCGACGGCGTTGTCCTACCGGGCGTCGGCGCCTTTCGTGCCTGTATGGATAATCTGCGCGAGTACGGCTTGATCGACACCGTGCGGCGTGTCGCCGACGGCGGCAAGCCGTTTCTCGGGATCTGCCTCGGGATGCAGCTTCTGTTCGAGGAGAGCGAAGAGTTCGGCAAGGTCGAAGGACTCGGGTTGCTGCGCGGCAAAGTCGTTCGATTCCCAGATCGTCCCGGCCTCAAAGTGCCGCATATGGGGTGGAACCAGATCCGGAAAGTGCAGAATCTGCGGCACCTGGAAAGCGTCGAGGAAGGCGCGTCGGTCTATTTCGTGCACTCGTACTACGTCGTGCCGAGTGACACCTCGGTGATTGCGACGACGACCGACTACGGCCAGCAGTTCGTTTCAGCAGTGGCGCGCGACAACGTCTTCGCAACGCAGTACCACCCCGAGAAAAGCCAGAAGGTTGGCCTCAAGATCCTGGAGAATTTCGGCAAGATCGTGCGCGCAGCCAGCCAGGAGCGGCGATCGTGTTGATTCTCCCGGCCATCGACCTCAAGGGTGGCAGGTGCGTTCGTCTCATGCGCGGCGACATGAACGCCGAGACCGTCTACGGTGACGATCCGGTCGCCATGGGCCGGCGTTGGGTCGACGAAGGCGGCGAGTACCTGCACGTCGTCGATCTCGACGGCGCCGTCTCCGGCGAGCCGAAGAACAGCGAAGCGATCGCCGCGCTCTGCCGTGCGCTGCCGATCCCGATCGAAGTCGGCGGCGGCATCCGCACGGTCGAACGGGCCCAGGCGCTGGTTGATCTCGGTGTCGACCGCATCATCTTCGGAACCGCGGCGCTGTCGAACGCCGATGTCGTACGCCGCGCCTGCGAGATGTTTCTCGGACGTGTCGCCGTCGGCATCGACGCACGCGATGGCATGGTCGCCGTGCAGGGGTGGACCGAAACCAGCGGCACCCCCGCGACCGAGCTGGCGCGCGAAGTCGAAGCGATGGGCGCGTCACGCATCATCTACACAGACATCAGCCGCGACGGTACGCAGCAGGGGGTGAACGTCGAAGCGACGGCGGCGCTCGCGGAGGCTGTCGGCATCGCGGTGACCGCTTCGGGCGGTGTCGGGTCGCTCGATGACATCATCGCGTTGCGCCGCTACGAAGCGAGTGGCATCGACTCGGTCATCGTCGGCCGCGCCCTCTACACCGGCGTCGTCAAGCTGAGCGAAGCGATCAAAGCGGCGCGTGAACCCTCACCCCGGCCCACTGCTGCGAACATTGCGGGAGAGGTGGGGCGCCATAAGCGATAGGCGATACCGCCACAAGTCCATGCTCACCAAGCGCATCATCCCCTGCCTCGACGTCAAAGCCGGACGCGTTGTCAAAGGCGTCAACTTCGTCGGCTTACGGGACGCCGGCGATCCGGTGGAAGTGGCGCAGCGCTACGATGGCGAAGGGGCAGACGAGCTCACTTTCCTCGACATCACCGCCTCGCACGAGCGCCGCAAGATCATCCTCGACGTCGTTGCACGCACCGCCGAGACCGTGTTCATGCCGCTGACCGTCGGCGGCGGTGTCGGCGAAATTCAGGACGTGCGCGATCTGTTGAATGCCGGCGCCGACAAGGTGTCGATCAACACCGCGGCGGTGAACAATCCCGATTTCGTCGCCGCGGCGGCCACCAAGTTCGGCAGCCAGTGCATCGTCGTCGCTATCGACGCGAAGCGCATCGCCGATCGGACCACGGTTGCTTGGGAAGTCTACATCCACGGTGGCCGCACGCCGGCCGGCCTCGATGCGGTCGACTGGGCGCGGCGCATGGAAGCTGCCGGGGCGGGGGAACTATTGCTTACCAGCATGGACCGCGATGGCACCAAGATCGGCTACGACCTCGAGCTGACACGCGCCATCGCCGACGCCGTGAAGATCCCGGTCATCGCCTCCGGCGGTGTCGGCACCCTCGACCACATCCTCGAAGGCCTGACCGCCGGCGGCGCCGATGCGGCTCTTGCGGCGTCGATCTTCCACTACCGCGAATACACCATCCGGCAGTGTAAAGACCACCTCGCTGCCGCCGGCGTCGCTGTTCGCTTGTAGGGATTCAGGGTCGCATTCTCTCTGATGTACTCACTTTGAGTACATCGTGTCCTCTGGGGGAGTACATCTATGAGCCCCGGCGACCCGTTTGCCGGCTGGACTTTCGGCCGAAGCCCATGCGGCACGGATCGTGATGATATTTACCGGCGACGTGTGTCGCGTCGATGCGATGTCTTGTTTCATTTGGACTAATTTGGACTATTGAGAAAATTCCGCACATGTGGTGCGATGCGCGACAGCGTTAGTTCGAAAGGGGGAGGCTGGAATGCACATAGGGGGACGCGCAGCAGTTCTTGTTGCGGCATTGATCGTTCTCGTCAGCTCGAAGCCAGTCGTTGCCGGCACCGTCGCCGTCGGCTGCTGCTTCTGCGAAAATTGCGATGACGCGCCGCACCCGGTGTGCCTCGATGTGATCGGTACCTCGGCGTGCACGGCGTACTGTACACAGCCTGCCTTCGGCTGTCTTTCGGTCGGTTACAGCACGCAGCAGACATGCGCCACCGGTTGCGCACTCAATCCGCCGATCTCGCCAACGCCGACCAATACTTTCACGCCGACGCGGACACCGACCACTTCGCCGACACGGTCGGGGACGCCGACGATCACGTCGACACCGACGCAGTCGCGTACGCCGACGATCACTCCGACACATGAGCGCTGCTGCCAGTGCCCGGTGCCGGTGTGCGGCAACATCGCCCCGGGTGCGCCATGTTCGGCACCCTGCACACTGATGATCGGCCACGTCTGCGAAGCTAGTTCCAACACCTGCAAAACCCCGACGCCGGTGACCCCGCCGATGTCGACGGCAACCGTAACCCCGACGATCACGCTGACACCGACGATCACGAGCACGTCGACTCGAACACCGACCCGCACGCCGACGATCTCGCCGACCCCCGGCATCGATCACTTCAAGTGTTACAACATCAGTGTCGATAGCCGCCCCGGCGTCAACACGGTCGTGTCGCTTGATGATCGCTACGACGACAAGACGACGCTGGTGAAACGCGCCGAGATGTACTGTACGCCCGTCGATGTCGACGGCAATGGCACCATCCTGCCCAGCAACGATCTCACCTGCTACACGATTCAAGATCAGCCCGGTCCGCCATCGCAGCCAGTCTTCACGCAAGCGAACGTACAAACGACGAATGACCTGGCGAGCGGCACAACCTCGTTCACCATCGACCGCTCGCAGATGATCTGCGTACAGTCGCGGTTGCACCCATGAGGAAACGGGGGGAGACGATGGGGAGACCTAACCCCCTCGGTCCCCCTTCCCTCGAAGGGAAGGGGGAGGGGCGCGCCGCAGTTGCCGTCGTAGTGGCCTTGATCACGTTTTGCGCAGCCCTGCCGTCGGCCAGCTGGGCGCAGGACGGCTGCTGCCTGTGCCAGCAGTGCAATGTAGGACCGCAACCCGCTTGCGGTGATCGCACTTCGTTGGAAACCTGCGTCGACTTCTGCGAGGGCATGCCCTTCGACTGCGATTCTCAGCGTTTCAGTCCAAATCTGCTGTGCGAAGCCCCGTGCAATTTCCCGCCGGCGACACCGACGCCGACCGGAACGTTGCCCACACCGACGCGCACGCCGACGACTACTACTACGTCGACCTCGACGCCGACCGGCACGGCGACCCGCACCCCGAGCGCTTCACCAACCCTCTCGCCCACACGTACAGGCACGGCGACGCCGTCTTCAAGTCCCACGTCTAGCCCGACGACAAGCTCGACCCGTACTCCAAGCGCAACGCCGACGAGCACACCGACGGCGTCGCCGACTT